>Ga0256796_1000077_pt1 | contig 49601 bp, 42 predicted proteins | sample MC6MC0947MT_FD_190209 | JGI IMG/M metagenome (GOLD analysis project Ga0256796, IMG submission 190209) | Metatranscriptome of enriched soil aggregate microbial communities from Iowa State University, Ames, United States - MC6-MC0947-MT... | ecosystem: Environmental > Terrestrial > Soil >...
AAGAAGGCCCCGGGGTGGAGCCCGGGGCCTTCGAGATACAGCTTACAGCTCAGAGAGCTTCGATGATGCCGCGCATCAGCGAAGCCGCCTCGGACGGCGTCTTGCCGACCTTGACGCCGGCGGCCTCGAGGGCCTCCTTCTTGGCGGCTGCGGTGCCTGCAGAGCCCGACACGATGGCGCCGGCGTGGCCCATGGTCTTGCCCTCGGGCGCGGTGAAGCCGGCCACGTAGCCGACGACCGGCTTGGTGACGTGCGCCTTGATGAACTCGGCCGCGCGCTCCTCGGCGTCGCCGCCGATCTCACCGATCATGACGATCGCCTTGGTGGCGGGGTCGGCCTCGAACGCGGCGAGCGCATCGATGTGCGTGGTGCCGATGATCGGGTCGCCGCCGATGCCGATGGCGGTCGAGAATCCGATGTCCTTCAGCTCGAACATCATCTGGTAGGTCAGCGTGCCCGACTTCGAGACCAGGCCGATCGGACCGCTGCCTGTGATGTTGGCGGGCGTGATGCCGGCCAGCGCCTCACCGGGCGTGATGATGCCGGGGCAGTTCGGGCCGATGATGCGGGTCTTGTTGCCCTTGGACTTGGCGTAGGCCCAGGCCTCGGCCGAGTCGCCGACGGGAATGCCCTCGGTGATGACGACGAGCAGCGGGATCTCGGCGTCGATGGCCTCGATCATCGCGTCCTTGGCGAATGCCGGCGGCACGAAGGCGACCGACACATCGGCGCCGGTCTTCTGGATCGCTTCTGCGACGGAGCCGAAGACGGGCAGCTCGACCTCGCCCGAGCCGGGCTTGTCGTGCGTGACCGTGGTGCCGGCCTTGCGGGCGTTCACGCCCCCGACGATGTTGGTGCCGGCCTTGAGCATGAGGGCGGTGTGCTTGGTGCCCTCGCCGCCCGTGATGCCCTGGACGATGACCTTGGAGTCCTTGTTGAGGTAGATCGACATGTTTCTCTCGTCCTTACAATCTCAGGCGTTCGCCAGCTCGGCGGCCTTGTCGGCGCCCTCGTCCATGCCCGACGCCGAGGTGACCAGCGGGTGGTTCGCGGCGGCGAGGATCGCACGCCCCTCCTCGACCTGGTTGCCGTCCAGGCGCACGACCAGCGGCTTGGTGGCGGAGTCGCCCAGGATCTCGAGGGCCTTCACGATGCCCTCAGCCACGGCCACGCAGGAGGTGATGCCGCCGAAGACGTTGACGAACACGCTCTTGACCTGCGGGTCGCCGAGGATGACGTCCAGGCCGTTGGCCATGACCTGCGCGTTCGCGCCGCCGCCGATGTCGAGGAAGTTGGCGGGCTTCACTCCGCCATGCTTCTCGCCGGCGTAGGCGACCACGTCGAGCGTCGACATGACCAGACCCGCGCCGTTGCCGATGATGCCGACCTGGCCGTCGAGCTTGACGTAGTTCAGGCCGGATGCCTTGGCCTTGGCCTCGAGCGGGTCGGCCGCGGCCTTGTCCTCGAGCGCCTCGTGCTCGGGGTGGCGCACCTCGGAGGCGTTCTCGTCGAGCGAGACCTTGCCGTCGAGGGCGATGATCTCGCCGTCCTCGGTGCGGACCAGCGGGTTCACCTCGACGAGCGTGGCGCCCTCGCCCTTGTACACGTCGTAGAGCTTGACGAACACGTCGGCGACCTTCGAGACGAGCTCGTCGGGGAAGTTCGCGGCCTTGGCGATCTCGATCGCCTTGGTCTTGTCGATGCCGACCAGCGGGTCGACCTCGACGCGGGCCAGGGCCTCGGGCTTCTCCACGGCGAGCTGCTCGATCTCCATGCCGCCCTCGACGCTGCACAGCGACAGGTAGGAGCGGTTGGCACGGTCCAGCAGCACGGAGAAGTAGAACTCCTCGGCGATGCGGGCGCCGGCGGCGACCATGACGCGCTTGACGATGTGGCCCTTGATGTCGAGACCGAGGATCGCCTTGGCGGCCTCGTACGCCTCGTCGGGGTTCTTGGCGACCTTGACGCCGCCCGCCTTGCCACGACCACCGGTCTTGACCTGGGCCTTGACGACGACCACGCCGCCGAGCTTCTCAGCTGCTGCCTTCACCTCCTCAGGGGTGTCGGCGACGATGCCGGCGAGAACCGGCACATCGTACTTCTCGAAAAGGTCTCGTGCCTGGTACTCGTAGAGATCCACAGTGCAGTCCTTCGCTGGTTGCGGCGGGTGGGACGCGACAGTTCTGTCGGGCGTCGATATCATTCGACCCGATCCAAAAGCCTACTACCGCCGACGACATCACCAGAACGGCCGAGACTAGGCTTCCACTATGCAGAATCCCGCTCAGCTCCACACCGGTGTGGTCGCCGCCGCGCTCGACCTCTTCGCCGCCCAGGGATTCGAGGCGACCTCGGTCGAGCAGATCGCCAAGGCCGCCGGCGTCTCGCGCTCCACCTTCTTCCGCCAGTTCGGCGGCAAGGAGGACGTGGTCTTCACGGATCACGAGCAGATGCTCGACGATCTGCGCGCCTTCTTCGAGCAGCCGCACGAGGATCCGTGGGCGGCCGTCTGCGAGGCATCCGAGCGCGTCTTCGACTACTTCGTGCGCGACCCCGACCTCGCCCGCCGCCGCTACGAGATCGTGCGGCAGGTACCGGTGCTGCGCGATCGCGAGATCGTGACGGTGTTCCGGTACGAGCGCCTGTTCGACGAATACCTGCGCGACGCGCTGCCCGGTCTCGCCCCGATCGACGCGGTCGGGTTCTCAGCGCTGGTCACCGCGGTGCACAATCACGTGCTGCGCCAGCTGCTGCGCGGACGGAAGGTGCCGCTCTCCACACTGCGCACCGCCCTCGACGATGTGCGCCGCCGCTACGGCGTGCTGCCGGGCGGATCGGATGCCGCACCCGACGACGTCGTGGTCGCGGTGTTCCCGCGGTCAATGCCGATCGCCGAGATCTCACGCCGGGTGCAGGCCGAGCTGTCCTGAGCCCGGCCGCCCCGGTCAGGAGAGCGGGCTCGTCACTCGTCGCAGCCGCACTTGCCTGCGGCGTTGCGCACCATGAAGCAGGTGTCGCACACGCCGTAGTCGCGTTCCTCCACCGGGGTCGCCTTGGGCGTGCGGGGAGCGGATGCCGGCTTCGCCGCGCGCGGTGCGGAGGTGCGGGTGCCGGCGGGTCGCTTGGCCGCGACGGTGAGCGACGGCAGTCCGCTGGGCTGGTTCACGTAGAAGTACGGCGCGCGGCCCTCGCTGGGCAGCAGGGGCAGCACGCGCCCTGCGACGGTGATCTGCTCGTCCTCGGTGAAGCCGTTGATGTAGGTGCGTCCGATGTGCAGCGCGGCGCCCTCACGGCGCAGCGCCTCGATGTAGCGGCCGCGGTCGATGTAGCTGAGGATGCCTACGGCATCCGTGACGGCGCCGATGAACTCGTGGTTCTCGACGGGGATCCGGTGCGCGCGGAGCGCCTCGGCGAGGGATCGGTAGGGGCGGGAGGTTCCTGCGGGGGTCGGACCCTGTAGTTCGTTCATCACCTCGATTCTCTCATCCGGGGATCCGGGTGATGACCCGGATCGGGCGGGCCCCTCGCTCTCGACGGGAGCCGTGGCGCGGGGCAGGATGGGGAGCATGTACGAGATCCCCGCGCCGATGCTCGCGAAGGCTGCCGCGGCCGTGCCCGACAGCTCGAAGACGCCGATGCTGTACGAGCCGAAGTGGGACGGCTTCCGCGGGCTGGTCGCCTGGGACGGCGAGACGCTCGAGATCGGCTCGCGCGGCGCCAAGCCGCTGACGCGGTATTTTCCCGAGCTGGTCGATCAGTTGCCGCAGATCCTGCCGGGTCCGTGCCTGCTCGACGGCGAGATCGTCGTGGCGACCGGGCCCGCGGGCGCGCAGCGCCTGGACTGGGAGGCGCTCAGCCAGCGCATCCATCCGGCCGCCTCGCGGGTGGCGAAGCTGTCCGCCGAGACGCCCGCGATGTTCATCGCCTTCGACCTGCTCGCCGAGGGCGAGGAGGATCTGCAGCAGCATCCGTTCCGCGAACGCAGGGCACGGCTGGAGCGGATGCTGGCGGGTGCCGCCTCGCCGCTGCATCTCACGCGCACGACCGAGGACGCCGAGCTCGCCCGGCGCTGGCTCGCCGAGTTCGAGGGCGCGGGGCTCGACGGCGTGGTCGCCAAACCGCTCGACGACCCGTACGCCCCCGGCAAGCGCACCCTGATCAAGGTCAAGCACGCCCGCACCGCGGATGTGGTCGCGCTCGGCTACCGCATCCACAAGAGCGGCTCGGGCGTCGGGTCGCTGCTGGTGGGGCTGTACGGCGACGACGGCGTGCTGCGGCAGGTCGGCGGCGTGGCCGCCTGGTCGGATGCCATGCGAGCTCAGCTCGTCGAGGACCTCGCACCCCTGGTCGAGCGCGACGAGTCCGGCGAAGCGGTCGTCGGCGAGGGCGAGCGCTCCCGCTTCAGCGGGGCCAAGGACGTCTCTTTCGTGCGGCTGCGCCCGGAGCGCGTGCTGGAGGTGCGCTACGACCAGCTCGAGGGCGCCCGATTCAGGCACACCGTGCAGTTCGAGCGCTGGCGGCCCGATCGCGACGCGCGCTCGTGCACGTACGAGCAGCTGGACACGGTCGCCGGCTACGACCTCGCCGACGTGCTGGCCTGACCCTCAGTCCTCGACGGGGTTGCCCTCGGCATCCCAGTTCGCGGCGACCTTCTTGCTCGGCTGCACCCGCGGCGGCTCACCGGGCATCTTGGGGAACTCAGGCGGGAAGGACAGCTCGCCGAGGCCGTTCGACACGTCGCGCTCCCACCATTCCAGCAGCGTGTCGATGCGGCCCGGCGATGCCTGCAGATCGGCCCACGGATCGCCGATCTCGGCGAGCCGGCCGGGGATCGTCCGCACCGTGAACCGCGTCGGGTCGACGTCGTCGAGCTCGTCCCAGTGGATGGGCGTGGACACGGGTGCCCCGACCTTGGCCCGAGGGCTGTACGCCCCGGCCATCGTACGGTCGCGGTTCGCCTGGTTGAAGTCGACGAAGATGCGCTCGCCGCGCTCCTCCTTCCACCAGCTCATGGTGACCTTCTCCGGAATCCGCCTCTCCAGCTCCCGTCCGGCCGCGATCACCGCGTGACGGACCGTGAGGAACTCCCACTCCGGCACGATCGGGCAGAACACGTGCAGCCCGCGGTTGCCGCTGGTCTTGATGAACGGCTCGAGACCCGCCTCCTGCAGCACCTCGCGCAGGCCGTGCGCGGCGACGATCGCCTCGGCGATGCCGGTGCCCGGCTGGGGGTCGAGGTCGATGCGCAGCTCGACCGGGTTGTCGGTGTTCGAGGCGAGCGATGCCCACGGATGGAACACGATCGTGTTCATCTGAACCGCCCACACGATCGCGCTCGTGCGGTTCAGAACGATCTGCGGGTGGCTGCGCCCGCTGTTGTAGGTGACGTCCACCGCGTCCACGAAGTCCGGCGTGCCCTTGGGCGGGTTCTTCGAGAAGAATCCGCCGGCTCCGGGCGCGGCATCCGGATCGGAACTGGCGATGCCGTCGCGGAACCGCTCCAGCGAGACCGGGCGGTGCCCGTTGGCCGCCAGAAAGGGCGTGGAGACCTGCTGCACGTAGTCGGCGTACTCGGCCTTGGTGATGCCGTCGCCGCCCTCCACGGGCCAGACCACCTTGTTGGGGCTGGACAGGGAGATCTCCCGGTCGCCGTCGGCGTCGGTCACGGTCAGAGTCACACGCTCAGAGGCCATGCGACGAGCGTACGGGGTCCGGGCGGCCTCGCGACAGATCTCGTCAGTCGTCGCCGAGGTCGACGGCCAGCACCATGACGGCGCTCAGGTCCTCGCGCTCGATCGCGATCGAGGGGCCGGCGATGTCGACGAGCACGCCTGCGATCTCGTCGTGCTCGCTGAGCACCTTCGCGAGCTGCTCGGGCTCGAAGGGCATCGGCTGGTCGTTGCGGCCCAGCACCACCACCTCGAGCGGGTGCGAGAAGAGCTGCAGGAACCGGCGGCCGTCCGTGGTGTGCGCCTCGGCGATCCCGACGGGCTGCCCGTTGGAGCCGTCGTTGATCGCCACCCAGCTGCGGGTCTTCGCGAGCGCCTCGGCGACGCGCACCGGCGTCTGCTCGTCGCGGGGAGCGGCGAGCAGCGTCTTGACCGACATCTCGGCGTCACCCTGCTCGAGAGCCCTCTGCAGCAGCTCGGTCGGGAACACCACGCGGTGCGGAACGGACGAGTTGTCGATGATGATGCCGGTGAACCCGCCGCTGACGACCTGCTGGTACACCAGGGTCGCGGGCTGCGCGATGGCGGAGGTGGACGCGGCATCCTCCTCATCCTGGATGGAGGCCTGCAGAGCCGCGCCCGAGCTGTACGCGAGCATGAACGTGCGCTCGTCATCGCGCACGACACCGACCGAGAGCGACTCGCCGGCTGCCATCTGCTCGCGCGCGTCGCCGTGCACCCGCAGATACAGGTGTCCCTGCAGCGACTGGCGCATGACACCCAGCAGCTGCTCGTTGCTGGCGCCCTCCTCGAGTTCGGCCAGTGCGGTGCGCAGCAGCACGTTGTCGACGAGACCGTCCACGGTGTGGGTCTGCTCGGGCGGCAGCGGGGGGGCCAGCGGGAGACGTGGTCCCCCCATCTGCTCCTCCGCGACGACCGGGGCTCCGGATGCCGGGCGCGGCACCTGGATGCCCTCGTCGACGGATTCACCGGCGTCCGTTCCGGACTCGACGGGAGCGCTCACCTCCGGACCGGCCTCGGCGCCGACGCCACGGAACGCCTGCACGGAGATGCCGACCGTCGGCACCGACTCGGCGGGAGCCTCAGGCACGCCGTCGGTCTGCGCGATCGCGTCGTCGACGGGTGCTTCGGTCTCGACGTCCGGCTGGTCGACGGACTTCTTACGGCGGGAGAAGAGGGCCATATGAGCCAGCCTAATCGCCGACAGCGGTGCCGATGGGTCCGTGAGCCTGTCGAAGGGTTACAGCTTGACGATCGGTGCGATCTTGATCAGCAGCTTCTTCTGCCCGGCGGCGTCGAACCGCACGTGCGCGATGCGCTTCGCGCCCTCTCCGGTGACCGCCTCGACGCGCCCCTCGCCGAAGTCGTCGTGACGGATGCGGTCGCCTGCCGCCAGCTCGAGATCGCCGTTGTCCCTCACCTTCGCGGTGACCTTGTTCGGGAAGCGGTCCATGGCGGTCGACAGCGGTTTGAGGGAGTCGCGCTTGGGCAGCGCCTTGACACCGAACCGGTCGCCCGAGCCGCCACCGGAGGAGCCCCACCCGCCGGACTTGCGGGCGTTCAGCGCACGCGACTGCATGCCCCCACGGGAGTTGACGTCGCCCGGCGACTGCCGCCAGTCGATGAGATCGGCCGGGATCTCCTGCAGAAAGCGGCTGGGCATCGCGACGGACACCTCGCCGAACTGGGCGCGGGTCATCGCGAGCGAGAGGTGCAGGCGCTTGCGGGCCCGGGTGATGCCCACGTAGAACAGCCGACGCTCCTCCTGCGGACCACCCGGCTCCCCCGCCGAGATGCGGTGCGGGATGAGATCCTCCTCGACACCCGTGACGAACACTGCGTCGTACTCGAGGCCCTTGGCGGTGTGCATGGTCATCAGGGAGACGACGCCGGACTCGTCGTCCAGATCATCGGCATCCGAGACCAGCGCGACCTCGGTGAGGAAGTCCACGATCGTGCCGTCGGGGTTGTTGCGGGCGAAGTCGCGGGCGACCGCGACGAACTCGTCGAGGTTCTCCAGTCGCGCCTCGTCCTGCGGGTCGCGACTGGAGCGCAGCGACTCGAAGTAGCCGCTCCGCTCGAGCAGCACGGTGAGCCCGTCCGCGACCGAGGTCGACGGCGGGACCTCGCCGGAGGACGGCTGCAGGATCTCGGCGGCCTCGGACAGCACGGCGTCCAGCTGCGCGATCGACGCCTGCAGCTTCGGCCCCACGCCGAGCTCGGACGGATGCCGCAGGGCGTCGCGGAAGCTGATGCCGTGCTGCTCGGCGAACATCGCGATCGACGCCTCGGTCACGCCGCCGATGCCGCGTCGCGGCCGGTTGAGGATGCGCCGCACCGCCATCTCGTCGGCCGGATTGGCGACGGCCACGAGGTAGGCCAGCGCGTCCTTGATCTCGGCGCGCTCGTAGAACTTCGTGCCGCCCATGATCTTGTACGGCACAGCCGCGCGGATGAAGATCTCCTCCAGCGCACGGGACTGCGAGTTGGTGCGGTAGAACACGGCCATCTCGGCGTACGGGACTCCCGAGCGGCGCAGCTGCTCGACCTCGTCGGCGACGAACTGCGCCTCGTCGTGCTGCGAGTAGCCGGTGAAGCCGATGATCTTCTCGCCCGGGCCCTTGTCGCTCCACAGGTTCTTCGCCTTGCGGTCGAAGTTGTTGCCGATCAGGGCGTTCGCCGCGGACAGGATGTTCTGGGTGGAACGGTAGTTCTGCTCGAGCAGCACGACCTTGGCGCCGGGGAAGTCGCGCTCGAACTCGGTGATGTTGCGGATGTCGGCACCACGGAACGCGTAGATCGACTGGTCGGAGTCGCCGACCACGGTGAGCGAGGCGCCTTCTCCCTCGGAACCGGATGCCGGGGCATCCGGCTCGAAGATCATCATGCCGTTCGACTCGAACGCGGTGCCCGACTCCGCAGAGCTGTCGACGGGCTTGGTGAGCTCGCGGATCAGCGAGTACTGGGCGTGGTTGGTGTCCTGGTACTCGTCCACGAGGATGTGCCGGAACCGCCGGCGGTAGGTGTTCGCCACCTTCGGGAACGCACGGAACAGGAACACGGTCTGCGCGATGAGGTCGTCGAAGTCGAACGCGTTGGCCTTCTGCAGCGCCCGCTGGTAGTCGGTGAAGATGTCGACGAACTTGCGTTCGGCGGGGTCGGACATGTTCGCCTGGCGGGCATGCCCCTCGGCGTCGAGCAGCTCGTTCTTGAGCTTGGAGATGCGGGACTGCACCGCCCCGGGCGTGAGTCCGTAGGCATCCGCCTCGTGCTCCTTGACCAGGCGTTTGAGCAGCGCGCGCGAGTCGCCGGAGTCGTAGATGGTGAACGACCTGGTGAAGCCGAACTGCTCGGCCTCGCGCCGCAGGATGCGCACGCACGCCGAGTGGAAGGTGGAGATCCACATGCCGCGCGCGACATCGCCGACGAGCCCCTCCACACGCTCGCGCATCTCGCCCGCGGCCTTGTTGGTGAACGTGATCGCCAGGATCTGGCTGGGCCATGCCTCGCGGCGGCGCAGCAGCAGGGCGACTCGGCGCGTGAGCACGCTGGTCTTGCCCGATCCGGCGCCGGCGACGATGAGCAGCGCGTTCCCGCGGTAGGTGACGGCCTCGAGCTGCTGAGGGTTGAGGCCCGCGAGCAGCTCGTCGGAGCCGTCGGAGGAGCGCGGGCCGGAGGAGGCGGGGACGATGAGTGGAGCGTCGGTCATGGCCCTTCGAGTCTAGGCGGCGGCTCCGACAGCGGCCTCCCGAGCTGGCGTGCGAGAATCACGGCATGCGCACGATCCTCAACATCATCTGGGTTGTCCTCGGCGGGTTCTGGCACTTCCTCGGCTACATGCTCGCCGGCGTCATCCTGTGCATCCCGATCATCACGATCCCGTGGGCGATCGCGGCGTTCCGCATCGGCAAGTACTCGCTGTGGCCGTTCGGCCGCCAGGTCGTGGACAAGCCGACGTCGGGACTGGGCTCGGCGCTGGGCAACGTGATCTGGGTCGTGCTCGCCGGCTGGTGGCTGGCGATCGGCCACATCGTCTCGGGAATCGCGATGTGCGTGACGATCATCGGCATCCCGATGGGCATCGCCGACTTCAAGCTCGTCCCCGTCTCGCTGATGCCCCTCGGCAAGGAGATCGTATCCAGCCGCTGACGCCTCAGCGGAAGAAGGCCACGCCCAGATCCGGGTGGTCGACAAACACGCCGTCGACGCCGGTGTCGGCGATCACCCGCCACTCCCCCTCGTAGTCGCCGAAGGCGGCCTTCCCGCCTCCGGCTCGGAACCGCGGCGACAGGAACTGGTTCTCGGGTCGGCACGTCCAGGTGAACACCCGCAGGCCGCGGGCGTGGGCATCCGGCACGATCGTGTTGCCCGGCTGCAGCAGCATCCGCTTGTTGACGCTGATTCCGTCCGCGCGCAGCGCGTCCAGGCCTTCGGGCGTGACGGCGGCGGCGTAGTCGGGCGCTGACGGGCCCATCGAGGTGACGAGGTCGAACGGCTTGCCGCTCGCCTCGATCAGGTAGATGAAGGATGCCGCGATGCCCGTCTCCCGCAGCCGGTCCAGCACCGTCGATTCGAAGGCCTCGATGACCAGCGGCAGCTCTCCGGCGGCCCAGCCGCCGGCGCGCAGGTCGCGCTCGATCAGCGGGACGAGGTCCAGGCCGATGCCCTCGAAGTAGGTGGCGTGCTTGACCTCCAGCACCAGGCCGATCTCCCGGCCGTGCTCGGCGGAGGCCGCGCTGATCATCTCGAGCAGGTCGGGCAGGCGCAGGATCGGCTGCGCGTCGTCGAAGGTCGCGCTGGACGTGCGGACCCGCGGGAGCCGCTCCCTGACCCGCAGCGTGGACAGCTCCGCCCAGGTGAAGTCCTCGGTGAACCAGCCCGTCAGCTTCTCGCCGTCGATCCGCTTGGTCGTGCGCCTGTCGGCGAACTCCGGATGCTGCGCGACATCGGTCGTGCCCGAGATCTCGTTCTCGTGCCGGATGACCAGCACCCCGTCCTTGGTGGCGACCACATCGGGTTCGACCGCGTCGACGCCGAGCGCGAAGGCCAGCTCGTACGACGAGCGACTGTGCTCGGGACGGTAGCCGGGCGCACCGCGGTGCCCGATGATCAGAGGGGATTTCCTGGGCACGCTCTCAGCGTAAAGCACCCCGTTCATAGGCGACCGCCACTATCGTTGAGGAAAGAGTTGACCGATCCCTCGGGAGTAGAGGCCACCCACCATGAGCAATTTCGTCTTCAACACCCCCGCGTTCCAGCAGCAGGATCCGCGGAACGTCGCCACCTATCCCGGGGCGCCGCAGCAGCCCGGCCAGCAGGGCCAGTACGCCCCGCCGCCCCCGCCCGGCGCCGCCGGACAGACCGCCGCGTTCCAGCAGGCGGGCATCAACGCCGCCGCGCAGGCGAACCTCGAGGGCATGTACGCGGCTCCCGCCGCAGGCGCCATCGAGACCGACCGCATGACGGTCGAGGACACGATCTGGAAGACCGCCGGCCTGTTCGGCATCCTGCTCGTGGCCGCAGCCATCGGCTGGGTCTGGACCGTCGCCGGCTCCGCTGTCGGCCAGGCGAACCTCACCCCCTGGATCGTCGGCGCGCTCGGCGGCTTCGTGCTCGCCATGGTCGTCATCTTCACCTCGCGCAAGAAGGTCCGCCCCGCGCTGATCTTCGCCTACGCGGCCTTCGAGGGACTCTTCGTCGGCGGCATCTCGGCGTTCTTCGAGATGGTGTACCCCGGAGTCGTCATGCAGGCGACCCTTGCGACGGTCGCCGTCGTCGGCGTCACCCTCGCCCTGTTCGCCAGCGGCAAGGTGCGCGCCAGCGCGAAGATGACCAAGATCTTCATGATCGCGATGTTCGGGTACCTCGCCTTCTCCATCCTGAACGTCATCCTGATGTGGACCGGCGTCAGCGACAACCCGTGGGGACTTCGGGGAGACATCGTCATCGCAGGCATCCCGCTCGGCGTCATCATCGGCGTCTTCGTGGTGTTCCTCGCCGCGTACTCGCTGGTGATGGACTTCGACAGCATCCAGCAGGGCGTGCGCAACGGCGCTCCCCGCAAGTACGGCTGGATGGGCGCCTTCGGCATCATGGTGACGGTCGTCTGGCTGTACGTCGAGATCCTGCGCATCCTCGCGATCCTGCGCGGCAACGACTGACCGTCGATCCGCACGCTCTAGAACGGCCGCCCTCCTCGGAGGGCGGCCGTTCTGCTCGTCACAGCAGGCTGATAGCGCATTCCTGAACTCGTGCGCAAGGGGGTAGCTCTAGACGCTCGTCCAAGGCATTCTGGTCATGCCCGGACACCCCGGACGCACCTACAGAACGGAGACTCTCATGAGCTTCCTCGGATTCCTTCTCCTCGGCCTGATCGCCGGCGCCATCGCCAAGCTGATCCTCCCCGGCAAGCAGGGCGGCGGATGGTTCGTCACGCTGCTCCTCGGCGTCGTCGGCGCTCTGCTCGGCGGCTGGCTGGGTGGTCTGCTGTTCAACGTCGACCTGAACGGGTTCTGGAACCTGTCGACCTGGCTCCTCGCCATCGGCGGATCGATCATCGTGCTGCTGATCTACGGCCTCATCGTGGGCCGCGGGGACCGCAGCAGGGCGTAAGAAACCCTTCTTCCGGGGAGGCGGGTCGGGGGATCCGCCTCCCCTTTCGCATGCCTGCAGGAGCGGGGCCGCACGCGCGATCAGCGCGCCTTGGCCTCCAGCAGCGCCCGCTCACGGTCGTTGCCCGCCAGACGAGCCGCGGCGGCGAACTCCGCCCGTGCCTCGTCATCACGCCCGAGCCGCAGCAGCAGCTCGCCGCGGGTCGCCGGCAGCAGGTGGTAGCCGCGCAGCTCCCCCGCCGCGATCAGAGAGTCGATGATGCGCAGAGCGGATGCCGGGCCCGTCGCCATCGCCACGGCGGCCGCGCGATTCAGCTCGATGACCGGCGACGGCGTGAGTCGGCCGAGAGCCTCGTACAGCATCACGATGCGATCCCAGTCGGTCTGTTCGACGGATGCCGCGATGGCATGGCACTCGGCGATCGACGCCTGAAGCGCATACCCGCCTCGTCCCCTCCCGAGTGCGTCCACCCGCGCGAGCGCTGCGCGTCCGCGGGCGATGGCGCCGCGGTCCCAGCGGGTCCGGTCCTGATCGGCGAGCAGCACCGGATCGCCGTGGCGGTCGACGCGGGCGGGAAAGCGCGCCGCAGTCAGCTCCATCAGCGCGAGCAGGCCGTGCACCTCTGGTTCCCGCGGCACAAGGCCCGCGAGGACACGGGCCAGTCGCACGGCCTCCCGCCCCAGGTCGGGACGCATCCAGTCCTCCCCGCCGCTGGCCGTGTGCGCCTCGTTGAAGATCAGGTAGAGCACCCCCAGCACGGCGCTCAGGCGTGAGCCGAACTCCTCGCGCGGCGGCAGCTCGAACGGGGCGTGCGCTGCTCCGAGCGTCTTCTTCGCTCGCACGATCCGCTGCTGCACGGTGGCCACGGGCACGAGGAAGGCGCGGGCGATCTCCTCACTGCCGAGGCCCCCGACCACCCGGAGGGTGAGCGCGACCTGCGCCTCGCGGGAGAGCACGGGGTGGCAGGCGATGAAGATCAAGCGCAGCACGTCGTCGTCGATGGCATCCGGATCCCACGGCAGAGCGTCGGACGCCTCATCCTGCTCGCGCTCGAGATCGTGCGCGATCGCCGCGATCCTGTCGTCGTACCGTTCCTGGCGACGCCAGCCGTCGATCGCGCGGCGCTTGGCCACCGCGGTCAGCCACGCTGCCGGATTGCGGGGCACACCGGCATCCGGCCACTGCTCGAGAGCTTCGGCGAGCGCCTCCTGCGCGAGATCCTCGGCGAGGGCGAAGTCGGATGTCTCTCGGGTGAGCGTCGCGACGATCTTCGCCGACTCGATGCGCCACACCGCGGCCACGGCGCGCCGCGCATCCTGCGATGCGGGGCGCGCCACGCCTTCGGCGGTCATCTCAGGCCTCGGATGCGGCGGCATCCTCGCGCCACTGCTTCTCCTTCTCGATCCACTCGTTGTCCTGAGGGAAGTCGGAGACGTCGGTCACGCGGCGGATCTCCAGCTTGCTGCCGGGACCGAGCGGGCAGCGCTTGGCCCACTCCACGGCCTCCTCCTTCGAGGCCACATCCAGGATCCAGAATCCGTTGAACAGCTCCTTCGTCTCTCCGTAGGGGCCGTCGGTCACGAGCGGCGGCTCGGACGAGAAGTCGACGACGACGCCCTCTTCCGCGTCGGTCAGCCCGTCGCCGCCGGCCATCACGCCGGCCTTGATCAGCGACTCGTTGTACTTGCCCATGGCCTCGATCACCTGCTCGAAGGGGATGCTCTTGAACGCCTCCACGCCCTCGTCGGTCGCGCGCATGATCAGCATGTACTTCATGGTGGTTCTCCTTGTTCGGTCGTTCATCACACGGGCCGTGTCTCGACCCTCTCATTGAAGACGTCGAACGAGAAGGCGCGGGATCGACATCCTCGCGAGAATTCTTCGAGAATCGCTTCCTGCCATGATGGTGGTCACGGAGGAGGGCCCGATCGCAGATCGGCCCGCGAGCGGGAGGGCAGTCCATGCGCGGACCATGGGGGAAGATCACTGCGGTCGCGAGCGCGATCAGCCTGGCGGCCGGGCTCGCACTGGGCAGCGCTCTACTGTCCGGCGGTGCGGCATCCGCCGCCACGCCCCCGGACCTCGACCCAGGTTTCGTGACCGATGCCTCGGGCGTGCTCGGCGATGCCGCGGAAGCCCGCCTGGAGAAGCAGCTGGGCGACCTGGCGGCGGCAGACGGCCGCCCGGAGCTGTATGTGGTCCTCGTGCCCGACTTCGAAGACCCGGGCAACGCGCTCGCCTGGGCCGATGCCACGGCACTGCGCAACAACCTGGCTCCTGGCCAGTACCTGCTCGCCATCGCGACCGAGGGGCGCACCCTCGCGATCTCGGCGGAGTACGGCGGCGACGGCGTGCAGGCGGGGCCGCTCTCGGAGGACCGGATCCTGCAGATCGAGGATCACCTCGGCGGCGACTACCTGGCGGACGACGACTGGGAGGGTGGCATCTCGTACGTCGCCGGGGAGCTCGACCGGGTCCCGTGGCCCTGGTGGGTGTGGGTGCTGGGCGTGGCCGCGCTCGCCCTCATCGTGTTCGGCGTGACCCGTCTCGTACTGCACCTGCGTCGTCGTGCGGCCGCGGCGGCAGAGCTGCGCACACTGGAGGGGCAGAAGAAGCGCGCGGCGCGTCTGCTCGTGCTGGCCGATGAGGCCGTGCGCACGAGCGAGCAGGAGCTGGGCTTCGTCACGGCGGAGTTCGGCGAGGAGACGACCGCGGAGTTCACCACCGTGCTCAAGGAGTGCCGCACGCGACTGGACGGAGGGTTCCAGCTGCTGCAGAAGCTGGAGGACTCCACCGAGGACACCCCCGCGGAGACCCGCGCGTGGACCGATGAGATCATCCGGATGTGCGCCCAGACCGATCGCGACCTGGACGGGCGGAAGCAGCAGCTCGCCTCGCTGCGCGCACTGGCGGAGGGATCGGCGGCGACGCTGACCCGCCTGAGGACCGCCCGCGCTGAGGCGACGGGGATCCAGCAGGATGCCGCCGAGCGCCTCGCCGTGCTCACTGCGGCGTTCCCTCCCGCCGCGCTGGTCGGCGTGGCGGGCAACCCCGCCGAGATCGGACGGCGCCTGGCCGCGGCCGACGCCCAGCTCGCAGCGCTGGAGAAGGCCGTGCAGGCGCACAAGCCGAGCGCAATCTCGCAGGCCGTGCACGAGATCGAGCGGCTGCTCGCCGAGGCGGGCGACCTGAGGGATGCGGTGAAGGCGCAGGCGGATGCCCTGGCCGCGGGGGTGGCTCCGGGGCAGACGGACGCCGACCCTCTGGAGCTGGCGAAGGCCGCCGTGCGTGCCGCCGAGGCTTCCGTGCAGGCCCGACCGGGTGAGGTGAACGCGCTGTCACTCACCCGCCTGAACCTGGCCAAGCGGCAGCTGGCGGCAGCCACAGCATCCGGCGACCCGCAGGAGGCTGCACGTCTGGCCGCATCGGCATCGAGCGTCGCCGCGCAGGTGCAGGCGCTGACCGGAGCTCCGGCCGCGCCCGTCGCGCCGGCCGGCGCGAGGTTCAGCAGGTCGGCGGCCGACGACGGCCGCACCGAGCGGGAGCGCCCGCTCATGTACGACGAACCCTCGTCGCGCCAGAGCTGGCAGTCCATCCGCGCCGCGTCGAGCTCGGACGACGAGGGGCGCGGCGGGAAGGCGATCGCCGGGGCGCTCGGCGGCGGCCTGCTCGGTCTGGTCAGCGGCTTCAGCCTCGCGGACGGCAGTGCGGGCCTCATCATCCTGTTCGTCGTGCTCGGCGCCGTGTTCGGGGCGCTGTCCGGGGCCTTCGGCGGCAACGGGGGCGGCGGGTCGTCCTCCGGTTGGGGCGGGTCGTCGCATTCCTCGTGGGGCGGTTCCTCGCGCTCGTCGCGGTCGAGCTCGTCGCGATCGTTCAGCAGCCGGTCCTCCGGAGGGAGCAGGTCGTCCGGAAGGTCCGGCGGTCGGCGCTTCTGAGGCCGACCGCCGACTCGGAGCGCGACGCGGGTCCGAGACGGAACGGGTGTCACACAAGCCGCGGGTGCGTAGGCTCTGGACCCGCCCGTTCTGAGACCGGCTGGAGCCCCTGTCCCAGAGGAGGCCGGTGCCGAGGCATCCGACCCACCTGTTCTGGGACACGCCAGCTCCCGCGCCCCAATGGCTGCGGGTATCGCTCTCCGGCCGCCGAAGACGGGAACGTACCGGCCGCGTGTCCCAGTACAGGCGGCCGCGCGGGTACTGGGCCCGCCCGTCCTGAGACCCGCTGGAGCGCCTGTCCCAGAACACATGGGTACCGAGGCATCCGACCCACCTCTCTTGGGACACGTCGTACCCTGGTGCCATGACCGCATCGCTCGTCGACGGCATCCGCGCAGAGCTGCGCGAGATCGCCGATCCGACCCTCGCGCCGGGTCAGCAGGCGTACATGAAGTCCACGATGCCGTTCCTCGGTGTGCGGGTGCCCGCCGTGCGCGCGCTGGTGCGGCGGCTCGCGAAGGGCGAGACGGATGCCGCGATGCTGCAGGAATCCGCGCTCACGCTGTGGCGGGAGGCGCACGTCCGCGAGGAGCGCTACGCCGCGCTCGCCCTGATGGCGCTGCCCGCCCTGCGCGGCGACGCCACCACGCTGCCTGTGCACGAGGAGATGATCCGCTCGGGCGCGTGGTGGGACTACGTCGACGAGGTCGCGCACCGGCTGCGTGAACTGCTGGATGCCGACCCCGAGCGGTTCGCGCTCGAGATGCGCATCTGGGCCGACGACGAGGACTTCTGGGTGCGGCGTGCGGCGATCATCTGCCAGCTCGGGCGCAAGGGCGCTACCGACCGCGCCCTGCTCGAGTACGCGATCCTCACGAACATCGGCGACGACGAGTTCTTCATCCGCAAGGCCATCGGCTGGGCGCTGCGCGACCTCGGCAAGAGCGACCCCGACTGGGTGCGCGCGTTCGCGGAACAGCATCCGCTGTCTCCGCTCTCCCGTCGCGAGGCGCTGAAGCACCTCGGCTGACCGCCGGTCACGGCACGCACCGCACACCTCCGCAGATCTGCACAACTCCGCAGGAATCGGCGGGATGTCTGCGAGGTTGTGCAGAATTGCGAAGATCTGCCGCGAGTCAGCGGCGGGGCGGGGCGGACAGCGCGAGGCGGGTGGCGGCGGCGAGGGCGGCCATGGCCGCGTCCTCGTTCCAGGCGGATGCCGCCACGGGAGCCTCCGCGGCCAGGCGCTCGCGCAGCGGGGCATCCGTGAGCACCTGGCGGATGGCGTCCGCCAGCATCCGCTCGTCGCCGGCCGGGACGAGCAGACCGCCTCCGCGGCGCAGGGCATCACCGGGGCCGTAGCGCACGTCGTACGACACGACGGGGCACCCGGCTGCGAGCGCCTCCACGATGGACAGGCCCTGCCCCTCGTACGCCGTGGCGGTGACCATGAGCGAGGCGCGGCGGAGCACTGCGGCCGGATCGTCCGTGCGGCCCATCAGCGCGACGCGGTCCCCCGCGCCAAGGGCCGCGATCAGTTCGGCGACGGATGCTGTGGACGGCCCGTCGCCCCAGATCTCCAGGCGTGTGCCGGGGACGTCCGCGGCGAGGAAGGCGCGCACGAGGTGATCGATGCGCTTGCCGGGAGCCAGCCGCGAGACGCTGACGACCAGTCCCGGCTCGCGCGCGTGGTCGCCCTCTGCGGGAAGGCGGATGCCGTGCGGCGAGACCAGGTTCGCGGCGCCACCGCCGAACCGGGACTGCACGTCGTCGCGCTGCGCCTGCGTCGGCCAGACCACGGCGTCGAACCGGTCGCTGACGGCGAACCAGCGCGTCCACAGGGCGTTCAGCGGAGCATCCGGGGTGTACGGCGGCTCGAGGTGCATGGTGTGGATCGCGTGCACGATGCGCGCTCTCGGGTTCGACCAGCCCGCGAGCAGTTCGCCGAGCTGGCGCGACTCGCAGATCACGACGACCGGGCGGTCGGACCCCTCGACGAGATGATCGAGCCAGGCGCGGTACAGTCCGCCGAAGCCGTCGAGCGTGCCGACGGTCTCCCCGGTCTCGTCGTACACCCGCACGGCGGCCGTGGTCAGGTGCCAGTCCGGGTTCCCCTGGATCACCGGCAGTGCCGCGTATGCGCGCCCCTCGGCATCCGTCAGCTCGCGGTAGGAGTCGGCCTCCTCCCCCGAGTGCACCCCCTCCTGACGAGTGAGCCGGGTGTCGACGTCGCCAACCGGTGCAGTCGACGAGACGTGGTTCAACCGGCGGAGTTCGGTCTCGGATGCCGCGCGCAGCCAGGGGGCCGCCCCGCCGCCGGGGGCTGATGCCTCGTCGAAGAGGTTCCGAAGGGGTACGCCCTCGGGCAGCATGCCGAGGCGGCGGAACTCCGCGCGGTGCGCGGCGTGCGCCTCGGCATCGGCGGGATCCACCGTGAGCACCTGCACGTCGGCGCCGTGCTCGGCCATCTGGCGGGCGCGCGCAGCGGTGGCGATCGTGTAACCGCCGTCGAGCCCGGGGATCAGCCTGCTCGACAGGACGAGAAACGCCGCGTCCGGGAAGAGGCCCTCCCCCGACGCGGCGTCGCTCACAGCGTTTACTCCCACTCGATCGTCGCCGGCGGCTTCGAGGTGACGTCGAGCACGACGCGGTTGACCTCACTGACCTCGTTGGTGATGCGGTTCGAGATCCTGGACAGCACGTCGTAGGGCAGGCGGGTCCAGTCGGCGGTCATCGCGTCCTCGGACGAGACCGGACGCAGCACGATCGGGTGACCGTAGGTGCGGCCGTCGCCCTGCACGCCCACCGAGCGGACGTCGGCGAGCAGCACGACCGGGCACTGCCAGATCGTCTGGTCCAGACCGGCCTTCGTCAGCTCCTCGCGCGCGATCGCATCAGCCTCGCGCAGGATGTCGAGGCGCTCGCGGGTCACCTCGCCGATGATGCGGATGCCCAGGCCAGGGCCGGGGAAGGGCTGGCGGCCGACGATCGCCTCGGGGATGCCGAGCTCGCGGCCGATCGCGCGGACCTCGTCCTTGAACAGGGCGCGCAGCGGCTCGACGAGTTCGAAGTCGAGATCCTCGGGCAGGCCGCCCACGTTGTGGTGCGACTTGATGTTCGCGGTGCCCGCTCCGCCGCCGGACTCGACGACATCCGGGTACAGGGTGCCCTGCACAAGGAACTTCACGGGCGCACCGCCGGTGGCCTTGGCCTCCTCGACCAGGTCGCGCTGCACCTGCTCGAACGCGCGGATGAACTCGCGTCCGATGATCTTGCGCTTGGTCTCGGGGTCGGTGACGCCGGCGAGGTGGCCCAGGAAGGTGTCCACGGCGTCCACGGTGATCAGGCGCACGCCGGTGGACTCGACGTAGTCCTTCTCGACCTGCTCCCGCTCGCCCTTGCGCAGCAGACCGTGGTCGACGAACACCGCGGTGAGCTGGTCGCCGATCGCCTTGTGCACGAGAGCCGTCGACACGGCCGAGTCGACGCCGCCGGAGAGGGCGGAGATGACGCGAGCGTCACCGACCTGCTCGCGGATGCGCTCGATCTGCTCGGCGATCACGTTGTCGCTGTTCCAGTCTGCGGACAGCCCGGCGCTCTTGTGCAGGAAGTTCTCGAGGATCTCCTGGCCGTGGTCGGAGTGCTTCACCTCGGGGTGCCACTGCACGCCGTAGAGCTTGCGCTCCTCGTTCGCGAAGGCGGCGACCTTGGTGGCGTCGGTGGTGGCGAGCACCTCGAAGCCCTCGGGTGCGCGGGCGACCTGGTCGCCGTGGCTCATCCACACGTTCTGCTCTGCGGGCTGGCCGGCGAGCAGCGAGCTGCCGTTCTCGGGGATGTGCGCGTCGGTCGCGCCGTACTCCCGCAGACCGGTGTTGGCGACCTCGCCGCCCAGGGTCTGCGCCATGTACTGGAAGCCGTAGCAGATGCCCAGCGTCGGCACACCGAGCTCGAACACGGCCGGGTCGAGCTTGGGAGCGCCCTCCTCGTAGACCGAGGACGGGCCGCCGGAGAGCAGCAGCGCGACCGGGTTCTTCGCGGCGATCTCCTCAGCGGTCGCCGTGTGCGGCACGATCTCGCTGTACACGCCCGCCTCGCGGACGCGGCGTGCGATCAGCTGCGCGTACTGCGCGCCGAAATCGACGACGAGCGCGGGGCGCTGCTGGGTCTCGGTCTGTTCGGTCAACGGGCACCTTCCGGGGCGGGGAGGGAGGCGTCGGCGGCCTCACGGGTGGCAAGGTAGTTCTTCACCTCGCGCGAGACGCGCAGCTCCATGAAGAACGACAGGAACGGGATCACACCGCCGAGGGCGAGCAGGATGAAGCGCCGGAACGGCCAGCGCATCAGGCTCCACACCCGGAAGCAGGCGAACAGGTACACGACGTAGAACCAGCCGTGTGCGACGAGGATGCCCAGCGACAGGTTCACGCCGTCGCCGACGCTGGTGAGCTTGCACCCCATGCCACCGGGAACGAACAGCGAATACCACTGGCATCCGTCGCCCACGATGACGTCGGCGAACCACAGGAATCCGCCGGATCCGCCGAGGAACAGCTCATGGTGGATGGGCGAGTACTTCACGATCATCTCGGTCAGCAGCAGGAGCAGCATGACGCCGGTGATGATGGACGCGATCTGATAGAACTTCAGCGCGCCGCGGATCGCCGGGAAACTGGCGATTTTCGGCTCGGGCATGGATACCAGTCTAGCGGCCGCTCCGAGCGCGCCCGCCCCCGCCCCGAGCCGTGCGTGCGGCAGGCCCCGGGTACGCGGAGAGGCCGCCGGGATCGCTCCCGACGGCCTCTCCGTCTGCGCTGTCAGCTGGCGCCGAGCCCGATCAGAACCATCCCGAGATCAGGTCGAGGACCCAGTCGACGATGCCCTGCACGACGTTCCCGAGGCCGCCCTTGCGGTTGACGTGGACCACCGCGGTCGCGGCGTCGCCGTCGGCTTGCGAGACCGAGACCGTGTACGGACCGGGCTTGGTCGCCTTGGGCACGGTGACGGATGCCGAGAACGAGCCGTCCTCGCCGACCTTCACGGTGCCGAGGTCGATCGCGTCGCCCTTCTTCGGCTGCAGCCGGACGGCCACCGTCTCGCCGGGCTGGTAGCCCTCACCGGTGATCGTCAGCGCCTGACCGGCGGCCACCTTGCTCGATCCGAGCGAGATCGTGCCGGCGAACTCACCGGGCTCCTCGTCAGCGGCGAAGGTCACCGGCAGCACCACGGCCGTGCCGACGTTCGGCGTCGCCGTGAGCGTCTTGCCCGCGGCATCCGCCGGAACGCTGAAGGTGAACGTCGCGGCACCGGCCTCGTCGTAGGCGTCCTTCACAGCGACCGTGACGGGGGCGGTTCCCAGCTGCGTGTCGCCGATCGAGAACGCCACCTCGGTCGGCACCTGCTCGCGTGCGCTGAACGCCAGCGAGGAGAGGTCGACCGTCACCTGGTCGCCGGCCTTGTAGCCGTCGGTGCCGGCCGCCGGGGAGACGACCGCCCCCACGGCGCGCTGACCGAGGTCGGGGGTCGCCGTCTTGTTGGCCGTGAACCAGTCGACCATCGACTGCAGGTCGACCTTGCCGGTGTCCTTCTTACCGGTGCCCTTGGCGAGCGTGAAGAAGTTGTCTCCACCCGCCGCGAGGAACGAGTTCGCCGCGACCAGGTACGACTTCGCCGGGTCGACGGGGGTGCCGTTCAGGGTGATCGAGGTGATGTGCGAGCCCTGCGCCGCGTTCGGGTCGTACGTGTAGGTCAGACCCTTCGAGACGCCGAGCTTGAGGAACGGGCGCGACGAGCCCGCGGGCTGCCACTGCTCCTCGAGCACGGCCTTCAGCTGCTCACCCGTGAGGCTGAGCGTGACCAGCGTGTTGGCGAACGGCTGCACCGATGCCGCCTCACGGTAGGTCAGGTTGCCGTCGGGGTCGCTCGCAGAGGTGCCCTTGTACGCCATGACCGTGCGGATGCCACCCGGGTTCATCAGCGCGAGCTCCGCCCCGGTGGACGACTGCTGCACGTCGGCGATGAAGTTGCCGATGGTGGACTCGCCACCGCGGTTCTCCGTCTTGCCGTCGCTCTGCAGGGCCCGGTTGAAGTCGGCCGTGATCTCGCCCACCTTGACGTTGCCGAGCACGTCGGCTTCCTTCTTGGCGGTGTCGACGATCGTCTGGACCTCGAGGACGGCCGGGTAGTTCGCCGTCCACGTCTTGTCGGGGTTCTGATGTGCCAGCGGCTTGATCTCGTTGGAGATCGAGAGCAGCTTGTGCGTCTTCGGGTCGACCTGCAGGTTCATCAGGCCTATGTTCTCGCCGTACTGGCCCGCCGAGACGACCGGGCGGCCGTCGATGACGTGGTTGTAGGCGAGGTGGGTGTGCGCCGAGACGATCGCGTTGACGTCCTTGCCGACGCCGTAGACGATCTTGCCGAGCGCCGAGTCGGGCGTGATGCTGTCGACCGACGTGGTGGTGGCTCCCTCGTGGACCAGGAGGATGATGACATCCGCCTCGCCGTTGCTCGGGTCTCCGTCGCGCAGAGCCGCGGCGGCGCTGTTGACCGAGGTGACGATGTCGCGCACGTCGAGGTCGGCGATGCCGTCCGGCGAGACGAGGTTGTCGAGCTCCTCGGTGACCGCGCCCACGAAGCCCACACGGACGCCGTCGACATCCTTCACCCACGACGGGGCGAGAGCGGTCTTGTCGGTGCCCTTCATGAACACGTTGGAGCTGATGTACTCCCAGTCGGCCCGCGGGACGATGCGGTCGCGCAGGTCGGCCCAGCCCTTGTCGAACTCGTGGTTGCCCGCCGCGCTGACCTCGAGGCCGGCGGCGTTCAGCGCGTCGATGGTGGGGTTGTCGTCCTGGATGAACGAGGTGAACGTCGAAGCGCCGACCAGGTCGCCGGCGGCGGCGAAGATCGTGTTCGGGTTCTTGGCGCGCACGTCGCGGACGGCACCGGCGAGCACCGCGGCGCCTGCCGCAGCACCATCGGCCTCGATGCGACCGTGGAAGTCGTTGATCGTGGCGATGTCGATGCTCACCGGGGGCTCCGTGGCCGAGACGCCGACGAGGATCGGGTCGTGGTCACTGGAGCGGAACGGGGTGCCCGCCTCGGTGGCGCCGAACGCGTAACCGCGGTCGCTCCACTCCGGCGAGTTGATGCCCCACACGCCGGCGCCGGTGACCGACGCGGCGAGCGACGGCGAGGCGATGACGTGGTCGAGCGAGCCGAGCTCGCCGTCGAAGGAGTAGGTGTACTGTCCCTTCGCCTTGGACGGCACGGTGTCGAGCCAGCCCTGCGACGTGAACACGTCGATCGGGTCCTCGTGGCCGTAGGCGTTGAAGTCGCCGATCAGCAGCATGTCGTCGCTGCCGCTGTCGGTCTTCAGCTTCTCCGTGAACGCGAGCAGGGACTTCGCCTGCGCGACGCGGTCGGCGTTGAAGAAGCCCTGGCCGTCGGCCGGCTGCGTGCCGGTGCCGGACTTGGACTTGAGGTGGTTGGCGACGACCGTGACGGTGCGTCCGTCGATGTCGAACGCCTGGGCGATCGGCTCGCGGGCGTTGCCCCAGACGGTCTCGTCGATGATGGTCTGCGCCGCGCCCTTGGGCGTGACGGCGGCCTTCTTGTAGATGATCGCGCTGGTGATGTAGTCGGTGATCGCGGCGTCGTCGAGCGCGTTCGGCGTCGGCACATAGGCCCACACCTCGGAGCCGGCGGCGGCGTTCAGGCCGCTGACGAGATCGGCCAGGGCGGTGTCGATCGGCTTGCCGAGCTTGGGGCCGTTCTCGATCTCCATCAGGGAGACAATCTCGGCGCCGGTGCCGTTGATGGCGGCGACGATCTTCGACTTCTGGATCGCGAACTGAGCGGCATCCTTCGCCCCGCGCGCATCGGGGTTCTCGGAGCTGAGCGTCGTGAAGTAGTTGTACACGTTGAACGACGCGATCTGCACGTCACCGCCGACCGACGGGACGGACGGACGCGGGTTGTTCGTCTTGAACGTGACCTTCTCGGAGGCCGGGGAGGTGCTGTTCAGCGGCGTGACCGGCTGCAGACGCCAGTCATCGTGGTCGTACTGCAGCACGAAGCCCTTGCCGCCGAAGTCCACGGCGTCGCCGTTGCGCACCACGACGTCCTTGGTGAAGTAGGGCTGGTCGCCGGTGTGGCCGGCCTTGCCGATCCCCACGCTGTAACCGTCGTCGAGCAGGATGCGGTCGGCACGGTTGGCCGCGGCGATGGCGTCCGCCTCGGCACCCGGGCGCTTCAGCTCCGTGCTCTTGACGTTGAGCTCACCCGGGTTCAGCCACAGGGTGCCGTAGTTGTACAGCTGGTGGCTGGAGGCGAGGAGGTAGTCGCCGGCGGGGGCGACGAGCATGTTCTCGTACTGCTCGCGGTCGGTGCCGACGACGGAGGTCGGCAGCGCGACGGGTGCGGGGACGCCGACACCGGCGGTGACCACGGAGACGTCGCTCGCAGAGGCCGGGGTGATCTGCGTCTGGCCGTAGTACTCACTGACCGTGCCGTTGACGGAGACCAGGTCGCCGATCTTGCCGGGGACGGTCTTGCCGTTCAGGTAGACGAAGACGCCGTCGGACTTGCCCGCGGTCTTGGTGTCGCCGCCGGTGCCCTGGGTCTGGATCACGACTCCGTTGTAGCCGCCTACGCGGTAGTCGGCGGTGATGACGCCCTCCACGGTGACGGTCTTGCCGACCAGCGGCGAGGTGTCGCCCGTGCCCTGCACGTCGGCGATGGAGACCTTCTCACCCGGCTGCGGCCCCGGGTCGGTGCCCGGGTCGGTCGCGCCCGTCTCGCCCTTGGAGTTGGTCGGAGAGACGGATGCCGACAGCGAGAAGTCGTCCTTGTTGCTGTCGGTGTCCTTGCCGCCGGTGCGGTTCAGGGACTTCACGTCGGTGTTGCTCGAGGGAGCCGTGGCGACTGCGCCCTCGAAGGTGTTCGAGGAGCCGTAGCCGAGCAGGTCGATCACGCCTTCGGCGCCTGCGGCGTTCCCCGCGGCCAGCGTGAGGGGTGCGGTGCCCTTGACGAGCGCGACGGTGCCGGTGGTGCCGGACGGGTTCAGCGCGGTGCCGGTCACATCGGCCGTCGGCAGCGCCGGAGCGGTCGACGTGCCGCTGTTGGTGCCGCCCTGGACGAGGAAGTAGCCGTGCGCGGGAACGGTGCCGGACAGAGCGACGACTCCGCCGAAGCTGCCCGTGCCCGTCGCGGAGCGGTACTGCAGCGACATGCCGTCGAGCGACACGGCCGCCGCCGTAGGGTTGTACAGCTCGACGAACTTGTTCTTGAAGGCTGCGCCGGCGCTGCCGCCGGACAGGTACGCCTCGTTGATGACCACGCCGGTGCCGTCGGTGCTCGCGAATGCGGGCGATGCGGCGAGCGAGCCGAAGCCCAGCGCGAACACGGTGGTCATGGCGAGGGCGCATGTGCGCCCGCGGTTTCTGTGCTGTGCGAGCGGAACCGTCCGGTTCTCGTCGCCGGGGGCGGACATCTTCACTGCTGTCTCCTCGGTCAGGGCAAAGAGCGCAGGTCTCGTGGACCTGCGCGACGTGTGCACCGGGCGCACACGCATGGTTGCGACGATAGGGCTCGCCTCCGACATCCGGCAAGACGATTCGCCGTTGTTGGAGCTTCGGTCATCCGATGGTCACCGAATGGCCAGCCGCGGATGGCCGTTCCTCCCGCCGAGGAGCTCAGGACGCCTGTTCGTCCTCGGGCGCGGCCGCCGGCTCTCCCGCGTTCGCGGCGTCCTCGAACTCCTCGACCTCGCGCTCCCAGGCATCCTTCGCCAGTCGGTACCAGAGGTAGAAGGCGAAGCCGGCGAACACGGCCCACTCGGCGGCGTAGAAGATGTTCAGCCAGTTGATCGGCGACTGCTCCTGCGGCGGTGGCGAGCTGATGTCGACAAGGCCGGCCGACGCCGTGGCGGATGCCAGGTACGGGCGGTACACGTCCAGCCCGTCGATGTCGTGCCAGCGGCTCAGCAGCGCCGCGGGCGACATCCGGTTGAGCTCCATCGGATCGGAGCGCGGAGGCACCTCGACACCCTCGTCGTCGATCAGCCGTCCGGTGATCTCGGCTGTGACGGCGCCCTGCTTCTCCAGCGCTGCGACGGCGGCATCCGCCTGCTTCCTGGTGGCGGCCCAGCCGACCGCGACGGCGATCGAGGTGCGATCGGCGACCCGGAGCTGACCGGTGACCCAGTAGCCCTCGGTGCCGTCGTTGATGCGCTGCGAGATGACGATGAAGTCCCCGGCGACCCACGTCCCCGAGGTCCGGACACGCTGCCCGCCGAGGCTCTGGTCGAGGTACTTCCCCGGCTCGATCACGTCGGTCAGCGGACGCACCTTCTCGGTCGCGCCGGGCGCGGGGGGCGTCGTGTCGATGGCTCGCTCGAGCTGCCACTGGCCGAGCCATGCGAACACGCCCGCGACGACCAGGCACAGCGCGAGGACGCCGATCCACCGCCTGCGCAGCATGACCTCGCGCAGGGTGGGCGGGAACTCCTGCGGCGCGAGGGGCGCGCTGTTCGTCATCCCAGCTCGTAGGGCGCGAGCACGACCTCGACGCGCTGGAACTCCTTCAGGTCGGAGTATCCGGTCGTCGCCATCGACTTGCGCAGAGCGCCGATCAGGTTGGCGGTGCCGTCCGCGACGGGCGCGGGGCCGTAGAGGATCTCCTCGAGGTTCGCGACGCCGTCCACGGCGACGCGGCGCCCACGGGGCAGCTGCGGGTGGTGCGCCTCGGCACCCCAGTGGAAGCCCTGGCCGGGCGCGTCCGTGGCGCGCGCGAGCGCGACGCCCAGCATCACGGCATCCGCACCCATCGCGAGGGCCTTGACCATGTCGCCGGACGTGCCGACGCCGCCGTCGGCGATCACATGCACATAGCGTCCGCCCGACTCGTCGAGGTAGTCGCGGCGCGCGGCCGCGACGTCGGAGACGGCGGTGGCCATCGGAGCGTGGATGCCGAGGGTGACGCGCGTGGTGGACGCCGCACCACCGCCGAAGCCGACCAGCACGCCCGCGGCGCCGGTGCGCATCAGGTGGAGCGCTGCGGTGTAGGTCGAGGCGCCGCCGACGATGACGGGAACGTCGAGGTCGTAGATGAACTTCTTGAGGTTCAGCGGCTCGGCGACGCTGGAGACGTGCTCGGCGGACACCGTGGTGCCGCGGATCACGAACAGGTCGACGCCGGCGGCGACGACGGTCTCGTACAGCTCCTGCGTGCGCTGCGGGGTGAGGGAGCCGGCGACGGTGACGCCCGCCTCGCGGATCTCGGCCAGGCGCTGCTTGATGAGCTCCGGCTTGATCGGCTCGGAGTACAGCTGCTGCATCCTGCTCGTGGCGCGCTCGGCGGGGAGCGCCGCGATCTCGTCGAGCAGCGGCTGCGGGTCGTCGTAGCGCGTCCAGAGTCCCTCGAGGTCGAGCACTCCGAGGCCGCCGAGCTGACCGAGCATGATCGCGGTGCGCGGGCTGACCACGGAGTCCATGGGCGCGCCGAGCACCGGGATGTCGAACGAGAACGCGTCGATCGTCCAGGCTGTGGAGACGTCCTCCGGGTTGCGGGTTCGTCGCGATGGCACGACCGCGATGTCGTCGAACGTGTACGCGCGACGCGCGCGCTTGCCTCGGCCGATCTCGATGTCCATGCTCACCCCACCAGACTACCCGGCGCCGTCGACGCGCTCACCGCGCCCGCACCACACGTCGCTCGTCCCACACCGGCGCGTCCGACTCGTAGACCTCGCCGTCCTGGCCGAACACCAGGAAGCGGTCGAAGGACCTGGCGAACCAGCGGTCGTGCGTGACCGCGACGACGGTCCCCTCGAAACGGGCGATGGCCTGCTCGAGCGCCTCGGCCGACTCCAGGTCGAGGTTGTCGGTGGGCTCGTCCAGCAGCAGCAGGGTCGCACCGCTCAGCTCGAGCAGCAGCACCTGGAAGCGCGCCTGCTGTCCGCCGGAGAGCTGATCGAACGCCTGCTGGGCCTGACGCACCAGTCCGTACCTGTCGAGCGCCGAGCTCGCCGCGTCGCGCGGCATGCCGGCGCGACGGTCGTCGCCGCGGTGCAGGATCTCCAGCAGGGTGCGGCCGGCGAATTCCGGATGCGCGTGGGTCTGCGCGAACAGACCCGGCACGACCCGCGCCCCCAGCGCGGCTGCGCCGGTGTGGGCGACCGGTTCCAGGGCCTCGGATGCCGCCACCAGATGCCCCAGCGTGCGGTCGGGATCGGTGCCGCCGCGGGCGAGAAGACGCAGGAAGTGCGACTTTCCCGAGCCGTTCGAGCCGAGCACCGCGACTCGATCGCCGAACCAGATCTCGGCATCGAACGGCTTCATCAGCCCGGTCAGCTCCAGGCGGGTGCACACGACGGCGCGCTTGCCCGTGCGGGCCCCGCGCAGGCGCATGTCGAAGTCCTGGGCGGGCGGACGCTCCTCCGGCGGTCCCGCCTCCTCGAACCTTCGCAGCCGAGTCTGCGCCGCCTGGTATCGCGACGCGAAGCCGTCGTTGGCGGACGCCTTGACCTTGAGCGTCGCGACCAGCGTCCTGAGCTTCTCGTGCTGCTCGTCCCAGCGCCGGCGCAGCTCGTCGAGTCGATCGAGCCTGTCCTCCCTGGCCCGGTGATAGGTGGCGAAGCCGCCTCCGTGCACCCACGCGGTGGCACCTGCTCCCCCGGGCTCGAGGGTGATGATGCGGTCGGCGGCGCGAGCGAGCAGCTCCCGGTCGTGCGAGACGAGCAGCACGGTCTTCGGCGTCTCGCGCAGCCGGTCCTCGAGCCAGCGCTTGCCCGGCACGTCCAGGTAGTTGTCCGGTTCGTCCAGCAGCAGCACGTCGTCAGGACCGCGCAGCAGCGCCTCGAGGGCGAGCCGCTTCTGCTCACCGCCGGAGAGTGTGTCGAGGTCGCGGTAGCGGGCGCGCTCGAACGGGACGCCCAGGGCGGCGATCGTGCACTGATCCCACACGGTCTCGTGCTCGTAGCCGCCGGCGTCGGCGTAGTCGGCGATCGCGGTGGCGTACCGCATCTGGGTGCGCTCGGTATCGTCCTCGATGAGGGCGTTCTCCGCGGCCTCCAGCGCCTCGGCCGCCGCGCGGATGCGAGCCGGCGCCACCCGCACGAGCAGGTCGTGCACGGTCGTGCCGGCATCGCCGTGTCCGACGAACTGGTCCATGACGCCGAGGGATCCGTCTATCACGACGGCGCCGCCGTCGGGGGCGAGGTCACCGCGAATGATCCGCAGCAGGGTGGACTTGCCGGCTCCGTTCGGGCCGATCAGCGCACTGGTGGATCCGGCGCCGACGCGGAACGTCGTGTCGTCGAGCAGGGGTCGTCCGTCAGGGAGGGTCAGCGCGATCGCGTTGACGTCGATGTGGCCCACAGCGGGCTCCTTCCGCCCGCCCTGTCGAGCAGCGAGCCGACCAGGCTATCAGCTTCCCGACGCGCAGGCGTGCGCCGCCGTCTGTTCGCTGACCTTCCGTCTCCATGAAAGGAGCCTTATGCCGGTCATCCGACCCCAGAACCGTCCTTTGTCTTCTTCCATGGGTGGGGCCGGGTTGCGCGTGCTCAGCGGGGCTCGGACAGCCGCGCGAGCAGTTCGGTCAGCAGCGCCTCGGCGACCGGATGTGGCAGCGCCTCGATCAGCGCCATCAGCACCGACATGGGCTGGTCAGCGGACACGCTGCCCGCACCGGCGAGGCGCAGCAGCCGCCAGGCGGCCTTGGGCCCGGGCACGCGCCCGCCCTCGCCGTAGCCGAGCACGCGCATGCCCGCGAGGAGCATCCGGGCGTCGGCCTGCGGCCTGCCGCGGACCGCGTCGGATGCTGCACGCAGCGCGTCCGTGAACTCCCCCACCCGCTGCTCGAGCACCGGAGTGAGGGTGAGATGCGCACTGTGCGGGATGCGCACGCCGTCGGACTGCGCGAGGCCGGGCTGATGCTGGATCTTCCAGCCGTACCCGGCCAGCTCGTCGGCCAGTCGGTGCGGGTCCACCCGGGCCGCGTCCGGGGCCGAGGCATCCGCGACGAGGGCGATCGCGGGGCCCACGGGATCACCCATCACCGTCAGGCCCGGGATGCCGTCGACCGCCGCGCGCACGGCGACGGCGATGCGTCGGATCGAGCCGACCAGCTCCGCGTAGCCGTCCGACCCCAGGTGCTGCGTGATCGCCCAGCCTGCGGCCAGCGGGGACGCCGACCGCGAGCCGAGCAGAGTCGGATTCACCACCGGATACCCGGCCCAGCGCGTGGTCGCGAAGAACTGCGCCCGGTGCCGGCGTCGACCCCGATGCAGCAGCACCGAGACGCCCTTGGGCGCGTAGCCGAACTTGTGCAGGTCGGCGGAGATGCTGGTGACGCCGCGCACCCGGAAGTCCCACGCGGGCAGATCGGGCCACCAGGGCAGCACGAACCCTCCGAAGCAGGAGTCGACGTGACAGGAGAGCCCACGATCCGCCGCGGCGCCCGCGACCGCCGACACCGGGTCCAGCGCGCCGCTCGGGTACGCCGGTGCGCTGACGACGACCAGCGCGACATCGTCATCCATCCGGTCGATGAGATCCTGCGCACTCACGGCGCCGTCGATCCCGGCCGGCACCGGCTCCCAGTCCAGGTCGAACAGGTGCGCGGCCTTCTGGAAGGCGGCGTGCACGGTCGACGCCGTGAGCAGCCTCGGGCGACCGCCGCCCGGATGCGCTTCGCGCCACAGGTCGCGCGCGGTCTTCACCGCGAGCAGGCAGCTCTCCGTCCCGCCGCTCGTGACCGATCCCACTACGGAGCGACTGCCGTGCAGCATCCGCCGGGAGAAGGCGATGACGTCGCGCTCCATCGCCGAGATGGAGGGGAAGACGGTCGGGTCGAGTCCGTTCAGCGGGCGGGCGAGTCGCGCCGCCTCGTCCGCGAGCTCGTCGAGCTCCTCGAGACCCGAGTCGTAGACGTAGGACAGCACACGACCGCCGTGCGTCGGGGCATCCCCCGCGCGCAGGGCGCGGAGGCGTTCCAGGATGTCGCTCGTGGTGCCGGTCATGCCGACGTGCCCACGATGTCGTGCTCACGCAGGTGGTACCGGGCGAGGGTGACCATGCTTGCGATCATCAGGATCGCGGGCAGGATGCTGAACGACACCGCGATGCCGACCACGGCCGACTCGGGCTGCTCGACCGTCTTCCCGACCGTGGTCTCCAGATATCCGGTGATGGCCAGCACGATCGTGAGCACCGTGCCGCCCAGAGCCATGCCGGTGGTCTCCCCCGCGGTCCACACGCCGCCGAAGATGCCGGAGCGGTTCGCACCTCCGCTCCCCTGCCCCTCCTCCGTACGCAGCGTGCGGTCGTAGGCGATCACGTCGGGCAGCATGGCCATCGGCAGCGTCTGCATGCCCGCGTAGGCGGCGCCCGCGAGGGCGACGGGCGCGAGGATCCACCAGCCCGGCATCCACACCATCGCGCCCAGCACGAGCGTCGCCAGCACGAACACCGCGCTGGCCAGCCGGAAGGCGCGCTCCTTGCCGATGCGGTCGGCGATCAGCTTCCACACCGGCGCCATCAGAAGGGCGGGGGCGATCAGTGCCACGAACAGCTGGGTCACCGCCGTCTCGTCGCCGAGAACCCAGCGGGCCACGTACTGCGCGGCCGCGAGCATCATCCCCGTCGCCAACCCCTGCAGCAGGAACGTCGCCAGCAGCGCCCGGAACGGCTGGCTCTCGCGCAGCACCGCGATGCCGTCGCGGTAATGCTCGGCGATGCTCGCGCCCGGTCGCACCGGCAGCAGCGGCCGGCTCGGAGCGACCGAGGCGGAGGTCAGCATCCCGAATCCGAGGATCGCGGCGGCGACGATCGCCATCACCAAGTAGCCCAGCAGCGGATCCTGCGGGAACATCGCCCGCAGCTCCGGACCGCCGGCTCCGAACAGCAGGATGGCGACGGTCAGCAGTACCACGCGCCAGCTGAGCAGCCGGGTGCGCTCGCGGTAGTCGTCGGTGAGCTCTGCGGGCAGCGCGATGTACGGCACCTGGAACAGGCTGAAGAAGGTGGCGGCGAACATGAAGGCCACCAGCACCCACAGCGCCGCGGGCACCGGTCCGAGTCCGGCGGGCACCGCGAAGGTCAGGATGAAGGCGATCGGCAGCCCGATGCCTCCGATGAGCATGGTGCGGCGGCGGCTTCCGGTGTGGGCGAGGGCGCGATCGCTGATGCCGCCGATGACGGGATCGATCAGCACGTCCCACACCTTCGCGGCGGTCACGATCGCGCCGGCGGCGAGCGCGGTAACGCCCAGCGAGTCGGTCAGGTAATAGACGAGGACCAGCCCGGGGAGCGTCGCGAATCCGCCCGTGCCGAGCGAACCGATCGCGTAGCGGGTGACCTGCCCGCGGCTGAGCGAATTCGACCGTGAACCCATGCCGCTCACTCTAGTGGTGAGCCGACCCGGGCTCGCGGGTCGCGGACCGCCGCCTCAGACGGGCGGAGCGGCCCGTCGCGACCCGCGAGGCGACGGCGAGCGGGATGCCTCAGATCAGCGCGCCCGAGGTCGGGACGGGGTTCGCGAACAGGTCCAGCACCGGGCAGTGCTCCTCGACGACGGCGCGGAGCCTCTCATACTCCTCGGCCGTGTTCGGGCCCGTGATGTCGACCTTCACGCGCACGTCGTGGAAGCCGGCGCGGCCCGACTCGTCGATGCCGAACAGCTTGCGCACGTCGAGGTCGCCCTCGGCGGAGACCTCGATGTCGTCGATGGTGAGGCCGAGGGCTTGCGCGTAGAGGCGGAACACCACCACCTGACAGGAGATCAGCGCGCCGAGCGCGTACTCGACGGGGCTGGCGGCCGCGTCATCACCGGCGAGTGCCGCGGGCTCGTCGACGAGGAAGCGGTGCTTGCCCGCCCGGATCTCCGTGCCGACGGAACCGACTCCGCGACCGGTGACCTTATAGGTCAGCTGCGCGTTGGAGGTGTCGCGGGCGATGCGCTCGTTCCAGGTCGTCCCGGCGTCGGTGAGGCGCTGGGCGCGCTCGTCAGCGGTGACGTCTGCGATGGCGGTGAACTGGTCGTTGAGAAGTGTCATGCGGCGACGGTAGCCCGGCGGCCGGATGCCGCGCTCGCGTGCCGTCACACCCCGCAACGCCGCGTCACACGGCGCAATGCTCAGGCCGCGTAGCGTCCCGACGCGACGGCTTTGGCACGCGCCTTCGCCGCCTCCTCGTCGCGGTTCTTCGGCGGACGCGTGGCGACCAGGTCGTTCAGCAGGTGCTGAGTGATGTGCGCGATCTCGGCGACGGCGTGATCGAACGCCTCCTGGTTGGCCTTGGACGGCTTGGTCGTCCCGGCGATCTTGCGCACGTACTGCAGGGCTGCCGCGTGCACCTCCTCAGAGGTGGCGGCGGGCTCGAAGTTGTGAAGGGTGTGGATGCTGCGGCACATACCGGCACGCTACGCGGAGCGTCCGACATCCGGAACCCCCTCGCGGACATGCGAAGAGGGCGGATGCCGCGGCATCCGCCCTCTCGAGGGCACTCTCAGCGCTTGTTGTAGTTCGGCGCCTCGACGACGATCTGCACGTCGTGCGGGTGCGACTCCTTCAGGCCCGCCGAGGTGATGCGCACGAACTTTCCGCGCGACTTGAGCTCCTCGATGGTGCGCGCGCCGACGTAGAACATCGACTGGCGCAGGCCGCCGATCAGCTGGTAGGCCACCGCCGAGACCGGGCCGCGGTAGGGCACCTGGCCCTCGATGCCCTCGGGGATGAGCTTGTCGTCACTGGGGACGTCGGCCTGGAAGTAGCGGTCCTTCGAGTACGAGGTCTGCTTGCCGCGGGTCTGCATCGCGCCGAGCGAGCCCATGCCGCGGTACAGCTTGAACTGCTTGCCCGACTGGAAGACGATCTCGCCCGGCGACTCGTCGGTGCCGGCGAGCAGGGAGCCGAGCATGACGGCGTCCGCTCCGGCGACCAGCGCCTTGGCGATGTCGCCCGAGTACTGCAGGCCGCCGTCGGCGATCACCGGGATGCCTGCCGGACCTGCGGCCAGCGAGGCCTCGTACACGGCGGTCACCTGCGGCACGCCGACTCCGGCGACGATGCGGGTGGTGCAGATCGAGCCCGGGCCCACGCCCACCTTGACCGCGTCGACGCCGGCGTCCACCAGCGCCTGTGCGCCCTCGCGGGTCGCGACGTTGCCGCCGATGATGTCGATGTGCTCGAAGGTCGGGTCGGCCTTCAGACGCTTGACCAGGTCGATCACGCCCTGCGACTGGCCGTTGGCGGTGTCGACGACCAGCACGTCCACACCCGCGTCACGCAGCGCCTCGGCGCGCTCCCAGGCGTCGCCGAAAAAGCCGATCGCGGCGCCGACGCGCAGGCGGCCCTGGTCGTCCTTGGTGGCGAGGGGGTACTTCTCGCTCTTGTCGAAGTCCTTGATGGTGATCAGCCCGGCGAGCTTGCCGTTCTCATCGATGAGCGGCAGCTTCTCGACGCGGTGCTGAGCGAACAGAGCGATGACCTCGCCGGCGGCGACGCCGACGGGAGCGGTGACCAGGTTCTCGCTGGTCATGACGTCCTTGACCAGGGTGGTCCTGCGCTCGAAGCCCGAGACGAATCGCATGTCGCGGTTGGTGATGATGCCCACCAGGCGACCCTCGTCGTCGACGACCGGCAGGCCCGAGATGCGGTACTTGGCGCACAGCTGGTCGACCTCGTCGACGGTGGCGTCGGCGGTCGTGGTGATCGGGTCGGTGATCATGCCCGACTCGCTGCGCTTGACGCGGTCGACGTCGGCGGCCTGATCGGCGATGGAGAGGTTGCGGTGCAGGATGCCGATGCCGCCCTCACGCGCCATGGCGATCGCCATGCGCGCCTCGGTGACCGTGTCCATCGCGCTGGAGAGCAGCGGGGTCGCGACCGAGATGCGCCGCGTGATGCGGGAGGAGGTGTCCGCTTCGCTGGGGATGACGTCGGTGTGCCCGGGCAGAAGCAGCACGTCATCGTAGGTGAGTCCGACGAAACCGAACGGGTCGTGCTGGGGCATGAAAACTGGCTCCTCTGCGCCGGGGGCGCGATCGATTGTCGAGAGTGCGCGGGACGACTGCAGCCGGGACGGGAGCGGTGTCCGTCGTGTACCGATTCTAAACGTCTGACGCCTGCGGATATTCCGAGAGCCCTGTCAGGCGGCGGCCGCGCGACACTCCCGGGCTTCGTTCCGATCCGGACACGGTTGTGCGGATGCGGCCTGGAGCGGGATACGCTCAGTGCGACGTCCAGAACCGACCACTACCCGGTGTCGGTTCTTCAGCACTCGATGTGGAGGATGCGTGGGACTCAGAACCGTGGCGCTTCGGCGCCCCCAGAACGGGCTGATCGCGTTGCTTGCGACGCTTTTGGCCGCCTTCATCGTGCTCGGCGTACCCGCCGGTTCAGCACAGGCCGCCACGACACCCGACGGCCAGGAGATCACCCAGTTCTACTTCGCCGGGAACATCACGTACAAGGACAAGCCGATCCCTGACGTGAAGCTCTCGGTCAAGGGGAACGGCTTCGAAGGCAAGACCAAGACGGATGCCGCCGGCAAGTGGCGCCTGTACGTGCCGAAGAAGGCCGCGTACACGATCTCGATCGACGAGGACACCCTGCCGAAGGGCGTGATCGTCGACGCCGCGCAGCTCCCCGAGGGCGTGAAGGCGGTCGCCGGGACGAGCGGCTCCTTCGAGGCCGCGTTCGGGCTGACCGGCACGAAGATCGTCAACCTCTTCCTCGGCCAGGGCGAACGCGTCACGGTCTCGTTCACCGAGCAGCTGCTCTCCCGCGCGGTCGGCGGCATCAACTTCGGCCTGCTTCTCGGCCTCGCCTCGATGGGCGCCGCGCTCATCTACGGGACGACGAGGCTGTCCAACTTCGCGCACGGCGAGATGGTCACCTGGGGTGGTGTCGCCGCCCTGCTCGTGAGCTCCGTCTGGCAGCTGCCGCTGTGGGCCGGCCTGATCGCATCCATCGCCGCCGGCGCACTGCTGGGCTGGGCGATGGACGCCGGCCTGTGGCGCCCGCTGCGAAGGCGCGGCCTCGGAGTCGTGCAGCTCATGATCGTCAGCATCGGCCTCTCGCTCACGTTGCGATTCGTGCTGCAGTACATCATCGGCGGCGGCACGTACCAGCTGCCGGGCGCGAGCCCGGAGCCGATGAAGCTGGGTCCGATCTCGCTGTCGTACATCGACCTGATCGGCATGGGCGTGAGCCTGGTCGCCATCCTCGCCGTCGCGTACTTCCTCACCCGCACGCGCATCGGAAAGGCGACCCGCGCCATCTCCGACAACCCGCAGCTCGCGGCGGCATCCGGCATCGACGTCGACAGGGTGATCCGCATCGTGTGGATCATGGCCGGCATCCTGGCCTCGATCTCCGGCATCCTGTGGGCGTACTTCCGCCCCGGCGTGAAATGGGACATGGGCATGCAGATGCTGCTGCTGATGTTCTGCGCGATCACGCTCGGCGGCCTCGGATCGGCCTTCGGCGCACTGATCGGCTCGATCATCGTCGGAATAGCGGTGGAGGTCTCCACCCTCTGGATCCCGTCGGATCTGAAGTACGCCAGCGCGCTGATCGCGCTGATCGTGGTGCTGCTGGTCAGGCCCCAGGGCCTGTTCGGCCGCAAGGAAAGGCTGGGCTGACGCATGGACTGGGGACAGATCTTCGGCAACACCGTCACGTATCTCCTGCACCCGACCACCATCGCGTACGCGCTGGCGGCGACCGGTCTCGCGGTGCACTTCGGCTACTCCGGCCTGCTGAACTTCGGCATGGCGGCCTTCATGGCGGTGGGCGGATACGGATACGCGATCTCCGTGCTCAGCTTCGGCCTGCCCTGGTGGATGGGCATGCTCATCGGCCTGCTGGGGGGCGTGCTGTTCGCGCTGATCCTCGGCATCCCGACGCTCCGGCTTCGCGCGGACTACCTCGCGATCGCGACGATCGCGGCCGCCGAGATCGTACGGCTGCTGTTCCAGACCGAGCTGTTCAAGGAGTACACGAACTCCTCGGCGGGTCTGCGCGGCTACAGCGACGGGTTCCGCGCGATCAACCCGTTCCCCCCTGGCACCTACGGATTCGGTCCGTTCACGTACACCGAGGTCGAGCTGTGGAACCGCGTCTTCGGACTCATCATGCTCGCCGTCGCGGTGCTGGTCGTCTGGGCGCTCATGCGCAGCCCGTGGGGCCGCGTGCTCAAGGGCATCCGCGAGGATGAGGACGCCGTGCGCTCGCTCGGCAAGAACGTCTTCGCGTACAAGATGCAGGCGCTGATCATCGGCGGGGTCATCGGCGCGATGGGCGGCATCGTGTTCGCCGTCCCCTCGGCCGTGGTGCCGGGCAGCTACTCGACATCGCTGACGTTCTTCCTCTGGACGATCCTCCTGCTGGGAGGCGCCGCCACGGTGCTCGGCCCGACGCTCGGCGCCGTGCTGTTCTGGATCGTGTTCTCGTTCCTCGGGAACCTCCTGCCGCAGATGGCCGCAGCGGGATACCTGCCCATGACCTCGATCCAGGCCGAGATCGTGCGATGGATCCTGGCCGGTGTGGTGCTGATGCTGATCGTGATCTTCCGCCCGCAGGGCATCCTCGGAGACAAGAGGGAGATGACCTTTGTCAAGTGAGAACCAGCCCGTCACCGAGAGTGTGAAGCGGCAGAAGTCAACCGGCCTGACCAAGGGGCCGGCAGCGCCCGGAGTGGCGAAGGTCGACCCGATCCTGATCGTCGACGGAGTGGAGCGCCGATTCGGCGGCCTGGCCGCGGTCGACGTGGATCATCTCGAGATCCCGCGGGGCGCCATCACCGCCCTGATCGGGCCGAACGGTGCGGGCAAGACCACGCTGTTCAACCTGCTCTGCGGGTTCGACAAGCCCAACGCGGGAACCTGGTCCTACGACGGCAAGAGCCTCGCCGGGGTGCCGTCGTTCAAGGTGGCGCGGATGGGCCAGGTGCGGACGTTCCAGCTCACCAAGGCGCTGTCGCTGCTCACCGTGCTCGAGAACATGAAGCTCGGCGCACCGCATCAGCGGGGCGAGAGCTTCTTCGCGGCGATGTTCCCGTTCCTCTGGCGGAAACAGGATGCCGAGATCGAGACGAAGGCCCGCGAGCTCCTCGAGCGCTTCAAGCTCGACGCCAAGGAGAAGGACTTCGCCGCCGCTCTGTCGGGAGGGCAGCGCAAGCTGCTGGAGATGGCCAGGGCCCTGATGAGCGATCCGAACCTGGTGATGCTCGACGAGCCGATGGCCGGCGTCAACCCGGCCCTCACGCAGTCGCTGCTGGACCACATCCTCGATCTGAAGGACCGCGGCATGACCGTGCTCTTCGTCGAGCACGACATGCACATGGTGCGCCACATCGCGGACTGGGTCGTCGTGATGGCCGAGGGCCGTGTGGTGGCCGAGGGCCCGCCCGAGGAGGTCATGGAGGACCAGGCCGTGGTGGACGCCTATCTGGGGGCGCATCAGGACGTGGATCTTGGTGTGGTCACGGGACGCCTGTCGGTGGTCGACGGCGATGCGGCCACCGCCTCGGAGGAGCTCGCCTCCCGCATCCGGGAGAAGATCGAGGCCGAGGTCGAGGCCGAACTCGAAAAGGAAGAGGGAGAGGACCGGTCATGACCGACGATGTCGTGGTGGAACTGACCGGAGTTCACGCCGGCTACCTGCCCGGAGTGAACATCCTCAACGGCGCGAACCTGATCGCCCGCAAGGGCGAGCTGATCGGCATCATCGGCCCCAACGGCGCCGGCAAGTCGACGCTGCTGAAGGCGATCTTCGGCATGGTCCACGTGCGCGAGGGAGACATCACGGTCAACGGCGAGAGCATCCTGGGCCTGAAAGCCGACAAGCTGGTCAAGCGTGGAGTGGCCTTCGTGCCGCAGACCAACAACGTCTTCCCGTCGCTGACCATCGCCGAGAACCTTCAGATGGGGCTGTACCAGAACCCCAGGATCTACAACGAGCGGCTCGAGTTCGTGACCGGGATCTTCGCCGAGCTCGGCAAGCGTCTCGGGCAGCGCGCGGGATCGCTCTCCGGCGGTGAGCGCCAGATGGTCGCCATGTCGCGCGCCCTGATGATGGATCCGTCGGTGCTGCTCCTCGACGAGCCCTCGGCGGGCCTCTCCCCTGTGCGGCAGGATGACGCGTTCATCCGCGTCTCGGACATCAACCGGGCGGGCGTCACGACCATCATGGTGGAGCAGAACGCGCGCCGCTGCCTGCAGATCTGCGACCGCGGCTATGTGCTCGACCAGGGCAGGGACGCCTACGAGGGCAGCGGACGGGACCTGCTGAACGACCCCAAGGTGATCGGGCTGTACCTGGGCACGCTCGGGCAGGACGCCGCCTAGACAGCACACGCGAGGAGGGGGACGGATGCCGAGCATCCGTCCCCCTCCTTCTGCATGAGATCTCCCTGCGGACTGCGGACGTCACCGCACACCGTACGAGAGAGCCCCGGATGCCAGGCATCCGGGGCTCTCTGCGTGGGCTGGAGTGCGTCAGCTGATGCGCTTGAGCACGTTGCCCGTCTCGAACTCGTAGACGCCGATCGCGGCGCCCTTCGGGTCGTTGTTCTCGTCGAACGTGATCTCGCCGGACAGACCGTCGTAGTCGATCTTCTTGCCGTCGTTGATGAGCTTCGCGCACTCGGCGAACGTCTTGCACTTCGTGCCCTTGTCGACGCCACCGGAGACCGAGCGCATCTTGGCGGCCATGTCCTTGCCCTTGACGGACTGCGCCTCGAGCGCCGCCAGTGCGATGAGCGTCACGGCGTCGTAGGCCTCAGCGGAGTAGGTCACGGCGTCGATCGGCTTGTTGCCCTTAGCCTCCCAGACCTTGTTCAGGTCGTCGATGAAGGTCTTGGGCAGATCGGCTCCTGCGCGGGTTCCCTTCGAACCGGTCAGATCCACGGGGATCTGGTCCTTCCAGTCCTTCAGGTTGCCGTCGACCAGGTACAGCTTGCCGGTGTTGACGCCGGCGTTCTTGAGCAGCGGCGCGATGGTCGCGAACTGGTCGTACGAGACGACCGCGACGGCGTCCGGCTTCGCAGCCGCGACTTCGGCGACCTGCGCGTTGAACTGGCCGTCACCGACGTTGTACGAGGACTTCGCGACGACCTTGCCGCCGGACTCGCCGAACGTCTTCTCGATGGCCTCCGCCAGACCCGTGCCGTAGCCGTCGTTCTGGTAGATGATGCCGAGGGTCTTGTTGCCGTCCTCGGAGATCTGGTTGCCGAGCGTCTCGCCCTGCAGCAGGTCGCTGGGCGCCGTGCGGAAGTAGAGCGGGTTCAGGCCCGAGAAGTCGGGTGAGGTGTTCGACGGCGAGACGGTCAGGATGCCGGCGCCGACGTTGCCGTCGAGGATCAGCTTGGTCACGCTGGACGACGCCGCACCGATCATCGCGGTGATGCCCTCGCTCTGCAGCTTGGTGATCGAGGTCTCGTACGCCTTGGTGTCGGTGTCGCCCTCGTCGCCCGTAGAGAGCGTGATCGTGACGCCGGCCTTCGCCTCGTTGACGCGGTCGACGGCGAGCTGGACGCCTGCCTCCATCGGGGCGCCGAGGAACGCCAGCGAGCCCGTCTCGGGAAGCAGCGAACCCAGCTTGAGAGTGAGGTCTGCGGCGGGCTTCTTGCCGCCGTCGGTCGGCTTCTCGGATGCCGGCGTGCTGGCGCAGCCGGAGATCACCAGTGCGGATGCGCTGACCAGCGCGATCCCTGCGAAGATCCTCGCCGGACGCGAGCCCTTCAATGCGTTCATGTTGCTCCCTTGCGTAACTGAACGTGGAGTACCACTTTCGGATGCCTTTACCCTATGCGGTCAGGGATGCGGTCCGAGCTCGCGCGGGTCTCGGTCCCTTAACGATCCCGGGGCCTCCTCAGACCAGCTCGGCGGCGGCCTCGCGGCGGCCTCGCCCCTTCTGCACCAACAGGTCGACGACGAACACGGCGATCGCGATCCACACCAGGATGAACCCGATCCAGCGCTCGGCGGGCATGGGCTCCCTCAGCACCGCCCAGCCCAGCAGGAACTGCATGATCGGGGTGATGAACTGGATCATGCCGATCAGCGACAGATCGACGCGCCGCGTGCCGGCGGCGAACAGCAGCAGCGGCACCGCGGTGGCGATGCCCGCGCAGGACAGCAGCACGGTGTGCAGCGGGCTGACGGTGCCCATCGTGATGCCGTGGCCGTCCTGCGCCACGACGACGAGGATGACCGCGGCGATCGGGATCATCCAGAACGACTCCAGCGTGAGGCCGCTGACCGCGTCGACGGAAGGACCGATCTTCTTCTTGACCAGCCCGTAAAGCCCGAAGGACGCTGTCAGCGACAGGGCGATCCACGGGAAGGAGCCGTAGGCGACGATGATCACGCCCACCGCGACCGCGGCGATGCCGATCGCGACCCACTGGGCCATCCTGATGCGCTCGTGCAGCACCAGCACGCCCAGCAGCACCGTGAAGATGGGGTTGATGAAATAGCCCAGGCTCGTCTCGACCACGTGACCGCTCATCGCTGCGATCACGAAGACCTGCCAGTTGATGTAGATCAGGGCACCGGCCAGCGCTGTGAGCACCAGCAGCTTGGGCTGACGCCAGATGACGCGCAGCTTCTCCCAGCCGCGGGTCACGGCCAGCAGCAGGATGCAGAACACGAGCGTGAGCAGGAGCCGCCATGCCACGACCTCGAACGGGCCGGTCGGGTCGAGCAGGAGGAAGTACAGCGGGAAGACGCCCCAGAGCAGGTACGCCCCGATCGTGTACAGAGTCCCCGCGCTCTTCGTGCTCACCGATCAAGCCTAGTGGCGCCTGGAACGACGAAGGGCCCGGATGCCATGCATCCGGGCCCTGGAGAACGTCAGCGTCAGCGGACGACGACCGCGAGGACGTCGCGAGCCGAGAGCACGAGGTACTCATCGGCGCCGAACTTGACCTCGGTTCCGCCGTACTTGCTGTAGAGCACGCGGTCGCCAACGGCGACGTCGAGCGGAACGCGGTTGCCGTTGTCGTCGATGCGGCCGGGGCCCACAGCCACGACCTGGCCCTCCTGGGGCTTCTCCTTGGCGGTGTCGGGGATGACCAGACCGCTTGCGGTGGTCTGCTCTGCCTCGACCTGCTGGATGACGATGCGGTCCTCGAGCGGCTTGATGGAAACCGACACGGTGTACCTCTTCTTTCGTGACTGAGATCAGAAGACTGTTAGCACTCTCATGCTGAGGGTGCTAACTCCAGTGTATGCCGACGGCTGGCACTCATGCAATGCGAGTGCCAATCGGGCGGGCCGGGGCGCGCGACCGTAGGCTGGTCGGGTGGAGATGTCCGAGCTGACCACCCTGCTCACCCGCGACGGCCTCGCGCTGCTCGACGAGGTCGGGCCGGTCGAGTCGTCCGGCGACGTCGCGCGCGCGGTGTCGCGGCTGCGCGCGGCCGGCCACTCCCCCGAGCTCGTGTCAGCTGTGGTCGGACAGGCGCACCTGCGGGTGAAGGCGACGGCGAAGTTCGGCGAGTTCGCCGAGCGGATGCTGTTCACCCGGGCCGGCCTCGAGCAGGCCACGCGGCTGAACGTCGCCACGCTGCACGCCGTGCGGATGCGACGGGCAGGCATCACCGCGGTCACCGATCTCGGCTGCGGCATCGGCGGCGACAGCCTCGCCTTCGCGGGTGCGGGGCTGACCGTGACGGCGGTGGACGCCGACGAGGTGACCGCCGGGATCGCGGCGTACAACCTCGCGCCCTTCGACGCGACCGTACGCCACGGCCAGGCCGAGGAGTTCCTGAGCGCCAGCGGCGGGAATGTGCGCTTGCCGCGGACAGAATCCGCGGATTCGTCCGCGCGAAGCGCACATTCCCGCGCGAAGCGCTCGGCGGCCGACGGCGCGGTGTGGCTGGACCCCGCCCGGCGCACCGCCGGGCACAGCGAGACGCGCCGGCTGTCCGCATCCGACTGGTCGCCGTCCCTGGACTGGTGCTTCGAGGTCGCACGCCGCCATCCCACCGGGATCAAGCTCGGACCGGGGCTGGACCGCGATCTCATCCCCGACGACGTCGAGGCGCAGTGGGTCAGCGCCGACGGCAGCGTGGTCGAACTCGTGCTGTGGAGCGGCGCGCTCGCCCGCGACAGCATCCGCCGGTCGGCGCTGGTCGTGGCCGGCGGGCAGACCCACGAGCTGACCGCGGAAGCGGATGCCGAGGACGCACCGGTCCGCGAGCTCGGCGCATTCGTGCACGAACCGAACGGGGCGGTGATCCGTGCGCGGCTGATCGGCGACGCGGCACGGATGCTGGATGCCGGGATGCTCGACGAGCAGATCGCCTATCTCACCGGCGACGCCGCCGTGACGAGCCCGTTCGTGCAGTCGTTCCGGGTGCGGGAGACCATGCCTGCGCATCCCAAGACCATCAACGCGGCGCTCAGGGCGAACGACATCGGCCGGCTCGAGATCAAGAAGCGCGGCATGGACATCGACCCGGCGGCGTTCCGGAAGAAGCTGACGCTGAAGGGCTCGCAGCAGGCGACGCTGATCCTCACCCGTACACTGGCCGGACGCGTGGCGATCCTCGCCGACCGGGTCTGATCAGTTCTCGTCCTCGTCGATCGGGTTGCAGGTGCCATCGGTGTCGCAGACGACCTTGGTGATCGCCTGCGGGCCGCGGATGATCGTCAGGACGGGTCCGCGCCGTTCCGTCCACTTCACGCTGTAGACCGCTTCCCGGTAGGGCAGTTCGACCGTCTCGGTCGAGCCGTCGGCGCCGCAGGCCTTCGCGATCTCGAGCGTCTCCGGATCGACCACGGCCACGCAGCCGCCGCCGTTGTAGTCGAACCAGATCGGCAGGTCGCCGTCGCGACCGAGGATCGTCAGGTTCTGGCCCTGGAAGCCCGCATCCTGCAACGCACCGACCAGCCGCATCTCCGCGTCCGAGTACTGCTGCTGCCACGAGTCGTCGTTGACGTCCGCCTCCCACTGCTGGACGAACACGGTCCAGTCCCCGTTGATCGTCTTGGTGAGGAGCGCGTTCACCGATCTGGTCGTGTCACCGCCTTGAAGACCGCTCACACCGGCTGCGATGGTGTCGCCGCCGGGGTAGCCCGCCGTGCCGCCGCACGCCGTGCTGCGCTGCTCCTGCGCGGCGATGACGACGCACCGCTCCTTGCCGCGGAAGGCCGTCCACACGGAGGCGCCGTACTGCTCACCGGCGAACTCGAGGGTGCCGGCGTCGATCTCTCCCGCCTTGATGATCTCGCGCTGGATCTTCTGCTGTTCGGTGGACATCACGGGCGCCGCGTGCACGGCGGGATGCGGCACCGTCATCCAGCCGATGCCGAGCCCGAGGGCCAGGGCGGCCGCCGCGACCACGGGGATGAGCCACCGCGGGCGAGACTTCGGCGCCGAGGAGGAGGCGTCCTCTCGGATGCCGGGAGGGGGCCCTTCGGCGGCGGAGACCGCGGACTCCGTCACCCTCCCCGTGTCAGCCATGACCGCGGGGGCACGCACCTCAGGCTCCGGGAGCCGAACCGTCGGAGCCGCTGTCGCTGACTCCGCCGGCGCATGGTCGTCGGCGGAACTCGGCGCCGACAGCATCCGCAGCTCCTCGGTCTCCTCCGGTGTCAGCGATCCTCCGGGTGCGTACAGGCGATGCTGCAGTTCACGCCGGCGTGCGGCGTCCGCGTCGCTCATCCCTGCACCCCCGCACCCCGGTGGATCGTCAGCGCGTCTCCGCGGTCCGGAGTCTGTTCGATGGCGTAGGTGGTGTCGCCGATCGTCAGCTCGAGCGGCTCGATTCGTGCGGGCCCGCCGCACTGCTGCACGACTTCGGCCCCCTGCACCACCATCAGGCACTGCCGCTGCTCGTCGTCGACTCCGCTCCACACCGGGGTGTCGCCGTCGTAGCCGAGGATGTTCAGCATCTGGCCTGAGAACCCCGCATCCTCGAGCACGCTGACCATGACGAGCTCGGACTCCCCGTACATCGCACGCCAGTCGAATCCTTCGGTCATGTTCTGGCGCTGCATCACCACGGCCTGCTCGCCGTTGATGTCCTCCACGACCGCAGCCCACACCGAGTACTGGACACGCTTCTCGCTGTAGTCCAGGTTGGCCTGCAGCTGCTCGCCATTCGCGCTCTGACCCGGGTTCAGGCAGCCGGCCGAGTGGCCGTCGGTCGGGTCGTCCGAGCCGCCTTCGCGGGTCAGGATCAGGCACTCGAGCTTGGATGCGGACTGGGTCCCTTTCCAGGCATCCACCCCGTACTTGCTGCCGACCAGCCGGAGGGAACCGGGCTCGTACGTCCCGGAGGCGTCGAGCTTCGTCCACGCCGCCTGCTGCGCGGCGGTCATCGGAGTGTGCTCGCCGAAGACGAGACGGCCGGCGACGAGACCCAGCACCACCGCGACGATCGCGATGACCGGGACCAGCAGGCGCTGAGGAAAGCGGCGACGAGCGGATGCCTCGGGCGCACGCGCAGGGTCAGGATCGGCAGTCGACAGCGCAGGGTCCGCGTCCGAGGACGTCCGCCCCAGCTCTTCCGACGATCCCGCCCACGGCGCGGAGGCTCGGAACCCGTCATCGCGAGTCGGCGTCGGCTCGGGGATCGGGGGCGCGATCACAGGAGCCGTCAGATTGCGCGCGTCCAGATCCCGCAGCTCAGCGGCTTCGGCATCAGTCAGCGAGCCCCCGGGTGCGTAGGCCCGCTCCTGAAGCTCACGTCGTCGTGCAGCTTCCGCCCCCTCCAGCATCCGTCACCCCAGTCTCTCGAACTGCATGGTCGCCCAGATCAGCCAGCCCGCACTGAACAGCGTGGCACACAGTCCGAGAACCAGAGCCCACATCGCGATCGCGCGGCTCTCCAGCGGGCGACGCAGCGACATGATCGCCGAGATCACGGCGACGATCGCCACCGGTATCCCCCACCCCACGAACATCGACGTCGCCAGGGCGACGATCGCGGCGAACAGGGCCCACGGCGCGAGCCGGGCGTCGTCCACCGGCACCGGCTCCGACTCCGCGTGCGGCTCCCAGTCCGACCGCGTCGCGAACTCCTCGGCATCCGGCTCGTGGCTGGTCCGCTCGACCGGGATCGGCGCGGTCGGCAGCTTGCCGTAGCCCTTCGACGCACCGGGCAGCGCCGCACTCCCCTCGGGTCGCTCGACCTCGGGAGTGGGTCCCTCCATGCGCGGATCGGTCATGCGGGGCTCACCTGGATCTCGGTCACGGGCAGCGTCGAGTCCGCCCCGAACGCCAGTGTCGACGCGCCACGGCCGCTCGAGATCAGCTCGGCCGCGAGGCCGGCGATCATCGCGCCGTTGTCCGTGCACAGGCTCAGCGGAGGGATGCGCACCGTGACGCCCGCGGCGGCGGCACGCTCCAGCGTCACCTCGCGCAGACGCCGATTGGCGATCACGCCACCGCCCAGCAGCAGGCGAGGGACGCCTCGGTCCTGGCAGGCGGCGAGCGCCTTGGTCACCAGCACGTCGACGACCGCTTCGCGGAAGCTGGCGGCGACATCGGCGATGGGGACCTCCTCGCCGTTGGCCTCGGCGCGCTCGATCCAGCGGGCGACCGCGGTCTTCAGCCCCGAGAACGAGAAGTCGTAGCGGTGCTTCTCCAGATCGGATGCCTTGGACAGCCCTCGTGGGAAGCGGATCGCCTTCGGGTCGCCGCCGACCGCGGCCTTGTCGATCTGCGGCCCGCCGGGGTACGGGAGCCCCAGCAGACGCGCGACTTTGTCGAAGGCCTCGCCGGCGGCGTCGTCGACGGTCTCGCCGAGCAGCTCGACATCGGTCGTGAGATCGCGCACGTGCAGCAGCGAGGTGTGGCCTCCGCTGACGAGCAGGGCGATCGTCGGGTACTCGAGGGGCTCCGCATCCCCGGCGACGATGTCAGCGGCGATGTGCCCGACCAGATGGTTCACCGCGTACAGCGGCTTGCCCAGAGACACGGCGAGGCCCTTGGCTGCGCCCACGCCGACCATGAGCGCCCCGGCCAGGCCAGGACCGCTGGTCACGGCGATGGCGTCCAGGTCGTCGAGGGTCACCTGCGCCTCGGCGAGAGCGCGCTCGATCGACGGCTGCAGGGCCTCCAGATGCGCACGCGCGGCGACCTCGGGCACGACGCCGCCGTACCGGGCGTGCTCGTCCATGCTCGACGCGATCGTGTTCGAGAGCAGGGTGCGGCCGCGCACGATGCCGATGCCGGTCTCGTCGCAGCTCGTCTCGATGCCGAGCACGAGGGGTTCGGTGGTCATGCGGAGGCCTCCTGCCCGGATGCGGCGCCGACAGTCCAGGCGCGCAGGTCGAGCCGCATCACCACGGCGTCCACATCGTCGGGCTGGTAGTAGCGGGGGCGGCGCCCCAGCTCCGCGAAGCCCTCCGACCGGTACAGGCCCTCGGCCACGGGATTGTCGGCGCGCACTTCGAGGAACAGCTCGCGGGCACCGCGGGTGACCGCCTCGGCGATCAGCGCGCGCAGCAGGGCACGACCCCTCCCCTGCCCGCGGACAGCTTCATCGAGCGCGATGGTCTGGATGTCGGCATCCGATCCGCCGCGCAGTGCGCGCAGCCCGCCGTAGCCGACCACGCGGCCGTCCTCCTCGTCGACGAGGTAGTGGTTGTGGGCGCTGGTGACCTCGGCACGCATGGTGTCCTCGCTCCACGCGTCCGTGGGGAAGCTGCGGCGCTCGAGGTCCATGATCGCGGCGAGGTCGTCGCCGGTCGCGAGGCGGAGGGTCATGCGCTCACCCGCTTCGGAGCGCCGGGCTGCACGACATCAGGTGAGCGCAGGTAGAGAGGCTCGGCATCGGCGAGGGTCCGGCCGGCGGCGATCGCGCGGGCGCCGACGACGGCGAGGGCGGAGGCCGAGAGCTCGGCGACCTCGTGCACCGGCTCGGCGAGTTCGGCACCGCGCTTCTCCAGGCGAGTGGGGAGCACCAGGTTCGGGATGCCGTCGGCATCCGCTCCGTCGAAGACGCTCACCGCGATCTCACGACGGCGGGCGTCGGTGACGACCGCGAATCGGCCCTGGACGTCCGCCGACTGCGCGATCGCGAAGTGGCTGGGGATCGGGATGACCGGGATCCCGCGCCCGAGCGCGAACGTGCGCGCTGCCGCGATGCCGATGCGCAGGCCGGTGAAAGGTCCGGGGCCCATGCCCGCGATCACGTGCGTGATGCCAGGGCGCGCGACCTCGGCGAGCAGATCGCCGATCACTTCGGCGTGCCCGAGCGGGTCGGGCGTGGAGGCCTCGGCGACGGTGCGCCCGTCGGCGTCGGTGCGCCCGCCCGGGGCTGCTCGGTCGTGCCCGCCGCGGGGCGCGGGGCGTCCCCGGGGCGGTCGGACGAGGTGCCCGCAGGGACGATGGGCTGCGAGCCCGTCCGGAGCGCGCGGCGGCTGGAGGCCGCCGTCACGGCCGTGAGGCCCGGGCCGTCGGCCGGGTGCGTCGCGGACGGGACGGTCGGGCGGGCACCGGGAGCGGTGCCGACCGGGGTCGGCATCCCGGAGCCCCGATCCCCCGTCGGGTTGCGTGGCGCTGCCGGGGCGGTGACGCGTGAGGACCCGGCCGCGGCCGCCTCGCGCAGCTGCCGCCGGGTGAGCGCCGGCTGACCGGCGCCGGCCGGCTCGACGGCCGGTGTCGGGCCTGTCGTGACGTCACGCCACTGCGGGCCGACGATGCCGGCCCGCCGACGGAGCCACCCGCGCAGCAGGAGGCCGGCCGACAGCAGGACGAGCAGGCCACCGACGACGACGCACGGCCAGAGCCACGGCGTCGTCACGACCCGGGGCCACGCGAGGGACAGCGTGGGCGCCGCCGCGCTCTCCGGGCTCACCGCCAGGAGGCTCCAGCGGCCGGGCTGCGCGTGCCAGACGAGCTTCGCGCTGCCCGCCCCCTCCGCCTGGGCCACCCACATGTCTGAGCCCGAGGGGTCGGCGACGGTGGTGGCGCCGCTCTCCGTGGCGTCCGCGGGCGCGGTCGCTGCCGGGTCGGCGGGCGGGGCCGCGGCGTCCGAGGGCGACGGCGACGCCGTGGGCGCGGCCTCGACGCCCTCCACGGCGAGCCGGCTCCACGAGGACAGGCCGGTGACGCGGTCGTGCGCGTCGGTGCCGACCCAGCCCTCGACGTCGGTGTCGCGGCCGATCGCGAGCACGACGCGGCTCTTGTCGGGGACGTGCACCGTGATCGTCACGGGGTCGCCGCCGAGCTCGAGCACACCCGGGTCCGTGACCAGGGTGCGGGCGCCGCCGCCGGTCTCCGCCACGAGCACGTCGTCCGCCCGCCAGACCGTCGCGGAGGCGATGCCGAGGCCGACGACGGCGAGTCCTAGGACGCCGACGGCGGCAGGGAGCAGTCGCTTGAGCACGCAGGATCCTCTCG
>Ga0256796_1000086_pt1 | contig 46957 bp, 48 predicted proteins | sample MC6MC0947MT_FD_190209 | JGI IMG/M metagenome (GOLD analysis project Ga0256796, IMG submission 190209) | Metatranscriptome of enriched soil aggregate microbial communities from Iowa State University, Ames, United States - MC6-MC0947-MT... | ecosystem: Environmental > Terrestrial > Soil >...
CCGGCTGGTTCGTGCGCGTCGACAGCCTGGGGCTCGAGCAGCTGCTCCTGGCGTGGACGGGCAACGATACCTTCGTGCCGGCCGCCGAGTCGCTGCTCCAGCCCCTGCGTGAGGGAGGCGGCGAGCTGCTCAGCACGCTGGCCGCCTACCTCGATCACGAGTCCGGCATCGCCGCGACCGCGGCGGCGCTGGGCCTGCACCGCAACACGGTCGCCGTCCGCATCCGGCGGGTGCAGGAGCTGCTCGGCATCGACATGAACGACACCGAGGCGCGCCTCGCCCTGCACCTCGCGTGCCGGGCTGTGCTGATGCGCTGAGGCGTCGGGTCGGGCATCCGTCGCGTCACCCTCCGGGTGGGCGCGGCCGGCCATGCAACGCGGCTACGCTGGCCCGATGAGCACCGTCCGCCCCGGCATCGCCGAGCGTCTGTCCCGGATGATCCAGCTGCCCACGGTCTCGGCCGAGCTCGATGAGCGCGGGCTCGAGCCCTTCCAGGCTTTCGAGCGGCTGATCGCCGAGCAGTATCCGCTCGTGCACGAGCACCTCGCATTCGAGAAGCACACCGACCTCGGACTGCTGTTCCACTGGAGGGGCCGGGATGCGGCATCCGATCCGGTCGTGCTGATGGCCCACTACGACGTCGTGCCCGTGGACGAGTCCGACCCGTGGACGCATCCGCCGTTCGAAGGGCGCATCGCGGACGGCCGAGTGTACGGACGCGGCGCGCTGGACGACAAGGGCCCGCTGATCGTCGTGATCGAGGCGGTCGAGAACCTGCTGGCCGACGGCTTCACGCCGGCACGGGACGTGTACCTGTCGTTCGGCGGCAACGAGGAGAGCTTCGGCACAGCCGCGCTCGCGATCTCGGACGCGTTCCGCGAGCGCGGGATCATGCCGTGGCTCGTCGTCGACGAGGGCGGTGCGGTGGTCGACTCACCGCTCCCGTTCGTGCCGGGCGGCGCGGCCATGATCGGCGTGGGGGAGAAGGGCATCGTCACGCTGCGGCTCTCCACCCGCGGCGATGGCGGCCACGCCTCCACCCCGCCGACGCTCACGGCAGTGCGCCGCATCGCCCGCGCCGTCGACCGCCTGGACCCGTCGATGTTCCCCGCGCGCACGCCGAAGGCGATCAGCCGGATGCTGGCGCAGTTCGCCGCCCGCACGCCGGGTGCGGCCGGCTTCGGACTGAGGGCGCTGAGCCGGATGCCGATGATCACGGCGCAGCTGTTCGCCCGCCTCGGCGGCGAACCCGCGGCGCTCGTGCGCACCACGGTCGCCGCGACCATGCAATCCGGCGGAACCGCGGCGAACGTCATCCCCTCGCAGGCATCCGCCACGATCAACCTGCGCCTCGCTCTCGGCGAGACCGTGGACGGCACCGTGCTGCGGGTGCGTGACCGCATCCGCGATCCGAAAGTGGCGATCGAAGTGCTCGACGGCAGCGACCCCTCCCCGGAGTCCGCGACCGATGGCGGCCCGTGGGAGCTGCTCGCCGGTGCGCTGGCGGTGTCGCATCCCGGCATCCCGGCGACGCCGTACGTGATGATGGCGGCGACCGACTCCCGGCACTTCCACCGCTTCGCACCCGCCGTCTACCGATTCGCGCCGCTGGAGATGTCATCCGTGCAGCGAGCCGCCATCCACGGGGTGGACGAGTACGTCGAGATCGACGCGCTGGAGCGCGGTGAGCGGTTCCATCGCGCGCTCCTCGAACGGCTAGGGTGATCTCACCCGCCCTGCGACCGGTCCCTGCTGCCTCTTTCCCGGGTCCCTGAGCCTGTCGAAGGGTCGTCCCTGAACCCGAACAGGAGGCGCGATGACGCGCACCGCATCCGCCCGCGCGACCCTGGGCGCACTCGCCGCCGTGGTCGGCTTCCTCGCCTTCGTCGAGTTCACCAGCGGCGTGCTGCAGGGGTACTACACGCCCATGCTCACGGACATCGCCCGGCACCTCGGCATCCACGACGCAGACGTGAACTGGCTTGAAGGCGCCCAGCTGATGCTCTCGGCGCTCGTCGTACCGGCGTTCGCGAAGCTCGGCGACATGATCGGGCACAAGCGAATGCTGCTGGTCTCGACCGCGCTCACCGCGGCGGCAGCGCTGGTGCTGCCGTTCACCGACTCCTTCGTCGTCTTCCTGATCGGCTGGGCGCTGATGGGGTTCTACGTGGTGTGGCTGCCGTTGGAGATCGCGCTGATCTGGTCGCGGTCGCGCTCGATGGAGGGCCGCTCGGTGATCACGGCACGGGCGGCGGGCATGCTCGTCGCGGCCCTGGAGACCGGTGCGATCCTCGGTGCGCTCGCCGGCGGGGCGCTGATCGACGTCCTGCCGCTGTGGGTGGTGCTGCTCATCCCCGCCCTGCTGATCATCGTCTGCTTCTTCGTCATCCTGTTCGGGGTGAAGGAATCGCCGGAGCTGACGGGCGGACGGCTGGACACCGTCGGCATCGTGCTCATCTCGCTGGCGCTCATCGCCTTCACGGGAGGCCTCAGCCTGCTGCGGCTGCCGGGAGGCGTGACGAGCTTCTGGTCGTGGGGTGTGGTGGTGATCGGCATCCTGCTGGTGATCCCGTTCGTGCGCTGGGAGCTGCGTCACGACGATCCGGTGATCGATGTGCGCATGTTCCGATCGCCCGCGCTCGGCCCGGTGTTCCTCACCGCCGGGCTGTTCGGGGTGAGCGTGCTCGGCGCACAGGCACCCCTGTCGACCTTCGCCCGCACCGACCCGGAGGTGAACGGCTACGGCCTGGGCACGACAGGATTCGCGACCTCGCTGATCATCGGCATCTACCTGATCGCGATGATCACCGGCGCACTGCTGTTCCCGCTGATCGCGCGGCTGACCGCGCCGCGGCTCACGCTGATGGGCGCCTCGGTGCTGGTCGGCCTCGGCTTCCTGCTGTTCCTGCCGTTCCACGGCACATATCTGCAGGTGATCACGAACATGGTGATCGTGGGCCTCGGATCGGGTGCGCTGGTGGCTGCGCTGCCGGCCGCCGCGGCATCCGCTGCCCCCTCCACCCAGACGGGCGTCGCGACCGGCCTGACGAACTCGGTGAAGACCGTGGGCGGGGCGATCGCGTCGTGCGTGTTCGGCATCGCGCTGCTGAACGGCGTGGTCGCCGGCGGCGCGGAGGGCACGGCGGGATCCTTCTCGGGGTACATGACGGTGTGGATCGTGTGCGGTGCGACCGCGCTCGCCGCCGCCGTGCTGCTGGCTTTCGTCCCCAAGCAGGCCTTCACCGATCGCGTCGCGGACGACGTCCCGGTCGTCTGACCGCGCTCGGTAACACCTGCACGACCCGGGAACACCTGCACGACTGAATCGCGTGATCCATCGTGCGTTCGTTCCCGGGTCGTGCATCCGTACCGGGCAGTGCGCGAGCGGATGCCGGTCAGTCGCCCTTCACGTTGACGATCTGGCGCAGCGTGTGCCGGATCGCCACGAGGTCGGATGCGTCCGCCATCACGGTGTCGATCGGCTTGTACGCCTGCGGGATCTCGTCGATGAAGGCGTCCGTGTCACGGAACTCGATGCCCGCCATCGCCGTCCGCAGCTGGTCGTGCGTGAAGGTGCGCCGCGCCGCCGACCGGGAGTACTCCCGGCCCGCGCCGTGCGGTGAGGAGTTCAGCGACAGCGGGTTGCCGAGTCCCTCCACCACGTACGACGCGGTGCCCATCGAACCGGGGATGAGCCCGGGCCGACCTGCGTCCGCCTGGATCGCGCCCTTCCGTGACACCCACACCTGCTTGCCGAAGTGCTTCTCCGACTCGGTGAAGTTGTGATGGCAGTTGATCCGCTCCTGCTCGTCCACCGCAGTGCCGGCGAACTCCGAGACCTGCCGGATCACCCTGTCCATCATCTCCTCCCGGTTCAGCAGGGCGAAGTGCTGGGCCCACCGCAGCTCCCGGATGTACCGGGTGAACTCGGGCGTGCCCTCGACCAGGTACGCCAGGTCGGGGTCGGGAAGGTCGATCCACCACTGCCTGTTCAGCCGCTGCGCGACCGAGATGTGGTGCGTGGCGATCTTGTTGCCCACGCCCCGGGAGCCGGAGTGCAGGAACAGCCAGACCCGGTCGAGCTCGTCGAGCGACACCTCGATGAAGTGGTTGCCCGAGCCGAGCGTGCCCAGCTGCAGCATCCAGTTTCCGGCGTACGACGCGGGGTCGAAGCCGTTCTTCTCGGCGAGGACCTCCAGCTCCGCGATCCTCGGCTCGGCGGTGGCGACGACCTTGCGGTTGTACCGGCCTGCCGAGAGGGGGATGGCGCGCTCGATCGCCTCCCGCAGCGGCGCGAGGTCGCGCTGGGCGAACTCGGATGCCGTGAACTGCGTGCGGACGGCGATCATCCCGCAGCCGATGTCGACACCGACGGCGGCGGGGATGATCGCGCCGAGCGTCGGGATGACCGAGCCGACCGTCGCCCCCTTGCCGAGGTGCGCATCCGGCATGAGCGCCAGGTGCGGGTGGATGAACGGCATGCGCGCCGTGGTGTGCGCCTGATCGAGCGTCTTCTCGTCGATCAGCGACGCCCACGACAGCAGCCGTGCGGAGAGCCTCTCCATGATTCCTTTCCTTCTGTGATGTGTGCCGGTCACAGGTCACGGAGGATTCATGAAAAATGCCCCGGACCTGACGGTGCGGGGCATGCGAGCAGCGGATGCTGTCACACGGCGCGCGCCGGAGGGTACGACTCGTCGCGGTCGTTGCGCTTCTGCTCGAAGGCAAGGACCGTGGGAAGGGCGCGCAGGGCGGTCATCCGTCGTCTCCTCGGCTGGCTGCTGCACCGGTCGGTGCAGCCTTGCAACAATAGGGGAGCAGCGGAGGGCCCGTCAAGGGCGAGTCCTCGAAGGAGCTGGGGTGCGGCCCGGCAGGATGATCAGCCCGCGTCGCGCGGCGGGTTGTGCATGATCTCGAGCCGGATGCCGTTGTCGTCCTCGATGAAGGCCGCGTAGTAGCGGTCGGTGAACCGCGGGTACTCCTTGGGTGCCCTCACCTCGGTCCAGCCCGCGGCCAGGGCGATCGCGTGGACGCGCTCGACCTCTTCGCGGGACTCGACGGCGAACGCGAGGTGCTGCCAGCCGACCCGGCCGTGCACGTGCTGGCCGGGCTCGCGCGACTTGTAAAGCAGGATCTCGGGCTCGTCGGTGCGTCGCCAGTACGCGTGCTCCTCCGCGTCGTACGCGCGGGTGTATCCGAGGGCCTCGAAGACCGGATTGAACTGAGCGGATGCCGCGGGAACGTCATCGACGCTGATGCCGAGGTGATCGAAGGTCGCCATCCCCACAGTGTGCCGGATGCCGCCGACATCCGCTCGATCCAGCGGCGCGGCAGACTGATCCCATGACCGCTGTGACCCTCATCCGGGCCTCCGCCCTGTCCGACGCCGCCCAGTACGCCTACGCCGCCACTGCTCCGAAGGAGGCGCGCCTGATCTTCCTCGCCGGCGCCTGCCCGTTGAACGACGACGGGTCGACCGTGGCCGTCGGCGACTACTCGGGTCAGGCCACGAAGTGCATCGAGACGCTGAAGGCTGCGCTCGCCGCCGCCGGCGCAGACCTGAACGACGTGATCAGCACCCGGGTGCTCGTCGCATCGAACCGACAGCGCGATCTCGTCACGGCTTGGGACGTCGTGCGCGACGCGTTCGCCGCGCACGACGTCCCGAGCACGCTCCTGGGGGTGACGGTGCTCGGCTATGACGACCAGCTCGTCGAGATCGAGGCCGTCGCCGCCGTCGTGGACTGAGTGCTACTGCGCCTGGTCGACGGAGAGCATCCAGGACATGCCGAAGCGATCGACGAGCATGCCGAAGCGCCCGCCCCACGGAGCGGACTCGAACGGTATCGTCACGGCGCCGCCGTCGCTCAGGCCGTCCCAGATCGCCTGCATCCGAGGCTCGTCATCGCTGCTGATCGAGATCGAGATGTTCTGCGGCGGCCGGTACTCCATGCCGGTGGGGGTGTCGGAGCCGGCGAGCACCATGCCGTCCTCGGTGGCGAGCCACGAGTGCATGATCTTGTCCGCGTCGGCGGGATCCTGCGGCATGTCGGCGAAGTCCGAGAACTCGACCAGGTCGAGCTTGCCGCCGAGCACCGATTGATAGAACGTCATCGCCTCGCGCGCGTTGTCGCGGAACGAGAGGTAGGGGGTCAGGACAGCCATCGGTTCACCTTCCGGAGAGGCGGATCGTCGAGCGTGATCGCCCGACGCAGATCAGTCTGCGACCGGCCACCGACATCGGCAAGGGGTTCTCACCCTGCTGCGGCGTCCCGCGGCGGGTTGTGCACGAACTCCAGACGGACGCCGCTCGCGTCCTCCACGAACGACGCGTAGTAGCGCTCGTTGAACCGCGGGTAGAGCTTCGGCTCGCGCACCGCGGTCCACCCCGCCTCCATCGCGATCGCGTGCAGGCGGTCGACCTCCTCGCGGGACGCGACCGCGAACGCGAGGTGCTGCCATCCGGCCTCGCCATGGCGGTGCGGTGCGGCATCCGCTTCGTCCCGGATGGGGAAGATGATGATCTCGGTCTCGTCGCCGTTGTCCCACGAGACGCCGTTCGGCGCCTCGATGCCGAGGGTGTAGCCGAGCGCCGTCAGCACCGGGTGGAACTGCCGTCTGCCCTGTTCGATGTCGAGCACGGAAACGCCGAGGTGATCCAGAAGAGCCATGCGTCCATCCTGGCCGACACGTCCGTCAGTGCGGTGCGTGGTACTCGGCCTCGCCGCGCTTCCAGTAGCCCTTCACGATCGCCTGCGCCGGGTCCACACCCCAGCGGGTCAGCAGCGCGCGACCGGGCTTGACGACCGACTGCTCGGCGGCGATGAAGCAGAACGGGTCCTCGCCGACGGCATCCGCCGTCTCGAGCCCGTCCAGGAACGTGATCAGCGCGGAGCCGGCGGGAGCGTCGCCGCGGTGCAGCCACTCCACCTCGACCGGCGCATCGATGGCCACCTGATCGGCCTCCGTCGCGACCTCGATGACGATTCGCGCCGGAGTGCCGGCGGGGATGGCCGCGGCGAAGCGGCGGATCGCGGGGATGGCCGTCTCGTCTCCGGCGAGCAGCCAGGAGCCCGGGGCGCCGGTGATCACGGCGGATCCACGCGGACCGCCGACGCCCACGAACGAGCCGAGGGGAGCGGATGCCGCCCACGGCGCGCCCACGCCCTCGTCGCCGTGCACGGCGAACTCCACGTCGAGCCAGTCATCGCCCCAGGCCAGCGGCGTGTACTCACGGCTGGGCGATGCGCGCAGCTGCTCCGCCGGCACGGGGCCCTCGGGAAAGAACAGCCGCATGTGGTCGTCGGCGCCGGGGGAGTCGAACCCCTCGAGCTCCGGACCGCTCAGGCGCACGCGCACGTAATGCGGCGCGAGCCACTCGCGGGCGGTCAGGGCGAGGGCGCGGAAGCGCAGATCGAGGCCGCGGCGTTCGATCGTGAAGGCGGATTTCACTTCGTTCATAAAGTAAGGCTAACCTAATTCGGAGCCGGGTAAGGGTTACCTAAATTCCGGCGTCCGCGCATCCTTCGCGCACCTCTCAGAAGCAGAACAGGAGACTCTCCATGTCCGTGCCCAGAATCGCCTCGGTCGTCGCCATCGGCGCCGCCGCACTCCTCGCTCTCGCCGGCTGCAGCAGCGCGCCGACGGGACAGGAATCCAAGGAGAAGCCTGCCGCGGCGGCCAAGGCCCAGTATCCGGTGACTGTGACGGACATGGCGGGGAACGAGGTCACGATCGAGAGCGCGGACAGTGTCGTCGTCACGGACAACCGTCTCTTCCGGCTCGTGGCGGACTGGGGCATCGACCTATCCGCAGCGCCTCGCGCTCTGATGAGCCCAGAGAACCCGCTCAAGGCCGATGAGTCGATCCTCGATCTCGGCACCCACGCGGAGCCCGACTTCGAGAAGGTCGTCGAGGCCGATCCCGACCTGATCGTGAACGGCTACCGATACGGCGGGCACGCCGAGGACATGAAGAAGGCAGCACCCGACGCCGCCTTCATCGACATGACCAACGACGAGCTCAGCACCGACCAGTACCTGGTGGACAGCGTCGAGCTGCTGGGCGAGGTGTTCGGCAAGCAGGATGAGGCGAAGGCGGTGATCGACGACTTCCACGCGGCCGTCGCGGCGGCGAAGGAGGCATACGACCCGGACACGACTGTCATGGGCCTGGTGACCAGCGGCAACGAGATCCGCTACTCGAGCCCGAAGGACGGACGAGGGTCGAGCATCTTCTTCGACCTGGTGGGTCTGACTCCCGCACTGCAGACTGACGGGTCGACGAACGACAAGGGCGATGACATCTCGATCGAGGCCATCGCCCAGTCCGACGCCGACTTCTTCCTCGTGCTCGACCGCGAGGCCGCCTTCGCGGACAGCGAGTCGTCGCCGGCCCTCGAGCTCATCAACAGCTCCAGCGCCCTCGCGAACGTCCCTGCGGTGCAGAACAAGGCCATCTACGTGATGCCCGACGACTTCTACCTCACCGAGGACATCGTCGCGTACACCACCGTGCTCGACGGCCTGACGAAGGCGTTCTCCGCATAACGCGGCCACAGCCATGCATGGCCGCGTTCCACCGGATCGCGGCCATGCACGTGCCCTATGACAAAGGACCCCTTCATGGTTTCGCCCGGCGCGACGACACCGCGCGTGACGCACACGGACGCGCTCGCCTCCCGAAGAACCACCCGCGATGACCGACGTCGGTCGTGGGTGATCAGGAGCCTGCCCCTCACGATCGCGATCGTGCTGACGGCGGGCCTGCTGACCCTCTCCGTGTTCACCGGCGTCGCCGACATCACCGACACCGCGGGCCGCGGCCACGAGTTCGCCTGGATCACCCGCATCCCGCGCACGGTCTCGCTGCTGCTCGCGGGAGCGAGCATGGCGCTGGCGGGTCTGATCATGCAGCTCCTGACCCAGAACCGGTTCGTCGAGCCCACCACCGTCGGCACGACCGAGTGGGCGGGTCTCGGGCTGCTGATCACCTACATCGCGCTGCCCATGCCCTCGGTCATGGTGCGCATGATCGTCGCGATCGTGTTCGCCTTCGCGGGGACCCTGATCTTCTTCCTGTTCCTGCGCCGGGTCACGCTGCGCTCCTCCCTCATCGTGCCCATCGTCGGCATCATGTTCGGTGCGGTCGTGAGCGCGGTCTCCACCTTCATCGCCCTGGAGTTCGATCTGCTGCAGACGCTCGGCGCCTGGTTCGCGGGCCGGTTCACCGGCATCGAGGCCGGCCGCTACGAGCCGTTGTGGATCGTGGCGGTCGTCGCGGTCATCGTGGTGCTGGCCGCCGATCGCTTCACGGTCGCGGGGCTCGGCAAGGATGTCGCCACCAACGCCGGACTGAACTACGAACGCGTCGTGCTGCTGGGGGTCGGGCTCGTCTCGATCGTCGCGGGCGTGGTCACCGTCGTGATCGGTTCGCTTCCGTTCCTGGGGCTGATCGTGCCGAACATCGTCTCGATGATCCGCGGGGACAATCTCCGCACCAACATCCCCTGGGTGTTCCTGACCGGCACCTGGATCGTCACGATCTGCGACCTGATCGGCCGCGTGGTGATCATGCCCTTCGAGGTGCCGGTCTCCCTGGTCCTCGGGGCGGTGGGCTCCGTCGTGTTCATCCTCTTGCTGCTGCGCACAAGGAGGACCGTTGCGCTCTGACGTCTCGTTCACGCCCGCTCCCATGTCGGCGGCGCCTCTCGGAGCATCCGCTCCTTCGGCCGATCGTCGTGTCGGCCCGTTCTCCGGGCGGGCGCATCGCCGCCGCTATCTGCTGATCCTCGTGGGCCTCATCGTCGCCTCGCTCGCGCTGGTCGTGCTGGTGCTGACCTGGGGCAACAGTCAGATCCCTTTCACGGAGCGGTGGTGGCGGGTCTCGCGGATGCGATCCGAATCCCTCATCGTGATCGCGCTCGTGACGCTGTGCCAGTCCTTCGCGACCGTGTCCTTCCAGACCGTCACCGGCAATCGCATCCTCTCCCCGTCGATCATGGGGTTCGAGTCGCTGTACATCCTCATCCAGACGGCGGTCGTGTTCTTCTTCGGCATCAGCGGCCTGGCCGAGATCGACGGGTTCGCGCAGTTCGTGATCCAGGCCGCGGGGATGGTGGTCTTCGCCGTTCTGCTCTACTCCTGGCTGTTCTCGGGGCGGCTCGGCAACCTTCATGTCATGCTCCTGGTGGGGATCATCATCGGCGCCGGCCTCGGGGCGCTGTCGGCGTTCATGCAGCGGATGCTGGATCCTAACGAGTTCGATGTGCTGCGCGCCCGTATGTTCGGCAACGTCGGCAACGCGAACACCGAGTACCTGTGGTTCGTGATCCCAGTGTGCGCGGGTGCTGCGGGCGGGATCTGGCTGCTCTCGAGACGCCTCGACGCCGTGGCGCTCGGCCGCGACATCAGCACCAGCCTGGGGGTGGGGCACAAGAGGCAGGTCATGTTCACGCTGACTCTGGTGACCGTGCTGATGGCGATGAGCACATCCCTGGTGGGGCCCATGACCTTCCTCGGCTTCCTCGTCGCCACCCTGGCCTACGCGGTCACCGACACCTACAGCCATCGCCGCATCCTGCCTGTGGCGTGGCTGCTCGGCTTCGTCATCCTCGGCGGCGCCTACTTCCTGCTGAGGCACGTGCTGCCGATGGTCGACACGGTCACCATCATCGTCGAGCTCATCGGTGGGCTCGTCTTCCTCATCGTCGTTCTGAGAAGGGGACGCCTGTGATCCGTCTGTCCAACGTCATCAAGCGCTACAGCGGCGACGTCGAGATCGGCCCGATCTCGATCGATCTGCCTGCCGGCGGCATCATCGCCCTGGTGGGACCCAACGGCGCGGGCAAGTCGACGGTGCTCACCATGATGGGCCGGCTCATGGCACCGGACTCGGGAACTGTGGAGGTCGGCGGCCTGGACGTGCACCGGATGCCGTCGAAGCAGGTCGCCAGGACCGTGTCGATCCTGCGACAGGAGAACCACTTCGTCACCAGGCTCACGGTGCGGCAGCTGGTCGGGTTCGGGCGCTACCCGTACAGCGGCGGCCGGCTCACCCAGCGCGACGAGGACAAGATCTCTGAGGCGATCGACTTCCTGAATCTCACGGACCTGGAGCAGCGCTTCCTCGACCAGCTCTCCGGAGGGCAGCGACAGCGCGCCTACGTCGCGATGGTGCTCGCGCAGGACACCGAGTATCTGCTGCTGGACGAGCCGCTGAACAACCTCGACGCACAGCATTCCGTGCAGATGATGCGCCAGCTGCGCCGGGCCGCAGATCGGCTCGGACGCACGATCGTGGTCGTGCTGCATGACATCAACTTCGCGGCCGCGTACAGCGACTACATCGTCGCGATGGAGAGCGGGCGGATCGCCGTGCACGGCACCCCGGAGGAGATCATCCGCGACGAGGTGCTGACCGCGGTGTTCCATACCCCCGTGACCGTCGTCGACGGGCCCGGCGGGAAGTTCGCCGTGTACCACCGATGACGAGTCTCCGCCGACTCAGCGGCTGCGATGATCCTCGGGAGCGAGGCGTGCGCCACGGCGAGGCTCGCGGACACCGGAGGCGAAGATCAGCCGGATGATGCGCTGCCGGTGCCCCGCCCACGGGGCCAGCAGCTCCAGCATCCCGTCGTCATCGGTCCGGCTGCCGGTCAGCGCGAAGCCGACCTCGTGCGCGAGATGGAAGTCCCCGACGCTCACGGCGTCGGGGTCGCCGAGCGCGCGGATGCGGGTCTCGGCCGAGGTCCACGGCCCGATGCCGGGCAGGCTGGTCAGCACGCGCTCACGTCCGTCGCCGTCGGATGCCGCGAGCACGGCGCGCTCGATGCTCGGACCGCGCATCGCCGCGCGGGCTATCGTGCGCGCCTGAGGCGGCTCGAGCCCTGCGCGATGGAACTCCCACGATGGGATCGCCCGCCACACCTCGGAGTGCGGTGCCGCGAACATGGGCCGCGGCGTCGGCCCGGGAGCGCGCTCGCCGTTCCGGCTGACCAGATGCCGCCAGGCGCCGAACGCCTGCATGCCGGTGACCTTCTGCTCGATGATCGCGCAGGTGAGCGCATCGAAGACCCGGCCGGTGCGGGTCAGGCGGATGCCGGGATTGCGCCGCGCGACCTCCGCGAGCCTCGGATGCCCGGAGACGTCGAATCCGCTCTGATCGTCATCGGCACCGCACAGCGCAGGTACCCGATCGAGCGCCTCGGCCGCGCCCGGGCCCCAGGCCGTGGCGTGCACGCCGCCGGATGTCGCGCGGAGGCAGAGCGTGGCGACACCGGCATCCGTGCGGAACGCCATCCAGATGCGCCCGCCCTCGACGACCATGGTCGGGTCGTTGCGGCCGCGCTGCAGCATCCCCACCGTCGCCATCAGATCCAGCGGATGCCGAGGCCGATGGACGGATTCACGCGGGACCGCGTGCGCGGTCGGCGCGGCATCCGTCAGGGTCATACCGAAACCCTACGCGCGGCGCCTGACATCGCCTGCCTGCGACAGCTGCAGTTCTCGCACCTGCGCCGTGGCTGCGATCGGTCAGAAGCGGTCGGGCGAGGGGGTGCCGTGGCCGTAGCGGATGCTGACGTCGGCGTGACGGTCGAAGCGGTAGCCGACGCCGCGGACGGTGCGGACGATGTCCTCGTGACGGCCGAGCTTGGCGCGCAGGCGGCGGACGTGCACGTCGATCGTGCGCTCACCGGGAGCGTCCTCGTCGGTCGACGCCTGCCACAGGGCGGAGACGAGCTCGGAGCGCTCGATCGTGCGGCCCTCGCGCAGCACCAGGTACTGCAGCAGCTCGAACTCCTTGTAGGTGAAGGCGGCGGACTCGCCGTCCAGCAGCACGCGCTTGCGGGAGATGTCGACGACGACGCCGGCCTCCTCGTCCTTCTCCTCCTCGACGGCGGCGTTGGCACGGGCGATCGCTCCGGGCTCGTGCAGGGCGAGACGCACGACGTCGAGGTCGCGGCCGCCGGCGGACTGCGGAGCGAGGGCGACCGTGGCGTGGGTCTCGGCGTTCGGGGCGAGCTCGGCCAGCGTGCGGCGCAGCGCGTCGACGAGCACGGGCAGGCTCACACCGGAGGCGGCCGCCTTGATCTCGTCGATGCCGACGTAGAGGGCGAAGCCGCGAGGCGAGCGGATCGAGGGGAGGTCTGCGGCGGCGTCGGCGGCGGAGATGACGCGGACGGGGGCGGTGACGGGACGCTCGAGGAGGGCGGTGTTCGACATGATGATGGTCCTTGGAGGATGCGGGAGCTGTCGGGCTCCGGGTGCGTTGCACGAAATGACCGGTATGAGCCGGTGGGAATGAGCGCGTCGGGTGGGCGCTCAGAGACCTGCCTCTCAGATGGAGAGACGAAAACAGGTCAATCTGTCTTGTTGCGCCTTAGCAACACATTCGGCAACACATGCCAACGCGACCGGGCATCATCATCCCGGCAGTCCTGTTCGCCTCCTGGGCGGACAAAGGGCTTGCGTTGGTGGTCATGGGGCCGATTATTTCTCATCGTGTCCCTCTGTGTCAAAACGAGTCATTCCGGTCGTCGTCACACGGCGTAACGTTGTGGCGTGACCCAGCCCGCGCATGCCTCCGGATTCGACCTGAAGAACGAGCAGGATGCCGCTCGCTACACGCTCACCAGAGACGGCGCCCTCGTGAGCGTGCTCGACTACCGCGACGACGGTCGCACCATCGCCCTTACCCGTGCGTTCACGATCCCGACATTCCGCGGGAACGGCTATGCGGCCGAGATCGTGGCAGGCGCCGTGGCCGACATCGAGGCCCGTGGCGACCGGAAGGTGAACCCCGTCTGCTGGTACGTCGCCGACTGGTTCGAGGCCAACCCGGACAAGGCGCATCTGCTGCGCGGACGCTGATCGCCGGCATCCGCCCGCCACGCGATTTCTGGACTCGGACTCGTAACACCCCGTCACGGGACGGCCCCGGCGGGTCTCCGCCGGGGTTAGTCTCGCTGAGCACGCAATCGTGACGCTGGGGGACGCATTCACAAGATGCTTGAGAAGGAAGAGCACATGACGCTGACGAAGAGATCGCTCACCGCCACAGCGGTGCTGGTGGCGGGGATCCTCGCCCTGGGCGGCTGCGCCGCCACGGCCGAGCCGACCACCGGAAACGCGAAGGTCGACCTGGCCACCATGAAGGACGAGTTCTACAAGGCGACCGACCCGAGCAAGAGCCCGGCGGCGGCGAATGCCCGCACCGACGCCTTCGTCACCACCATCAGCAAGCCCGGGGGCGTGTTCCTCCCCGGCTTCTACGACAACGGCTGGGACGGCAACGCCGTGCAGCCCATCTTCGCCTCGCTGGTCGTCATCGATGACGCGGGCAAGCCTGTCGCCGACCTGGCCGACAAGTGGGAGGTCTCCGACGACGACCTCACCTACACGTTCCACCTGCGCAAGGGCCTGACCTTCAGCGACGGCTCGCCGCTCACCGCAGACGACGTCGCCTTCACCCTCACGCTGCTGAACGACCCGCAGTACGCCGGTGGCACCGACTTCAGCGACATCGTGATCAAGGGCACCGACGAGTACAAGAACGGCTCCGCCACGTCGCTGTCGGGCATCGAGGTGAAGGACCCGCAGACCATCCGGATCACCACCGAGAAGCCCAACCCGCTGGCCCTGCAGACCCTCGGCGGTCAGGTCATCTCCAAGGCGTACTACGGCAAGGACTACCAGAAGGGGCAGCTCGACTACCTCAAGGCGCTGTACGGCAAGCCCCTCGGCGCAGGCCCGTACGCGCTCGACGAGTACGTCGAGGGCCAGGAGATCCGCTACAAGGCCAATGAGCACTACTACGGCGGCAAGCCCGAGGTTCCGCGCGTCATCTTCAAGGTCGTCTCCAGCGACAGCGCGCTGCAGAACTTCCAGAACGGCGACATCGACCACGGCGGCTTCGGCAGTGACCCCGCCGTGCTGAAGCAGCTGCAGGGGCTCGGCTTCGCGAACATCCGCGCTCGCGTCGTGCCCGACATCGGCGCGATCTGGGTGAACAACAAGAAGCCCGCACTGGCTTCGACCGAGGTGCGCCAGGCCCTGTACTACGGCCTGGACCGTCAGCAGATCGTGGACGCCAAGTACAAGGGCCTCGGCCAGGTGGCCGACGTGTTCGCCGCTCCCACGCAGTGGTCGTTCACCACCGAAGGAGTCACGAAGTACGCGTACGACCCGAAGAAGGCAGAGAAGCTGCTCGACGACGCCGGCTGGAAGAAAGGCTCGGACGGCGTCCGTCAGAAGGACGGCCAGAAGCTCAAGCTGAGCTACATCACCACCAAGGACGACGACCCGATCATCCCGATCGCGGAGAGCACATACACCAAGATCGGCATCGACTTCGTGCCCGAGGTGCTCGACTCGAACACCGCGTTCGACCGGCTGTACAACGGCGACTACGACCTGGCGGGCTTCCGCACCAACGGCCTGTCCGACCCCAACGACGCCGTCAGCGAGTTCGGCACCGACGACCCCGACATCAACGTGTCCGGATACCAGAACGCCGAGGTCACCAAGCTCATCAAGAAGGGCATCTCGTCCTTCGATGAGAAGGAGCGGCAGAAGATCTACACCGAGCTGTACCAGAAGCTCAGCCAGGATCCGCCGATCATCCTGATCGACTACCGCAAGTCGCTCTCCGCCTGGAACGCGCGCATCGAGGGCGGCGACAAGTACGTCACCGGCAGCGGCGACGCGGCGCTCGCGCTGGCGAAGCTGAAGATCAAGAACTGAGGCGCAGGCCTCTAGGATGCTTCCGGGACGGGCCGTGGACCCGCCCCGGAAGCATCCGCCGTCGTATGCCTGCCGGAACAATGATCTGAGCGCCCGCCTGTTATGACTCGTTACATCCTCAAGAGACTCGCCGTCATGGTGCTGCTGCTCGTCGGCGTCTCCGTGCTCGTCTTCTTCCTGTTCGCCCTCATGCCGGGCGACTACTACAGCTCCAATCGCACGCTCACACCGGAGCGCAAGGCCGAGCTGCGCGCGCTCGCCGGGCTCGACCAGCCCGTGATCGTGCAGTACTTCATCTGGCTGGGCAACATGCTGCGCGGGCAGTTCGGCTACTCGCTGGTGTACAACCGCGACGTCACCGAGGTGCTGGCCCCGCTGATCTGGAACTCGTTCATCGTGGCCTTCGCGGCGTTCGTGCTCACCTGGCTGATCGCCATCGTCTCGGGCGTGCTCGCCTCCGTGCGGCAGTACTCGTGGTTCGACAAGCTCGTCACAGTCGGCCTGTTCGCGTCGCTGTCGGTGCCCTCGTTCTTCATCGGCCTGCTGATGATCAAGATCTTCGCGCTCGATCTGCAGTGGCTCCCCACGGGAGGGATGCTCGACACCGCGAGCAGTTCGACGGGCGCCGCCCGCGTGCTGGAGATCATGCGGCACATGGTGCTGCCGGTAGCGATCCTCACCTTCCTGGGCGCGGGGTCGCTGACCCGCTACTTCCGCACCGGGATGCTGGAGGTGCTGCGCGCCGACTTCATCCGCACAGCCAGGGCGAAGGGCCTCAAGGAGCGCTCGGTGGTGTTCTCGCACGCGCTGCGCAATGCCCTGCTGCCGGCGATCACGCTGCTGGCCTTCGAGCTGCCGGGCCTGTTCGCCGGCGCCATCATCACTGAGCAGATCTTCAACTGGCCGGGTGTCGGCCGCATCCAGCTGGAGTCCGTGCAGACCCGCGACTACGCGGTGCTGATGACCATCACCATGCTGCTCGCGGCGCTCACCGTGCTCGGGAGCTTCCTGGCCGACATCCTGTACGCCGTCGCCGACCCGAGGGTACGGCTCGTCCGAGCGGGGAGCAGAGCATGAGCGGCGGCGGAGAGCTCATCGTCAGCCAGGCCGTCGATCCGGAGATCGGGCCGGGACAGCCGCATCCGGATGCCGGGGCACGATCGGGCCGCAGCGGCAGGCGCCGCTCGCTGTGGGGTGAGTCGTTCGCACGTCTGATCCGCATGCCCGCGGCGAGCATCAGCCTCGCGGCCCTGGTCTTCATGCTGCTGTTCAGCTTCGTCGGGCCGTTTCTCACCGGGTACACCGGCGATGAACTGAACCTTCCGATCGCGAACCACATCCCGACCATGGACCACCCGCTGGGCACCGACGAGTACGGGCGCGACGTGCTGACCCGGCTCATGCTCGCGGGGCGCATCTCGCTGACGATCGGCATCGCGTCCATGCTGCTCTCGCTGCTGCTGGGGGCCGTGCTCGGCATCATCGCGGGCTATTACGGCGGCATCGTCGACAGCATCATCATGCGCGTCGCCGACCTCCTGATGTCCATCCCCGGCCTGCCGCTGCTGATCGTGATGGCCGCGGTGCTGTCCGAGCTGAAGGTCGACCCGTCCTCGCGCATCTACATCGTCATGCTGCTGCTCAGCGCCATCGGCTGGCCGTCGCTGGCCCGCCTGATCCGCGGGCAGGTGCTGTCGCTGCGCGAGGCGCCGTACATGAAGGCGGCGGAGGTGCTCGGGCTCAGCGCGGCATCCCGCCAGTTCCGCCACCTGCTGCCGAACGTCATGCCGCTGTTGATCGTGGTGGCGACGCTGAGCACGGCATCCGGCATCCTGTCGGAGTCGGCGCTGAGCTTCCTCGGCCTCGGCGTGGTGCCCCCGAACGCCTCGTGGGGAAACATGATCAGCGCCGCCAACAACCTGATCGACTTCCAGCAGCACTGGTGGCTGTGGGTGCCACCGGGTGTCGCGCTGCTGATCACGATCGCCGCGATCAACGTGTTCGGCGACCGGTTGAGGGACGTGTTCGACCCGAGGATGAGGAAGTGAGCGCCGTGGCCGCGGAAGAGGCTCTGACCCGCGAAGACGCACTGGTGCGCGTGGAGGAGCTGACCGTGCGCTTCCCCGTCGAGGGCGGGCATCGCACGGTCGTCGACGACGTGTCGTTCGAGGTGCATGCCGGGGAGGTGCTCGGCATCGTCGGCGAGTCCGGTTCGGGCAAGAGCATCACCTCGCTGTCGCTGCTGAACCTCGTCGACGACCCGGGCGAGATCGTCTCGGGGCGGGTGCTGCTGGACGGCGCCGATGTGCTGAAGATGCGCGGCACCGCGCTGCAGCGGGTGCGGGGTGCGGAGATCGGGATGATCTTCCAGGAGCCGATGCGCTCGCTCAACCCCGTGTTCACGATCGGCAAGCAACTGATCGAGACGATCCGCGCGCATGAGGACGTGAAGCCGGCCGACGCCTACGACCGCTCGGTGGACTGGCTGCGGCGCGTCGGCCTGCCGAACCCCGAGCGGGTGATGCGCTCCTATCCCCACGAGATGTCGGGTGGGATGCTGCAGCGCGCCATGATCGCGGTGGCGCTGTGCTGCCGCCCGCGCCTGCTGATCGCCGACGAGCCCACCACGGCGCTCGATGTCACGATCCAGGCGCAGATCATCGACCTGCTGCTGGACCTGCGCGACGAGACCGGGATGGCCATGCTGTTCATCACCCACGACCTCGGTGTCATCGCCGAGGTCGCCGACTCCGTGCTGGTGATGTACGGCGGGCACGTGGTCGAGCGCGGCGATGTGTTCTCTCTGTTCGACCATCCGCAGCATCCGTACACCGACGCGCTGCTGAAGGCGCGACCGATGCCGGGCCAGCGACTCGACAGGCTGCCCACCATCTCCGACGAGGTGCGCCGGATCGCGGCGGCGGGGGTGACGGCATGACCGGGGCGGCCGCAGTCGGGGAGCCCGTGGCGCAGGAGACCGTGGTGCTCGATGCCACGGACGTCGTGAAGCACTTCACCTCGCGCGGCGAGGGCCACGGCGCCGCGAAGCAGACGGTGAAGGCCGTCGACGGCGTGACCCTGCGGATCCGCGAGGGCGAGATGTTCGGGGTGGTCGGGGAGTCCGGCAGCGGCAAGACCACCTTCGGTCAGTCCGTGCTGCGGATGCACGAGCCGACCAGCGGCTCCGTCCGATTCCGCGGTGAGGAGATCCTCGGCCTGCGCACCCGCGAGCTGCGGCGCCTGCGTCCGAAGATGCAGTACATCTTCCAGGATCCGTTCGGCGCGCTGAATCCGCGCCTCTCGGTGGCGGCGGCGATCGGCGAGCCGATGCGCGCGCACGGCCTGGCGTCCCGGAACGACGAGCGCGATCGGGTCGCGGAGGTGCTGGAGCAGTGCGGCATGGACGCGGATGCCATGGATCGCTACCCGCACGAGTTCTCCGGCGGGCAGCGTCAGCGCATCGTGATCGCCCGCGCCATGGCGCTGCGACCCGAGTTCGTGGTCGCGGATGAGCCGGTCTCCGCGCTCGACGTGTCGGTGCAGGGGCAGATCGTGAACCTGCTGACCGACCTGCGCGACCAGCAGCGCACCTCGTTCCTGTTCATCTCGCACGACCTCAGCGTGGTGGAGCACATGTGCACGAGCGTGGCGATCATGTACCGCGGTCGCATCGTCGAGCAGGGCACGAGAGATCAGATCTTCACAGATGCCCGTCATCCGTACACGCAGGAGCTGCTGGCGGCCGTGCCGATCGCCGACCCGCACCAGCGCGGTCGGCGGCGCGGGCGCGTCGTGACGCGGGAGTGGGACGACCCGGATGCCGTGCGCCCCGAGCTGGTCGATGTCGGCGACGGGCACCTGGTCGCACTCTGAGGGATGTGTGAGGATGGCGACGTGAAACTCGCCGAAGCACTCGCCGCCCGCGCCGATCTGCAGCGCCGCATCGAACAGCTGCGTTCGCGCATCTCGGACAACGCCCGCTACCAGGAGGGCGAGGAACCCGCGGAGGACGCGTCCGCGCTGCTCGTCGAAGCCGATGCTGCGCTGGACCGGCTGCGCGAGCTGATCCGCCGGATCAACGCGACCAACGGCCGGATCACGGTGGGCGACGGCACGATGACGGATGCGCTGGCCGCGCGCGACGTGCTGCGGATGCGGCACTCGCTGCTCACGGATGCCGCGGCAGCGGCCTCCGGCTCCGGCCAGAGCTTCATGCGGCAGATGCGCTCCGAGCTGCGTCAGTTCCCTGCTCTCCCGGTCGGCGAGCTGCGGAGCAGGGCGGATGACGTGGCGAAGGAGCTGCGAGAACTGGACAGCGGCATCCAGCAGGCGAACTGGGGGAACGACCTGGACGAATAGCACGGAAGTCGGTAGTCGCGACGAAGCGGGCACACCCCCTTGGTCGGCGGGGCAAGTCGACCTGTCCCGGGTGGAGGGCAGCCCATCACATGCATGATGCAGCCCCGCATTCTGCACCGGTGACAGCGCAGAGCGCAAGGCGCATCACCCCGTGCCGGTCGTCGCGGTGAGGGCGGGTCAGGGGATCTTCCGTTGCCGTCCCGGCACGCCTCAGCGGCGATGTCGGTGGCCGTCCGTACGTTGGAGGCATGCGAATCCTGCACACCTCCGACTGGCACATCGGTCGCACGTTCCACGGGCACTCCACGCTCGCGGCGCTGGCCGACGTGCTCGACGCGCTGGTCGTGCAGGTGCGCGAGAACGATGTCGACGTGGTGGTCGTCGCCGGCGACGTGTTCGACTCGGCCACACCCGCGGCATCCGCCTACACGCTGCTCGACGACGCACTGATGGCGCTGCACGAGACGGGCGCAACCGTGATCATGACCAGCGGCAACCACGACTCCGCCGCGCGTCTCGGTTTCCACTCCCGCCTGCTGCGCGACGGCATCCACGTGCTCACCGACCCGCAGGCGATCGCGACGCCCGTCACCGTGCACGACGAGCACGGCCCGGTGCACTTCTTCGGCATCCCGTACCTGGAGCCGGCGATCGTGCGCGGTCTGTGGCCGGATGCGGCGCTGCGCACGCAGGCGCAGGTGATGCACCACGCGATGGGGCTGGTCCGTGACGGAATGGCGGAGAACGCGGGCCGCGCGGTCGCCGTCGCCCACTGCTTCGCGGCCGGCGTCGACCCCACCGCCGGACTCGAGCGCGAGGTGCGCCAGGGCGGTCTCGACGTTGTGGCGCTGGCGTCGTTCGAGGGCCCCGAGTACGTGGCGCTCGGTCACATCCACGGGCGACAGCAGCTCAGCGAGCGCGTGCGCTACTCGGGAGCCCCGCTGCACTACAGCTTCGGCGAGCAGCACAAGGAGCGCGGATCCTGGCTGGTCGAGCTGGACGCCGACGGCCTGGCGAGCACGCAGTGGCTGGCGCTGCCCGTGCCGCGCGCACTCGTCACGCTCACGGGCGCACTCGACGTGATCCTCTCCGACGAGAACGTCACGGCGCACGCCGACGACTGGGTGTGCGCGATCTACACCGACGCGCTTCCGCAGCACGAGCCGATGCGCCGGCTGCGCGAGCGGCTCCCGTTCTGCGCGCTGGTGCAGCACCAGCCCGAGGGGGTGGATGCCGCCGACGACCGCTCCTACTCGCAGCGCCTGCGCACCGCGGTGACGGATGAGGAGCGGATCGAGGCGTTCCTCGAGCACGTGCGCGCCGGGCAGGGCGCGTCCGAGCGCGAGGCGGAGCTGATCCGTGAGGTGCTCGACGATCGGGTGCGCGCCGAGGCGCTCGTCTGATGCAGCTGCACCGTCTGGAGGTCGAGGGCTTCGGGCCGTTCCGTGCGCGCCAGGTGGTCGAGTTCGACGCCTTCGCAGACGACGGGATCTTCCTGATCGCGGGGCGCACGGGCGCCGGCAAGTCGTCGATCCTCGATGCCGTGTGCTTCGGCCTGTACGGCGGCGTCCCGCGGTACGACGGCGGGGAGAAGAGGCTGCGCAGCGACCACTCCGAGCCCGACGACCCCACCGAGGTGGTGGTGGAGTTCAGCACGGTCGCCGGGCGCTTCCGCGTGACCCGGTCGCCCGCCTACGAGCGGCCGGCCAGGCGCGGCGGCGGCATGACCACTCAGCAGCCCTCCGCGCTGCTCGAGCAGCAGGTCGGCGGGGAGTGGATCGGCAGGGCGGCGCGCGTGGTGGACGTCGCGCACGAGCTGGACGAGATCCTGCAGCTGAGTCAGGAGCAGTTCCTGCAGGTGATCCTGCTCGCGCAGAACCGGTTCGCCGACTTCCTGCTCGCCGACAGCAAGGAGCGCCAGGCGCTGCTGCGGCGGCTGTTCGGCACCGAGCGCTTCTCCGACTACCAGGCGCGGTTCGACGAGCGGCGCCGCGCGGCCGAGCAGGGGCTGGCGGGTCGACGGGCGACGGTCGACGCGCGTCTGGACGAGGCCGAGCGGCTCGTGAGTGACGCCGAGCTGTGGGGCGATGACGCGGATGCCGCCCCCGACGGGACGGATGCCCGGATCGAACTGCTGCGCCGGGCGATCGCCCGCGCGGACTACCAGGTGGAGCGCTGCAGCACCGAGCGCGTCGCCGCCGAGAAGGCCCTGACGGCGGCGGATGCCGCGCTCGCCGACCTCAAGGAGCAGAGGCAGGGGCAGGTCGACCGCGATCGAGCCCGGTCGGCGCTCGCCGCCCTCGAGGCGCAGGCGGAGGAGATCGCGGATGCTGCCCAGCGGCGTGACCGAGGCCGCGCCGCGGAGGGGCTGCGGGCGCTGATCACCGCTGAGACACGCGGTCGGAGAGCGGTCGAGCTGGCGGCGCGGGCCGAGACGGATGCGGTCGAAGCAGCCACCGCTGCCGGCGTGCCCATCGACCCGTCGGCGGACGACCCTGAGCTTGCCGAACGTCCGCAGGGCGAGGAGGATCGCGCCGCCCACTACCGCTCCTGGGCCTCCGACCACACGCGCGAGAGCGGTGGCTGGCAGCATGCCGCCGAGCTCGAGGCATCGACTCCCGCGCGCGCGAAGGAACTCGCCGCGGCGCGTGAGACCGAGAGTGCGCTCTCTGCCGGCCTGACCTCGATCGACGCCGAGCGCGAGAACCTCCCCGAACGCATCGCGAAGGTGACCGCCGAGCGCGACGCGGCGCGCACGCAGGGCGCCCTCGTCGAATCCGCCTCGCAGACGGTTGCGGCGGCCGAGGCCCGGGCCATGGGCGTCCTGGAACTCGAGCGGCTCTCAGCCGCTGTCTCCGAGGCCGCCCGGGCGGAGTCGGAGGCGGGCGACGCGCACACCCGAGCCCAGCAGGAGCTCTCCGTGCTGCGCAGGCGACGGCTGGACGGCTACGCCGGCGAGCTCGCCGAGGCGCTGGTCGCGGGCGAACCGTGCGCCGTCTGCGGTTCCGTCGAGCATCCTGCCCCCGCACAGCACGCCGACCCGGTGACCGCCGAGGACGTCGCGGCAGCCGAGAGCCTCCGCGACGCCGCGGCAGGGGCGGAGCGCGAGGCATCCCGCGCGCTCTCGGAGGTCACTGCGGCGCGAGCCGCAGCCGCCGAGAGAGCAGGTGGACGCACCGCCGAGCAGGCGGCCGCAGAACTCGAGCACGCCCGCGCGGCGCACGAGGCGGCAGTCGCGGCGGCGGAGCTCGCAGAGACGCTGACGGCACAGTTTGAGGCCCTGCAGCAGGACGCCGCCGACGTCGAAGAGCGCCGCGCCGCGGCATCCGAGCACCTCAACGCCGCGCGGACCTCGATCTCCCTGATCGAGCAGCGCATCGAAGACGCCGACCGTATCATCGCGGAGGCGCGAGGCGACTACTCGACCGTCGCCGAGCGCATCGCTGAGGCGCGACGGCAGATCGCCGCCGCGACCGCCGCGGCCGATGCGATCGACGCGCACGACGACGCCGCGGAGCGTGCGGATCTCGCCCGGCACGAGCGCGATCAGGCACTCGAGGCGTCGATGTTCACCGATGCGACCGAGGCGGAGCAGGCGCTGCTCAGCGCGGCGGAGATCGCCGCCATCGACGACCGCGTCACCGAGCATGCCGTCGCGGTGAAGAAGGAGCGCGCTCTGCTGCTCGATCTCGAGATGCGGATGCTGCCCGACGAACTCATCGACCTCGAGCCCGCGCAGGACGCGGCGGCAGCCGCGCGCACGTCCTGGACAAGCGCGGTCGATGCCGACAGCCGCGCTCGGGGCGTGCAGGCTGCTCTCACCGCGACAGTCGACGCGGCGGCTTCCGAGCATGCAGCCACCGCGGCGGACGCGCGCGACTTCGAGATTCTCCGCAGCCTCGCCGACACGCTCGCCGGCCGCTCCGGCAACACCCGCAGGATGAATCTCGAGACCTTCGTGCTCGCGGCCGAGCTCGAGGAGATCGTCGCCGCGGCCAACCTGCGGCTGCGGGACATGTCCGACGGACGCTACCAGCTGCGGCACTCCGACGCCGTGGCCGCCCGAGGCGCGGCATCCGGTCTGGGCATCGTCGTCTTCGACGCCTTCACCGGGCAGACAAGGCCGGCCAAGTCGCTCTCCGGCGGCGAGACGTTCCTGTCCTCGCTCGCCCTCGCGCTGGGACTCGCCGAAGTCGTCACGGCTCGCGCCGGCGGCATCCGCCTGGACACGCTGTTCATCGATGAGGGCTTCGGGTCACTCGACTCCGACACCCTCGAGACCGCCATGCGCACCCTCGACGAACTGCGTCAGGGCGGGCGCACGGTCGGCGTGATCAGTCACGTCGAGACCATGCAGGAGCAGATCCCCGCGCAGCTGACCGTCCGGGCGCTGCCCGACGGCCCGAGCGTGATCGACGCTCCTCGGGCCTGAAGCCCCCGGCGTCAGACCTCGTACTCGCGCTGCACGTGCGCCCACAGCTGCGCGCTGCAGGCCGCCACGACCTCGTCCCACACCTGCGTCGCGCCATCCTGCGCGCGGTCCGAGACCACCCGCAGCACGCGGATCGGCACGCCGAACTGCTGCGCCACCCACACGAGGGCGAAGGTCTCCATGTCGACGAGCACGCCGCCGAGCGAGCGGATGCGCGCTGTGGCATCCGCGTCGTCGACGAAGATATCGCCGGTCGCGATGGTCACACCCACGCGACCCGTCTCCACCCTCGTCGGCAAGGAGACGTGCTGGCCGATCACGCCGTCCAGATCCTGCACGTCGTGCTGGATGGCGGCCGCGACGTCGTAGATGCCGGACTCGACGTCATCGCTCACCGCGCCCGCCGTGCCGACCACGACGATCTCCTCGTACTGCTCCGCGAGGTGCGCATCCAGCGCCCTGGTCAGTCCGACGGCGGCCATCAGCTTGCCCGGCCCGGTCACGAGCCGGTCGAAGCCGGGGAGCTCGGCAGGGAAGGCCTGCAGTTCGGAGGCGAGGGCGGCGACGAGAAGTTTCACGCATCCATTCTCGCAGTGGGGGAGACTGGAACCCGACGAAGGAGGCCCCGTGACCCTGCAGCAGCAGATCGCCGAAGACCTGGGCGTGAAGCCCGAGATCGACCCCGCCGCCGAGGCGGAGACGAGGATCGCATTCCTCGTGGACTACCTCCATGCCGCCAGAGCGAAGGGCTTCGTGCTCGGCATCTCCGGTGGCCAGGACTCCACCCTCGCCGGACGGCTCGCGCAGCTCGCCGTCGAACGGGTGCGGGCCGGCGGAGGCGACGCGACGTTCGTCGCCGTGCGGCTCCCGTACCGCGTGCAGGCGGATGCCGCCGATGCCGAGGCCGCGATCGACTTCATCGCCGCCGACCGCTCGCTGACGATCAACATCGAGCATGGCGTGGACGGGCTGGAGCGCGACCTCGAGGAGGGCGTCGGCGAGAGCATCAGCGACTTCAACCGCGGCAACATCAAGGCGCGCCTGCGCATGGTCACGCAGTACGCGCTCGGGGGTCATGACGGGCTGCTGGTGATCGGCACCGATCACGCGGCCGAGGCGGTGACCGGGTTCTACACGAAGTTCGGCGACGGGGCGGCCGACATCCTGCCGCTCTCGGGTCTGAGCAAGCGGCAGGGGCGTGCGATCCTGCAGCACCTCGGGGCGCCAGAGCGGCTGTACCTGAAGGTGCCGACCGCCGATCTTCTCGACGGCGTTCCCGGACGTCCCGACGAGGACGAGCTCGGCCTCACCTATGAGCAGATCGACGACTACCTCGAGGGGCGAGACGTGCCCGCCGAGGTGTCATCGCTCATCGAGGCGAAGTACCTCGCCACCCGGCACAAGCGGCACCTGCCGGTGACACCGGGCGATGACTGGTGGCGGTGACGTCGACCGCATGAGCACCTGATCCGGTGAACCTGAGAGGCCTGCGCGGCCGGCCGTCGGGCGATGTCCGACCCTGCCGATAACCTCGAAGAGGGGCAACGGAGAGGGACATCGTGCGGGTCATCACGGCGGAGAATCGCGTCGTCTGGAGTGCGAGCGACCTGAAGCTCGCGGCGGAATGTGAGTTCGCCTGGGCGCGCGCGGTCGACGCCAAGCTCGGCCGCGTTCCCGCGGTGGAGGAGCCTGAGGACGCCACACTCGAGCGCGCCGCGAGGCTCGGCGACCGTCACGAGGAGCAGGTGCTCGGCAGGTACATCGCCCGACTCGGCGAGTCGGTCGACGGCGGTCCCGGAGTGGTCACCCTGCCGAAGGTGTCGTCGACGGATGCCGAGGCGATGGATGCCGTCATCTCCGACACCGTGCGCGCGCTGCGCTCCGAGGCCTCTGTTGTCTATCAGGCCGCGTTCTCGACGCCCGAGTTCGTCGGCTTCGCCGACTTCATCACACGCGACGAGGTCGACGGGCGCTGGCGCGTGCAGGACTCCAAGCTCGCGCGCACAGCGCGTGCCACTGCGCTCATGCAGCTGGCGGCATATGTCGACCAGCTCGATCGTCTCGGCATCCCGCGCTCCGATGAGGTCGATCTGATCCTCGGTGACGGGACCACCAGCACCCACCGCGTCCAGGACGTGCTGCCCCTGTTCCACGTGCGCCGCGCGCGGCTGAGGGCGATCATCGCCGACCGCGCGATCGAGACGGGATCGACCGGCGCTCCGCTCGCCTGGGGCGACGATCGCGGTGACCTGCAGCTCACCGCCTGCGGACGCTGCGCGACCTGCGAGGAGCAGGTGATCGCGCACCGCGACCTGCTCATGGTCGCCCGCATGCGCCCCGTGCAGCGCCAGCGCCTCCGCGCGGCGGGCATCCTCACCGTCGACGACCTCGCCACGGCATCGGCTGCGCCCGACGGGATGAACAGCGACACGTTCACCGCCCTGCGGGCCCAGGCACGACTGCAGGCCGGACTCACCCTCGAACCCGGCGAGGCCCCGCCATTCGAGCTGGTCTCACCGAACGCGATCGGGATGATGCCGCGCCCGAGCCGCGGCGACCTGTTCTTCGACTTCGAAGGCGACCCGCTGTACACTGAGCCGGTCGCCTCGCCCGCCGACAAGCCGCACTGGGGCATCGACTACCTGTTCGGCTGGACCGACAACGACGAGCAGTACTCCGCGCTGTGGGCGCACACCTTCGCAGATGAGAAGCGCGCTCTGCTCGACTTCCTGGAATTCGTGAAGCTGCGTCGCCAGACCCACCCCGATCTGCACATCTACCACTACGCGCCCTACGAGACCTCACATCTCGCGGCCATGGCGGCGCGGCACGGCGTGGGCGAGGCGGACGTCGACCGGCTGCTGCGCGAGGGCGTGTTCGTCGACCTGTACCCGATCGTGCTCCGCTCGGTGCGCATCGGCTCGCGCTCCTACTCGATCAAGAAGCTCGAGCCGCTGTACATGGGCGCCGAGGTGCGCACCAGCGACGTGCAGAAGGGCGACGACTCGATCGTCCAGTACGTGCAGGCGCGGGCGCTGGCGGCGGCGGGCCAGGATGCCGAGGCGCAGGCCATCCTCGACGACCTCGCCGACTACAACCGGTACGACTGCGTGTCGACCAGGAGGCTGCGGGACTGGCTGATCGGCCTCGCACGCCAGGAGGGCGTGCTGCCCGCGCCGCCGGACGATCCGGAGACCCGCGCCTACGAGCCCGCGCCGCTGTCGCTGGCTCTGCAGGCCGAGGCGATGCACGCGGAGCGGGAGGGGCGCAGCGGGGCGGAGTTCCGTGTCGCCGCCGCGGCGATCGACTACCACCCCCGTGAGGCCAAGAGCTTCTGGCAGGGTCACTTCCAGCGTCTGCGCGAACCCGTCTCGATCTGGGAGTCCACCCGCGACGTGCTGCGCATCGACGCATCGTCCAGCGGCATCGACGAGGACTGGGGCGTCGCCGAGGGGCAGCGCGTGCAGACGCGCCTGTTGACACTGCGCGGCGAGGTCGCACCCGGTAGCACGATCGGCGTGGGAGGGCGTCCGTTCGCGCTGTACGCCGTGCCGGCGCCGTTCTCGGCGCAGGCGCCGTCGCGCGTGATCCATGTGCCGCACGAGGTCGAGGTCGTCGAGGTGCTCGACGACGGCTATGTCGTGCGTGAGCGCACCGTCGGGGGACAGACCTGGGACGAGCTGCCGCTCGCGCTCGCGCCTGCCGCTCCGCCGAACGCGGCGACTCAGCAGGGCGCGATCGAGGACTGGGCGGCGAGCGTGCATCACGCCGCACCCGGCTTCCCCGCCGATGCGGCCACCGACATCCTCCGCAGGATCGCGCCGCGCACCGTGTCGGGTGCGGGACTGCCGGATGCCGGCGACGACCGCATCGACGCGATCGTACGCGGTGTCCTCGACCTGGACGACAGCTATCTCGCCGTGCAGGGCCCGCCGGGCACCGGCAAGACCTACACCGGCTCGCAGGTCATCGCGCGGCTGGTGAACGAGCACGGCTACCGCGTCGGGGTCGTCGCGCAATCGCACTCGATCGTCGAGAACCTGCTGGAGCGGGTGGTGGCGGACGGGGTTCCGGCGTCGAAGGTCGCCAAGAAGCCCAAGGACGAGGAGGCCCCGGCGGCCTACACCGTCATCCGCAAGGACGGCATGGCCGCGTTCCTCGCCGAGCACGCCCAGGGCGGGGCGGTGGTCGGCGGTACCGCCTGGGACTTCAGCAACACGCGGCGCGTCGACCGGAAGGGGCTCGACCTGCTCGTGATCGACGAGGCCGGACAGTTCTCGCTGGCCTCCACGATCGCGGTCGCCGCGGGCGCGAAGCGCCTGCTGCTGCTCGGCGACCCGCAGCAGCTGCCGCAGGTGAGCCAGGGCACGCATCCCGAGCCGGTGAACACGTCGGCACTGGGCTGGGTGATGGATGGCGATTCGGTCATCGACCCGGCGTACGGGTACTTCCTCGCCGAGTCCTGGCGCATGCATCCGGAGGTGGCAGCCCCCGTCTCGACGCTGTCCTACGCGGGACGCCTGGCTTCGGCTCCCGGGGCCGAGGGGCGCATCGTCGAGGGAGTCGAGCCGGGGCTGCACATCGTCCCCGTACGACACCGCGGCAACGCGACGCAGTCGCCCGAGGAGGCGGCCGAGGTGGTCCGCATCGTGCGCGACCTCGTCGGTCGCGGATACGTGGACGGGATGGAGGATGCTGCGCAGCGGCCCCTCGACCAGTCGGACATCATCGTGGTGGCGCCCTACAACGCGCAGAAGCAGCTCATCCACGACGAGCTCGCCGCCGCAGGCTTCGGGGGAGTGGCCGTCGGCACGGTGGACAACTTCCAGGGCAAGGAGGCCGTCGTCTCGATCACGTCGCTGGCGGCGTCCAGCGGCAGGGACGCGCCGCGCGGGCCCGAGTTCCTGCTGCTGCAGAACCGCCTCAACGTCGCGATCTCCCGCGCCAAGAGCGTCGCCTACCTCGTGCACTCGCCGGCTCTGCTCGACGACCTGCCCTGGACGCCGGAGGGTGTCGCGCGCCTGAGCGCCTTCGCGCATCTGGTCGGGGCCGACCGCGACTGAGCGCTCGGACGCAAGATGTTAGATTGCTAGCATGCACAATCTCGACGACATCATGCGGGCCTCAGCGGCATGGGTCTGGTTCCCGCGTGGCGGCGACCAGGAGAGGGCCGAGCTGCAGCTCGTGCGCTACCCGGCCCGGTTCGGTGGCGGAGTGAAGGCCTCGATGGTGCAGTCGGGACTGGATGCCGAGGGAGTGCTGGAGCACGCCCTCGCGCGCACCCGCGCCTGGGGAGAGCCGAGGCTGACGTTCTGGACGAACGCCTCCGACAGCCCGGACCTCGAGGCCGAGCTGCAGCGCAGGGGCGCCGAGCACGTCGACACGGTCGCTGTGTTCGCGAGGCCGATCGACGGTCTCGTGGTCGAGGTGCCGGAGGGCGTCACCGCGGAGATCGTGCGGACGCTCGAGCAGGTGCGCGAGGTGGATGCAGTGAACGTGCCGGTGTGGGATCAGCATCCGCTCGACGAGGCGGGTCTGCGGGAGGAGCTCGCCGAGGTCACCGCGGGGCTGGAGTCGGGAACCGGCGCGCGGGTGCTGGCCCGCCTGGATGGAGCCGCGGTCAGCACCGGCGGCTGCACCGTCGTCGACGGCTTCCTGCGGCTGTGGGGCGCTGCCACGCTCCAGGAGGCGCGCGGACGAGGCGCGTACCGGGCGGTGCTCGCGGAGCGACTGCGGGTCGGCGCCGAGCTCGGCGCGACCACGGCGATCGTGAAGGGCCGCGTATCGACGTCGGCGCCGATCCTGGCCCGGGCCGGTTTCACGCACTACGGCGACGAACGCGCCTACGTGCTGAACGTCTGACCCGCGTCATCAGCGAGTGCGCGCGAGCGGCTCAGACGGTGCCGTACAGGCGGTCGCCGGCGTCGCCGAGGCCAGGCACGATGTAGCCCTTCTCGTTGAGGCGCTCATCCAGGGCACCCAGCACGAGGGTCACGTCGCGGTCGCCCACGAGCTTCTCGATCGCCTCCACACCCTCCGGGGTGCCGAGCAGGCAGATCGCGGTGACATCCTTCGCCCCGCGGTCGAACAGGAACTGGATCGCCGCACCCAGCGAGCCTCCGGTGGCGAGCATCGGGTCGATGGCGAAGCACTGCCGGTCGCTGAGGTCGGCGGGCAGCCGCTCGGCGTAGGTGGTGGGCTCGAAAGTGGTCTCATCGCGCACCATGCCGAGGAAACCGACCTCGGCCGTGGGGATGAGCTTCACGAGGCCCTCGAGCATTCCGAGGCCTGCGCGCAGGATCGGCACGACGATCGGGCGCGGCTCGGCGATCTTGACGCCCATGGTGGTCGTCACCGGGGTCTTCACCTCGACCGGCGCGACCTTCACTTCGCGGGTGGCCTCGTACGCCAGCAGGGTCACCAGCTCCTCGGTGAGCTGACGGAACACCGGCGAGGGGGTGTTCTCATCCCGCAGCACCGTGAGCTTGTGGGTGATGAGCGGGTGATCGGCCACATGAACGCGCATGGTTACAGATTACTGGGATGCCGCCTTCGCCGCGGAACGGCCTTCGGGACCCGCACTAGGCTCGACCCCATGATCGCTGCCTACGACGAGCCGATGGCACGCGCGCTCGCCCTGGCCGCCGAGGCCAGCTTCGACGGCGACGTGCCGGTGGGGGCGGTCGTGCTCGACCCCGCGGGGGCGATCATCGGCGAGGGTCGCAACATCCGCGAGATCGCGCACGACCCCACGGGGCACGCAGAGGTCGTCGCGCTCCGGGCCGCCGCCGAGGCGCACGGCGGCTGGAATCTTGAGGATCACACCCTCGTCGTCACCCTCGAGCCCTGCGTGATGTGCGCGGGCGCGATCCTGCAGGCCCGCATCGGCCGGGTGGTCTTCGGAGCCTGGGACGACAAGGCCGGGGCTGCGGGCTCCATGTACGACCTGCTGCGCGACCGGCGCCTGCCCTATCGCGCCGAGGTGATCGGCGGCATCCGCGCCGAGGAGGCGACCGCCCAGCTGCGCGAGTTCTTCGAGTCCCGGCGCTGACCGCCGGGCGGTTCCTGCGGGAATGCGCGCTTGCTGCGATCGGACGCGGGGATCCGTCCCGCGCGAAGCGCACTTCTCCGCGCAAAGCGTCCGCGGAGTCAGCGCGCGGGCGCGCCGATCGCAGCATCCGCGAGCCGCGCGACCATCGTGAGATACCCCTGCGCGTGCTCGTCGTAGTACCCGATGTGGCGGCCGTGCTCATCGGTCGTGGTCTGCGACGCGTGGCCCTCGACGGCGATTCCGACGGTGAAGCCGCCGCCGATCGCGGGCGCCTCGCCTCCGTCGCACTCGTAGACGATCGCGCCCGGGATGTCGCGAGGATCCACGGGATGCTGCCCGAGACGACCCAGCGGGGCGATGCTGTCGTTCGCTCCCTCGGTGGCGTAGAGCACCAGGTCCCCGCGGGCGACGGCCTCTGCGAGTGCGACGCCGGCGGCGTGCGTCACGCCGGCTGAGGCGATGGAGAACGCGGTGTGCACGTCCTCGCCGATGTTCATGGCGAACAGCTCGCCCAGGAGCGTTGACGAGTACGAGTAGGTCGCCAGCGCGATGCGGGCGCGGGGATTCCTCCGCTTCAGGCGGTCGATGTCCACCGCCAGTCGCGCTGCGCCCACCGTGGCGTGCTTGGTCGCCAGCGCCGAGACGTGCGTGCCCGAATCCCAGGCGAACCAGGCGATGACGGCCACATTCCTCGGCTCGCCGCGCGCCACGCAGGAGCGGATGACATCGACGCACAGTCGTTGCGCGGCATCCGCCCACTCCGGGAAATGGGCCAGATCGGTGTCGATTCCGTGCAGCAGGAAGATCACCAGATCGGCCGCCTCGACGTCGCCGAACGAGACGACCGCATGCGGGCCGGGGTCGACCATCGCGAGGGATTCCAGGCGCGCCTGCGAGTCCTTCTCCAGCACGGCCAGCAGCGTGCGCAGCTTCTGCTCCGTCACCGGGTGCAGGTCGGTGCGCGCCAGCTCGGCGCGGAGGTCGTCGATCACGACGCGCGTCAGTCGGAGGACTTCAGTACGAACGTGTCCGTCGGCGGCTCCGGGTCGAGGGCGGGACGGTAGACGTCCGGCTCCAGGTAGATCACGCGCGCCGCAGGAACTGCGGAACGGATCCGCCGCTCGATCTCATCGATGTCGGATGCTGCGTCGCGGACCGACTTGTCTGCGGTCAGCGCGATCTTGGCCGCGACCATCAACTCGTCGGGTCCGAGGTAGAGCGTCTTGATGTGGATGAGCTTCTCCACCTCGGGGCCGCGGGAGATGGCATCCACGATCTGGTCGTAGTCCGCGCGGTTCGCGCCCTCGCCGACCAGCAGGCTCTTGGTCTCCACACCCAGGATCAGCGCGATCGCCACCAGCAGCAGACCGATCATCAGCGTGCCGAGCGCGTCGAAGAGGGGGTTGCCGGTGATCAGCGTCAGACCCACGCCCAGCAGGGCGAAAGTGAGGCCCGTGAGCGCCCCGGTGTCCTCGAGCAGCACGACGGGCAGCTCCGGCGCCTTGGAGCGGCGCACGAAGGAGATCCAGGACTGACCCTTCTCGCGCACCTGATTGCTCTCCTTGATCGCGGTGCGCAGCGAGTACGACTCCAGCGCGATCGAGATCACGAGCACGGCGAGCGGCAGCCACCACCAGGCCTTGTCGAGCTCGTGCGGATGGACGATCTTCTGCACGCCCTCGTACACGGCGAACAGACCGCCGAGTGAGAACAGCACGATCGACACCACGAACGCCGACACGTAGCGCTCGCGGCCGTAGCCGAAGGGGTGGTCGCGATCCGCGTCCTTCTTGGCCTTGCGCCCGCCGAGCATGAGCAGCAGCTGATTGCCGGAGTCGGCGACGGAGTGGATCGCCTCGGCGAGCATCGAGGCCGAGCCGGAGAGCGCCCACGCGATGAACTTGGCGAGGGCGATGCCCATGTTCGCCAGGAATGCCGCGACGATCGCCTTGCTGCCACCGGATGCGCTCATGCCACGAGTCTAAGACGTGAGCGCGGTACGGCTCCGGGCACACGCCCGGCTGCAGGACGACGGCTCGTAGGATGGGCGGCATGGTCGATTCGCTTCCCTCCCTCGCGTTCCTCGGTGCCGGCTCGATGGGAGGCGCGATCCTGCAGGGCGTCGTCGCCTCGGGAGTCCCGGTCGACGGCGGCATCGTCGCCACGAACCGCACCCGCGAGAAGGCGGATGCCCTGGCCGGACTCTCCGGCGTGCGCAGCATCTCGCTGGCCGAGAACCCCGCGGGCAATAGGGAGGCCGGCGCTTCCGCGCGCATCGTGCTGATCGGCGTGAAGCCGGTGATGGTGCCCGACCTGCTGCGAGAGATCGCCCCGGTGCTGCGCGACGACGCGATCGTCGTGAGCCTGGCGGCCGGTGTCACGCTGGACACGTTCGCGGATGTCCTGGGGACCGGAGTGCACAGCATCCGCTCCATGCCGAACACGCCGGCGACGGTGGGTCGCGCGGTGACCGGCATTGCCGCCGGAACTTCCGCCACCTCGGAGGACATGGCCCTCGTACGGGCGCTGTTCGAGACGGTCGGCGCGGTGATCGAGGTGCCCGAGTCGCAGATCGACCCGCTCTCCACGGTCTCGGGGTCCGGGCCCGCCTACGTGTTCCTCCTGATCGAGGAGCTGACGAAGGCGGCGTCGGGGATGGGCTTCTCCGATGCGGATGCCCGCCTCATGGCCGAGCAGACCTTCATCGGCGCGGCGGCCCTGCTCGAGGCGTCCGGCGAGGACCCCGCCGAACTGCGCCGTCGCGTGACCAGCCCCAAGGGGACGACCGAGCGCGCCGTCGCCGTGATGCAGGACGCGCACCTCGACGACATGTTCGCGCGGGCGACCGCGGCCGCGCTCGCCCGCGCGAAGGAGCTCGCCGCCGGCGCCTGACTCCGAGAGCGGATGCTGCGCTCAGACGCTCTCGATGTGCGCCACCAGCGCCGCACAGAACTCGTCCGGGCGCTCCAGGTGCGGGGAGTGGCCGACGCCCTCCCAGTTCAGCTCGGTGACCCGTCCGCCGTCCGCTGCGTATGCGTCGAGCACGTCGCGGGTCTGCGAGACCATTTCCTGCGCCGGCGCGATGTCGGCACCGGGCCACCCGGGGATGATCCCCAGTGCGCCCAGGTGGTTGAGGTCGAAGAACGAGGCGTCCGAGACGATGGCATCCGCCGTGCCGTGCACCCACAGCACCGGCGGCTTCTCGTCGAGGTCGACGATGCCGGCCGCATTGAAGTACTGCGGTGCCATCGTGTTCAGCACGCCGTGCGCACCCGCCGCGAAGCCAGGCCAGTTCTCGCTCGCGACCGAGTCGCCCGGGTAGTTGCCCGTCGCCGTCGACGTGCTGAGCATGGATGCCACCCAGACGTCCTCATGCGGCGACGAGTACCCCGCGGACACGTAGCTGGACCGGAACACGCTGCGCGGCGACGTCTGCGCGTCGGCGGTGGTGTCCTCGTCCTGCAGGCGCTGCACGAAGTCGGGGTTGGCACCGCCGCCACCGCATCCGGCGTCGTCGTCCGTCAGCCGTGAGCCGTCGCGGCGGGTGCCGCCGAAGCCGTAGGGCGAGACCGGCGCCTGCAGCGTGAGGCTTTCCACACGGTGGTCGAGCGCGTACTGCATGACCACGCCGCCGCCCATCGACCAGCCCACCAGGTGCGCCGAGACGATGCCCAGCTCGGACAGCAGCTCCGCGATGTCGTCGCTGTAGTCGCGCAGGCCGCGGGTGGCGTCCACCGGCTGCGAGCCGCTGCCGCCGAAGCCGCGCAGGTCGACCGCGATCACGCGCAGGTCGGAGGGGAGCCTCAGCATGTTCTCCTGCCAGAACAGCGCCGACGACACATTGCCGTGCACGAGCACGACGGTGCGGCGCGGAGGAGCGGACGGGTCGTCGCCGACGCGCTCCAGGATCTGCGTGGCCAGTCGCGGAGTGGTGACGACGCGGGCTGCGATGCCGTCGAAGAGGGTGCTGTCGGGGGCGCTCATCGCCGCTCCTTCGTGCCGTGACGCGGCCTCTGCGCCGCGTGCTGGCACGACTCTAACCCGCGAAGGGCCAGAATGTGAACTGGCTTTCAGGTTTCAGCGGTCGAGGCTCGCGAACCGTTCGATGTCGCTGTTCGTGCCCGAGACGATGATGAGGTCGTGGTTGGTGATCACCGTGTTCGCCTCGGCGTACCGGAACGGCTTGCCCGGGCTCTTCACACCGACCACGGTCACCTTGTACTTGGTGCGCACGCCCGACTCGTTCAGGCCCACACCGCGGATGAACTTCGGCGGGTACATCTTGGCGAGCACGAAGTCGTCGTCGAAGCGGATGAAGTCCAGCATCCGCCCGCTGACGAGGTGCGCGACGCGCTCGCCGGCCTCGCGCTCGGGGTAGATCACATGGTTGGCGCCGACGCGGGCGAGGATCTTGCCGTGTGACTGGGAGACGGCCTTCGCCCAGATCTGCGGCACCTTCAGGTCGACGAGGTTGGCGGTGATGAGCACGGATGCCTCGATCAGCGAGCCGACGGCGACGACGGCCACCTGGAAGTCCTGCGCGCCGATCTGTCGCAGTGCGTCGATGTTTCGGGCATCCGCCTGCACGGTGTGGGTGACGCGCTCGGACCACTTCTGCACGAGGCCGAGGTCCTCGTCGATCGCCATCACCTCGCGGTCGAGGCGGTCGAGCTCGCCCGCGCAGGCGGCGCCGAAGCGCCCGAGTCCGATCACGAGCACCGGCGCGTCGCCGCGAACCATCTCAACCAACGATCGGCCTTTCCACCGGCAGCGAGTAGAGCTGCGAACGGGACGTCGCGGCGACCGCCGCGGCGAGAGTCACTGTACCAACGCGCCCCATGAAGATGGTCGCCGCGAGGATGTAGGAGCCGGCGTCCGGAAGGGCCTCCGTGACCCCGGAGGACAGGCCGACCGTGCCGAACGCGGAGATCACGTCGAAGAGCACGTCGATCACCGGCAGCTTGGTGATCTGCGTGATCGCGACCGTCGAGACCGCCACGATCGTCGCCCCCCAGGCAACGACCGACAGTCCCACCCGCTGCACGTCGGAGGGAATGCGCCGCCCGAAGGCCTCGACCGACTGCCGGCCCTTGGCCTCGGACCACACGGCGATCGCGAGCACCGCGAGCGTGGTCACCTTGATGCCGCCGGCCGTCGACGCCGAACCGCCGCCGACGAACATCAGCATGCAGGCCACGAGCATCGACGAGCCGTTCAGATCGGACATGTCGATCGCGTTGAAGCCGCCCGAGCGGGTCATGGCGGAGAGGAAGAACGCGTGCACGGTGGTGTCGGCGGCATCCATCGATCCGAAGGTGCGCGGGTTGTCGTACTCCAGAAGCAGGAAGACCGCCGCCCCCGCGAAGAACAGCAGCACGGTGGTGACGAGCGTGAGCTTGGAATGCAGCGACCAGCGCTTGAAGTGCCAGGTGTGCTTGGCGAGCGTGTAGATGACCGGGAACCCGATGCTTCCCAGGAACACGCCCGCCATCAGCAGCACCAGCACCAGGTAGTCGTCGTTGAACGCGAGCACACCGCCCGCATTCGGTGCGAAGCCCGTGTTGGTGAACGACATGGCCGCGAAGTAGGGGGCCTCCCATAGGGCGGAGACAGGGTCGACCCCCGCCATCACGATCGCCGGGTAGAGGAGGACCGCAAGCCCGCCCTCGATGATCAGGGCGGAGAGCGCGACGGTGGTCAGCAGCTGGCCGACCTCGCCCAGGCGCACGGTCTGGCTCTCGTTCACCGGACCGCCGTGGGCACGCAGCGGGTTGGTGTCGCCGGCGGCGAGGAGCTTGGCGCTCAGGCCCAGCCGTTTGGAGATCACCATGCCCATCAGGGACGCCAGTGTCAGCACGCCCAGGCCGCCGATGTTCACGCCGATGAAGATGACGATCTGCCCGAAGGGCGACCAGTAGGTGCTCATGTCGACCGTCGTCAGGCCCGTGACGCAGATGGTCGAGACCGCGGTGAACAGCGCGTCGCTGAGCGGGGTGACGTGCCCGTCGGCAGACGAGATCGGCAGGGACAGGATGCCCGTGAACAGCAGGATCAGCGCCGCGAAGATGACGATCGCGAAGCGCGACGGCGAGGAGGTGATGAGGTGCTTCACCTGTCTCGCTACATCGCCGACAGAGCGTCGCGGAGAGGAAGCCGACATCATCCCCGACATCGAGCCCCCTCCTGCCGTGCGCACGACGTCCTTCGCCGGGCTTCCGACATGGTACTCCGTGGCCGCGCATGGTACTCCGTGCCCGCGCCGACTACCCTGATGGCATGACGGACATCTTCGACGTGATCGCGGACGGCACGAGGCGTGACATCCTCCAGCTCCTGCTGAGCCGCTCCACGGACAGCGATGCCGGCACGAGCGTCACCGAGATCGTGAGCGAACTCGGCGTCAGCCAGCCGACCGTCTCCAAGCACCTCAAGGTGCTGCGCGAGTCCGATCTGGTCACGGTCCGGGAGGACGGTCAGCGCCGCTTCTACAGCCTGTCCGTCGCCCCCCTCGAAGCCGTCGACGACTGGCTGGTGCCGTTCCTCGTCGACGCCTACGGCGACCAGGCGCCCGATATCGACTTCCCGGTCATGCCGCTGCCCGACGGCGCGGCGCACGCGGCCGAAGTGGTGGGTCGCGCCGCCGCGTCGGCGAAGCACGTGGTGGCGTCCGCGTTCAAGCGTCTCGGCAGCTGATCGGCTAGCTCGCCCGCCGCCGGCCGAACAGCCGCGCGCCCCAGAGCGCCGCGACCGTGATGATGAGCGCGCACCACCCGGTCGCCCACAGGGGCTGCGTACCGAGGTCGGTGCCCATCAGCAGGCCGCGGATCGTCTCGATGACGGGCGTGACGGGCTGATACGCGGCGATCCACTGCAGCCAGGACGGCATCGTGTCGATCGGGACGAACGCGCTGGAGAGGTACGGCAGGAACATGAGGATGAACCCGTAGCCGCTCGCCGCCTCCGGGCTGCCTGCGGCGAGGCCGATCGCCGCGTAGAGATAGGTGATCGCGAGGATGTACAGCGCGATCACGGCCCCGGCCCCTGCCCACTGCCCGAGGTTGGCAGTGGGATGGAAACCGAGCAGCAGTGCGACGCCGATCACGACGGCAGTGGCGACAAGGTTGCGCGCCAGACTGGCGATCACGTGGCCGGTCAGAACGGCTCCGGCTCGCAGTGGCATGGTGCGGAACCGATCGATGATGCCGGTCGTCATGTCGCGCGAGACGTAGGTCGCCGTGGTCCCGGCTCCGAAGCCGGCGCAGAGCAGGATGATGCCGGGGACGACGTAGTCGACGTAGTTGCCCTCGGTCTGCATCGCGCCGCCGAACACGAAGGTGAAGAGCAGCATGAGGGTGACCGGCAGCATGATCGACATGCTCAGCGTCTCGCCGTCGCGCAGGGACTGGGTCAGGCTGCGGCGCACGAAGACCCGTTCGGCGGCGAACCCGCGGATGCGCGGGCGCGGAGCGGAGAGGATGGGGGAAGGGGTGACGGCGGTCATGCGATCTCCTGGGGGATGCGGGCGCCGTCGCGCGGCGCTCCGGTGAGGCTGAGGAAGACGTCGTCCAGAGTCGGGCGGCGCAGGGTGACGGATGCCGCGGCCCCCGAGTCGTCGATCTGATCGAGGACTCTCCGGAGACCGTCGATGCTGCCGTCGGTCGGGAGCTCCCCGAGCTGCGCACCGTCGCGGTCGTGGACCACGACGGTGTCGGTGCCGACGAGCGCCTTCAGCTGCGCCGGGGTGCCGGTCTCGATGATCCTGCCGCCGTCGAGGATGGCGATGCGGTCGGCGAGCAGATCGGCCTCCTCGAGGTACTGCGTGGTGAGGAAGACAGTGGTACCGGCATCTGCGAGGGTGCGGATCACGTCCCACAGGTCGAGGCGGCTGCGCGGGTCGACGCCCGTGGTGGGCTCGTCCAGGAAGAGCACCTCGGGGACGACGACGAAGCTCAGAGCGAGGTCGAGGCGGTGGCGCATGCCGCCGGAGAAGGTCTTCACCCGTTTCGAGGCGGCGTCTGCCAGCGCGAAGCGGGCGAGGAGCTCGTCGGCCCTGATGTGGGCGGAACGTGGCGACAGGCCGGAGAGGCGTCCGAGCATGACGAGGTTCTCCTGCGCGGTGAGCATGTCGTCGACCGCCGCGCTCTGGCCGGTGAGCGCGATGCGCCGGCGGACCTCGACGGCAGCGGATGCCACGTCGTGGCCGGCCACGCGGACGGTGCCGGAGGTCGCGGCGAGCAGCGTGGTGAGCACGGAGATCGCGGTGGTCTTGCCGGCCCCGTTGGGGCCGAGGAGGGCGAACACCTCGCCCGGTGCGACCTCGAGATCGAGGCCGTCGAGCACGGTGTGCGTTCCGTACGCGACCCGCAGGCCTCGGACGTCGATGGCGGGAGTCATCTCGGCTTCCTTTCTGTGTATGGCGAAAACTGTGTATGACCGTAACATGCCGTTTACGACGTACACAACCATAGGATTGCAGCTATGGCCGACCTCGAATCCGAAGAGCTGCCGCGCGGTATCGCCCTCGCCTGGGGAGTCGCCGCGAACCCGCAGCGGGGACCCAAGCGCGAGATGAGCGTGGAGCGCATCGTCGACGCCGCCGTCGAGCTCGCCGACGCGGACGGCATCGGCGCGGTGTCGATGGCGGCGGTGGCGGCGAAGCTCGGGTTCACGCCGATGTCGCTGTACCGCTACGTCAGCGCGAAGGACGATCTGCTGCTGCTCATGGAGGAGCAGGCGATCGGCCTGCCGCCGGAGGAGGTCCGTGAACAGGACGGCTGGCGGTCGCGGCTGCGCGCGTACTTCGAGGCCCAGGTGCTCATCTATCTGCGGCATCCGTGGGTGCTGTCGCTGCCGATCACCGGGTCGCCGATCACTCCCAACAGCTCTGCGTGGTTGGACTCCGCGCTGGACGCCCTCGGCGAGACGCCGCTGACCCCGTCGGAGCGCCTGGCCGTTGCGCTCGCCTGCACGGGGCAGGCGCGCTGGTACGGCACCGTGCTCGCCGGCTACACCGAGCAGGCTCGCACGAGCAGGCTGTCGGCCGACGAGATCACTGCCCGCGAGGCCGCGCTCTTCGACCGCGTGATCACCGCGGCGGAGTTCCCCGCGCTCCGGGCGGCCATCGAGTCCGGAGTGTTCCTTGAGGACGGTGATCCGTTCCGATTCTCATTCGAGCGCTACCTCGAGGGTGTGGAGGCGTACATCGCGGGCCTCGACCGCGGTGATCAGCATGCGGATGCCGCTCCGTGGCTGCGTGATGACAGCGCAGAGCTGAGTGCCGACAAGCGGGTCCGTGCGGCGGCCAAGAGCGTCCGCGAGGCGGAGAAGGCACTGCGCACCGCACGCAAGGAGGAGCGCCAGATCCGGCGCGATGCGGCTGCCAGGATCACGGCGCGGCCGGAGAAGTGACGCCGCACGGCGACCACCCCATTGATCACACCTGTCACAGCTGTTTACAGCCGTCGCACGTACCCCATATGCTGTGCTTCAGCAGAAAGGGGTACGGGGGATGCCCGATGTCCAAGACGTTCGATTCCTGACGGTGGCCGAGGTCGCCGAGCTCATGCGCGTGTCCAAGATGACGGTGTACCGGCTCGTGCACTCGGGCGAACTGCCCGCGATCCGCTTCGGTCGCAGCTACCGGGTGCCGGAGTCCGCTGTCGCCGAGGCCCTGCAGCGCCCCATCGCCGATGACGGACCCATTGCCGACGTAGGATGATCTGAGCGCGATTCGGGCTGACGCCCACCGTTTGCTAGAATCATCCGAGGCATTTTCCGTGCCCGTACCCGGGTGCCCGCCTTCGTGGCATCCAGCCCCTGACTTAGTGAGGTTTCCGTGGGTTCAGTCATCAAGAAGCGCCGCAAGCGCATGGCGAAGAAGAAGCACCGCAAGCTGCTTCGCAAGACTCGCCACCAGCGCCGCAACAAGAAGTAAGCGGCACGACACCGAGCGCCTGTCTCCGGACGGGCGCTTCGTGTTTTCCGGGCGATAATGGATGCCATGAAGTCGATCGACATCGCACAGCTCGCCGCCCGTGAGGGAGTGCCCCTCATCGATGTGCGGGAGCGCGACGAGTACGCGGCCGGCCACGTGCCCGGCGCCGTCAACCTGCCCCTGTCCGAGCTCGGCGAGCGTCTCGAGGAGCTGCCCGGCGAGGCGTTCGACGTGATCTGCCAGGCCGGCGGCCGCTCGGCCCGCGCCGTGCAGGCACTCGAGGCCCGCGGCTACGACGCCACCAACGTCGAGGGCGGCACGGGGGCGTGGATCGCCGAAGGGCGTCCGGTCGAGCAGTGACCACCCTCACGCTGATCGGCAAGCCGGACTGCCATCTCTGCGAGGTCGCGAGCGAAGTCGTCGACGCGGTCGTCGCAGAGCTCCCGGATGCCGCGGCCGAGCAGATCGAGATCGTCGAGCGATCCATCAACGACGACCCGGCGCTGTACGAGCGCTGGTGGGAGAAGATCCCGGTGGTGCTGATCGACGGCCAGCTGCACGCGCATTGGCGCGTCTCGCCCGAGCGCCTCAAGGACGCACTCGAGGAGGCGATCGGATGATCCGTCATGTGGTGAGCTGGAAGCTGGCGGAGCCGGATGCGGCGCTGCGCGGCGAGCAGGCGGCCGAGGTCGCCCGACGGCTGAACGCGCTGATGGGCGTCGTGCCCGAGCTGCGCGCGGTGAGCGCGGGCGCGAACGTCGCGCATCCGGATGCCAACTGGGATGTGACCCTGGTCGCCGACGTCGACTCGCTCGATGCGCTGGAGGCCTACCAGGTGCATCCTGCCCACAAGGAGGCGGGCGCCTACATCAAGTCGGTCGTCGCGGCCCGGGTCGCCGTCGACTTCGAGTTCTGATCAGCAGAACTCATCAGAGTTGACGACATCTGTTCATACTGCCTTGCAGAAATGCGCACGGTCGCAACCCAACCGTGATCCCCGTGGCCTTCGTGCGTTCTGCGATAGAGGAGAGGTCATGTCAAGATGAATGCCATACCCGTCCCCGGGCGCAAGCCCCGTCACACAGGAGTGACCATGAACCGTCGTCCCCTCATCGCCGGCATCGCGATCGCGGCTGCCGCCGTCCTCGCCCTGAGCGGCTGCGCCAGCAACCCGGGCTCGGGTGGCGGCGACAAGGCGCCCTCGGGGCCGGACTACGGTCTGGTCACCGCCGGCACCCTGTCGGTGTGCTCGGACATCCCCTACCCGCCGTTCGAGTTCGAGGGCGGTGACAACGGCACGGGTTACACCGGTTTCGACATCGACCTCCTCGGCGCGGTTGCCAAGAAGCTCGACCTCAAGCTCAACGTCCAGGACGTCGGCTTCGACGCGCTGCAGTCCGGCACGACGCTCGCCGCAGGCACCTGCGATGTCGGCGCCTCGGCGATGACCATCACCGACGCCCGCAAGAAGAACCTCGACTTCTCCGACCCGTACTACGACTCGCTGCAGTCCCTGCTGGTCAAGACCGACTCCGGCATCAAGAGCATCGACGACCTGAAGGGCAAGACGGTCGGCGTGCAGCAGGGCACCACCGGCGAGAACTACGCCAAGGAGCACGCGAAGGGCGCCGAGCTGCTGCAGATGGGTTCGGACGGCGACCTGTGGCCGGCCATGCAGGCCGGGCAGCTCGACGCGATCCTGCAGGACCAGCCGGTGAACCTCGAGCACGAGAAGGCCGACAAGAGCTACAAGATCGTCGAGACCTACAACACCGACGAGCAGTACGGCTTCGCCTTCGAGAAGGGCAAGAAGACGGCTCTCCTCGAGGCTGTCAACAAGGCTCTGAAGGAGCTGAAGGACAGCGGGGAGTACAAGAAGATCTACGACGAGTACTTCACGGCGAAGTGACCCTCGGACCGACCGAATCGGAAGGAATCCGACTATGGCGCTGAGGCGCTCACAGAAGCAGAAGCTGTACCGCTACGCCGTCTACGTGGTTCTCATCGCGATCGCAGTCTGGGTCGCCCTCACCGCGAACTGGGCGCGGCTGGTGCCACTCTTCCTCAACCCCGAGGTCGCGCTGAAGATGCTCCCCAGCATCATCACGGTCGGTCTGGTGAACACACTGTGGTTCACTGCCGTGGCGTTCGTCGCGGGCCTCATCCTCGGCGTCATCCTGGCGCTGATGAAGATGTCGGTGATCGGCCCGTTCCGGTGGATCGCGACGGTGTACGTGGAGCTGTTCCGCGGACTGCCGGCCATCCTCACGATCTTCACGATCGCGTTCATCCTGCCGATCGCGGCCGGCGTGCCGGGCAAGGATCTGGGCGGTCCCGTCGTCCTCGGTCTGATCGGTCTGATCCTGGTCGCCGCGGCGTACATGGCGGAGACCATCCGCGCCGGCCTGCAGGCGGTGCCGAAGGGTCAGACCGAGGCGGCGCGCTCGCTGGGCATGTCGCCCATGGCGACGACGTTCTGGATCGTGATCCCGCAGGGCTTCCGGATCATCATCCCGCCGCTGACCAACGAGTTCGTGCTGCTGCTGAAGGACACTTCGCTGCTGTTCGTGGCGGGCACGTTCATCTGGTCGAAGGAGCTGACGACGTTCGCACGTGACGCCAGCACGCAGAACGCGAACGGCACGCCGCTCATCATGGCGGCGCTGCTGTACCTGATCGTGACGATTCCGCTCACGCGCTTCACCGCGTGGCTCGAGCGGCGGATGGCGAGGGAGAGATGAGCACGGATCTGATCGATGTCCACGCCCCGGCGATCGACATCCAGGGACTGGTCAAGAGCTACGGCGACAACGAGGTGCTCAAGGGCATCGACCTGACGGTGCTGGCCGGCGAGGTCGTCTGCATCATCGGCCCCTCGGGGTCGGGCAAGTCGACGCTGCTGCGTTCGGTGAACCTGCTCGAGGTGCCCACCGGCGGACACATCCTCATCGAGGGGATCGACGTGACCGACGAGGACACCGACCTCGACCGGGTGCGTCAGCGCATCGGGATGGTGTTCCAGAGCTTCAACCTCTTCCCGCACATGACGGTGCTGGGCAATCTCACGATCGCTCAGCGACGCGTGAAGAAGCGCGGCAAGGCCGAGGCCGAGCGCATCGCGCGGGAGATGCTGGGGCGGGTCGGTCTCGCCGAGAAGGCGGATGCCTACCCGAGCCACCTCTCCGGCGGTCAGCAGCAGCGTGTGGCGATCGCCCGTGCGCTCTGCATGAACCCCGACATGATGCTCTTCGACGAGCCGACCTCGGCGCTCGACCCGGAGCTGGTGGGCGAGGTGCTGCAGGTGATGCGCAGCCTCGCCGACGAGGGCATGACCATGCTGGTCGTCACGCACGAGATGGGCTTCGCCCGGGAGGTCGGCTCCCGCCTGATCTTCATGGACGGCGGGCACATCCTCGAGCAGGGCGACCCGCGCGAGGTGCTGGCCAATCCGCAGCATCCGCGCACGCAGGACTTCCTGTCGCGCGTGCTCTGACGTGTGATTCGGCTACGGCGTCGGTTCCGGTGACGGGGCCGGCGCCGCAGTCGTCTCGGGGGTCGCGGTCACCTCGTCGATCTCGAAGTACGGATCGTTGCCCCAGGGGTCGAAGATGCCGTTCGACACCCACTTGCTCTGGTCGACCCCGGGGCCGGCGTAGTCATCGCTGCAGGCCGAGAAGGTGAGCGCGTAGAAGCCGGTGGTCAGGAATCTGATGCGCCGGGTGACGGTGCCGTCCGCGTTCAGCGGGATCGTGGCGGTCTGCCCGACGTCGGACGAGACGCACGCGGTCCCAGATGCGGGTCCCGTCAGCGTGAAGACCAGACCGTTCGTGCTGGCATCCTCGAGGTCCATGAGCACATCGCCCTCGAAGCCCGTCACGCTGACGGGCGTGATGGTGAACGGCACAGTCGCGGCCATCGAGGAGACGCCGTCGCGGACTGTCCACACCTCCGCTGCGTAGTCGCCCGCCGGGAGCGCCAGGGATCGCAGGTCGAACGCCCAGGTGCCTTCCGGCGAGGGCTCGACGGTGTACACGGCGTCGGCGACTCCGATCGCGACCGTCGACCCTTCCGGCGCGGCTCCGGAGAGCTTGGGTGCCATGTATGTCGAGGCGGGCGATGCGGCGGCGACCACGGGAGCAGCAGGTGGTGTGCCGGTGCCGGGCGTGGTCCCGCCTCCCGGGGTGGTTCCGCTTCCCGCGGGCGGCGGAACGCTGCCGGGGGTGGCGGGTGTTGGCGCGGGCCGCGTGGGAACCTCCGCATAAGGGCCGTCCGGCAGCCAGAAGTCGATCGGCGCGGGTTCATCCGGCGTGGAGACACCGGGCGCTGTCGGCTGCAGCGTGATTGGTGGCGTCGATGGCAGGACGAGAGCCGGGATCGGTGCGGCACCCGCCGGCGCGGACGGGGTGGTCTCGATAGCCTGCGCACTGCCGGGGAATGAGAAGGGGAGGGTGATGAAGCCCGTTCCCAACCCGATCATCAGCGCGCCGACGGCGGCAGCGGCCGAACCGAGCAGCGCCAGACCGACTCCGGCTGCCACGCTGACGCTCGCCGGTGCGGCCCAGACGGCCGTCGCACTCGGAAGGATGACGCCCAGTGCAGCGAGTCCACTGATCGACGCGGCAGCGCCGCGGCCATTGCCGTAAGCGTGTCGGAGGTCGGCCTCCGCACGGCGGCACTGTTCGCACGCGGCGAGGTGCCGGTCGACCAGCGGATCACGGCTCTTGCCTGTCACGACGCGTGCGGGCAGCGCCGCAGCCACGTGCCCTTCGTCGTCGCGGAGGCTCTTCGGAATGTGCTGCGCCAGCCACTGCTCCCTGAGTCCGCCTCGTGCGCGGCGCTGCAGCGCGGAGACGGCGTTCGCGCCGATGCCGAACTCGGCGGCGATCGCAGGGCGGCCGACTTCCTCGACCTCGGAAAGCCAGAGCACGCGCTGCCAGCGGGCGGGCAGTGCGCGGAAGGCATCCAGCAGCTGCGCGGCGTCGTGTTCGCGTTCGATGAGCTCGTACCCGCGTTCGTCGACGGTGGTGTCGGCTTCGGGATCGGAGATGAACGGACGTCCCTCCCGGTACCACCGTGCGGCGATGTTGCGCATGACGGTGAAGAGGTACGCCCGGAACGATGTCTGCGGGCCTTTTCCTTCGACGAGAACCTGCCGGTAGATCGCGAGGAACGCCTCCGAGACGAGGTCGTCCTGATCGGTCGGCGCGATCCGTGTGGCAGCGCGCCTGGCTGCGCCGACGTGCCGCAGCCAGAGCTCCTCGTACGCGGCCGCATCTCCGTCGCGCAACCGATCGAGCAGCTGAACGTCGGTCAACTCGGCCTGGCCGAGGGGCGCGGTCGAGCGCGCATCGTCGCGAGAGGAAGCATCCACGATGGCTCTTTCCATGCACGGACGGCAGCACCGTCGGTGAGAATGACGGGGCGTCGGGGGAGATCGC
>Ga0256796_1000088_pt1 | contig 46141 bp, 19 predicted proteins | sample MC6MC0947MT_FD_190209 | JGI IMG/M metagenome (GOLD analysis project Ga0256796, IMG submission 190209) | Metatranscriptome of enriched soil aggregate microbial communities from Iowa State University, Ames, United States - MC6-MC0947-MT... | ecosystem: Environmental > Terrestrial > Soil >...
AGGCAATAGCGTCTCAGTCCATGAGCGACCTGCGCACCACGACGCCCACCAGCATCCGCACTGCCCGCGACGTGCACGCCCTGCTCGCCGAGAAGGGTTCGCAGGGTGCGCGGACCAAGGCCATCATCGTGCTGGCGCTGGGCGGCATCTTCATGGACGCCTACGACTTCTCGTCGCTGGCCTTCGGCATCACGGCCGTCAAGGAGGAGTTCGGCCTCGACCCGCTGATGACCGGGTTCGTCAACGCGGCGATCATGGTCGGCTCCGTCGTCGGCGCCATCTTCGGTGGAATGCTGGTGGACCGCTTCGGGCGCTACAAGCTGTTCATGGCCGACATGGCCTTCTTCGTCGTGGCGGCCATCGGATGCGCCCTCGCGCCGAACGAGTGGGTGCTCATCCTCTTCCGGTTCGTGATGGGCATCGGCGTGGGTCTCGACCTCCCTGTCGCCATGGCCTTCCTCGCCGAGTTCTCCAAGCTGCGCGGCTCGGGCAGCCGATCGCAGCGCGTGAACGCCTGGTCGCCGGCGTGGTACATCGCCACCGGCTTCGGCTACCTGCTGGTGCTCGCGGTCTTCCTGCTTCTGCCTGTGGCGCAGCACGGCATCCTGTGGCGCGTCGTCGTCGGGTTCGGGGCGGTGCCGGCGATCATCGTGCTGCTCGTCCGGCGCAAGTACATGGCCGAGTCGCCGCAGTGGCTCGCCGATCAGGGCGACCTGCGTGGCGCCGTTGACGTGATGCGCTCGCACCACGGCCTCGACGTCGAGCTGGCGCCGGATGCCGACACCGCCCGCACCACGAAGGCGCGCACCGGTCACTGGCGTCAGTACGGCGAACTGTTCGCCGCGCGCTACCGCCTGCGCACCATCGCGGCGCTGTGCGTGTCGGTGTTCTCCACCTTCGGCTACAACGCCGTCGCCTACGGCACGCCGCTGATCATCGCGATGCTCTTCCAGCAGGGTCCGCTCGTGACCATCCTGTCCGCGCTCGTCATCAACCTCGGCTTCGGCGCCGCGGGCGGCCTGCTCGGCGTCGGCCTGATCAACCGGGTCGGCGCACGCCGGATGACGATCATCGGCTTCGCGATCCAGGCGGCGTCCCTGCTGATCCTCGCGTTCGTCGGCATCCCGACCGGCGCGCTGGTGATCATCTCGATCGCGATGCTCGCGGCGTTCGTCTTCGCGCAGGCCGGTGGACCTGGTGCAAACCTGATGAGCTACGCGACCCTGTCGTACCCCACGCGCCTGCGCGGGGTCGGCGTCGGCTTCAACGAGGCGGTCAAGCGCGTCTTCTCGATCGTGTCGCTCGTGTTCTTCCCGGTGCTCGCTGCGGCACTGTCCACAGGCGTGTTCTGGATCGTCGCCCTCGCGCCCCTCGCCGGCCTGATCTCGCTGCTGGTCATCAGGTGGGACCCGACGGGCAAGGACGTGGACGCCGAGGACCAGGAGGCCTGATCTCCGGCGATCCCGGAGCGGATGCTGTGGGGTGACGACAACGCGGACGGAGACCGGGGCGCGGCCTGCTTGGTGAACATCCACAGGCGAGTTCCCCGGAAGTTGTCGCAGACCTACCATTGAGGCATCCCTGCTCCCTCTTGAGAGGAATCGCCATGGTCGACGCCGCCGTCCGCCCCACTGCCGCATCCGCCCCCGAAGCCGGCATCGATGTCGCGCGCGTGAACGAGCTGCTCATGGGCACATGGGCGCACACGCGCCGCGAGGCGCGCGAGCTGATCAAGGATCCGGCGTTCTGGCGCGACGACAGCCTCGGCAAGGACGAGCATCGCGAGCGCGTGCTCACGCAGCTGCACCTGCTGGTCGAGAACAACGCCGTGCACCGCGCCTTCCCCAAGGCGTTCGGCGGCGAAGAGGACAACGGCGCCAACATCGCCGGCTTCGAGGAGCTCGTCGCGGCCGATCCGAGCCTGCAGATCAAGTCGGGCGTGCAGTGGGGACTGTTCGGCGGCGCGGTGCTGCAGCTGGGCACCGAGGAGCATCACAAGCGCTGGCTCCCGGGGATCATGGACCTCTCCATCCCCGGCGCGTTCGCGATGACCGAGATCGGGCACGGCTCCGATGTCGCGGCCGTCGGCACCACCGCGACCTACGACCCGCAGACCGAGGAGTTCGTCATCAACACGCCGTTCCGCGCGGCGACCAAGGAGTACCTCGGCAACGCGGCGCTGCACGGCATCGCGGCGACGGTGTTCGCGCAGCTGATCACGAACGGCGTGAACCACGGCGTGCACTGCTTCTACGTTCCGCTTCGCGGCGAGGACGGCGAGGACCTCCCCGGCATCGGCCGCGAGGACGACGGGCTCAAGGGTGGACTGAACGGCATCGACAACGGCCGGCTCAGCTTCGACCACGTGCGGGTGCCGCGCACCAACCTGCTCAACAAGTACGGCGATGTCGCGGCCGACGGAACCTACACGAGCCCCATCGACAGCCCCGGCCGCCGCTTCTTCACCATGCTCGGCACGCTGGTGCAGGGACGTGTCTCGCTCGACGGCGCCTCGTCCTGGGCATCCGCTCTCGGCCTGCACATCGCGATCACCTACGCGACCCAGCGCCGCCAGTTCGACGGCGCGGACGGGCAGGAGGCCGTCCTGATGGACTACGGCAAGCATCAGCGTCGTCTGCTGCCGCATCTGGCGACCACGTATGCGCAGATCTTCGCCCACGACGAGTTCCTGCAGAAGTTCGACGGCGTCTTCTCGGGGCGCACCGACACCCCCGAGGACCGTGAGGACCTCGAGACCCTGGCCGCCGCGCTCAAGCCTCTCTCGACCTGGCACGCCCTCGACACCCTGCAGGAGGCCCGCGAGGCCTGCGGCGGTGCGGGCTTCATGTTCGAGAACCGCCTGGTCGGACTGCGCGCCGACCTGGACATCTACGCCACGTTCGAGGGCGACAACAACATCCTGCTGCAGCTGGTCGGCAAGCGCCTGCTCACCGACTACGCCAGGCAGTTCAAGGGCAAGGACGCCGCGGCGCTGGCCAAGTACGCGGTCGGGCAGACCGCCGACCGGGTGTTCCACGGTGCGGGGCTGCGCGCCCTCGGCCAGGCCGTCGCCGACCTGGGCTCCACGGCCCGCTCGGTGGAGAACGGCCTGCGCGCCGAGCAGCAGCACGAGCTGCTCACCGAGCGCGTGCAGCAGATGGTCGCCGACATCGCCGGCCGGCTTCGTCCCGCGGGCAAGGACAGGGCCCTCGGCGAGAAGCTGTTCAACCAGAACCAGGCCGAGCTCATCGAAGCCGCCCGCGCTCACGGTGAGCTGCTGCAGTGGGAGGCGTTCACCGATGCGGTCAACGCGATCGAGGACGAGAACACCAGGCAGGTCTTGACCTGGCTGCGCGACCTGTTCGGCCTGACCCTGATCGAGAAGCACCTGGCCTGGCACCTGATCAACGGCCGCCTGTCCACCCAGCGTGCTGCCGCGGTCTCGAGCTACATCGGCCGCCTGTGCCATCGCCTGCGCCCGCACGCCCTCGAACTGGTCGGCGCCTTCGGCTTCGAGCCCGAGCACGTGCGCGCCCCCATCGCGAGCGGCATCGAGCAGCAGCGCCAGGACGAGGCCCGCGCGCACTACGCCGCGCTCGCCGCCTCGGGTGAGGCGCCGATCTCGGAGAAGGAACTGCGCAAGCAGGCCAAGCACAAGAACGGCTGACTCGCGGGGCATCCGCAGCACACCTGCACGACCCGGGAACACCTGCACGACCGATTCGCCGATCCGGCCGTGCATCCGTTCCCGGGTCGTGCATCCGTTCCCGGGTCGTGAATCCGTATCCGGCCCGGGGCCCGCGGATGCTGACCGTCCGACCCCCGCGATAGCCTGAACGCATGAGCAACGTGACGCAGATCGGCGAACTCGCATCCTGGGGCGGCGAGAAGGGCAAGCAGTTCCTGGACAAGGAGATCGGCACGGAGTTCGCCGGCGTCTCGGTGAACACCACCGCTCCCGGCGGCGAGTCCCCCTTCTGGCACGCGCACGCGAAGATCGAGGAGATCTACATCGTCGTGGACGGTCGCGGCGAGTTCGCGCTGGATGACGAGGTGCTCCCGCTCGAGGCCGGCACCGCGGTGCGCGTGGCTCCCGGTGTCATGCACGCGCTGCGCGCCCTGCCCGAGAGCCCTTCGCCGATGCGCTGGCTGTGCATCCGTGCGGCGGGCCAGGAGCTCGCCTCCGTCGGCCACGACGCCGAGCTCGACCGCGAGCGTCCGTTCCCCTGGAACGCCTGACGCATGGCGTCGGTCCTGACCGGTCCCGACGGCCGCGGCCGCTGCGCGTGGGTCGGTGACGACGCCGAGTACCGCCGCTACCACGACGAGGAGTGGGGCACCGCGCTGCACGGTGACCGCGCGCTGTTCGAGAAGATGTCGCTCGAGGGCTTCCAGGCGGGGCTCAGCTGGATCACGATCCTGCGCAAGCGCCCGCGCTTCCGCGAGGTGTTCGCCGGCTTCGATCCCGCACTGGTCGCGGAGTTCGGCGAGGAGGACGTGGAGCGACTGATGGCGGATGCCGGGATCATCCGCAACCGCGCCAAGATCCTCGCGACGATCTCCAACGCCGCGCTCGTGCGCGAGATGGCCGACGGCGAGCTGGATGCTCTGATGTGGTCGTTCGCGCCCGCGGCATCCCCCCGTCCCCGCACCTTCGACGACGTTCCCGCCGTCACGGCCGAGTCGACCGCGCTCAGCAAGGCGCTGAGGAAGCGCGGCTTCCGCTTCGTCGGTCCCACGACCATGTACGCGCTCATGCAGTCCGCCGGGATGGTCGACGACCACGTCGACGGATGCTGGCGGGCCTCAGGCCGCTGACCTTCCGGGCCGCTGACCCCGTCCGGCCGGCATCCACGTCGGCATGGTCACTTCTCCCCATGGCCCCGTTGTAGCCCCGGGGTAAGGTGGGCGTGGCGCGCTGTATGCGCGTTCAAGGGGGGAACATCAGTATGAGGGTACTGAGCTGGATGCGCGCGCGCCCGAAAAGAATGGCTGCCGGCGCCGGGGTCGCGATCGCCGCGGTGGCGCTGACCGGCATGGCCGTGGCCTATGACGGCCTGCCGACGACGAAGGTTGATCTGAACGACGCCGGCGTCTGGCTGACCAAGTCGTCGAGCCTGCTTGTCGGGCACTTCAACCACGAGTCGACCGTCCTCGACGGCGGGCTGCGCACCTCGAGCGAGAGCTATGACGTCCTGCAGGACCAGGCCTCGGTGCTGATCGTCGATGACGGCAGCGGAACGATATCCCCCGTCGATCCCGCGCGGGTCTCCCTCTCCGGCGCGGTCAAGCTGCCCGGTGATGCCCAGGTCGCACTGAGGCGGAACACGGTCGCGATCATGGAGCGCTCTTCAGGTCGCCTCTGGGTGATGCCGTTCTCCGGCGTCGCGAACTTCGAGCCAGGCAGCAACGACCCCACCGCGACTCTCGGCAAGAACGCGGCGGTCACCGTCGGCGCCGACGGCACGGTGTACGGCGTCGCAGGCGGGAAGGGCGAGATCCTCACCGTCACCACGGATGCACAGGGCCTGCCGCTGGAGGAGAAGCGCGAGTCCGTCGGCAAGATCGACGGCGCCGCGCGGCCGACGGTGACGGCGGTCGGCTCGACCCCCGTCGTGCTGGATTCCTCCGGCACCGTGATCGCGCCCGGTGGTGTGCGCGCCGAGGTCGCGTCCGACGGGTCGGCAGTGCTGCAGCAGGCTTCGACGGAGACGGGTGCCGTCACGGTCGCCACCTCGAATGCCCTGGTGCGCGTGCCGTTGGACGGCGCCGAACCCACTCGCACCACGGTTCCCGGCACCGGAAACCCGGCCGCACCCGTGTTCCTGGACGGTTGCACGTACGGTGCATGGGCGGGCTCCGCGCGCTTCATCCGCGACTGCGCCGGCAAGAGCTCCGATGTGGCGACGAAGGTCCCGGGCGCTGAGGCGTCCACCCGGCTCACCTTCCGCGTGAACCGCGATGTGATCGTGCTGAACGACGTCATCGGCGGCGCCGCCTGGCTTGCCGACGAGAGCATGCAGCGGGTGGATGACTGGAGCATCCTCACCCCTCCTGAGGGCGAGGCGGAGGACGAGGAGAAGACCACCGAGGAGACCGTCGAGACGACCCTCCCGGAGCGCAAGGAGGAGAACACCCCGCCGACCGCCGAGGACGACCCCGGGCTGGGTGTGCGCCCCGGTTCCACCACCATGCTGTCGGTGCTGGACAACGACAACGACCCCGACGGCGACGTCCTGGTGGCGTCGCTGGTCGGCTCCCAGCCCTCCGTCGGCGAGGTGCAGCCGGTGCTGGACGGCGCTGCGCTGCAGATCGCCGTGCCGGAGGACGCCACGGGCACGGCATCCTTCCAGTACCAGGCCGACGATGGCCGGAGCGGGACCGACACCGCGACGACGACCGTCTCCGTGCACGCCTGGAGCGAGAACTCCGCGCCCAAGACGAAGCGCGTCACCAAGCTCGCCGTGGAGTCCGGCGGCACGATCTCGTACAACGTCCTTCCCGACTGGATCGACCCCGACGGGGATGACATCTACCTGCGCGAGGTCGTCGCCGCTCCCGGCGACGAGGTCGAGTTCACGACCGGCGGACAGATCACCTACCGCGCCGTGGGCAGCCTGCAGGGCCGCAAGGAGGTGCAGGTCACCGTCTCCGACGGGCTCGGCGAAGAGGCGAACGGCACCATCCTGCTCGACGTGCAGCCGCCGGGGTCGACGCTGCCGAAGACGAACGCCGACCACGTGGTGACCCGTCCCGGAGTCGCCGTCACGGTATCGCCCCTGACCAACGACGCCAGCTCGGGCCGGGAGCAGCTGCGCCTCGCGGGTGTCGACGACGTCGACGGCGCCGTGATCTCGTCGGACCTCCCGAACAAGCAGTTCACCTTCACGTCGCAGACGGCCGGGGTCTACTACGTGCAGTACCTGGTCGCCGCCGGGCCCAACGCGGTGCCCGGCCTGGTGCGCGTGGATGTGCTGGACACCGCCGACAGCGAGCTGCCGCCCGTCGCGGTGCGCGATGTGGCGCTCCTGCCTGCGGGCGGCGAGGTCCTGCTGGACCCGCTGGCCAATGACTCCGATCCGTCGGGCGGCGTGCTGGTGCTGCAGTCCGCGAGCCTCGAGACGGACTCCCGAGGCATCTCCGTCTCAGTCCTCGAGCATCAGACCCTGCGCATCGGCGACCAGGGCGGACTGAGCGGGCCCGCCAGGATCACCTACCGCATCTCCAACGGCACCCGCTCGGCGGAGGGTGAGGTCGTCGTGCTGCCGATTCCGGCCCCGGATCGGATCCTCGCGCCGGTGGCCGTCGACGATCAGGCCGTGGTGCGCGCCGGCGACGTCGTGACGATCCCGGTGCTCGCGAACGACTCGCACCCGAGCGGTGACGCGATCCATGTGGTCCCTGCGCTCGTGGAGCCCCTCGTCGATCCGGCCGACGGCGAGATCTTCGTGTCGCAGGACACCGTGCGCTTCCGCGCCGGACCCGAGCCGAAGACGGTGAACGCCACCTACGAGATCGTCGACTCGATGGGCCAGAAGGCCGCGGCCTACATCCGCATCCAGATCGTCCCGATCGACGCGGAGAAGAACGCAGCGCCGGTACCGCGCGACCTCACCGTGCGCACGCTCAGTGGGGCGACGCAGCGCATCGCGATCCCGCTGGACGGCCTCGACGCCGACGGCGACTCCGTGGAGCTGCTGGGGCTCGCCTCCAGCCCGCAGAAGGGCCGGGTGGTCGAGACCGGGCAGGACTTCCTCAGCTACGAGGCGTTCGACGACGCGACCGGCGTGGACAGCTTCACCTACCGGGTGCGCGATCGACTCGGCCGCGAGGGGACCGGCACCATCCGGGTCGGCATCGCCCCGCGCGAGACCGTGAACCAGGCGCCTTATGCCGTGAAGGACTCCGTGGTCGTGCGCCCCGACCGCGAGGTCGCCGTGCCGGTGCTGATCAATGACTCCGACCCCGAGGGCGGGAAGATCTCGCTGGTGAAGAACGGTGTCTCCCAGCCGGATGTGGACGGACTGAAGGCCCGTGTGTCCGGCGACCGCCTGCTGATCCGCGTGCCGGATCGGGAACTGGAGACCTCGCTGCGCTACACGATCGTCGACGAGCTCGGCGCCACGGCGACGGCCGTCGTCCAGGTCACCGTCGACGAGGACGTGCCGCTGAAGGCTCCGATCGCACGGGACGACAGGGTGCTGGTGACGGACGTCAAGGACAGCGCCACGATCGACCTGGAGGTGCTCGCCAACGACGAGGACCCCGACGGCACGACGCAGGCGCTCTCCCTCGAGGCGGGCGCGGGCGGAACAGTGCGCCCCGAAGGCAAGGTGCGCGTCACCGTGGGCGAGAAGGCGCAGATCGTGCGTTACACCGTCACCGATCGGGACGAGTTGCAGGCATCCGCCTTCATCTACGTCCCCGCGCTGTCCGACATGCGCCCGGTGCTCTCGCGCGTCGAGCCCGTCACGGTCAAGAGCGGCGAGACGAAGGTGCTGCCGCTGAAGGACTACGTGACGGTGTTCGGAGGCGGCCGCGCCATCATCACCGAGGCAGCGAAGGTCGTCGCACCGCACAGCAACGGCGCCAACCTCATCCAGGACGAGAGCACCCTGGTGTACACCTCGGCCGAGGGCTACTTCGGCAAGGATTCGCTGACCTTCGAGGTCACAGACGGGACCAGGGTCGACGACCCGAAGGGGCGAAAGGCCACCCTGACGATCCCGATCACCGTGCTTCCGCCCGACAACCAGCCGCCGACCTTCACCGACGCCCAGATGCAGGTCGCTCCCGGCGAGGATGCGACGATCCTGGACCTGGCCGCCCTGGCCTCCGACCCCGACCCGGACGACAAGGTGTCGTTCCGTCTGACGGGAGGGGCGGGCGAGGGCATCACCGCCCGGGTCGACGGCACGAAGCTGAGCGTCGAGGCGGCGAAGGACGTGCGCAAGGGCACGGTCGCGAACCTGGAGATCACTGCCACAGACGGCACCACCGAGCCCGTGATCGGACGGGTCGTCGTCACCGTGACGGCATCCACCCGCGACCTCGCGATCGCGACGGACGATGTGCTCGACGAGGTGGATCAGGGCAAGCCGCTCACCGTCCCGGTGCTCGAGAACGACATCAACCCGTTCCCGGACACTCCGCTGAAGATGGTCTCCGCATCGCTGGAGACCGGTCGTGGCGAGGTCACCACGAAGGGCGACCAGGTCGTCGTCACCCCGGCCGCGGACTTCGTCGGGGTGCTCGTCGTGCGCTACCGCATCCAGGATGCGACGAAGGACCCCGACCGCGAGGTCGACGGGCGCGTCCGGCTCACCGTGCAGGGAGTGCCGGATGCTCCGGGGACGCCGCGGGTCACCAGCGTCCAGGACCGCACCGTGGTCCTGTCGTGGGCGTCGCCGGTGAACAACGGCGCCGAGATCACGAAGTACACGGTCCGCTCCGTGCAGGGCGGCGCGTATTCGAAGGACTGCGAATCGACGACCTGCACGCTGGACAGGCTCACCAACAATGTGGATTACGTGTTCCAGGTCACCGCGACCAACCGGGTCGGAGAATCCAAGCCCTCGCCCTCCAGCGAGGTGGCGCGTCCCGACACCCGTCCCGATGCGCCCAGTGCACCGCGGCTGGCGTTCGGCGACCACGAACTGAAGGTCGCGTGGACCACGCCGAGCACGTCGGGATCGCCGGTCGAGTCGTACACGCTGCAGATCAGCCCCGCTCCCCCCTCCGGGCCTGCGGAGATCAGCGGTGTCACCGGCACCAGCACTGTGTGGAAGGGGCTCGAGAACGGGCGCGCCTACCAGGTGAGGATCCGGGCGCACAACCGTGCGCCTGAGCCGTCCGATTGGAGCCTCTACTCGCTCGCCGAGACCCCGGCCGGTCCGCCGATGGCGCCCGCGCAGCCGACCACGGCGGAGCTGGATCCGGTGGGATCGAAGGCGCAGATCCAGGTGAACTGGGTCGCGCCGGACAGCAACGGCGACAAGATCTCCGGTTACGAGCTGCAGGTCTTGCAGGGCAGCACAGTGGTCAGGACCCTCAAGCCGGCCGCGGGGGCGACCTCGCAGGCCGTGCAGGTCGATCCCTCGGAGACGGGTTACACGTTCCGCATCCGCGCGCTCAACAAGGCTCCGCTGCCGGGCGAGTGGAGTCCGCCCTCGGCCGAGCGTCGCGGCGTGCTCGCCCCGGGCGCACCCACGAGCGTGAAGGCGACCCCCGGTGACAACACCGTCACGGTGGCCTACACACCGGGACCCCTCAACGGAGCGAAGGCGAGTGAGGTCACGTACCAGTACCGCGTCGGTGCGGGCGGCTCGTGGAATGCCATGCCCGGCGACCGGGTGATCCGCAGTGGCGTGAACAACAACGGCACGTACCAGATCTACGTGCGGGCGATCTCGAACGTCGCGGGGACCACCTCGAAGGCAGGGCCCGCGTCCGCGGCCTCGAATGATGTGGCCCCTTACGGGAGGCCGAACGTGCCGAGCCTGTCAGCCAGCGTGAGCGGGCAGACGATCACCTGGCACATCGGCGCGACCGCACGCAACGGGCGCGATTTCACCGTGACCTGGGCCGACAACCGCGGGCATTCCGGCAGCATCGGTGCAGGCGGCGGCAACGTGCCGCTGTCGTACGACTGGAGCACCCCGGTGTCCTTCACCGTGACGGTGACGGACAAGCCATCCGCCTTGCAGCCTGCCGGCGCGCAGACGAACGCCGTCACCGGGAACAGCGGCACCGGACCCAAGCCGCTTCCCGAGGTATGGGTCAGTCGCGGAGGTCCGGCGACCTGGGGGCCGAGCACGTGCCAGAACGTGCGCGTGACCGTCTCCAGCGACTTCCCGGCGGGCAGGTACGTCGTGGATGCATACAACAATGGCGTCTGGTTCGGGAACAACAAGGGCAATGCGGTGCAGGTCCCCGGAGACCTGGGGTCCTACGTGTGCCCCGGCGAGGCGGGTCACACGATCTCGGTGAGCATCCAGGGCGTGAACGCCACCGTCCATCCGGTCATCTGGTGAGACCCGCAGGGTGATCGGGAGGGGCAGCGCTCCCTTCCCGATCGCCCTCATCCGGCGGCGTCGTCTAGGATGAAGCCGCGCGTTCGGGATGACGCGCGGCAACTGACATTGTGCGGGGGAATGCCGGTGAGAGTCCTGTCATGGGTGCGCGCACGTCCGAAGACGCTTGCGGCGACTGCGGGCGTGCTGGCCGGCACCGTGGTGCTGACCGGCATGGCGCTGGCCTATGACGGGCAGCCGACCACGAAGGTCGATCTGAACGACGCGGGCGTCTGGCTGACCAAGACCTCGAGCCTGCTGGTGGGGCACTTCAACCACGAGTCGACGGTGCTCGACGGCGGCCTGCGCACCAGCGGCGAGAACTACGACATCCTGCAGGCCGGTGCGACGGTGCTGGTCGCCGACCAGGGGAACTCCACCCTCACGGCGATCGACCCGGCCAATGTTGCGCTCACCGACAGCGCCGCCATCCCGTCCGACGCGAAGGTCGCGCTGGGATCGCGCACGGCCGCGGTGCTGGACCGCAAGTCCGGTGACCTCTGGGTGGTGGGCGCCTCATCCGTGTCGGGCTTCGACGTGAAGGGCACCAAGCCGCTCGCCGAGCTCGGCAAGGACGCCGACGTCGCTGTCGCGCAGGACGGCACGGTGTTCGGCCTGTCCGTCGAGCGCGGCGAGATCGTGACGATCCCCGTCGACCGGCAGGGCGACCCGCTGGCCGCCAGCACGGCATCCGTCGGCAAGATCGGAGCCTCGCCGCGTCCCTCGATCACGGCGGTCGGATCGACGCCGGTGGTTCTCGACGCCGCGGAGGGCGTCGTGTCCACGCCCGGCGGCATCCGGGTTGACCTCGCCGACCTCGGGGCCGGATCGCTGAAGGATGCTGTCCTGCAGCAGGCATCGGCGCGGGCGGATGCCGTCGCCCTGGCCACCGCGCAGACCCTCGTCGAGATCCCGCTGGACGGGGCGAAGCCCGTCGTGCGGAAGGCCGGCGGCACGGGGATCCCTGCCGCGCCGGTGTTCCTTCAGGGCTGCACGTACGGCGCCTGGGGCGGCTCGGGCCGCTTCTTGCGCGACTGCGCGGGAGACGCGGACGACGTGGCCGCCGACATCCCGGGCGCGGAGCAGAGCACGCATCTGACCTTCCGCGTGAACCGCGACGTGATCGTGCTCAACGACGTCGTGGGCGGGGAGGCCTGGCTCGCGGATGACAGCCTGCAGAAGGTCGACGACTGGAGCATCCTGACCCCGCCCGAGGGCGACGCCGAGGACGAGGAGAAGACCACCGAGGAGACGGTGGAGACCTCGCTGCCCGAGCGCAAGCCCGAGAACACGCCCCCTGTGGCGGAGGACGACCCTGATCTGGGTGCGCGTCCCGGCGGAACCACCCTGCTGCCGGTGCTGGACAACGACAACGACCCCGACGGGGATGTGCTGGTCGCCACGCTCGACGACACCCAGCCTCAGGTCGGCGAGGTGCAGCCGATCCTCAACGGCGCAGCGCTGCAGATCCTGGTGCCCGACGACGCGAAGGGCTCGGCGACGTTCCGCTACAAGGTGGACGACGGGCGCCCTTCAGGTACCGACACCGCGAACGCCACGGTCACGGTCTACCCCTGGGACGTGAACACGGCGCCCAAGCCCAAGCGCAAGGCCAAGCTGTCCGTCGAGTCGGGCGGCACGCTCTCGTACGGCGTGCTCGCCGACTGGATCGACCCCGAGGGCGACGACCTGTACCTCCTGAACGTGACGGCGGCGCCCGGCGACGAGGTGGACTTCACCACCGACGGCCAGATGACCTACCGCGCGGTGGGCAGCCTGCAGGGTCGCAAGGAGATCGAGGTCGTGGTGGCGGATGCCCTGGGCGAGACCGCTACGGGCAAGATCACCCTGGACGTCAAGCCCGCCGGGACCACCGTTCCGGTGACGAACGCCGACCACGTCGTGACCCGCGTGGGCGAGACCGCCACGGTGTCCCCGACCGCCAACGACACGAGCACGGGTCGTGACGAGCTGCGGCTCACCCGCGTCGAGCCGCTGGACGGCGTGCAGATCGTCCCCGACTATCCGAAGAAGCAGTTCGGGTTCAAGGCATCCGCTCCTGGCGTCTACTACGTGCAGTATCTGGTCTCGGCCGGGCAGGCGGATGCCAAGGGCATCGTGCGCGTCGACGTGCTGGACGAGAAGGCGTCCGAGCTGCCGCCGGTCGCGGTGCGCGACGTCGCGCTGCTGCCCAAGGGCAAGGAGGCGCTCGTCGATGTGCTCGCGAACGACTCCGATCCCGCCGGCGGCGTGCTGGTCGTGCAGTCCGTCACGGTGCCGCCCCACAGCGGCATCGACGTCTCCGTGCTGAATCACAGCACTCTTCGCATCGGCGACCAGGGCGCCCTCGACCAGCCCGTGAAGATCCGGTACACGATCTCGAACGGCTCCAAGTCGGCGCAGGGCGACGTCACCGTGATCCCGATCCCGGCACCCACGAAGCTCGCTGCCCCCGTCACGCATGATGACGAGGCGGTGGTCCGCGTCGGCGATGTGGTCACGATCCCGGTGCTGGACAACGACGTGCACCCGAACGGCGACGTGCTGCATGTCGCGCCGGACCTGATCGAGCCGCTGGTCGACCCGAAGGACGGCGAGGCGTTCGTCTCGCAGGACTCGGTGCGGTTCCGGGCGGGCAGCGAGCCCCGCACCGTCTACCTGACCTACGAGGCCGTCGATTCGATGAATCAGAAGGCCGGCGGACACGTCACCATTCAGATCCTCCCCGTGGACGAGGAGGCCAACGCGGCCCCGCGGCCGCGCGATCTGACCGCGCGAGCGCTGTCCGGCGGGAGCATCCGCATCCCGATCCCGCTCGACGGGCTCGATGCCGACGGCGACTCGGTCGAGCTGCTCGGTCAGGACGTCGCGCCCGTCAAGGGCCGCATCTCCGAGACCGGCAGCAACTTCCTGGAGTACCAGGCCTTCGCCGACGCGACGGGAGTGGACACCTTCACCTACCGTGTGCGCGACCGTCTCGGCGCCGAGGGCACGGCCACGGTCCGCATCGGCATCGCACCGCCGGAGTCGACGAACCAGTCGCCGTACGCGGTGAAGGACGCCGTCATCGTGCGCCCCGGCCGCTCCGTCGCCGTCCCCGCGCTCGCCAATGACTCCGATCCGGATGGCGACGAGATCCGCCTCGTGAAGGACGGCATCGAGGTGCCGGCCGACACCGGCATCACCGCCAAGGCATCCGGCGACCGCGTGGTCGTGAAGGTGCCCGACCATGAGCTCGAGGCGTCGCTGCAGTACACGATCCGCGACGCGAGGGGAGCCGAGGCGACCGCTCCCATCCTGGTGAAGGTCGACAAGAACGTCCCCCTGATGACGCCGATCGCCCGCGACGACCGCGTGCGAGTCGAAGACCTGAAGGACTCCCTCACCACGGACGTCGACATCCTCGGCAATGACGAGGACCCGGACGGCACGGTCGAGGGGCTGAAGGTCGCGGTCGAAGACGGCGGACGGCTGCTGGGCGACCGCAAGGTGCGCGTGACGGTGACCGACAAGCGTCAGCTGGTGCGTTACACGGTCACCGACCAGGACGGTCTGACGGCGTCCGCGTTCATCTTCGTCCCCTCCATCAGCGAGCTGCGCCCCGTGCTGCGTTCGACCAAGCCGGTCGAGGTCAAGAGCGGCGAGACGAAGGAGCTCAAGCTCTCCGAGTACGTGATGGTCGCCGGCGGAGGCGCAGTGCGCCTGACCGAGGCGTCGAAGATCAGCGCCGGCCACGGCAACGGCGACTCGCTCATCAAGGACGAGACCATGCTCGTCTACACCTCGAAGAAGGGCTACTTCGGCGACGACGCGGTGAGCTTCGAGGTCACCGACGGCAAGACCGTCGAAGACCCTGCCGGCCGCAAGAGCACCCTGTCGATCCCGATCACGGTGCTGCCGCCCGAGAACCAGCCGCCGGTGTTCGTGAACGGCCAGGTGGATGTCGCCCCCGGCGAGAAGGCGACGCCGCTGGATCTCGCCGCGCTCACGACGGATCCCGACAAGGCGGATGCCGACAGGATCCAGTACCGCATCACCGGTGACCCCGGCGAGGGCGTGTCCGCACGACTCGACGGCAAGAGACTGCTGGTCGAGGCGGGCACGTCGACGCCGAAGGGGACCAGCACCTCGGTCAGGCTGAGCATCACCGACGGCACGACCGAGGCGATCGAGGGGACGGTCGCGGTGCGCGTGATCGCATCGACCCGCAGCCTTCCGGTGGCGAGCCCTGACACGATCGATGAGGCCGATCAGGGCAAGTCCTACAGGATCCCCGTGCTGGAGAACGACATCAACCCGTTCGCCGATGAGGGCACTCCGCTCAAGGTGCTCTCCGCGACGGTGGAGAGCGGCGACGGCGGCGCGAACGTCGTGGGCGACCAGGTCGAGGTGACCCCCGGCAAGAAGTTCGTGGGCGTGATGGTGGTGCGCTACCGCATCCAGGATGCGACGAAGGACCCCGACCGCGAGGTCGACGGCCGCATCACCATGACCGTGCAGGGTGTGCCGGATGCTCCGGGTGTGCCGCGCGTGACCACCGTCGAGGACCGCACCGTGGTGCTGAACTGGTCGGCACCGTCGAACAACGGCGCCGAGATCGACCACTACACGGTCACCTCCGTGGGCGGCCGCCCCTACACGAAGACCTGCGAGTCGACGACGTGCACGCTGGACGGCCTGACCAACAACGTCGAGTACACGTTCAAGGTCACCGCGCACAACCGCGTGGGCGACGGGCCGGAGTCTCCGGTGTCCGAGCCCGCGCGCCCCGACGTGCGCCCCGAGCGACCGCTGCCGCCGACGCTGGTGTTCGGCGACCAGTCGCTGCAGGTGTCCTGGACCACCCCGCAGTCCAACGGCTCGCCGGTCGACTCCTACACGTTGCAGATCTCTCCGGCGCCCCTGCGCGGCGCATCCGAGAAGACCGGCGTGACCGGGAACAGCATCGTCTGGGACGGGCTGGAGAACGGCACCAGCTACCAGGTGCGGGTGCGGGCGCACAACCAGGCACCGGATCCGTCCGACTTCAGCGTCTATTCGCAGCCCGAGATCCCGGCCGGAAAGCCCGGCACGGTCGCAGCTCCGACGGTGAGCAGTGCTCCGTCGGTGGGCAGCGAGGCGCAGATGACGGTGCGCTGGGGCGACGCCGACCCGAACGGTGACGCGGTCAAGAACTACGATCTGCTGATCTACCGCGGCGGTTCGCTGTTCCAGACCCTGGCGGTGGGCACCGCGACGTCGAAGACCGTCTCGGTTCCGACGAACTCGTCCGACTACACCTACGCGGTGAAGGCGACGAACAAGGCGGGTACCGGCGCGCTGAGCCCGCAGTCCACCCCGCAGCGCGCGTTCGGCACGCCGGGGGCGCCGACGAACGTCGTCGCGAAAGAAGGCGACAGGCAGATCACCGTCACCTTCACCAAGCCCGACTTCAACGGCGCCAAGGACAGCGAGATCAGGTATCAGTACTCGCTGAACAGCGGTACCTGGACGAACTGGAACGGCACGAGCGCGATTCCGGCGAACAACGGAACCGCCTACACCGTCAAGTTGCGCGCATACTCGGTGGTCGGCAGCCAGCAGTCCCAGCCGGGCAAGGAGTCCGCCCCGTCGAATCAGGTGACCCCGTACGGGGCACCCCATGCGCCGACCGGCAGCGCGACGAATCTCGGCACGTCGGTTCGACTCGCCTGGAACGCAAGCGGCTCCGACAACGGACGTCCTGTGACCACGTACATCAGCATCGACGGCGGCGGTTGGCAGCAGGTCGCGATCTCGGGCAGCACTGACGTCGGCAACGGCTACAGCCAGACGCACAGCATCCGGGTGCGCGCGGTCGCGAACCCCGGCGGTGAGGCGCTGTCTCCGGTGTACTCGGCCACGACCAATCCGCCGCCTCAGCCGTCCGCGCAGACCGTGCGAGGAACCCTGGCGGTCGATCACGGCTGGCTGAACGGCTACAGCTGCGCGCAGGACACCTGCTACTACGTCGCGGCGGACACCGCGAACTTCCCCGCCGGCAACTATCGCGTCACCTGCTATGCGAACGGATCCGCCTTCAGCTCGTCGTACAGCACGCAGTATGTTCCGGCCAACGGCCGGGTGCAGGCGACGTGCTGGACGGGCGGCAACTCCGGCGGCGACTACAACATCCAGCTCTACATCGAGGGCTGGGGACTCGCCGCGCCGACCAACTGGCAATGATGGCCCGCGGCGGTGGCCGCGGGGACGGGTAGTACTCCCCATCCGCTCGCCTGGGCGGCGTGTGGCGCGACACGTAAGCTGACACGGGCGCCGGAAGGCGCGCCGAGGGAGAGCTACCGGTATGAGACTGATGACGTGGGTGCGTGCGCGTCCGAAGACCCTTGCCGCCACAGCCGGCGTGCTCGTCGGCAGCGTGGTCCTCACGGGCATGGCCCTCGCCTATGACGGCCTCCCCACGGCCAAGGTCGAGCTCAACGACGCGGGCGTCTGGCTGACCAAGTCGTCGAAGCTGCTCGTCGGGCACTTCAACCATGAGTCCACGGTGCTCGACGGCGGCCTGCGCACGAGCAGCGAGAACTACGACATCCTCCAGAACGGCCCGACCGTGCTGGTCGTCGATCACGGCAACTCCACGCTGACCGCGGTCGACCCCGCCAACGTCTCCCTCACCGATAGCGCGACGATCCCCGGAGAGGCGAAGGTCGCGCTCGGCGACCGCACCGCGGCCGTGCTGGATCGCGCATCCGGCTCCCTCTGGGTGCTCGGCGCGAGCGAGATCGCCGGTTTCGACATCAAGGGCGCGGACCCGGTCGCCGAGCTCGGTGCGGACGCCGACGTCACCGTCGCGCACGACGGCACCGTGTTCGCGGTGTCCCCGAAGGACGGCGACATCGTCACCGTCCCCGTCGACGATCAGGGCGCCGCGCTCGACCCGAAGACGTCCGCTCTGGACAGCGTCAAGGGCGCCTCCGAGCCCACCATCACCGCCGTCGGCGATGTGCCGGTGGTGCTGAACCCCTCGGACGGGACCGTCCTGGCCGCCGGCGTGCGCACCGAGCTCAAGGGTGCGAAGGATGCCGTGCTGCAGCAGGCATCCGCCGCCACGGATGCCGTGGCCGTCGCGACCTCCGCCGGTCTGGTCCGCGTTCCCCTGCACGGTGGCGAGGCCACGACGATGAAGGCGGGCGGCACGGGCACGCCCGCGGCCCCGGTGTTCCTCGAGGGCTGCACCTACGGCGCCTGGGGAGGCTCGGCCCGGTTCGTGCGCGACTGCGCGGGGGAGCGCAACGACGTCACGGCGAAGATACCCGGTGCGGAGAGCAGCACCCGTCTGATGTTCCGCGTGAACCGCGACGTGATCGTGCTCAACGACGTGATCGGCGGCGAGGCCTGGCTGGCCGACGAGAGCCTGCAGCGCGTCGACGACTGGAGCATCCTGACCCCGCCCGAGGGTGAGACCGAGGACACCGACGAGTCCACTCAGGAGACCGTCGAGACCTCGCTCCCCGAGCGCAAGGAGGAGAACACGCCTCCGGTGGCGGAGGACGACAGGCTCGGCGTTCGTCCCGGAGGCACGACGCTGCTGCCGGTGCTGGACAACGACAACGACTCCGACGGCGACGTGCTGGTCACAACGCTCGCCGGTGCGCAGCCGTCGGTCGGCGAGGTGCAGCCGATCCTGAACGGTGCGGCGCTGCAGATCATGGCACCCGACGATGCGTCGGGAACAGCGGCGTTCACGTACCAGGTGGATGACGGCCGCGCCAACGGCACCGACACGGCCACGGTCACCGCGACCGTGTACGACTGGGACACCAACACCGCGCCCAAGCAGAAGCGCAAGCCCAAGACCTCCGTCGAGTCGGGCGGGACGCTGTCGTACAGCGTGCTGCAGGACTGGATCGACCCCGAGGGCGACGACCTCTACCTCAAGAGCGTCGTCGCGGCGGACGGGGACGAGGTCGAGTTCACGACCGACGGCCAGATGACCTACCGCGCCGTCGGCAGCCTGCAGGGCCGCAAGGAGATCGAGGTCGCTGTCGCGGACGCCCTGGGCGAGGCCGCCACCGGCACGATCATCCTCGACGTCAAGCCCGCCGGGACGACCGCGCCGGTCACCAACGCCGACCACATCGTGACCCGGGTGGGCGAGACCGCGACGGTGGCGCCGCTGGCCAACGACTCCAGCTCCGGCCGCGACGAGCTGCGGCTCACCCGCGTCGAACCGCTCGAGGGCGTGACCGTCCTGCCGGACTACCCGAAGAAGCAGTTCGCCTTCAAGTCGAACGCGCCGGGCGTCTACTACGTGCAGTACCAGGCGTCGGCGGGTCAGGCGGATGCCAAGGGCATCGTGCGCGTCGATGTGCTCGACAAGCAGGAATCGGAGCTCCCCCCGGTCGCCGTGCGCGATGTCGCCCTGCTGCCGACGGGCAAGGAGGCACTGGTCGGCGTGCTCGCGAACGATTCCGACCCCGCGGGCGGCGTGCTGGTCGTGCAGTCCGTCTCCGTGCCTCCGCACGCCGGCGTCGCGGTGTCGGTGCTGAACCACGAGACGCTGCGGATAACCGATCAGGGCGCTCTCGACGAGCCGGTCAAGATCACGTACCGCATCTCGAACGGATCGAAGTCGGCGGAGGGCGACGTGACCGTGGTGCCGATCCCCGCTCCGTCCAAGATCACGCCGCCGGTCACGCACGACGATGAGGCGGTCGTCCGCGTCGGCGACGTCGTGACGATCCCCGTGCTCGCCAACGACGTGCACCCCAACGGCGACGTGATGCACGTCGCACCGGACCTGGTCGAGCCGCTGGTGGACCCGAAGGACGGCGAGGCGTTTGTCTCGCAGGACACCGTGCGCTTCCGCGCCGGCAAGCAACCCGGCACGGTCTACCTCACCTACGAGGCCGTCGACTCGATGGGGCAGAAGGCGGGCGGTCACGTCACCGTGCAGGTCCTCCCCGTGGACGGCGAGGTCAACGCACCGCCGCGTCCGCGTGACCTGACGGCGCGCGTCCTGGCCGGTACCAGCATCCGCATCCCGGTCCCGCTCGACGGGATCGACGTGGACGGCGACTCGGTCGAGCTGCTCGGCCAGGACATCGCCCCGACCAAGGGGCGGATCACCGAGACCGGCGGCGACTTCCTGGAGTATGAGGCCTTCAAGGGCTCCACAGGCGTCGACACCATCGTCTACCGGGTGCGCGATCGCCTGGGAGGCGAGGGCACGGCGACGATCCGGGTCGGCATCGCCCCCGCAGAGGCGACCAACCAGGCACCGTTCGCGGTGAAGGACACCGTGGTGGTGCGCCCGGGCCGCTCGGTGGCGGTCCCGGTGCTGGCGAACGATTCCGACCCCGAGGGCGATGAGATCCGCCTGGTCAAGGACGGCATCGAGACGCCGAAGGACTCCGGCATCACGGCGAGGGCGTCCGGCGACCGCGTCGTCGTCAAGGTCCCCGACCGCGAGCTCGATGCATCGCTGCAGTACACGATCCGCGACTCCAAGGGCGCCGAGGCGGATGCTCCGATCCTCGTCACCGTCGACAAGGACGTCCCGCTCATGACGCCGGTCGCGCGCGACGACCGCCTGCGCGTCGAGGACCTTGAGGACTCGCTCTCCGCCGACATCGACATCCTCGCCAACGACGAGGACCCGGACGGCACGGTCGAGGGACTCAAGGTGGCGGTCGACGGCGGTGCGAAGCTGGTCGGCGACCGCAAGGTCCGCGTGAGCGTGACCGACCAGCGTCAGTTGATCCGGTACACCGTGACCGACCAGGACGAGCAGGCGGCTTCGGCGTTCATCTTCGTCCCCGCGCTCAGCGAACTGCGTCCGGCGCTGCGCTCGACCAAGCCGGTCGAGGTCAAGAGCGGCGAGACGAAGGTGCTCGAGCTCGCCGACTACGTCACCGTCGCCGGCGGCGGGAACGTGCGTCTCACGGAGGCGTCGAAGGTCAGCGCCGGTCACGGCAACGGGGACACCCTGATCCAGGATGAGACCACCCTGGTCTACACGTCCGAGAAGGGCTACTTCGGCAAGGACTCGCTGAGCTTCGAGGTGACCGACGGCAAGACCGTCGAGGACCCCGAGGGTCGCAAGAGCACGCTGTCGATCCCGATCACGGTGCTCCCGCCCGACAACCAGCCGCCGGTGTTCGTGAACGGTCAGATCGACGTCGCGCCCGGCGAGGAGGCGACGTCCATCGACCTCGCCGCGCTGACCACCGATCCGGACAAGGGCGATGCGGGGAAGATCCGCTATAGCATCACGGATCGCCCCGGCGACGGCCTGAACGCGCGCCTGGACGGGAGCAAGCTCCTGGTCGATGCGTCGGCGACCACGCCCAAGGGCACGACCGCGACCGTCGGGCTGAGCATCACGGACGGCACCACGGAGGCTGTCGAAGGCAGCGTGACGGTCACGGTGACGGCGTCCACTCGCCCGCTCGCCGTCGCCGGTCCGGACAACGTCGAAGAGGCGGACCAGGGCAAGACGATCACCGTCCCGGTGCTGCAGAACGACATCAATCCCTTCGAGGCCGACGGGAAGCCCCTGAAGGTGCTCTCCGCGGACCGCGAGAGCGGCAACGGCGACGCGCGGGTCGTCGGTGACCGCGTCGAGGTCACCCCGGCATCGGACTTCGTGGGCGTGATGGTGGTGCGGTATCGCATCCAGGATGCGACGAAGGACGCGGATCGTGAGGTCGACGGCCGCATCACCGTGACGGTGCAGGGCGTGCCGGATGCTCCGGGTGTGCCGCGCGTGACGACCGTCGAGGACCGCACGGTGGTCCTGAACTGGTCCGCGCCGTCGAACAACGGTGCGGAGATCGACCACTACACGGTCACCTCCGTGGGCGGCCGGCCTTACACCAAGACGTGCACGTCGACGACGTGCACCCTGGACGGGCTGACGAACAACGTCGAGTACACCTTCCAGGTGACCGCGCACAACCGCGTGGGCGACGGTCCCGCGTCTCCGGCATCCGAGCCCGCACGTCCGGATGTGCGTCCGGAGACGCCGCTGCCGCCGAAGCTGGTGTTCGGTGACAAGTCTCTGAAGGTGTCGTGGACTCCTCCGCAGTCGAATGGTTCGCCGGTGGATGCGTTCACGCTGCAGATCTCTCCTGCGCCGCTGAGCGGTTCCTCGGAGCGGAAGGTCGGCAACGTCACATCGCTGACGTGGGACGGCCTGGAGAACGGTACGAACTACCAGGTGCGGGTGCAGGCGCACAACCAGGCCCCCGACCCCTCCGACTACAGCGTCTGGTCCCTGGGCGAGACGCCCGCGGGCGTCCCGGGCGCGGTCGCGGCTCCGACGGTCAGCAGTGCTCCGTCGGTCGGCAGCGAGGCGCAGATGACGGTTCGCTGGGGCGATGCCGACCCGAACGGTGACGCGGTCAAGAACTACGACCTGCTGATCTATCGTGGAGGTTCGCTGTTCCAGACCCTGGCGGTGGGCACGGCGACGTCGAAGACCGTCTCCGTCCCGACGAACTCGTCGGACTACACCTACGCGGTCAAGGCGACGAACAAGGCCGGCACGAGCGCCGCGAGCCCGCAGTCCACTCCGCAGCGTGCGTTCGGATCCCCGGGGGCGCCGACGAATGTGAAGGCGACGCCGGGGGATCAGAAGATCGCCGTGACGTACACGATGTCCGACTCGGCGCTCAACGGCGCCAAGCGCGAGGAGATCCGGTACCAGTACTCGCTCTCGGGTGGTGCGTGGACGAACTGGAACGGCAGCAGCACGATCCCCGCCAACAACGGAACCGACTACACGGTCAAGCTGCGTGCATACTCGGTGGTCGGCGGTCAGCAGTCCCAGCCGGGTTCGGCGTCCGCCGCGTCCAACACGGTCCGGCCGTACGGCACTCCGCATGCGCCCACTGGTTCGGCGTCCCAGTCCGGCGATCAGCAGATCAAGCTCACCTGGAACGCCGGCGGCTCCGACAACGGCTACCCCGTGACCACGTACATCAGCGTGGACGGCGGCGGCTGGCAACTGGTGGCCACGACCGGCAGCAGGATCGTGGGCAACGGCTATAACCAGACGCACAGCATCCGAGTCAAGGCCGTCGCCAGCCCCGGTGGGGAGTCGCTCTCGCCGACGTACAGCGCCACCACCAGCGCGCCGCCGTCGCCCAAGATCTGGGTCACGAAGGGCGACTACGTGAGCGGCTGCGTGAACGGCTGCTACAAGTTCAAGGTCAACTGGGAGAACGCCAACCTCGGCAGTGTCACCGTGAAGTGCATGAAGGACGGCGGACAGGTCGGGAACTACGCTCACCCGGTGACCATGAACGGCACCGGAAGCAGCCCCTCCCTGGACTGCTGGCAGGGCAGTGACAACGTCAACGTGTGGGTCGACGTCGTGGGCTGGGGCGACAGCGTCGACACCGAGAAAAGGTACTGGGCGAAATAGCCGGGCCCGACGCGACGCAGTTCGGTCGCACCCGCGGGTGGGTGCCCAGGGGCACGGGTAGTCCTGCCCATGCTCCGGCAATGGGGCGGGGCCGGTATGCCGGTTACAATGACACGGGCCGATCCCGGGGGGAGACGACGGAATGAGACTGCTGTCATGGGTGCGCGCGCGTCCGAAGGCGCTCGCCGCGACGGCCGGCGTCGTCGTCGGCAGCGTGGTGCTCACGGGCATGGCCCTCGCCTACGACGGACTCCCCACCGCCAAGGTCGACCTCAACGACGCGGGTGTCTGGCTGACCAAGTCCTCGGCTCTGCTCGTGGGGCATTTCAATCACGAGTCCACGGTGCTCGACGGCGGCCTGCGCACGAGCAGCGAGAACTACGACATCCTGCAGCAGAGTCAGACCGTGCTCGTGGTCGACCACGGCAACTCCACGCTGACCGCGATCGACACCGCCAACGTCTCGCTCACCGACAGCACCACGATCCCCGGCGACGCGAAAGTCGCGCTCGGCGATCACACCGCGGCCGTGCTGGATCGCAAATCGGGTGCGCTGTGGGTGCTCGGCGCTGCCGACGTCGCCGGGTTCGACGTGAAGGCGACCGATCCGATTGCGAAGCTCGGCAAGGACGCCGATGTCACGGTCGGCCAGGACGGCACCGTGTTCGCCGTCTCGGCGGAGGACGGCGAGATCATCACGATCCCTGTCGACGCTCAGGGCTCGCCGCTGGAACCCAAGACCTCCTCCCTGGACGGCGTCAAGGACGCGTCCGAGCCCACGATCACGGCCGTCGGTGACGTGCCCGTGGTGCTCAATCCCTCCGATGGCTTCGTCGCGGCGCCCGGCGGGGTGCACGCTCGCATCGACGATGCGAAGGATGCCGTGCTGCAGCAGGCATCCGCCGCGACCGACGCCGTCGCCGTCGCGACGCCGACGGGACTGATCCGCGTGCCCCTGAACGGCGGCGAGGCCAGCACCGTCAAGGCCGGAGGATCGGGAATCCCCGCGGCGCCGGTGTTCCTCGAAGGCTGCACCTACGGCGCCTGGGGCGGCTCGGCCCGGTTCCTCCGCGACTGCGGGGGCAAGCAGGACGACGTCTCCGCGAAGATCCCCGGCGGTGAGCGCAGCTCGCGCCTGATGTTCCGGGTGAACCGCGACGTGATCGTGCTCAACGACGTGATCGGAGGCGAGGCCTGGCTGGCCGACGACAGCCTTCAGCGCGTCGACGACTGGAGCATCCTGACGCCTCCCGAGGGCGAGGCCGAGGACCAGGAGGACACCACGCAGGAGACGGTGGAGACCTCGCTTCCGGAGCGCAAGCCCGAGAACACGCCCCCGGTGGCGGAGGACGACAAGCTCGGCGTGCGCCCGGGCGGCACCACCATGCTGCCGGTGCTGGACAACGACAACGACCCCGACGGCGACGTGCTGGTCGCGACTCTCGCCGGCGCTCAGCCGTCCATCGGCGAGGTGCAGCCGATCCTGAACGGCGGTGCGCTGCAGATCATGGCGCCGAAGGACGCCAGCGGCACGGCGACTTTCACGTACCAGGTCGACGACGGCCGTGAGAACGGCACCGACACCGCCACGGTCACCGCGACGGTGTACGACTGGGACACCAACAGCGCCCCCAAGCCCAAGCGCAAGACCAAGCTGTCGGTCGAGGCCGGCGGCACGCTGTCGTACAACGTGCTCCCCGACTGGATCGACCCCGAGGGCGACGACGTCTACCTGCAGCAGGTCGTGGCGGCACCCGGCGATGAGGTCGAGTTCACCACCGACGGCCAGATCACGTATCGCGCCGTGGGCAGCCTGCAGGGCCGCAAGGAGGTCTCGATCGTCGTGGCGGATGCCCTCGGCGAGACCGCGAACGGCACGATCCAGCTCGATGTGAAACCGGCCGGCGGCACGGTCCCCGTCACGAACGCCGACCACGTCGTCACCCGTGTCGGGGAGACCGCGACGGTCTCTCCCACCGCGAACGACACCAGCACCGCACGCGACGACCTGCGCCTGACGCGCGTCGAGCCGCTCAGCGGCGTGACGATCGTGCCGGACTACCCGAAGAAGCAGTTCACGTTCGAGTCGAACGCGCCGGGCGTCTACTACGTGCAGTACCAGGTGTCGGCGGGTCAGGCGGATGCCAAGGGCATCGTGCGCGTCGATGTGCTCGACAAGCAGGAGTCCGAGCTGCCACCGGTCGCGGTGCGCGACGTGGCCCTGCTCCCCAAGGGCAGCGAGGCGCTGGTCGGCGTGCTCGCGAACGACTCCGACCCTGCCGGCGGCGTGCTGGTCGTGCAGTCGGTCACGGTCCCGCCGCACAGCGGCATCGACGTCTCGGTGCTGAACCACGAGACGCTGCGCATCGGCGATCAGGGCGCTCTGGACCAGCCCGTGAAGATCACCTACACGATCTCGAACGGATCCAAGTCGGCGCAGGGCGACGTCACGGTCATCCCGATCCCCGCCCCCTCCAAGATCGCGGCTCCGGTCACGCACGACGACGAAGCGGTCGTGCGCGTCGGTGACGTCGTGACGATCCCCGTGCTCGAGAACGACGTGCATCCGAACGGCGAGGTCATGCATGTCGCGCCGAAGCTGATCGAGCCGCTGGTCGACCCGAAGGACGGCGAGGCGTTCGTCTCGCAGGACACCGTGCGCTTCCGCGCCGCGAACCAGCCCGGCACCGTCTACCTCACCTACGAGGCCGTGGACGCGATGGGGCAGAAGGCCGGCGGTCACATCACGATCCAGGTGCTGGCGAAGGATGCCGACGTCAACGCGCCTCCGCACCCGCATGACCTCACGGCGCGGGCACTGGCGGGCACCAGCATCCGCATCCCGATCCCGCTCGACGGGATCGACACCGACGGCGACTCTGTCGAGCTGCTCGGTCAGGACGTCGCGCCGATCAAGGGCCGCATCACCGAGACCGGTGGCAACTTCCTGCAGTACGACGCGTTCCAGGGCTCCACCGGCGTCGACACCGTCGTCTACCGGGTGCGCGATCGCCTCGGCGCCGAGGGCACGGCCACGATCCGCATCGGCATCGCACCTCCCGAGGCGACCAACCAGGCCCCGTACGCCGTGAAGGATGCCGTGGTCGTGCGTCCCGGTCGCTCGGTGGCGGTGCCGGTGCTCGCGAACGACTCCGATCCCGAAGGCGATGAGATCCGCCTGGTGAAGGACGGCATCGAAGTCCCCAAGGACTCCGGCATGACCGCAAAGGCATCCGGCGACCGCGTGGTCGTGAAGGTGCCGGACAAGGAGATGGAGGCGTCGCTGGAGTACACGATCCGCGACGCGAAGGGCGCCGAGGCGACCGCCCCCATCCTCGTGACGGTCGACAAGGATGTTCCGCTGATCCCGCCGATCGCCCGTGACGACCGGCTCCGGGTGGAGGACCTGAAGGATTCCCTCGCCGCCGACATCGACATCCTCGCCAACGACGAGGACCCCGACGGCACGGTCGACGGGCTCAAGGTCACGGTCGACGCCGGCGCCAAGCTCGTCGACGCCCGCAAGGCCCGCGTCACGGTGACAGACCAGCGTCAGCTGATCCGGTACACGATCACCGACCAGGACGAGCAGGAAGCGTCCGCGTTCATCTTCGTGCCCTCGCTCGACGAGCTCGGGCCGGCGCTGCGCTCGACCAAGCCGGTCGAGGTCAAGAGCGGCGAGACGAAGCAGCTCAAGCTCTCCGACTATGTCGCGGTCGCGGGTGGCGGCAGTGTGCGCCTGACCGAGGCATCCAAGGTCAGTGCCGCCCATGCCAACGGCGACAACCTGATCAAGGACGAGACCACGCTCGTGTACACGTCGAAGAAGGGCTTCTTCGGCGACGACGCGCTGAACTTCGAGGTCACCGACGGCAAGACGCTGGAGGACCCGAAGGGCCGCCGCAGCACGCTGTCGATCCCGATCACCGTGCTGCCCCCGGAGAACCAGCCGCCCGTGTTCGTCAACGGTCAGGTCGACGTCGCGCCGGGGGAGAAGGCGACGTCGCTGGATCTCGCCGCGCTCACCACCGACCCGGACAAGGCGGATGCCGGGAAGATCCAGTACCGGATCTCGAAGCAGCCCGGGGACGGCATCAACGCGCGGCTGGACGGCACCCGGCTCCTCGTGGACGCCTCCTCGAGCACCCCCAAGGGCACGAACGCGATGGTGTCCCTGAGCATCACCGACGGCACGACCGAGCCCGTCGAGGGCAACGTCGCCGTGAACGTCACGGCATCCACGCGCAGCCTCGCCGTCGCGAGCCCCGACACCATCGACGAGGCCGATCAGGGCAAGACCTACAAGATCCCGGTCCTGACCAACGACATCAACCCGTTCGCCGACGAGGGCACGCCCCTGAAGCTGCTCTCGGCCGAGCGCGAGAGCGGCGACGGCACCGCGCGCGTGGTCGGCGACCAGGTGGAGATCACACCCGGTGCGAAGTTCGTGGGCGTCCTGGTGGTGCGCTACCGCATCCAGGATGCGACGAAGGACGCAGATCGTGAGGTCGACGGGCGCATCACCGTGACGGTGCAGGGTGTGCCGGATGCTCCGGGTGTGCCGCGGGTGACGACCGTCGAGGACCGCACGGTGGTGCTGAACTGGTCCGCGCCGTCGAACAACGGCGCCGAGATCGATCACTACACCGTCACATCCGTCGGCGGCCGGCCGTACACGAAGACCTGCCAGACCACCACGTGCACGCTGGACGGGCTCGTCAACAACGTCGAGTACACGTTCAAGGTCACGGCGCACAACCGCGTCGGCGACGGGCCGGCCTCCCCGGTCTCCGAACCGGCGCGGCCCGACGTGCGTCCCGAGACCCCTCAGCCGCCGAAGCTGGCATTCGGCGACAAGTCTCTGCAGGTGTCGTGGACTCCTCCGCAGTCGAACGGTTCTCCGGTCGACTCCTACACGCTGCAGATCTCGCCCGCCCCGCTCAGCGGTTCCTCGGAGCGGAAGGTCGGCAACGTCACGTCTCTGACCTGGGACGGTCTGGAGAACGGAACGAACTACCAGGTGAAGGTGCAGGCGCACAACCAGGCTCCCGACCCCTCCAGTTACAGCATCTGGTCGCTCGGAGAGACGCCCGCCGGAAAGCCCGGCACGGTCGCCGCGCCGACCGTGAACAGCGCGCCGTCCGTCGGCACCGAAGCCCAGATGACCGTCCGGTGGACGGCGGCGGACCCGAACGGCGACGCGATCAAGAACTACGACCTGCTCGTCTACCGCGGCGGCGCGCTGTACCAGACCCTCCCCGCCGGGACCGCGACGTCGAAGACGGTGACCGTCCCCACGAACTCGTCCAACTACACCTATGCGGTGAAGGCGACGAACAAAGCCGGCACGAACGATCCCGGTCCGCAGTCCACGCCGCAGCGCGCGTTCGGCAAGCCGGGGGCGCCCACCAACGTGGTCGCCCGAGAGGGCGACCGGATCATCCTGGTCAACTTCGTCATGCCGGAGTCCGCGCTCAATGGCGCGAACAGCAGCGAGATCCGCTACCAGTACCTGATCACAGGTGGCGCCTGGACGAACTGGGACGGGACGAGTGCGATCCCCGCGGTCAATGGCAACTCGTACACCGTGCAGGTGCGGGCGTACTCCGTCGTCGGCGGCCAGCAGTCGCAGCCGGGCGACGCCTCCGCCCCGTCGAACAAGGTCGTGCCGTACGGTGCCCCCTTCGCTCCGACCGGATCGGCATCGAAGTCCGGTGACAAGGCCATCCTGCTGACCTGGAACGCCAACGGCTCGTACAACGGCCGACCCATCACGACGTACATCAACGTCGACGGCAATGGATGGGAGCAGGTGGCGGCCAGCGGCAGCCGCACGGTCGGCAACGGCTACGACCAGACGCACAAGATCCGGGTCAAGGCAGTCGCGTCCCAGGGTGGCGAGGCACTGTCGCCGGTGTACGACGCGACCACGAGCCCACAGCCGATCAAGGCGAGCCTCGGACCCGGCGCCGCGGTAAGCGGATGCTCCGCTGTGGGCGGCGGCAGCTGCCACAAGTTCAGGATCACGACGACCAGCGCCTTCAAGGCCGGAACGTACACGGTGAAATGCTTCGCCGGCGGTTCGGAGTTCGGAGGCTATGCCCTGAAGATCCCTTCCGGAAGCTGGGTGGACGTCGACTGCTACAACGGATTCTCCCGCGACAAGATGGCCAAGATCGTCGGCGGCGATCCGGCCAGTATCAGCGCCACCTTCGGCTAGCCGACCCCCAGATTCAGACTTCCCACCACTCGAGAAGAAGAGACACCGACATGACAATGACCCCCGAACAGGCCGCCTGGTTCCAGAGCACCTTCACCCGCCTGGTGGAGAACATCGACAAGGCGCTGCAGGGCAAGCCCGAGGTCGTGAGCCTGGTGCTCTCCGCCATGCTCGCGGAGGGCCACGTGCTGCTCGAGGATGCGCCGGGCACCGGCAAGACCAGCCTCGCCAAGGCGCTGGCCGCCACCGTGCAGGGCACCAGCTCGCGCATCCAGTTCACCCCCGACCTGCTGCCGTCCGACGTGACGGGCGTGACGATCTACGACCAGCAGAACCACAAGTTCGAGTTCCACAAGGGCCCGATCTTCGCGTCGATCGTGCTCGCGGATGAGATCAACCGTGCTTCGCCGAAGACCCAGTCGGCGCTGCTCGAGGTCATGGAGGAGTCGCGCGTCACCGTCGACGGCGTCACTCACGAGGCCGGCCGTCCGTTCCTGGTGATCGCGACCCAGAACCCCGTCGAGCAGGCCGGAACCTACAAGCTGCCCGAGGCGCAGCTGGACCGCTTCCTCATCAAGACCTCGATCGGCTACCCCAGCCTGGCGGTCACCGAGAGCATCCTCGCCGGTGCCGCGCAGCGCAACCCCTCCGCGGGACTCGCCGCGGTGATCACCACCAGCGCCGTCGCCGACATGGCGGACCTGGCGGCCACCGTGCACGTCGAGCCCGCCGTGCTGCGATACGCCGCCGAGCTCGCCGAGGCGACGCGCGGCGACAGCGCCATCAAGCTCGGCGTCTCGGTGCGCGGCGCGATCGCCATGATCCGCATCGCCAAGGTGTGGGCCGCCGCGCACGGCCGCCACTACGTGCTGCCGGACGACATCAAGGCCCTCGCCCGTCCGGTGTGGCAGCACCGTCTCATGCTCGACGCGGAGGCGGAGTTCGCCGGCACCACCGCTGACACCGTCATCGCACGGGTCCTCGACACCGTCGCGGCACCCCAGGCGCGGACGAACGCCTGATGGCGGCGGATGCGATCGCGGCACCCCGGGCGGCGGACCGCGAGGCCGGATGGCGCGACATCGTCGCGGTCATCGGCGCGCGCGTCCTCGACCGCCTGCGGCGCATCGCGGCCGTCATCCGCCCTCTCGGCTGGACGGTGATGGCGCTCGCGGTCGCGGCATGGATCACCGGTCAGCTGCTCGGCTGGCAGGAGGTCGTGGTCACCGGCCTCGTGCTGGCCGCGGTCGCCGTCATCTGCGCGCTGTTCCTGATCGGCCGCACCGAGTATGACGTCTCCCTCGACCTCGCGCGCACCCGCGTGGTGGTGGGGGAGCGCGCGGTCGGCGCGCTGACGCTTCTCAACCGCGGGTCGCGCGCGATCCTGCCCTCTCGGGTGGTGCTGCCGGTCGGCTCCGGCCGCGGCGAGTTCTCGATCGGCCGTCTGGCTCCCGGTCAGGAGGCCGAGGAGCTGTTCGCGATCCCCACGCAGCGCCGTGGCGTCGTCAAGGTCGGCCCGGTGAGCGTGGTGCGCGGCGACCCGCTGGGGCTGTTCGAGCGCGCTCACCGTCGCGACGACCCGGTGGACCTGTACGTGCACCCGAAGACCACGCTGTTCGGCGGCCAGTCCCTCGGCTTCCTGCGTGACCTCGAGGGCCTGCCGGCAGCGGACCTGTCGCGCGACGACGTCTCCTTCCACGCACTGCTGGAGTACCAGCCCGGCGATGACCTGCGTCACGTGCACTGGCGGTCGACGGCGCGCACCGGCACGATGATGGTGCGCCAGTTCGAGGAGACCCGGCGCTCGCACTTCGTGATCGGCCTGACGCGCTCGCCCCGCGACTACCGCAGCGACGAGGACTTCGAGCTCGCGATCTCGGTCGCCGGATCCATCGGTCTGCGCGCCCTGCGCGATTCGCAGAAGGTCGACGTGCGCGTGCAGGGTCGCGAGCTGCCGGCCGGCACCGGCAAGCAGCTGCTCGACTCGCTGTCCATGGTCGAGCACTCCCGTCCCCGTGACGGCGGCGTGCCCGAGCTCGCCGGCGTGCTCGCGGCGACCACGGCATCCGCCAGCGTCGTCGCCCTGGTGTGCGGCTCCGCCGTCTCCAGCGAAGACCTGCGGCTCGCCTGCTCGCGGATGCCGTTCGGCGCGCGCGTGATCGCCGTGGTCGTGCAGGGCGGCGTCGAGCAGCCCGCGCTGCGCCGCATCGCCGACGCCGATGTCGTCACGATCGGAGCGCTCGACCAGCTCCCCCTCGCTCTCCAGAAGGTGCTCGCATGACCTCCGCATCGATGACGTCATCGACCTCGAAGGGTGCCCCGCTGCCGCTGCGCCGCTGGATCCTCGACCTCGCCGCGACTTCCGTGCTCATGGTGGTGGCGCTGCTCGGCTTCTGGCCGAGCTTCGCCGGGCCGTCCTTCCTCGGTGCGGCTCTCGGCGGGATGCTTCTGGGGCTGGCCGTCGCGGCGGTGTGCACCTGGCGCCGCTGGGGCATCCTGATCATCGCCGGGCTCACGATCGCGGCCTACTTCCTCTTCGGCGGTGCGCTGGCGCTGCCGCACACGGCCCTGGCCGGGTTCGTGCCGACGATCGAGACGCTGAAGAGCCTCGCCCTCGGCGCCGTGACGTCGTGGAAGCAGCTGCTCACGACGGTGGCCCCGGTGTCCGCGGCGGACGGCCACCTCGTCGTCCCGTTCATCGTGGCCCTGGTGGCGACGGTGACGACCGCCTCGCTGGCACTCCGGCTGCGCCAGGTGTGGTGGGCGCTGATCCCCGCGGCATCCGCTCTCATCCTGGTCATCGCACTCGGCGTGCCCGACCCCGCCTTCCCGCTGGTGCAGGGCGTGATCTTCGCCGCGGTGACGGCCGTGTGGATGTCGCTTCGCGTGTGGTGGGCGCCGCAGAACAGTGCCGTCGACGTCTCCGAGGTCGACCCGACCCGGGCTGCGCACATGCGCACGCGCCGGCTGCTCGGCGGGGTCGCCGTGCTGGCGGTCGCCGGCATCGCCGGTGCCGGCCTGGGCGCGGTGGCTCAGCCCGCGGAGCCGCGGCACGTGTTCCGCGACGCGATCGTGCCGCCGTTCAACATCCGTGACTACCCGAGCCCGCTGCAGGCGTTCCGCAAGAACGTCCGCGACCAGGTGGACAAGACCCTGTTCACGGTCACCGGTCTGCCGGAGGGCGCACGCGTGCGCCTGGCGGCGATGGACGACTGGGACGGCGTGGTCTACAACGTCACGGACGGCGGCCCCGGCACCTCCAGTGCGTTCACCCCGCTGCGCTCCAACATGGCGGCGGGGGTCGAGGGCAAGCAGGCGTCGCTCCGCTTCGACATCGGCGACTACAGCGGCGTCTGGGTGCCGGGCACCGCGACCGAGGACCTGGTCGCCTTCGACGGCGCCCGTGCGGACGAGCTGCGCCGCAGCGGCTACCACAACAGCGCCACCGGGACCACGGTCGTCACCGCGGGGCTCCGCAAGGGCGACACGTACAAGGTCGATGCGGTGTTCCCGAAGATCCCCACCGACGAGGAGCTCGGCGACACCCCCATCGTCAAGATGCGCCTCCCCGAGCTGCACAACGTGCCCGAGGAGCTCAGCACCCTGGCCGCCGAGACCGTCACCGACGCGAAGACGCCGATCGCGCAGGTGCGCGCCCTCGAGACCTACCTGTCGAAGAAGGGCTTCTTCAGCCACGGTCTGGGCGCGCAGGCGCACCTCTCCCGGGCGGGGCACGGCGCCGAGCGCATCACGACGCTCATCGGCGGCACCCAGATGGTCGGCGACGACGAGCAGTACGCGGTCACGATGGCGCTGATGGCACGCGAGATCGGCATCCCCGCCCGCGTGGTGATGGGGTACTACCCGAAGAAGGACAGCAAGACCGGCAACGTCTTCAAGGTCACGGGCGACGACGTGCACGCCTGGGTCGAGGTCAACTTCACCGGCTACGGCTGGCTGCCGTTCGACCCGACGCCGCCGGAGGACCAGGTCCCGCAGGATCAGAACACCAAGCCGCGCGTCGACCCGAAGCCGCAGGTGCTGCAGCCGCCGCCCCCGCCGCAGGAGCCGGTCGATCTGCCCCCGACGGTGCCGGACGACCGCCAGCCCGAGGACGACACCCCGAACATCCTCGCCATCATCGGCGCGATCCTCGTCATCGGCGGTGTCTCGCTGCTGGTGCTGCTGATCCTCAGCTCCCCGTTCATCGTGATCGGCGCGTGGAAGGCATCCCGCCGTCGTGCGCGCCGCAACGCCGAGCGCACGGCCGACCGCATCAGCGGTGGCTGGGACGAGCTCACCGACCGTGCGATCGACTACGGCGCACGTCTCGCACCGGGCGGAACCAGGGTGGAGGAGGCGGCGACCGTGTCGGCCGCGCTGGCGCTCCCCGCGGCGACCGCACTGGCCGACCGCGCCGACGATCAGGTGTTCGGTCCGAACGACCCCAGCCAGGAGGAGGTCGACGCCTTCTGGGCGGAGGTCGATGCCCTGGTCGGCGGGCTCGGCCAGGAGGCCGGATTCTGGAAGCGCACCAAGGCGCGGCTCAGCCTGCGCTCGCTCACCGGCGGGGGCCGTGTCGCGGCCCGGCTGCAGGAGCTGAAGGATGCGGCGGCCGCGCGTGTGCGCCGTGAACCTGGCAACATCGACAGCAAGACCACGCGATCCGAGAGCGAGACCTCATGACGATGCTTCCCCTCGGCGAGGTCGCGCCGATCAAGCGGCGGGCCATCGCCTACATCATCGACGCCGCCATCGGCTTCGCGATCAGCGTCGTCGTCCCGACGATCATCCTGATCGTCGTCGTCATGAGCACGCGTGATCTGCTCGCCTCCCTGCTGATCGCGGCTCCGCTGTTCAGCATCCTCGGCCTGGCCTGGGTGCTGGTCTACACGTTCATGCAGGCAGGACGAGGGTCGATCGGCATGCGCGCGCAGGGGCTGCGGCTGGCGAACGCCGCCGACGGCTCGCCGCTGGGCTTCGGCCGCGCGCTGCTGCGCAACGTGATCTGGGGTCTGGCCGCATCGATCGTCGTCGGGTACTTCACAGTGCTCTTCGACGGTTCGGGCCGGTTCCAGGGCTGGCACGACAAGGTCGGCGGCGCCGTCATGCTCATGGACAGCACGCGCGGGCAGGCCACTCCGGCGCACCAGCAGGACGGCGCGGCGCTCGGGTTCCTCCCCGGACAGGCGCCCGAGGGCGCAGCTCCGGCCGCGCCGGCCGGGATGCCGGGATTCGCCGCGCCGCAGACTCCCCAGGCGCCCCAGACCGCGATGCCCGGATTCGCGCAGCCGTCGCCCGCAGGCGCGTTCGCGCCTCCGGCGACACCCGGCGCGGCCCCCGCAGCGCCGTCCGCCGTTCCGGCACAGGATCCCCAGCAGCCCGAGGACGACGAGTTCGCCGAGCACACCGTGCTGTCGCCGCCGGCTCGGCATGCGGCTCCCAGCACCCCGCCGATCCACCGCGATCTTCCGGACGACCCGCTGATCTCCTTCGTGCCCGGCGTGACCCAGGAGCCCGTGCGTCCCGCCGCCGCTCCCGTCGAGCCGGTGACGCCGGTCGCGGAGCCGGCCGCGTTCCCGGCCCCCGCGGCTCCGGTTGCCCCGGTTGCCCCGGCCGCTAAGGCTGCCCCTGCCGCGCCTGCGGACGCGCCCACGTTCCCGGCCCCCGCGGCCCCGGCGCCCGTCCCGGCCGAGACCGGTCCGACGCCGATCGAGACCGTGGCTGCACGCCTGGGCTCCGTGCCTCCTGTCGCGCCGGCGCCCGCCGAGCTGGCATCCGCGCCGCAGGATGCGACGCCCGCCGCCGTCCCCGTGACGGCGGAGAACCCGGTCGCGCCGATGGCAGCGCCGGCCCCGTCCGCACCGCTCGTCACGGACCCCGACGAGGACGACATCGAGTCCACCCGCATCAGCGTCCCCGGACACCGACTGGTGTTCACCTGGGATGACGGGCAGCGTGCCACCGTCTCCGGGCGCACCGTGTTCGGACGCAACCCGGAGGAGCGCGACGGTGCGGTCAACGTCGCCGTCCGCGACGAGACCCGTTCGCTGTCCAAGACGCACTTCGAAGCCGGGGCGGACACCCGCGGCGGCTGGGTGATGGACCGTCAGTCGACCAACGGGACCGTGATCGTGCGCGAGGGCGTGCGCATCGCGTGCCCCCCTGGCACGCGCGTTCCCGTGCGTCTGGGCGACGCCCTCGAGATCGGTGACCGCATCGTCACCATCGGAGGTTACGTGTGACCGCGCCGATTCTGACTGCGAGCGGCCGGTCCACCGATGTGGGGGCCCGCCGCAAGCTCAACGAGGACTCCCACCTGGCGAACGCGCCGCTGTTCATCGTCGCCGACGGCATGGGCGGGCACGACGCCGGCGAGGTGGCCAGTGCCACGGTCATCGAGCACTTCTCGGCCCTGGTCGGCCAGGACGCGCTCTCTATCGCGCAGGTGCGCGACACCCTGGCATCCGCTCGGGAGGCGGTCGGAGCCATCGGCCAGCACGGCTCCGCGGGCGCGGGAACGACCCTCAGCGGCGTCGCGGTCGCCACGGTGGACGGACTCGGCTACTGGCTGGTGCTGAACATCGGCGACTCTCGCACGTACCAGTTCTCGAACGGCGAGCTCGAGCAGATCACCGTCGACCATTCCTACGTGCAGGAGCTGATCGAGGAGGGTGAGATCACCCCCGAGCAGGCCAACACCGACCCTCGGCGCAACATCATCACGCGTGCGATCGGCGCGGGCAGCGTCGGCGACGCCGACTACTGGCTCTTCCCCGCCGAGCGCGGCGACCGGATGCTGGTCTGCTCCGACGGGCTGACCACCGAGGTGTCCGACGAGCGCATCGCCGAGGTGCTGGGCAGCGAGCGCGACCCGCAGCGCGCCGCGGAGATCCTCACCGCGGATGCCGTGCGAGCGGGCGGTCGCGACAATGTCACGGTCGTGATCGTCGACGCACTGACGGTCGCGTCGGTGCGGGGCATCCACGTGCAGGCCGATGAGGACGATGACCTTGCCGACACGCGCCCGCGCGCGGCGGCGGATGGAGGAATGCGATGAATGACGTGATCTATCGTCCCGGTGAGTGGCAGGTCGTCGTCGAGGACGCCGGCATCGCCGCGCTGCCCGCCGACGCGAGCGCCGACAAGGTCGTGGCGCTGTCCGAGATGCTGCGCAGGGGCGTGCCCGCACTGACCGAGGTCATCGACGTGCTCTCCGGCGGCGCCATCACCGGCCTCGGCTCGTTCGCGGTCGCCCTGATCGGCGCCGGCGGCACGCGCTTCGCCGTGCGCGGCGCGGTGACCGTGACCACCGGGCTCGACGAAGGCTTCTCCGGCGAGGACATCACCACGTGGAGCGAGCGCTACATCGCGGGTGAGCCGCGGTTCGAGATCCGCATCGGCGACGCTCCGGATGCCGTGGAGTACCCGATCCGCTCGGGCGTAGTGCTCACCTCGGGCATCCGGGTGGGGGAGCCGTTCACGGCCCCCGAGCCCGAGGCCGTTGCGGAGGACGTCCCGGCGGAGGACGCTGACGCCGCTCTCGTCGTCGACGGCGAGCAGGCGGATGACGCCCCCGACGCCGACGCAGAGGCGCTCGAGGACGCCGGGGACGAGCCGGAAGCACAGCTCGAGGGCGAGACGACTTCCAACGGCGAGCAGACGGATGACGTCGCCGAGCCGGAGGATGCTTCGGACGTCGCGCCCGAAGTCGCATCCGAAGAAGCGTCGTCAGAGGACGCACAGGTCGCCGAACCCGAATCCGCCGAGGAGCCGGCATCCGAGCCTTCCGCCCTCGACGCCGACGGCACTGGGGTTTCGGAGACGATCACCCCGGACCAGATGCTGCTGGCGCGCGCGGCAGCCGACGCCGCATCCGAGCAGGCCGCGCCCGCCGAGGAACCCGACCTGGGTGCGACGATCAGGCCCGACGTGGCCGCCACGATCGCGCCTCCCGCAGCGGACGAGGACTCCCCGCATGTGGCCGAGACCATGGCGGGCTTTGTCACGCCGATCCCGCCGGCGCCCCCGCTTCCTGATGCCGCGCCGCAGGACGGCGCAACCGACGACATCGGCGACCACGACGGTGCGACGATCTCGCTGGCGGAGGCCAGGCGCCTGCGCGCCGAGGCCGCAACCTCCGCGCCCGACGCGCCGACCGAGGCCATCCCGGTCTTCGAGAACGCGCCCGTCGCGGCATCCGGCGCTCGCATCCGTCTCTCCACCGGTCAGGTCGTGGATCTCGACCGCACGGTGATCATCGGGCGCAAGCCGCGCTCCACCCGCACCAGCGGCAGCACCATGCCGCACCTGATCGCGGTGGACAGCCCCGAGTCCGACATCTCGCGCAACCATCTCGAGGTCCGTCCCGAGGGCGACTCGGTCGTGGTCATCGACCTGCACACCACCAACGGCTCCACCCTGCTGCGTCCCGGCGCCGACCCGGTGCGCCTGCACCCTGGTGAGCAGACCCTGGTGCTGCACGGCGACGTCATCGATGTGGGCGACGGCGTGACCGTCACCGTCGAGGAGCAGCGATGACGCGCGCTCCCTCTCCGCCTCCCGAGCTGCAGGGGTTCGAATACCTCCGCCCGCTCGGGACCGGCGGGTTCGCCGACGTGTTCCTCTACGAGCAGCAGCTGCCCAAGCGCGAGGTCGCGGTCAAGGTGCTGCTGGCCGATCGGCTGAGCGCCGGCGCCGCGGAGGAGTTCACCAACGAGGCGAACGTGATGGCGATGCTGTCGACGCATCCCGCCATCGTCACGATCTACCAGGCCGGCGTCGCCGCCGACGGTCGTCCGTACATCGTGATGGAGTACTGCCCCAAGCCGAACCTGCAGGTGCGCACCCGCAAGGAGCCGTTCTCGGTGGCCGAGGCGCTGCGCGTCGGCGTGCAGGTCAGCGGCGCCGTGGAGACCGCCCACCGCGCGGGCGTGCTGCATCGCGACATCAAGCCCGCGAACATCCTCGTCACGGTCTACAACCGGCCGGCCCTCACCGACTTCGGCATCGCGTCGACCACCGCCGCCGACAGCGAGGCCGCGGGCATGTCGATCCCGTGGTCGCCGCCGGAGTCCTTCGCCGAGAACCCGACCACCGGCGTGCGCACCGACGTGTACGCGCTGGGGGCGACGGTGTTCACGCTGCTCTCCGGCCGCTCGCCGTTCGAGCGCAAGGGGGAGCGCAACTCCAGCGCCGATCTGATCGAGCGCATCGAGCGCATGGCCGTTCCGAAGGTGGATCGCGCCGACGTGCCCGACAGCCTGCAGGCGCTGCTGGCGCGGGCGATGGCCAAGCGACCCGAGGACCGCTACCCGAGCGCGGTGGCATTCGCCCGTGCGCTGCAGAAAGTGCAGATCGAGCTCGCGCACTCCGTGACCCCGATCGACATCGTCGACGAGCACCCTTCGCACGAGGAGCTGGAGGACGACGACGACGGTCTGACGCGCGTCCGCGAGGTCCGGTCGATCAACCCGGACACGCAGTCGGCCACGCGTCCCTCGGCGACCACCGTGCGAAAGCAGCCGAGCACGCCCGACGTGCCGCGATTCGACCGTCCGTCGGCGGATGCGCTGGAAGAGACGCAGATGCGCACGCAGCGTCGCGGAGCCGCCGCGCCCGCGACCGCCGACGCCGACGCCGATGATGACGACGCCACGGTGCTGCGCGGCGGACCCAAGGTGGTCGCGCCGCACGCTCCGGCCGCAGCGCAGGCGACCCAGGCGGATGCCGTGCAGCCGGGCGCCTCGGCATCCGACGATCTCTTCGAGACCGGACGCCGCCGCGGCGGCATGCCGTGGTGGGGCTGGCTCATCGCTGCCGTCGGCGTCGTCGCCGTGGTGCTGGGCATCGTCTTCGCCAGCACGCTGGCCGGAGGACTGACGCCCACGCCCGACAAGACCACAGCCGCGCCGCCGCAGCCGAAGGACCCCATCGCGGGCCTCGTGCCGAACGTCGCCGAGCTGAAGGGCACGAGCGATGCCGGTGTCGTGACGTTCACCTGGACCAACCCGGACCCCGAGAAGGGCGACTCGTACATCTGGTACGAGTACACCCTGGACGGGCCGGGTACTCTGCAGACGACGGAGAAGACCAGCGTCACCCTGGACGGAGCACGTACGGGGGCGACCTGTGTCGAGGTGCTGATCAAGAGGGCTGACGGGCGTTCCTCGCCCGATCCGGTCAGGGGGTGCGTGGGCTGATGGACATCACGGTGGAGTACGCGGGGGAGTACTTCTCGCTCGATCCCGACGAGCCGTTCCACGTCGGCAGGCAGGGCGACCTCGAGCTCGACGACAATCTCTTCCTGCACAGGAACTTCCTGGAGATCTCGAACACCGACGGGTTGTGGTGGCTGTCCAACGTCGGGGCGCGACTCACCGCGACGGTGACGGACTCCTCGGGAGGAGTCAACGCCTGGCTCGCACCCGGTGCGCGGCTGCCGATCGTCTTCGAGCAGACCACGGTGGTGTTCACCGCCGGGCCGACCACGTACGAGTTCACGATCCACGCGAAGGGCCCCGCGTTCCGCATCGCACCTCGCGAGGCGGCCGACGGCGGCCAGTCGACGATCGGGCACGTGCCGCTGACCGAGAGCCAGAAGCTGCTGATTCTCGCGCTGGCGGAGCCGGTGCTGCGCCGCGAGGGAACCGGCACGAGCGAGATCCCCAGCTCCGCCAAGGCCGCGGAGCGACTGGGCTGGACGAGCACGCGGTTCAACCGCAAGCTCGACAACGTCTGTGACAAGTTCGACCGCATCGGCGTCCAGGGCATGCGCGGCGGGCAGGGCAAGCTCGCGACCAACCGGCGGGCGCGTCTGGTCGAGCACGCGGTGTCGAGCCGGCTGGTCACCAGGGAGGATCTGGCGCTGCTGGACGCCCCGGTCCTCGTCCCCGACGACGACGTCGACGCCTAGTCCGACGCACCGGCAGGCAGGACGCCGCAAGGAGCAGATCGAGCGCGCGATAGTGTGAAACGCGCGGTTCAACGAAAGCAGGGATTCATGTCGCCCCAGACGACGGCTGTCGCGCAGTCGCAGCTCGTGCGCCTCTCGGTGCAGTGGGAGTCCGAGCGCATCGATGTGGGCGTGCCAGGTGGCGTCCCGGTCGCGGAGGTGCTCCCGTCGCTGACGCGACGTCTGCGGATGCTGGACAGCATGTCGGCGTCCGCCGGGTTCCGACTCGTCAGGGCTGACGGCTCCGCGCTGGATCCCGACCGCACGCTGACCGCGCAGAGCGTGCACGACGGCGACTTCCTCGTGCTCGAGCAGGGCGCGAGCGCCGCAGTGCCCAAGCGCTATGACGACCTTGTCGAGGCCGTCGCCGACGTCGTGGAGGAGAACGCGCCGGCCTGGTCGGTGCAGAACTCGGTGACCACGGCGACCGTGGTGGCATCCGTGCTGCTGCTGCTGGGCCTCGTTCCCGCGGTGTGGGCCTGGGTCGACTCCCGCTCGATCATCACCGCCGCCGGCGCCGGAGCCGCCGCCGTCGTGCTCATGATCTGCGCGCTCGTGATGGACCGCACCGGTGCGCCCACCCAGGCGTCCATGTCCCTCGCGCTCGTCTCCTCGCTGTTCGCCGGCGTCGCGGGATACACCGCGCTGCCGGGTGGCCCGGGCTGGGGGCTGCCCATCGTCGTCGGCAGCGCCGCGATGCTCGTCTTCGGCGTCGTCACCATGCTGGCGCTGAAGAGCCGCCGTGAATACGGGCTCATCCCGGTCACCCTCGGCGTCGTGTTCCTCGTGATCGGCGCCATCATCACGTGGCTCGGGGCGCCCGTCCCCGCGACCCTGGCCGCCGCGATGGCGGTCGCCGGCATCGCGGGCCTCGGCGCCCCGTGGATGGCGCTGGCATCCGTGCCGCTGCGCGTCGTCTCAGCGCGGGACGACTCCGAGGTCTACGACGCCCCTGCTCACATCTCGCCCGAGCAGGTCGCCAAGCTCTACGTCCGCGCGCACCGCTACCAGGTGTCGCTGCGCATCGCGCTCTGCCTGATCGTGCTGGTCGCGACCGTTCCCGTCGTGGCCTCCGGGTTCTGGGGTCTGCTGCTGTGTGCGGTCACCTACGCAGGCATGTTTCTGGGCACCAGGCAGGTGTACTCCCGCTTCGACATCGTGATCGTGGTCGCGGGTGTGCTGCTCGGCGTTGCCCTCGTGATCGTCGCGGCCGTCATCTCCCACCCCGGCTGGATCGGCGGCCTGGTCATCGCACTGGCCGTTGCGGCCGTCTGCGTCATCGTGATCGTGCTGCTCAGTTCGAAGGTGCGACTGGGCCTGACCCGCTTCGCCGACTTCGCAGAGTGGGCGACGATCGCCCTGCTGCTCCCCCTGGCCATCATCGCCGGAGGCTGGTTCTGATCCATGGCATCCAAGACCGAGCTGCTTCAGGCCCAGGCCTTCAACCGCCGTCGGCTCCAGACCGCGTTCACGAGCGGAGCGCCGGGCGGGCGTGAGCTGCCCCCGGGCAAGCCGCTGCGCGGCGTGGTGGTCAGCATCGCCCTCGGCATCCTGACGATCATCGTCTCCCTGCTGATCGGCACGTTCACCGGCAGCCTGCCGAAGGACTGGAGCAAGGGCGCGATCATCGTCGTGCAGGGCGAGGGATCGCGCTACGTCGCCATCGGCGAGACGCTGTACCCGGTCAGGAACCTGGCCAGCGCCCGCCTGCTGAGCGGTACGACGAAGATCACGTCGGTGCCGGCGAGCAAGCTCGACGACATCAAGCGCGATCCCATGCCGGTCGGCATCGAGGACGCCCCAGACTACTTGCCCGCCCCGGATCGGCAGTACACCGGTGCCTGGCTCAGCTGTGTGGCCTCCGATGCGCCGCTGGAGATCTCGACCCGCCTGCTCGGAGACCGGCCGGGCGCGGCGAATCAGGCCGCGCTCGTGAAGGACGACGACGGCGGCTACTGGTACGTGCAGGGTGATCGGCGGTACAAGGTCGACAAGGAGAACGTGGCGGTCGTCGCGAGCGTCTTCCTCGGCATCGACGATGTGCAGGCGGTTCCGACGGTGTCGGCGCTGTGGCTCAACCTGGTCACGCCGGGGACGCCGCTGGCAGTGCACCTCGGCGGTGAGCTGAAGGCCGAGACGGGCACGGCGGGCCTGCTCGTTGGCCAGGCCGTGCAGACGCAGGCCGACGGCAAGGTCGTCGGCGAGTACATCGTGGACGGCAAGGGACGGCTCGTGCCCGCCACTCCGTTCGCACGCCAGCTCCTCACTGCGTACGTCGGCGTCAAGCCTGCGGCCATGACGGTCGCCGAGGCGACCAACCTCGTCGACGTGAACTCCGACGCGCTGCCGGGCGACTGGCCGAAGCGCGAGCCCGTCAAGCCCGACAACCCGTCCGACGTGTGCCTGCAGATGCGGTCGACCTCGGAGGGCCCGGCCGTCTCGGTGACGAACAGCCCGCGTGACCTGGAGCCGGGCACGAAGGTCAAGCCGGGTGCCGGCGTGGCGGTCAGCGCACGCGGAACGGGCGAGGGATCCACCTACGGCTTCGTCTCCGAGGCGGGAGTGTTCTTCCCGGTCGAGACCGCCACGGACCTGCAGCTGCTGGGATACAAGACCACGCAGGCAGTGACCGTGCCCGCCGCCTGGACGCAGTTGCTCGAGCAGGGCCCGACCCTGAGCCAGGCGATCGCGCAGAGGACGGCGCCGGGGCAGGCGAAGTGATGCGCGGGCGCGCTCTGCGCAGTGCGGCCGCTGCCGTCGGCGTGCTGGCGGTGCTCGGCCTGGGGCTCCCCGCCGGAGCGCAGGCCGCGACGTCGACTCCCGCGGCGCCCGTCGTCGACGCGGATCAGCAGTGCACTCCTGGCCAGCGGCTGTTCACTCCCGCGCCCAGCTACCTCATCAAGCGGCTCGGGCTGGACGAGGCCTGGGCGCTCAGCCGCGGCAACGGCGTGACCGTCGCAGTGGTCGACTCCGGCGTCGATGCCGGGAACGCGCACCTGCAGGGCGCCCTGGTGCCCGGCTTCACGAGCTTCGGCGACGGTTCAGTGCCCTCCACCGCCGATGTCGCCGCGCACGGCACAGCCGTGGCCGGGCTCATCGCCGCCAGGCAGATCGACGGCTCCGGCGTGGTGGGCATCGCGCCCGAGGCGAAGATCATGCCCATCCGGGCGTTCGAATCCGCTCCAGAACCCGGCGGATCCTCGCGAGACCTGGTGGTGCCGTCGGCGGCATCCGTCTCCTCCGGCATCCGCTGGGCGGCCGAGCACGGTGCCAAGATCATCAACGTGTCGCTGTCCGACAGCGGATCCGCCGACGTCTATCGCAGCGCCGTGGACTACGCGCACTCGCTGGGCTCGCTGGTGATCGCGAGCGCCGGCAACCGCAAGACCGCCGACTCGAACCGGCCGGATCCCACCAGCTTCTACCCCGGCGAGCTCCCCGGCGCCCTCGCTGTCGCCGCAGTGATGAAGGACGGCATCTGGAACGCGGACTCCTCGTTCGCCGGCCCGCACGTCGACATCGCGGCGCCAGGGCAGTCGATGCCGACCGCCTACATCTCCGGCGGGGACTGCGTGCTCAACGCCGACTCCGCCTCGTCCAGCTACGCGACGGCGGTCGTCGCCGGCGCGGCCGCCCTGGTCGCCGCACGCTTCCCGAACGAGTCGCCTGACCAGTGGGCGTTCCGCCTCACGCAGTCGGCCATGCGCGTGTCGCCCGGTGAGCGCAGCGACACGGTCGGATGGGGAGAGGTGCGCCCTGCCGCGGCACTGGCGCTCGCCGACGACGGGATGCTGCCCGGCCCGCCCTCGCCTGTGCACGGCACGCCCACGCCCTCTCCGGCGCCGACCCGGGTCGTCGACATCGATCCGGTGGCCGACCCGCTGGACCCCGCCCGCGCGATCGTGGGCTGGGGCTTCGGGGCCGGGGCGACGATCTCGGTGATCCTGCTGCTGCTCGCCCGAGCCCGCTCCCGTCGCGGCGGCGACTGAGCCGGATGGGCAGCGCTGCATGGGGAGTCCTCCCCCTATGGCGCTCGGACGCCTCTTCGTAGGATTGCTTCAACGGTCCACGACAGTAGGGAGTCCCACGTGAGCATGGACATGGCGGATGCCGGTCGCCTGATGGCGGAGCTGCGTGAGACCGCAGCGGAGTTGCAGCGCGAGCTCCGGTCGGTTGCGACCGCAGCGGAGCAGATGACCCCCGTGACGGTCGAGGATGATCGGAAGGCTGTGAAGCTGACCCTCGCCAAGAACGGTGCGGTCGAGGCCCTCGTCCTCGACGAGGACTGGCGTGACACGATCGGCGAGGCGGGACTCGGCGCGGTGGTGAGCCTGTGCTACCAGACCGCTCTCGGCAAGCGGTTCGACCAGCTGATGGGGGGCTTCGAGGAGCAGGACGAGGACGACACCCCTGTCACGATCCCCGCGCCGCAGTTCCAGCTTGGCGACCCCACGACGAGTTCGGCCGCCGAGGCGCGCAGCGAGATCCTCGATGCGATCCACCAGGCGCGGGACCAGCGGGAGGCTTACCTCAACAAGGTCAACCAGAAGGGCAGCGAGGTCCGGGATGCGGTGAACTCCGCGAAGACGGTCACGGTCTCGCGCCGCGGAACCACGATCACCGGGATCACCCTCGATGAGCGCTGGGTGCGCAACACGAACGACGGCATCATCGAGCGGGAGATCGTGCGCGCGATGAACAACGTCATGGTCATGGCGGCGAATGACCGCCAGAACACGTACGAAGGCTTCCCGGCCGTTCAGAGGCTGATGGAGATGACCCGGGATCCTCAGGAAATGCTGCGCCGCATGGGCAGCATCCGCTGAGACAAGGAGCAGAGCAATGGGATTTGGAGATTTTGTAGGGGACGTCATCGATGCGGCCTCCCCGGTCGACGAGATCATCGATGCCGGCAAGAACGTCATGGAGGGCGACCTCATCGGCGCGCTGGGCAACGTCGTCGACGCTGCGTCCCCGGTCGATGAGATCGTGAGTGCCGGGTCCCACCTCTTCGGAGGTCCGGACCTGGGCATCTCGGACCTCACCGACGACCTGCCGGACAAGCTGCCGGTGGTCGAGGGGGAGTCCGCTCTTCCGGAGCCGTCGCCGCAGCCTGCCGCATCGTCGTTCGGCGCGGAGGGAAAGGTCGATGTCGAGACCTCGTATCTGCGCAAGGACGCCGGTCTGTGGGACGAAGCGGGAACCACGTACGGCACCATCGCCGGTGCGGCTGACGGACTGACGATCGACGCGTCGGCATTCACCTTCTTCGGTGTGAACGCGGCGCAGGCGTACGCGAACTTCCAGGTGACGATGGCGCAGCTGCTGCACAGTGCTCCTGACGCGCACAAGGGTTTCGCGGACTCCCTCCGTCTGACGGCCGATGACTATGACAAGACCGTCCAGAAGTCCGCGGATGACCAGAAGAAGAACGATCCCGGGAGCGCCAACACCAACAACAACACCGGTGGCGGTGGCGGTGGCGG
>Ga0256796_1000115_pt1 | contig 41376 bp, 34 predicted proteins | sample MC6MC0947MT_FD_190209 | JGI IMG/M metagenome (GOLD analysis project Ga0256796, IMG submission 190209) | Metatranscriptome of enriched soil aggregate microbial communities from Iowa State University, Ames, United States - MC6-MC0947-MT... | ecosystem: Environmental > Terrestrial > Soil >...
CCGGACGGCTCCGTCGCCACCGACGGCACCGTCGCAGGACTGGAGACGGCATCGCGGGAGATCGCCGCACGCGTGCAGGAGACCGGCCGCAGGCAGGTGTTCCCCGGGACCGGAGCCCAGGATCGGACGACCCTCGAGGCGGTGGGCGCCCCGATGACCGTGGACGGCGAGAGCCGCGGCATCCTGATCGCCTACTCCGACCAGGTGCGCGGACGGCTCGTGCGCGCCACAGGCCAGGTCGCGGAGTGGTGCGCCGCTCAGATCGCTCTGACGGAGCTGGAGGCCTCGCGTGCCAGCCTCGCCGAGGCTGAGCTGCGGGCCCTGCGCGCGCAGATCAGCCCGCATTTCATCTACAACTCGCTGGCCGCGATCGCCTCGTTCATCACCACGGATCCCGAGCGGGCCAGAACGCTCGTGCTCGACTTCGCCGACTTCACCCGCTACTCGTTCCGCAAGAAGGGCGAGTTCGCGACCCTCGCGCAGGAACTGGGCAGCATCCGCAACTACCTCGAGCTGGAGCGCGCGCGGTTCGGTGACCGGCTGGACGTGCAGCTGCGCATCGCCCCCGAGACCCTCTCGACCGTGATCCCCTTCCTGTCGGTGCAGCCGCTGGTCGAGAACGCGGTCCGGCACGGGCTCGAGCCGCTCGCATCCGGTGGCCGGATCATCATCGCCGCCGCCGACGAGAGCACGCACACCGAGGTCTCGGTCGAGGACGACGGAGCCGGCATGGATCCGGCTGCGGTCCGGCGCGCGCTCGCCGAGGAGAGTGCGCAGGGCACGCACGTCGGGCTGCGCAACGTCGACACGCGTCTGCGCCGGCTGTACGGACCCGAGGGCGGGCTGATCATCGAGACGAACCTCGACGCGGGGACGCTGGTGCGGATGCGGATCCCGAAGTCGCAGCCGCTGCACGAGACGGAGGAGCGATGATCATCGACGTGCTGGTCGCGGACGACGAGCCGCCGGCGCTCGCCGAGCTCGTCGCGCTGCTGGAGGCGGATGCCAGGATCGGCGCCATCCACGCGGCGTCCACCGGCGCCGAGGCGCTGCGGATGCTCTCGAGCGAGGCGGTCGAAGCCGTCTTCCTCGACATCCACATGCCCGGAGTCGACGGGTTCGATCTCGCGCGGGCACTGGGACGGTTCGCGCAGCGACCAGCCCTCGTGTTCGTCACCGCCGACGACGCCGGAGCTGTGACGGCCTTCGACCTGGACGCGCTCGACTACGTGCTCAAGCCCGTCCGTCCCGAGCGCCTGCGTCGCGCGATCGACCGGGTGTTCGCCGACGCACGGGCGAAGGAGGCCGCCGGCGACGTCGACACCGGGACGGTCGCCGTTCCGGTCGGGCAGTCCGTACGGCTGGTGCGCCGCGCCGACGTGCGCTGGGTGAAGGCGGAGGGCGACTACTCGCGGCTGTGGACGGAGGCGGGCGACACGCACCTCGTGCGCATCCCGATCTCCGAACTGGAGGAGCGCTGGGAGGCCGCGGGCTTCGTGCGCATCCACCGCTCGTACCTCGTTCAGGCCGACGCGATCACGGGAGTGCGGCTGACCGGCCCGCTGCCGGTGGTGGAGCTGCCCGAGGTCGAACTGCCCGTCAGCCGGCGCCTCATCCCCGCGGTGCGGAGCCGACTCGTGAAGGTGGACAGCCGATGAGTCACGGCGACGGCGGTCGTCCGGCGCGCGTTCGGGTCTCGTTCCAGTCTCCGGCCCGTTCTGCCGACGCAGCGCGGGCGTCCAGCGGCGCCGCACCCGCAGTGCGGCCGGTCCGCGAGGCCGAGTCGGTGTTCCTCACCGATCTGATGCGCGCACAGCTGCGCCTGGCCGGCGCCTGCCTGATCGGGTTCGTGCTGGTCTCGCTCACGCTGACCGTCGCGATCATGATCATCGCGAACACGATCGACCTGCCGGTCTTCGGGGTGCCGCTGTCGTGGCTGCTGCAGGCGTATGCGTACTATCCGATCATCCTGGGCTTCGCGGTGGTGTTCGCCCGCAACGCGGCGCGCAACGAGCGCCGATTCCGGATGCTCGCGGATGCGGACTCCGTGCAGGGCGGTGCCGACGGATGAGCGTCGTTCTCGATCTCTCGGCGTTCGTGCTCGTGCTCGTGGCCACCGTCGTGCTGGCGGTGATGGGCGTGCGGATGAGCCGCACCACGAGCGACTTCTTCGTGGCATCCCGCAGCGCCCGACCGGTGTGGAACGCCTCCGCGATCAGTGGCGAGTATCTCAGCGCGGGCACGTTCCTGGGGCTCGCCGGGCTCGTACTGCTGGTCGGCTCGGACGGGTTCTGGTTCCCGATCGGGTACGCGGCCGGATATCTGCTGCTGCTGCTGTTCGTGGCTGCGCCGCTGCGACGCAGCGGCGCGTACACGATCCCCGACTTCGTGGAGGCTCGGCTGGAGTCCCGCACCGTGCGCCGGGTCACGAGCCTGCTGGTGCTGGTGATCGGCTGGCTGTACATCGTTCCGCAGCTGCACGGAGCGTCACTGACGCTGGGCGTCGTGGCGGATCTGCCGCCCTGGGTCGGTGCCGTCGTCGTCGCCGTCGTCGTGTCGGGCATCGTGGCGGCCGGTGGCATGCGCGCGATCACGGTCGTGCAGGCCATGCACTACTGGGTCAAGCTCAGCGCGCTGGCCATTCCGGCGGTGCTCATGCTGATCGTGCTGTCGGGGCGGGAGCCGTCGTCCGACACGGTGGTCGCCTTCCCCGCGGAGCTGGGGCCGGTGGCGGCGGATCCCTATTCGACGGCATCCCTCATGATCGCGCTGCTGCTGGGCACGATCGGCCTCCCGCACGTGCTGGTGCGGTTCTACACCAGCCCGGACGGGGCCTCTGCGCGGCGGACGACGGTGCTCGTCGTCGCGATGATCGGCCTGTTCTACGCGGTGTCGGGCACGCTCGGGCTGATCGCGCGCGTCGCCGCACCCGATCTGGCGCTCCCGGGAGTGGCCGACACGGTCGTGCTGGCGCTGCCCGCCCGGCTGCTGCCCGAGCCGCTCGGCACCATCGTCACGGCGATCGTCGTCGCCGGCGCCTTCGCGGCGTTCCTGGCGACGTCGTCGGGTCTGGTGGTCTCACTTGCGGGCGTGATCAGCCAGGACCTCTTCGACGGGTCGGTGCGGTCGTTCCGTCTGTCGGCCGTGCTGTGCGTCGTCGCACCGCTGATCGTGGCGCTGCTGACCGGACCGGAAGCCCTGGTGTCGAGCGTCGGCACGGTGTTCCTGGTGGCGGCGACCAGCCTGACTCCGGTCATCCTGCTCGGCGTGTGGTGGCGCGGACTGACCGCCCGAGGGGCGCTCGCGGGGATGCTGGTGGGCGCGCTCACGGTGGGCGCGTCGCTGATCGCGTCGATCGCCCTCGACCCGCAGGCGCGCGCCGCGGCTTCCTGGATCACGCAGCCCGCGGCGTGGGCGATCCCGCTGGTCGTCGTGGTGATCGTGCTGGTCTCGCGGTGGGACCGGCGGCGGATCCCGGGCCGCGCGGAGTGGTATCTCACACGCCTGCACCTGCCGGAGCGCAGCGGCGACCCCGGCTGAGAGTCGCGCGTACTTCGGCGGGCCTCCGGCACGCCCTATTACTGGACGGGCTCGGGCGTGATGCGTGGCCGGGCGGCGCGCTCGGCCTCGGCGTCGCGGATGCCCTTCTCGACGACCTCGGCAAAGATGCGCCCGCCGGCGTCGCCGGGGTGGATGCGGTCGCCGGCGAGCAGACCCTCGTGCGGGGCGATGGCGCCGGCCCAATCGGCGACGACCACGCCGAGGCGCCCTGCGGCGAACGACTGCAGGTCGCGGTTCACTCCGGGGATCCAGTCGCGCGGGGCGTAGGCGTTCACCAGGACGAGGTCACGGTTGCGACCGACGGTGTCGGCGATCCTCTGCAGCACATCCTCGTCGATGGAGCCGTTGGTCCCGAGCGCCACGACGACGTGCTCGCGCAGATTCCCGGAGTCCTCCAGCGCGTCGATGATCCGCGGCCCGGCCCAGACCGAGCGCGACACCTTGGCATCCACCTCGATCCCGGGGAACTGCTGCTGCAGGGCGGGAGCGGATGCCAGCATCACCGAGTCTCCGACGGCGGTGACGTCCGTGCCTGAGATCGCTGCGGGTGTCGTGGGTGCGGGAGTAGGCACGACCTTCTTCAGGGCCTCCTGACCTGCGCGGATGGCCATCTCGGAGGTCGTCATCGGCGGTGCGCTCGCGACGGCGGCAGTCGTGCCGCCCAGCGCGAGCACAGCCGCCAGGGCGCTCGTCGCCATGGCGAGCCTGCTGACCGGACCGCGTGCGAAGCGCACCCGCACGGCGCGCAGCGAGCGGCGGAATCCGAGCCGCCGCAGCGGCGTCTCCACGACACGGAACGACACGGCCGCAGCCGTCACCGACAGCACCAGGGCCGTGCAGCCCGCCCAGACGGGCACTCCGGCGACCTGCGCGGAGACACCCAGGCCGCTCGCGGCGGAGACGAGCACGAGCACCGGCCAGTGCCACAGGTAGATGCCGTAGGAGCGGTCGCCGATCCATCGCAGCGGCTGCACATCGATGGCGCGGCCGAACCAGGAACCGGGCATGACGCCCGCGAACACCGCGAGCACCGTTCCCGCGGATGCCAGCAGCAGCGTTCCCGGGAACCCCGCTCCCGTGTGTTCCGACGGCTGCAGCGCGGCCACGACGATGGCGCCGACCCCGAGCATCCCGAGCAGCACCCCACCGGCGCGGACGCTGGGGCGCAGCATCCATTCCCGCTCGGGCATGCTTCGGATGCCGAATGCCAGGGCGATGCCGAGCAGCAGCCCGAACGCGTGCGAGTCGGTGCCGAAGTACGCGCGCGTGACGGAGCCGGTCGAGACCAGCACCGACATCCACCATGCGGAAGCACCGGCCGCGACCACCGCGAACGTGACGAGCACCCAGCGCACGCGCAGCACAGCCAGCAGGAGGGGGAGGAGCAGCGGCCAGAGCAGATAGAACTGCTCCTCGACGGCGAGCGACCACACGTTGCGGAACAGCTCTGGCTCGGTCGCGGCGAAATAGTCCGATCCGCCCGCGAGCGCCACCCAGTTGTAACTGAAGGTCGAGGCTCCCAGCAGCTGACGGCCGATGCCGACCAGCACGTCGCCGCCGATCAGCCAGGCGGCGGTCGCGCACACGGTGAGCATCACGGCCAGCGCGGGCAGCAGCCGGCGTGCCCGACGACGCCAGAAGTCCAGCAGGCGGTGCCGCAGCGGATGCCGCGTCGGCCGCAGCATGAGCGAGGTGATCAGGAACCCGCTCACCACGAAGAAGACGTCCACACCGACCAGTCCGCTGCGCAGACCGAGCCCGGGGAAGAGGTGGTAGGTCAGCACCAGCCCGACGGCGATCGCGCGGAGTCCGTCGAGCCCCGCGTACCGCGGGAGGTGGGGCGAAGACGGAGACATCACAGTAGAAGAAGGCGCATTTCGAAGAGGGGGGAAGCTCCAGTTTAGGCTGGACGGGTGCGCATTCGCCTGGACATCGCCTACGACGGCACCCACTTCCGCGGGTGGGCGAAGCAGCCTGGTCTGCGCACCGTGCAGGGTGTGCTCGAGACCGCGCTGGCACGCATCGTCGGGTCCGACGTGCAGTTCGTCGTCGCCGGAAGGACGGATGCCGGTGTGCACGCCTCCGACCAGGTGGCCCATGTGGATCTGGATGAGGCGCAGTGGTCGCGGGTCACGGCCCGGCACGGACAGGCTGCCTCCGATCCGGCTGGTTCGCTCGCGCGTCGCATCCGTGGGGTCCTGGGTCAGTACCCCGACGTGACCGTCACCCGCACGAGCCTCGCGCCCGAGGGCTTCGACGCCCGGTTCTCGGCGGTGTGGCGCCGGTATCGGTACCGGCTCGCCGACACGACCGTGGGCTACGACCCGATGCGTCGCAACGACACCACCACGATCCGCGCCGCGCTGGACGTGGATGCCATGGATGCCGCAGCCCGCACCCTGATCGGCCTGCACGACTTCGCGGCCTACTGCAAGCCGCGCGAGGAGGCGACGACCATCCGCACCCTGCTGGACTACCGCTGGGCGCGGGATGCCGAGGGCGTGCTGGTCGCCGATGTGAAGGCCGACGCGTTCTGCCACAGCATGGTGCGCGCCCTGGTCGGCGCCTGCGCGGCCGTGGGGGAGGGCAAGCTGTCCGTCGACGACGTCGTGCGGCTGCGCGACGAACTGACCCGCACGAGCGCGTTCAAGGTGCTCCCGGCGCGCGGTCTGACGCTCGCCGAGGTCGGCTACCCGGCTGACGAGCTGCTGGCGGCGCGGGCCGAGCAGACCCGCGCTCGCCGCGACCGGGACGGTGATGACGCAGGGGATGCGTGAGCCGAGACGGATGCCCGCATCGGTCGGTCAGAGGATGAGCGGCCGTCCCCGGATCAGGGAGCTCGATTCGGCGGCACTGCAGGTGACGCACGGGCTGAACGCCGTGACGATCGGGATGGGCGTCAGCGTCGTCTCCGCGTTCCTGATGGTGGTGGTGCTCGGCATCGTGAACCAGGAGCTCGACGGCCTGGACGAGGTGCTGAAACTCGGCCGGGACGTCGACGGGCTGCTGCGTGCCATGTTCGCGCCGATCCTGATCCTTGCGGGGGTGCTGCTGCTCGTCGGGCCGATCGGCTTCGTGTGGCGCCGCGCGGCGACGTTCGCCGCTGCGAACAGGTTCGCGGCTCAGCATCCGTCCGACGCGCCGCCGCGCACGGTGCGGGAGGGGCTCCGCAGGACGCCCTCGGACGCGCTCGAGTCGGCCGGAGTCTTCGGCATCATCGCGTCCGGACTTCTGCTCGTGGTCGCCGGGGTGCTCCTGATCGGGGCTGTCGTCGAGAACCCCGAGGACATCTCGAACCTCACGATCTTCCTCGTGTCCGCGGCGGTGGCGGTGCTGATCAGCATCGTCGCGACCGTGCGCGGGCGCTGGGGTCAGCCTGCCGAGAAGCAGCGCGCGCTCGCGCTCCAGCAGCAGTGGAAATCGCCGTCGAAGCGCGCGGGGCGAGCGGAGCGCAGCCTGCGGCTCGCGTATCCGCGCGCCGACGTGCCGCGCATCCTGCGCGGCGGCAGCCTGTGGTGGCTGTTCGGTGTGCTCTACCTCACCGTGTGGCTTGGTGTCGCGGTGTTCGTCGTGGGTGTGTGGCTGCGTCAGCCGGGCCGCTTCAGCCGACCGCGCGTACTGGACCCGTTCGGTGAAGGCGCGATCGATGTGTTCAGCGGTACCGGCGGGTTCCTGATCCTCGCGAGCGGGGTGGCCTCGGCGGCGCTCTGGCTGGCTCTGGCGCTGTTCGGATTCGTTCGCGAAGAGGTGCTGCGCCGCTGGCTCACGCGCGCCGGCGGGGTGCGGATCGCCGACCCCCAGCAGCGCGCCGAACTGCTGGGGCTGCCGCTGGTGGGCACGATGATCTCGCTGATGCTGGCGGGCTGCGCCGCCGTGATGCTGGTCGTCACCGGAGCGGCCGTGTCGGTTGGACTGCCGAACCTCGACGCGCGGGCCGCATGGTTGACCGGCGGGTCGCTGCTGCTCGCCGCACTGGTGTCCGGGATGCTCGCGTCCCGACGGGAAGTGCGGCTTCGGATGCTGGTGCGCGACGCCCTGATGCCGGGCGACGTCTCGGGCGATGACGACGTGGACGCATAACCGGCCGCACTCGCCATTTCAACCCCACGACGCGTTCAGCGTGCGGCGGTAACGTGAACGCATGAGGCTCATCTCGTACAACCTGCGCAAGCATCGGGCTGCATCCGAGCTGGTGGCGCTGGTCGGCAGACATGACCCTGACATCCTGTGTCTGCAGGAATGCGACACCACGGCCCTGCCCGAATCCATCGACGACCTCTCGCTCGTGCGGGCCACCAGCGGCAACCGGCTCGGCCTGGCGATGTACCTGCGCAGCAATCAGTTCCGGGTGGAGCGGGTGCGCACGATCGGCCTGAAGAAGTCCCTGCACGATCGCGTGCTCAAGCCCGCCGAGGAGCGGGTGCTCGGGGCGCTCCTGACGAACATCGACACGGGGCGCCAGCTGATCGTGGCATCCTTTCACGCAGCCCCGCTGACCGCGCTGAACTCGCTGCGCCGCAACCAGATCCGCGCCGGTCTCGACGCGCTGCAGGCGCTCGCCCCCGGCAAGCCCGTGCTGATGGTCGGCGACTACAACTATCCGGTGTTCAAGGAGAACCTCGGGCAGACGGTGCGAGAGCACGGCTACCGGCTGACGCTCAGCGACGACCGCACCTACACCCGGTACCGCGTGTTCCGCGGGCACTACGACTTCGCGACCTCGAATGGCTTCGACATCGCCGACATCACCACGCTCCCGCAGGGCACCAGCGATCACCGGCCGATCCTGATCACGGCCGAGGCCGCGTAGCGGGTCTCAATCCCAGACCTTCGGATGGGCTGAGCCGGAATACACCGCTACGATGAGCGCGGATGAACGATGCGGTCATCCACTTCGCGCGACGTCTGAGGGGACATTCGCATGGATCTGTCGTATATGTCGCGAGGCCGGAGGATGGTCGCGGTCATCGCGTCGACCGTGCTCGTCGCTGGCCTGCTGGTCGTCGCTGGCGGTGCCTCGGCGAGTGCGGCCACGGCCACGGAGGTCGAATCGAACGACGAGGTGTCCACGGCGAATCCATTGCCGCTCGGCACGACAATGCACGGCACCGCTTACAGTTCGTCCGACAAGGACCAGGACTACTACGTCTTCGACGTACCGGAGAGCGGTCAGCTGCACGTTGACCTGCAGTTCCCAGCCGGCTTGCAGGGGCTGTACGCCTATGAGGTCGAGATTCAGGGTGCTCGTGGTGACGCCGAAATGTACTTCCGTTGGGTGCCGACGCCGGACTGGTCTGACGGAACCCGCCTGCGCAGTCAAGCGCCTTTCCTGCAGGCGGGGCGCTACTGGCTGCTGATCGCCGCGGCCCCAGGAATGCCGACCTGGAACCAGCCGTACTCGCTCACGCTCACGTCGACTCCGGGCTTCGTGGAGACCGAGCATCGCAACAACAGTCCAGGCACCCCCGATGCTCTCGCACTCAGGCAGACGATCCTAGGATCCAGTCTTACTGCGTGGGGACGCGACGAGGATTGGTTCACCTTCGACGTACCGGAGGATGGCCGGGCGATCGTCGACTTCCGATTCCCTGCGGGCCTGTCGGCAGGAAAGGCGTATTCGCTGATGCTGCACGGGAACAGCAGTGGTCTGACATACGCATGGGACGTCGATGCCTCGGCATCGGATGGTGCGCTCATTCGCAACCAGGGCGTGTTCCTGCGTGCGGGCCGCTATGAGGTGCAGGTGCTGGGGAAGGATACGTGGGCGGGATGGGGAGCCCCGTACTCGCTGAACGTCGATGTGTCGCCCGGATTCGTCGAAGCTGAGCCGAATTACACCTCACTCAACGCCACGGCCCTGCCCCTTGGTAACGCGATCAGCGGTTCGGCGCTGTCGACTCCCTCGAGTGACATCGACTGGTTCCGGTTCGAGATGCCGGAAGCGGGTGCCGCACAGCTCGATTTCACCTTTCCAGCGGACCTCGGCAGCGGTCAGGCGTACACGGTCGCGGTCAACGACGCTCATGGGCAGCCGATCACGACCTTTGAGGTGAGCGGGCCTGAATCCAACGGCGACCGTCTGCGCTCCCTTCCGGTTCCTCTGCCGGCCGGGCCAGCGTTCGTCAGCGTGCTGGCGCTCAGCTCCTGGGCTTCTTGGGGTGATGTCTACACGCTTTCGGTGAACGCGGTTCCCGTGCCGCACTCGACGGTCACCCGCTTGGCTGGGGTCAACAGGTACGAGACATCCGTGGCTGTGTCCCGGGCGTCGTTCGCGTCGGGAGTCTCGGCTGCGTATGTCGCCAGCGGCGCCGACTTCCCGGATGCTCTGGCTGGGGCTCCGGCCGCGGCGACACTGGGCGCTCCGATGCTGCTCGTGGAGCCGTCGACGGTCCCCGCAGTCGTTGCTGTCGAGTTGCAGAGGCTCAAGCCAGGACGGATCGTGGTCCTGGGCGGCGTTGGAGTCGTGAGCGCTGCGGTGGAGAAGGAGCTGCAACGATTGACCGGCGCCAGCGTGACGCGGCTCGCCGGCGCCGACCGGTATGCGACATCCGTGGCCATCTCCAAGACGGCCTTTCCGGCCGGCGCCAAGACCGCGTATCTTGCTAACGGGTCAGATTTCCCCGACGCGCTTTCGGGGGCGCCTCTCGCGGGCATGACCAAGGGACCCGTGCTTCTGGTGGAGAAGAACACGATTCCGGCCGTCGTGCGTGATGAGCTGAAGAGGCTGGGGATCACAGAGGCCGTGATGCTGGGAGGCAACGGCGTGATCAGCCCAGCTGCCTTCGACCAGATCACCCTTCGCCCGCTGACGGGACGCTGGCTGGGCGGGATCGACCGGTATGGGACATCCGCCGAGATCGCCCAGTATGCGTTCCTGCAGAGCAGACCTGCGGTGGCATACATAGCCTCCGGTGAGAGCTTTCCCGACGCCCTCTCAGCGGCGCCCGTCGCAGGGATGAACAAGGGCCCCGTGCTGCTCGTGACGCCAGACACCATCCCGCCCGCCACTCAAGACGCGCTCCGACGACTCAAGCCCTCGAAGATCGTGGTGCTCGGCGGGCAGGGCGCGGTGAGTGCATCAGTTGAGAGCAACCTGGCTCAGTACGCGATCCCCTGACTCAGCGTCCGAGGCCTTTGAAGCATGTCAATCCCGTGAAGCGAGGTACCTCGTCAGGCCGGAAACGCCATCGTGGGGTAGGAAACCAGCCTGCTCAACTTTCCTCAGATCGAGGACGCTGTTGCTTGGGCGCGGTGCAACGGACCCTGACACTGACGAGAAGTACTCGGCCGTGGTGACTCGGGTGATGCGCTCGGGGTCGTGACCTGTGAGGCGGTAGACGTCGCGGGCGATGTCGGCCCAGGTCTGCGCGGGGCCGCTGCTGGTGAGGTTGTATGTCCCGTACCGGGCTTCCGTCTCGAGCAGATGGCGGATGCCGCGGGCGATGTCCTCCGTGAAGGTGAGCCGGCCGGTCTGGTCGTCGACGACCTTCGGGTCGATGCCTCTGTCGGCGAGGGATGCCATAGTGCGAACGAAGTTCGACCCGTCACCGATGACCCAGGATGTGCGCACGATGTAGTGCCGGGGCACGGTGGCGACGATCGCGTCGCCGGCGGCCTTGGTCTGGCCGTAGACGCCGAGGGGGCTGAACGCGTCTTCCTCTGTGTACGCCACCGTCTTGGAGCCGTCGAACACGTAGTCGCTGGAGACGTGGACGAGGGTGATGCCGTTGGCGGCCGCGATGCCGGCCAGTGCGGACACGGCGGTGACGTTGACGGCCCAGGCGTCCGCTCGTCCCTGCGTCGTCTCTGCTGCGTCGACGGCGGTGTGGGCGGCGGCGTTGATGATCGTGCCGTAGTCGCGCCACCTCCGGGCGTTCGTGAGGTCTGGCGAGGTGAGGTCGAGGTCGGCGCGGGTGGCGTACTCGACGTGGGTCGCGTCGCCGTAGACAGTGCGGAGCGCGCGGCCGAGCTGCCCGCCGGCACCTAGGATGAGAATCTTGCGCGGCAGGATCGGGGTCACAGCTTCGAGCCGGGGATGCGCGCGGTCCTTGTCGGAGAGCTCGGCCTCTGTGAGCGGGATGGGCCAGTCGATCGCGGCCGTCTCGTCAGCGAGATTCAGGAAGGCGTACTCGGCGTCAGGCGACCAGTGGTCGTTGACGAGGTACGCATAAGCGGTGTCCGCTTCGAGCGTCTGATAGGCGTTGCCCACGCCCCGAGGGACGAAGATCGCCTTCGACGGGTCGAGTTCCGTCGTGAACGTCGTACCGAAGGTGGGACCCTCACGCAGGTCGACCCAGGCGCCGAAGATGCGTCCGGTCGCGAGGGAGACGAATTTGTCCCAGGGCTCTGCGTGAATGCCACGCGTGGTTCCGACTGCGTCGTTGAAGGAGATGTTGTTCTGCACCGGTCCGAGATCCGGGAGTCCGGCGGCGATCATCTTCTCGCGCTGCCAGTTCTCCTTGAACCACCCGCGACTGTCGCCGTGCACGGGCAGGTCGAAGACGACGAGCCCAGGAATCGTCGTCTCCGTGCGGACCAGCTTCTTGCCGAACTCGATGCTCATTGTCCCTTGCCCGCGTAGAACGCCTCCGTGCTGTCTTTGGACGGGGCCCACCAGGCTTCATTCGCCCGGTACCAGTCGATAGTCGCGGCAAGACCGGCTTCGAAGTCGCCGTACTGCGGCCTCCAGCCGAGCTCGGTGCGGAGCTTGGTGGAATCGATCGCGTACCGCAGATCGTGCCCGGCGCGGTCGGCCACGTGGTCATACGCCGCCCGATCCTGGCCCATCAATTCCAGGATGAGCTCGACGACGGACTTGTTGTCCTTCTCACCGTCGGCGCCGATGAGGTAGGTCTCGCCGATCCGGCCCTTCTCGAGGATGGTGAGCACGGCTGAGGAGTGGTCGTCGGCGTGGATCCAGTCACGCACGTTCCGCCCTGCGCCGTATAGCTTCGGCCGGATGCCGCGGATCACGTTCGTGATCTGGCGGGGAATGAACTTCTCCACGTGCTGGTAGGGCCCGTAGTTGTTAGAGCAGTTCGAGATCGTGGCCTGAACCCCGAAAGAGCGCACCCAGGCTCGGACGAGCAGGTCGGAGCCGGCCTTGGTCGACGAGTACGGTGACGAGGGGTTGTACGGGGTGCTCTCGGTGAACCGCTGCGGATCATCGAGCTCCAGGTCGCCGTACACCTCGTCGGTCGAGATGTGGTGCAGCCTCGTGCCATGCCTGCGCGCAGCCTCGAGCAGCGTGTAAGTGCCGACGATGTTCGTGCCGAGGAAGGGCCGAGGGTCATGCAGCGAATTGTCGTTGTGCGACTCTGCGGCGTAGTGCACGACGGCATCCGCACCAGCGAAGAGCGAGTCCACGAGCTCGGCGTCCGCGATGTCCCCGTGCACGAACTCCACGCGGTCAGCGGGCAGTCCCTCCAGGGACGCGCGGTTGCCCGCGTAGGTGAGCTTGTCCAGCACCGTCACGTGATGATCGGTGTGCGCCACCACGTGGTGCACGAAGTTCGATCCGATGAATCCGGCACCACCGGTAACGAGCAGACGCGACATCAACGACCCCTCTCCAGAATCTCCAGCAGATACGTCCCGTACCCCGACTTCACCAGCTTCCCGGCGCGCTCACGCAGCTCCGCGTCTGAGAGGAAACCCTGCCGCCAAGCGACCTCCTCCGGCGCACCGATCTTCATGCCCGTCCGGCGCTCCATCGTGCGCACGTAGTCGGCCGCATCCGTCATCTGGTCGAATGTGCCGGTGTCAAGCCAGGCGGTGCCGCGAGGTAGCACCTCCACCTGCAACTTGCCACGTCGCAGGTACTCACGATTCACGTCGGTGATCTCGTACTCACCTCGTGCGGACGGCTGCAGGTTGCGGGCGATCTCGACGACGTCGTTGTCGTAGAAGTACAGGCCGGGCACGGCGTAGTTGCTCTTAGGAGCCGACGGCTTCTCCTCCAGCGACACGGCACGGCCCTCGTCATCGAACCCGACTACGCCGTACGCCTGGGGCTCGGACACCCAATAGGCGAAGACTGCACCGCCGTCGATATCGACGTAGCGCTTGAGCTGCGTCCCGAGGCCGGGGCCGTAGAGCAGGTTGTCGCCCAGCACCAGAGCGACGGAATCCTCGCCGATAAAGTCCGCACCGATAGTGAACGCCTGGGCGAGGCCGTCGGGCGAGGGCTGCTGAGCGAAAGTGATCCGCACCCCGAACTGTGAGCCATCTCCGAGCAGACGCTCGAAGTGCGCCGCGTCGTGGGGTGTCGTGATGACGAGGATGTCATCGATGCCGGCCAGCATGAGCGTCGACAGGGGGTAGTAGACCATCGGCTTGTCATACACCGGAATCAGCTGCTTCGAAACACCCAGCGTGATCGGATGCAGACGGGTTCCCGAGCCCCCAGCGAGAATGATCCCCTTCATGCGTCCATCGTGGCACAGCGAAGGTCGTACTCCGTGGCCGAACTGGAATGGATGCCTCCGGAGCGAAGGCCCAGGCATCCTCAGTATCCTGAGGGAGCGCGCCGACTGGGTGGCGCGCGTCCAGGCGACCGAGGGGGCTGCCATCACCGATTCGAACGCACCGCGCAGCCGACGCGAGCGACGCTACGACGGGTCCATCAGCGACCTCGATCCGGACTTCGAGGTCGACGAGTACGTCGAGGGCCCGCGCAAGCGGCGCGTCTGGCCGTGGATCGTCCTGGTCATCTTCCTGCTGCTGATCGCGATCGTCGTGGTCGGCGGCGTGTTCGCGATCCAGGCGCTGAAGGTCAAGGACGACCTGCAGGCCGCGAAGGGCAAGATCTCGGCGGTCGTGCCTCTCATGAAGAAGGGCGACACCGCCGGGGTCGAGGCACTGAGCAAGCAGGTGCTCAAACTCACCAGCGACGCCGACAAGATCGTGGCCGGTCCGCTGTGGGACATCGCGAGCATCGTGCCGGGCGTCGGCGCGAACGTCGTCGCCGTCAGTGAGACCACCAAGGCGACGCACATCCTGGTGCGCGATGCCCTGCCTCTGGCATCCTCGCTGCTCCCGTTGGCTGACCCGGCGAACTTCAAGGTCGAAGGTGGCGGCATCAACCTCGCGCCGTTCCGCGAGGCCGAGCCGAAGCTGCCGCAGCTGAGTGCGATCTTCGACAACGCGAAGACGCACATCGACAGGATCGACATGAAGGCGATCCACCCGTACATCAGGTCGAACATCAGCCAGATCGTCGACATCGTCGACACGGCGGCACCCACTCTCTCGTTCGCGCAGGAGAACCTGCCCGTGCTGCTGTCGACCCTCGGTGCCGACGGCCCGCGCAACTACGCGCTGCTGTTCCAGAACAACGCCGAGATCCGCGCGACGGGCGGCAACCCCGGCGCGGGCGCCGTTCTCACGGTCGACAACGGCAAGGTCACGATGCGGCAGGACCAGGCCGCTCTGAACTTCGTGCTCCTGGGCCCGAAGGGGCGGTTCCCGCAGCACCTCGCGGTTCCCGCGGAGGAGAAGCTCTTCGAGGGCGACACCTGGGCGCACTCGCAGAACTACACGCGCACGCCCGACTTCGCCGACACCGCTCACCTGGTCGGCGGCCTGTGGAATCAGACGGTGGGCGGTCGGCTGGACGGCGTCATCTCCATCGACCCCATCACGCTCTCCTACATGCTCCAGGTCGCCGGCCCCGTGCAGGTGCCGGACGAGACCACGCCCGTGACCGCGGACAACGCGGTGAAGCTGCTGCTCAGCGACACCTACGAGCGCTTCGGCGCGAAGGGCGACCTGGCCGACCTCTACTTCGCGAAGGTCTCGGCGGCCGTGTTCAGCAAGGTGATGAGCGGCGGATGGGATCCGCTGAAGATGGTCGAGCAGCTGCAGAAGGCCACGCACGAGCAGCGGATCTACGCCTGGTTCGCGGACGAGAAGCAGCAGGCGATGGCGACGCAGCTGGGCATCGACGGCAGGATCACCACCGACAACAAGACGGTGACGCAGACCGGCATCTACCTGAACGACTCGTCGCACTCCAAACTGGAGTACTACCTGTCCAGCAAGATCATGGTGACCTGCTCCGCGGAGAAGCGCACGGTGACGACGACGATCGAGCTGCACAACTCAGTCCCCAGCGCCGACCTGAGCCACTACACCTTGGGGGCCAGGAACGGCCGCTGGGGTCAGCCCCGTACCACGATGATGCTCGACGTCGTCGGCATCGCCCTGCCAGGCGGCAAGCTGGTCGGCTCGTCGCCCGAGAAGGGGGCGCGCAAGGACCAGGAGCGCAGCGGGCTCTACAAGGGGCGCGAGGCGAAGAGCATGCTCATCAACGTGCCGATGGGCGGCTCCAAGACGGTCTCGTTCACGTCGACCGTCCCGGACGACGCCACCAAGCCCCTGCAGGTGCGGTACTCGCCGACCGTGGGTGAGACGCCCGTCACCATCGACGGCTCCTGTGGGTCGATGTTCCCCGCCTCCTGAATTGGGGGAGCGGCGGCGGATGCTGTAAGCTAACCCTTTGGTGCCTGTGCTTCGGCTCGCCGAGACACCGGTACGACGAACGTGAGCCCTCCACTGGCGTGTTCCCGGTCTTGATCAGAGGCAGGAACCACCCCGGAGTGGGATTCACGAACCTCTCCGTTCGATTCAAGAAAGCAGCACTATCGTGACGCGCACTTACACCCCGAAGGCCGGGCAGGTCCAGCGTGACTGGATCGTCATCGACGCCACCGACGTCGTTCTCGGTCGCCTGGCTTCGCACGCCGCCGCAATCCTGCGCGGCAAGCACAAGCCGACCTTCGCTCCCCACGTCGACACCGGCGACTTCGTCGTCATCGTCAACGCCGACAAGGTCGCCCTGACCGGTCAGAAGCTCCTGCAGAAGAAGGCCTACCGCCACTCGGGTTACCCGGGCGGTCTGACGGCCACCTCCTACGCCGAGCTCCTCGAGAAGAACCCGGTTCGCGCCGTGGAGAAGGCCGTCCGCGGCATGCTCCCGAAGAACACCCTGGGCCGCCAGCAGCTCTCGAAGCTGAAGGTGTACGTCGGTGCCGAGCACCCGCACGCCGCTCAGCAGCCCACGCCGTACACCCTCGACCAGGTCGCGCAGTAAGCGCCCCTTAGATTTCAAAGGACATACTCGTGGCTGAAATCCAGGACACCACCGAATTCCCGCAGAACTTCTCGACCGAGACCCCCGAGACCGAGGTCGTGGAGTCCGCTCCCCGCCCCGTGCTCTCCGTGCCGGGCGCTGCCGTGGGCCGTCGCAAGCAGGCCATCGCCCGCGTGCGCCTGGTTCCCGGTTCGGGCACCATCACGATCAACGGTCGCACGATCGAGGACTACTTCCCGAACAAGCTGCACCAGCAGCTGATCAACGACCCGTTCACCGCCCTCAACCTCGTGGGTGCGTACGACGTCATCGCCCGTATCTCGGGTGGCGGCGACTCGGGTCAGGCCGGCGCCCTGCGCCTGGGCATCGCTCGCGCGCTGAACAACATCGACGCCGAGAACAACCGCCCGACCCTCAAGAAGGCAGGCTTCCTGTCTCGTGACGCCCGCGTCATCGAGCGCAAGAAGGCCGGTCTCAAGAAGGCCCGCAAGGCTCCTCAGTACTCCAAGCGCTGATCCGCGCAGTTCGTCATATGGCACTGTTCGGTACGGACGGCGTGCGGGGTCTCGCCAATGGCGAGACCCTCACCGCCGGACTTGCGCTCACCCTGGCCCAGGCGACTGCCGTCGTCCTGGGCCAGGGCCGTATTGCCGAGGCTCGCAAGGCCACAGGCAAACGTCTCACCGCGGTCGTCGCTCGCGACCCGCGGATCTCCGGTCACTTCCTCAGCGCGGCTGTCGAGGCGGGTCTCGCCTCCTCCGGTGTGGACGTGCTGGATGCCGGCACTCTGCCGACCCCGGCGGCTGCCTTCCTGATCTCGGACATCGACGCCGACTTCGGCGTGATGATCTCGGCATCCCACAACCCGGCTCCCGACAACGGCATCAAGATCTTCGCCCGCGGCGGAGTGAAGCTGCCCGACGAGGTCGAGCAGCGCATCGAAGCGGCGATGGCCGGTCCCATGCTGCAGCCGACCGCCGGTGACGTCGGTCGCGTGCGCAGGTTTGCGGATGCCGAGGATCGCTACGTCCTGCACCTGCTGGCGTCGCTGCCGCATCGGCTCGACGGCATCCACGTCGTCCTCGACTGCGCCAACGGCGCGGCATCCGGAGCGTCGCCCGAAGCGTTCCGCAGCGCCGGCGCGAAGGTGACCGTCATCGGGGCGGACCCGGACGGCGTCAACATCAACGACGGCGTGGGCTCGACCCACCTCGACAAGCTGGCGGCCGAGGTCGTGCGCGTCGGGGCCGACGTGGGCATCGCGCACGACGGCGACGCCGACCGCTGCCTGGCGGTCGACGCCGAAGGCAACGTCGTCGACGGCGACCAGATCATGGCGATCCTCGCGGTGGCGATGAAGAGCCGCGGCAAGCTCGCCGACGACACTCTGGTCGCGACCGTGATGAGCAACCTGGGCCTGCACATCGCCATGCGCGAGCACGGCATCACCGTGCGCCAGACCAGCGTCGGCGACCGCTACGTGCTCGAGGACATGAACGCCAACGGCTTCTCGCTGGGCGGCGAGCAGTCGGGCCACGTGATCATGAGCGCGTTCGCCACCACGGGTGACGGCGTGCTGACGGGTCTGCACCTGGTGGCCGAGATGGCCCGCCAGAAGAAGTCCCTGGCCGAGCTGGCATCGATCATGACGGTCTACCCGCAGGTGATGATCAACGTGAAGGGCGTCGACAAGGACGCCGTCTCGGATCACGCCGGTGTGCAGGACGCCGTGAAGGCCGTCGAGACCGAGCTGGGGGACTCCGGCCGCGTGCTGCTGCGCAAGTCGGGCACCGAGCCTCTCGTGCGGGTGATGGTCGAGGCCGCGGATGCCGAGACGGCGAACGCTCACGCCGCGAACCTCGCCGACGTGGTGCGGAAGCACCTGGCGCTCTGACGCATTATGCGGCGGCTCACAGGGCCGCCGCATAAGCTCATCCTGGGGATGACGAACCTGGGGAGGGGGAGCTGATGGTCGCACCGCCTTTCGATGCCGCCGGCTTCCCGCCGCCGCCTCCCGCCGCTCCCGCGCGTCCGGCCGGCTTGCCTCCTGTGCATCCGATGGCGATTCCGCCGAGGCCGCCCCTGCCCTCGGTGTCCGCGGTAAGGCCTGACGACGTGCAGGCCGGCTCTCCTCTGCTGGATGCCGATCTTGTCGCACTCGGGCTGACGGGGATGTCCGTGGTCGACGCAAATGCTCCCCGGCCACCCGCGCCGCTGTGGCATCGGATCTCCACGTGGGTGGCCGTGTACGGCGTCGTGCTGGCGCTGATCGCGTTCTGGCCTGTTCCTGTCGACTCGGGCTCCGGAGGGTTCCTGCGCTGGGTCACCGCGCACTTCCCGGTGCTCACGTACTCGCGCATCGAGTTCGGATCGAACATCCTGCTGTTCGTGCCGTTCGGCGTCGGACTGGCCCTGCTGCTGCCCAAGCTGCGGTATCTCGTGCTGCCGGCGGCCCTGCTCGTGTCGCTGGCCATCGAGTCGGGGCAGGCGATCTTCCTCGCCCAGCGCACGCCGAGTCTGTACGACATCCTCGCGAACGTCTCCGGTGCGGCTCTCGGACTCATCGTGCTGGTCGTGGTCGAAGCGGTGCGTCGACGCCTCACCGACGCTGCAGGGGACTGACCGACGTCAGACCGCCGCCGGTGACGCCTGCGGCGTCCGACGCCGGCTGGACCCGCTCAGCCAGCCCAGCAGCGCTTCGAGCGGGCCGCGTCGGTGCAGCAGCGTCAGCACGGCGCCGATGGCCAGCACGCCGACCAGCTGCAGGAGCAGGATGCCGAGCCCCTGTGCGTACCAGACCGGCCAGGTCGCCTCGCCGGTCGACACCGCCTGAATCGCCCGTGCCTGCAGCGCTGCGGTGACGATGACGTGCGCGGTGTAGATCGTGAGGGGCGCCGCGCCGGCCGCGCGCACGGTGGCGAGCACGAAGCCGCCGCGCAGCGCCAGCACGTCGAATAGGAGCACGAGCAGTCCGATCAGCAGGCAGGCGCCGGCGACCGTGCGGAGCATGTCGGCCGGATTCCCGCTGTGCGGAGTGGGGATCAGGAGCATCCAGAAATCGGTGCCGATCGGCGCGCCGTAGCCTGAGCTCAGCATCCGCTCTCCGAGGTCGGGGAGCCCGAACCAGCCGGGTCGCATGCGCACGATGCGCCCCCCGGCCGTGATCCCGATGTACAGGATCGCGCCGACGACCAGCATCCGGACGCAGAGGCGACGCAGCGCGTCGCGGTCGGTGATCGACAGCATGAGCCGGGCCAGCAGGATGCCGGTGAGCATGTACGCGACCCAGGTGATGGCGGGATAGTGTCCGGTGAGAACGAGATCGAGCAGGAACCTCGACACGACGTCGGAGAGATCGGGGGAGGCGGGAAGTGGCGCCAGCCCGGACCGGATGCCGGCGTTGACCGCGCCGCCGAACAGCCAGAGCACTCCGGCGATGCCGGCCACGACCCACGACGGCATCAGCAGCGCGGGGGCGGCGAGGATCATGGCCACGCCGTAGGCGGTGAGCACCACGCTGATCGGACCGTTCAACTGCTCCAGTGCGAACCCGAGCAGTGAGATGAGGAGGCCGCGGAGCAGGATGCTCACCAGCATCCGTCCCGTGGATCTGCCGCGCATGCTGCGGGACAGCAGCACCAGGCTGAAGCCGCCGAGCACGGCGAAGGTGGTAGCCGACGTGCTGCTGACGGTGGCACCGATCAACTTGGAAGCTGCGTCATCGACCGCACCGACTCCGGCGCCCGGGCGCACGAGGTGCGCGGCCATCATGCCGAGGATCGCCGCGAAGCGGGCGAGGTCGATGCCGACGATGCGGCGCCGGGCGAGCAGAGCATCGGGCGTCGTCATGGCTCTCATCCTGCCAGGTGACGGCGATTCGCTCTTTCGAACGCGACTCGCGTAATGAAACGGGGACTGTCGTGTCTCTTCCATGGGTGCTGCGTGCTCGTAGCTCGGGGGAGCACCGAGCCCACCCCCATCCCAGGGGAGGCCCCGCGGCCAGTTGGGGGACTCCGCCGCGGGGAGCACCCGACGGGGCGCCGATCCCTCAGTCGGCGCCCCGTCTCTCTCGGTCAGACGGTTCCGATCTCCCCGCGGCGCAGTTCGCGCAAGAGCTCCATGGAGGGGCGCTGCGAACCCGGAAGAGACGAGATGGGCCGGACTGCCGCGATGCCCGCTACGGTGGGGCGGAGCGTGGAGCGCTCGCGACGCACGAAGCCGCGCCGGAGGAGCCAGGTCAGACGTCGTTCGCAGCGGGCGCTGCGGAAGAGGCCGAAGATCGGCACCGCGGTGAGCAGGGTCTGCTCGGTGGTGGTCGTGGCAAGGCGCAGTTCGCGCTCCACGAGCACGTTCAGCACATCCCACATCGGGCTGGGCAGACTCATGCCCAGAGCGGCCCCGCGGCGCAGCTCGCGCTCGATGCTCGCGTCGAAGCTCGCACGGTGGCTGGCGATGGACGCACGGGTCTGGGCGTGCGAGAGCGCCTCACTGCGCTCGCCGAGGATGGTCATGCCTTAAGAAGAGTGCGCCGACGGCATTTCATCACGCGACCGCCCATCGCGAGTAGGGCTCGATTCGCGACAGGATCCGGTGACCTTTGCGACACTGCGTCACGGAACGGTGGGGGTTGGAGTCTCATGAGGTGAGTGTCCACAGCCGTCAGTTGGGGGACTGCGAACTGCTCCCTCCCAGCGGGAGCGGGCAGAGCCGCTGTGGGGAGCGCTCTGCGCTGTGGGCACCATCTGCGGGGCATCAGATCGCACCCCCTGGGGTCTGGTGCCCCGCGCTTCGCTTCGCGGGAGCTGTCGGGCCTCAGTGCGCCCCGGACGGCTTGACCACGGCGGCCGCCGTCCGCGCGACCACGACGATGTCGGTGGTGATCGACCAGTTCTCGACGTAGTAGAGGTCGAGTCGGATCGCGTCGTCCCAGGAGAGGTCCGAGCGTCCGCTGACCTGCCAGAGTCCGGTGATGCCGGGCTTCATGAACAGCCGGCGGTGCGCGTCCTCGTCATAGAGGGCGACCTCGGCCTCACGCTGCGGGCGGGGGCCGACGAGGCTCATCGTGCCGATCAGGGCGTTCGCGAACTGCGGCAGCTCGTCGAGCGAGTACCGGCGGATGAACCGTCCGACGGGGGTGATGCGCGGGTCGTCATTGACCTTGAACAGCGGCTTGTCGGACGTGCCCTGCTCGTCTAGCAGTGACTTCAGCTGGTCGTCAGCGCCGACGACCATGGAACGGAACTTGAACATCTTGAACGGCTTGCCGTGAAGGCCGATGCGCTCCTGCGCGTAGAAGATCGGTCCCTTGCTGGTGAACTTCACCGCAAGGGCGACGGCGATCATCACAGGCGAGAACAGGATGAGCAGGCCGAGAGAGCCGACGATGTCGAAGGTGCGCTTGGCGATGCGCTGGCGGCCCTCGAAACGCGGGTACTCCACGTGGATCAGCGGGAGGCCGGCGACGGGACGGGTGTGGATACGAGGACCGGCGATGTCGGTGAGTGCCGGGGCGACGATCAGCCCGATCCGCTTCTGATCGAGCGCCCAGCCGAACTTGCGGGTGCGCTGAGGAGTGATCGCATCAGACGTGGACAGGATCACGGAGTCGACGCTGTGAGAGTCGATGATGTCGAGTACCTCGTCGAAGTTGCCGAGAACAGGCACGTCGTCGAGGAGTGGCTCCTGCGTTCCGTGGGTGGTCACGGCGCCGACGATGCGGATGCCTGACTGCGGCTCGCGGACGATCTTGTCTGCGATGTGAGTGGCCTTCTCACGGTCGCCGATCACGATCGCGCGCTGAAGGAAGCGGCCCGCTGCGCGCTGCTTGCGGAGCCAGCGTCGCCACAGCCAGCGCGTCAAGATGAGAAGTGCGAGTCCTGTCGGCAGCGCGATCAGCAGGTAGAACCGGCCGAACTGGATCTGGAACAGCAGCGCCAGGATCGCGATGGTGCCGAAAACACGCATCGTGGCGTCGAGGATGCGACGGTACTCGGCCGAGCCGCCGTCGAGGACCGAGGGGTCGCGCGTGCCAAACAGCTGGAGCGCAACCAGCCACCCGAGTACGAACAGGAGCGATGTAACGACATAGCCGATTTCGAAATCAAAGGTGCGATCACCGATCGTCAGCGGCTCGTTGTTGAAACCGAACCGCAGAAGGTGTGCTCCGAACACTGCAAGAATCACAACCGCGGTATCGGTCATCGCAAGCCGGGTTCTGTACCGGCTCTGCTGTCGCTCCACGCGTGTCGTCGCGGATGCGGCGTGTGACATGACGCTCATACTGTGTGCTCACTCATCTTCAGCCGTCCCCAAGGCACAACGCGTTTCCCTTGCGCGCGTCGGTGGTTCGAAGCGGCGACCCCCTCGGTCGGCCTCGCGATGATGCCGCGCAGCAGGTGCGCTCGGTATCGCGCTCATTCTCGCACGTCGGGCGGTGGCATGCATATCGCCGACTCACTCGAACGGCGGTGAGCCACTATGTCCGAGATGCGTCAGACGCAGTCTCGTCGGTCCGTACTGATGCTGCAGGGTTCGCGTATACACTGCCGACCGCGAGCTTGGATTTCGTCAAGCGACGCCCCACCCTGATGAGCGGCGTCTCGATCACTATTTTCAGGATCCATGCAACGGCGAACGAGAAGACGAACATCAGCATGAACCGTGTCAGTATCGGCAGGATATCCTCTTGTCCGGGCGCGATAAGGCGGTCGATCAATTCACCGACGAACGGGTGGAACAGGTAGATGCCGTAGGCATGATCGCCGTAGTAGACGAGTGCGGCTGAAGAGAGGGCTCGGCGCTGCCAGCCGTCACGGATGAGCACTCCGGGGGCCGCGAGCACGGCGAGGATCCCGAATGCGACGTGCGCGTTGTACCACTGGTCTTGTATGGGGCTGGCCTCCTCGACGGTCGCAAACAGAAGCATCAGGACGAACAGCGGGACCGAAAGTACCGGGTGTGCCAGTCGGTACACGAACCCGAATGACCGGCGATAGTGCATGGCGACCGCGAGCGCACACCCTCCGACGATCGGCATGTAGATGCCGAAGTAGCCGGTTGCTGGGACGAAGCTGGCTGCAACAGCGGCCGGAAGGGCAATGGCGAGCACCTTGCCGAGGTTTGATCGGACAATCGGCACGGCGAAAGCGAGCAGAGGCCACAGGATGTAGAACTTCTCCTCGATGCCTAATGACCAGGAGTGCGCGAAGGTCCCGCCGCCTGCTAACTCACCGTTGAAGGTGGCGAGCAAGGGCAACCGCTCAAGGAAGTTGGCGCCACCCTCACCCAGACCGAACCCAAGCACCAGGACCGTCGTGACGCCCAGGGCGATTACGTATAGCGGAATAATGCGGAACGCACGCCGAACATAGAACCCCGAGAGCGATACCCGCCCTGTGCGGTCTTCCTCCCGGAGTAGCAATGTGGTGATGAGGAAGCCGCTGATAACGAAAAACAGCGTTACCCCGAGGCCACCGTTCCAAAACGACCAAAGGGGGTCGTGCAGGTGAGAGGTGAGCACCATCACGATGCTGAGAGCGCGCAGTCCGTCGAGACCGGGGAACCTCTTGGCCGCCCGGAACGTCCGGTACTCACCATCAGCTGCGTCGCGTGTCATGCGACGCAGTTTATCGAGACGCCATGCCCCCGGCCGCGTTCATCTCCGCGGGGATCGGACTCAGAGGTGACATCCGGGGGAGAGGACGTCGTACCTTGGTGCGCGGGACGATGTTCCGATACCTTGCTTGGCATGGGAAGGTTCAAACAGGCGCTCATTAACGGGCCGGTCATGAGTGGTCTGGTTCCCATCCGGGCGCGAAGCAAACTCCTTCCGTTGCTCGGCATCAGGGCGAGAGGGGCTCGCCTCGAACCCGGGTCCCATTTCGTCTCGGACAACGTGAGCATTGGGTCGGCGACGTTCATCAATCGTCAAGTGTTCTTCGACCACGGTGCTCCGATTGTCATCGGTGACCGGGCGTCGGTCGGCATGAGGGTGATGTTCGTGACGAGCACCCATCGGATTGGCGGGCACCATCAACGCGCCGGCATCGGATCATGGGAGCCGCAGGGCATCGAAGTGGGCGACGGCGCTTGGATCGGTGCCGGAGCCACGATCCTTCCCGGTGTCACGATCGGCGCGGGCGCGGTGGTGGCGGCGGGTGCGGTCGTCACTACGGCCGTGCCGGACGATGCGCTGGTGGCAGGCGTGCCCGCGAAGCTTGTCAGGATGCTCTCAGATGCTGCGCGACCGTCGCCGGGCACCGACTAAGCCAGGTCACTCGACGCGCACCCGCGAACCTAAGGCCGTGCCGTGTCTAGGTGGGCAGCGGCCCGCTGCCTGGTGGTACATCCAAGAACACCGGGCGCGCGTCTGTCTGTCCGCGCCGTGCCGACGGGGCCTGCGGGTGAACGCGACGTACCTCACGGGCCGGATGGGCTCGACTCACCGGGGTGCTGGTGGATCGTAGCGACACAGTCGAAGCGATCATCAAGGCCCACGTGAGCGAAGCGGTGAAGTAGAGCAGGAAGTCGAATGAGAATCCCATCGCGATCAACGATAGGCCGACGGCGCGCTCCAGGCCTTGCCCGCGAACGAGCACGTAGATGTTCAACGCGACAAAAAGCGTGAATGCTATGAGGCCATACATTGCAAATGTTGCGACGTATTGATTATCGAAGAAGTACGCGCCCGGGAGGAATCCGCGCACGAATCCGCTTTGGAAGATAGCTTCGCGGTTCGTTCCGGAACCGAACAGGATTTGGTCCGTGCTCCGATCAAAGAGATGCCAAAAGCTATTCAGGACGGCAGAACGGTGTAGATAAGAACCGGTCTCGACGAAGTCGGAACCTAGGCCAATCGCGGCGAGCGCTCTTGAGTCAACTGCGGAGATCGCTGCACCGCCGAGGGCAACCGCAGTGAGAACACTCTTGAGAAACGTCGGGATTCTCGACGTCGAGACGACAAGGATGATCCCGGCGGCAACAAGGCTGAGCACGGCGCTGCGAGTCCCCGTGAGTACTGTGGTCGCTGCTGCGACGAATGCGACGATCCAGTAAAACACATGATTACGTGTGCGACCGAGTTGGAACGCCAACAGTCCAACGAACATCGAGAATGTGGCAAGCGGGATCGGGTGTGCAAACGAAGTTATCGGGCGCCCGGCTAGATCGGGAAAGATCGCATTTGGGCGGTCGGCGATGTCGAAAGACCCGTTTCCCATCGGGAACAATGGTGATGCGCCAAGGAAAAGTTCTCCAGAAGCCCATGCTGCATGGAAAAGCAGGAGAGTGCCCAGAACTTTTCCGAGCGTGACGATGTCGTCGGCTTCGATCCCACGGCCTACCAAAAGGACGCCGATCATCACGATCCCGGTCAACGTGTCCGTCGGCGAATACCCGACGGAGAAAATTCCTGCCAATCGAGTGATGATGATGAAGATGACCGCCGCGGGAATCACCCACGTCAATCCCTTGCCGCGTTTGGATGGTGCTCTAACGGTGGCAACGAGCAACAGGAGCATCATTCCCAGCGATGAGCCCAGCACCCACTCGCGAGGTGCTCCGTATAGAGGGACGAAAGTGCTGGCTCCGAGCACTCCAGCGAGTGCCCAACCTCTAGGCTGCGGCGAGACGAGCGACCGCCATGCAGCGACGATCAGTACGAATGCTCCGATAGCAATGGCGGTCGACGGCACTATGACGCAGGCTCCACTTCCATCCAGTTGCGGACGGCATCGCCAGAGGACCGACGCCCGACTCGGTACAGTGTAGGTCATGGCGGCGAAGTGAGTGGGGTCACGCCGCAGGGGAGAGAGATGCACGTTACCTTCGTCGCGGAGAGCGTCGAGAACAATTCGATCGGCCGGACGTACTGCCTCTGGCTGCTCGCAGACAGACTGGGTTGGTCGACGACGACGCTTGCTACGCGCGGGGACTCGCTCTGGGCTCCCCTGCGTGATTCGAAGTTTGCCACTACGGTGCGACGTGTCGAACCGGGAGAGATCAACAATGCGGTGCCCGCGGACACAGACCTGATGATCGCGTGCAAGCCGTTCCCAGAATCTCTCGGTGTGGCAATTCGCGTCGCGCGCGAACGTGGCCTAGGCCTGATCGTTGACGTCGACGATCCCGACTTGGAAGCGCGTCTTCGGCTGAACTCCCCTTTGATGGCGGTGTTGCGGTGGCTTCGCTACCCGAAGCGATCGATTGTCGATCGCGAAAACGCCCGTTGGACACGGGCGCTTCCTAGCTTTGCGAGCAACCCGTGGCTTCAGCAACATTGGGGAGGCGTTCTGATTCCGCATGCGCGTGAGGACCAGGGGAGCGCTGGCTACTCCGATTCCTCAGCGCCGCGGGTGGTTTTCGTTGGGACGAATCGAGCGCACAAGGGGATTGGCCTATTACGGGACGCAGTCAGCGCGCTCCGGGGCGATGGCTTCTCCCTGACGGTGACCGACGTCCCTCCCAGCGACGCGAGACCGGGAGAGCACTGGGTCGGGCGAACGACCCTAGCCGACGGTATGCAGTTGGTGAGGGGAGCTGACATAGTCGCGCTCCCGAGCTCCCCGGATCGTTTTTCCGTCGGGCAGTTGCCCGCGAAGTTGGTCGACGCGATGATGTTCGGCCGAGCGATCGCGGTGTCGCGTGTCACGCCAATGCCTTGGGCTGTGGGCGATGCGGGACTCATCTTTGAACCTGACTCCTTGCCGGAGCTGATCGCTGCCCTCAGGGAATTGCAAAGCCCAGAGGTGCGTCGAGGCCTAGGTCAGCGCGCGCGGGAACGAGCCCTCGAAGAGTTCTCCGTAGACGCGCTGTCTCCGAGGTTCCGCGACGAGTGCGAACGCGTGGCTGCCGCTGGGTGGAGGGAGCCCACATGGTGAGCTTGAAAGCCAGCGTGCGCGAAATCGTCAATCAGATTTCTTCGATAGACGAGCGGACCTCTAGCCGACACTTCGCGGAGGCCACGTCAGCACGCGCCGGCGCATCGGCGTTCGATGGGCTGACATCCCACAGCCTTGCGATCGCATCTGCGCGCGTAAACTCGAAGGCTCGGCGCAGCGTCAACCTCGTACTTCCGGAACTGTCGCCGAACGTGATCTTCGCTGGTATTCGTACGGCAATAGATATGTCCGTGGATCTAGCCCGTTCGCTGGATGTTGAGTTGCGCCTGATCTATTTCCAGAAGCGCATGAAGGTTCGTGAATTCCGCACTCTCCAGGCATACCTGGATCGTGAGTTCGCCTACAGGATCAAGATTGTCCATGTTGGGGAACTTGCCACCTCGATCTCATCGACCGCCGACACTTGGATAGCAACCCATTGGACAACCGCACACTCACTGGATGTGGCAGCGCGGCTGGGCGTGGTCGAGAAGTCGCGATGCATATACCTGGTTCAAGACTATGAGCCGGGCTTCATGCCGTGGTCGACCGAATTCGCTTTGGCGCAGGCAACGTATCACGCTGGGTTCACTCTGATCGTAAATTCATCACCCGTAGCGAAATATCTTCGGGAGCACGAAAGCTTGGATGTCGCGCCTGAACGCGTATTCAGACCGAAGCTTGACATTGAGCGCCTCGAGCGGGCCGCATCGATACGACTCGGAAATTCGAGCACGCCACGAATCGCATTCTATGCTCGCCCGAACAAGCCAAGAAACATGTTCAAACTCGGAATCACGACGTTGCGCCGGGTTGCTGACATGCTTGGAGAGAGTTCGAGCGTTGAGATCGTGAGCATGGGGGCGTCGCATCGTGCGCCTTCAGGAGCGCTGCCGCGAGGAATGCGGGTGCTCGGGCAGCTTGACTGGTCGAGTTACTTCGGCGAATTGGCACGGACTGACGTCATGCTGTCGTTGCAGATGAGTCCTCATCCCTCGCACCCTCCTCTCGATGCGGTTGTTGCAGGGGGGCACGCGGTCACCAATGAGCTTGAGGGCGTTCGTGGAGGATTGCACCCGAACCTCCACGCTGTTGAAGCCGAGCCAGATGCCTTGGCAGAGGCAGTGGTAGGCGCGCTGTCGCATTCGCGCTCTGCGGAAGCGGAGCACCGTTTTGCGCCCGAGGTTCTGGCGACACTCGGCGAGCCGATGGAAGCGGTCGTGGCGACAGTATCCAAGATGTTCAAGGACTGAACGTGCGCGGTGTCCGCTCAATTCTTCTTTTTCTAGCAGTTCCTGCGCTGGGCGCACTCGCGCCGTTGTTCTTGTACCCCGTGGTGACGAGGGTCTTCAGAGAAGATGGATTTGCGGCGATGGCGATCGCCCAGTCGGTTGGTGTGGCGATAGGCATCGTCTGTGAGCTCGGATGGAGCGTGACGGGTCCGCAAGCTGTCGCACGAATGGATCGTAGTCACCGGTCCGATTATCATGCGGCGTCGCTCGCCTCAAAGTTCGTCACCCTCGGTGTTGGTGCCCCCACTGCGGCAGTCGTGGCAATCCTGCTTTCTCCAGACTTTCGACTCGACGCGGCACTCATCGCCGCGTCCTCCACGCTCGCAGCCCTTAGCCCATCCTGGGTGCTAGCGGGAGTGAACCGTCCCGGTCTACTTCTGCTGGCAGATGTGCTCCCACGTCTCGCGTTGACCGCTGTTGCTGCTCTTTGGATCTGGCTCGGGGGGCCACTAGCATCTGTCGCGTTAGTCAATGGGGTGGTCATCCCGTTCAGCCTCTTTCTGGCCTCGCGGACCCTCGGACTGAGAGTCGTCCCGGCGCGACGTCATTTCACGCAGAGCCGCGCGAATCTTGGGGACCATCTTGTGCTCACCCTAGGACGCTCGGTGACGACGGTGTACACATCCCTCATCCCAGCCTTTGTGGCGATCGCCGCCCCGTCGGCGGTCGCGGGCTACGCCGCAGCAGATCGGCTCCTTCGGCTTGGGCTCGGGGTCCTTGGCGGTATTCCTAGTCGTTTGCAGAACTGGATCGGGATGGCTCACGGCGAGGAACGGCGCACGCGGAGCAAACGGTCGGTCGTCTACAACACCTTGCTCGGCTTGATCGCTGCAGTCGGGTACGTGTCGCTGGCGCCAATGATGAGTGAACTCCTGTTCACGGGAGCTGCGACCGTCGTAGTCTCGTCTGCTTTCATCGCGGGTCTTACTGCCTTGATGATCTGCTCGTCCAGGGGCCTGGGGCTTGCGCTCATCGCGGAGCATCGCCCCCGGGTCATTGCAATAGGAAACATCGTCGCTGCGCTTTTCGGCGTAGTCACCGTCTTCCTGCTCGCGCCTGTGTGGGGGGTTCAGGGTGCGCTCATGGGCGCACTTCTCGCGGAGGCCTCAGCTGTGCTAGTCCAACTTGGTGTGCTGCTCGTGGTCTGGGGACGATCCCGCCATACCGGAGAGGGATGACAGACTCAACCGCGACGGAGGAGGTTCTTCAATGGTAGAAAGACGACGGAGGGCACGGCTTTCCATCCCGGGCGTCCCCAGGTGAATGCATTCCAAAGGACGCGGCCGCGCGCGCGTTTGTGACGAAGGGCTTGCCAGTACGTGACTGTGAGCAGGAACTCCCCACGGGTACGGCGGTCGAGGTGTTCCAGCGATCGCTTCGCCCAAGCCAGCGACTTAAGTGGATCAATCCCGCGGGATACCGATCCGTCGCCTTCGCGGAGAACTGTCAACGGCTCGACAACTTGAATCACTTCGATGTTCGGCATCTTGTGATCAAGCTGGACGAGCCAATCCGTATCCTGATGGAAGCGTAATGAGCGATCGAAGGGCGCCTCCAGGACGAGACTGCGCGGAAAGATCAGCGTTGAGGTGTGCATCGCCCCTTGCCCAGCGCGGATGCTCGACTTCCGGAACAAGTAGTGTGGTAGCCGCTCGCCACGGGCGAAAAGCCGTTCTGGCCACGCCCGTCCGCCGGGCTCAAGCACCTGAGTCGAGCTCACCCAAATAGGATTTGATGATTCAGAAATGACAGAGATTTGTCGTTGGAGTTTCTCCGAGACCCACACGTCATCGTCATCGAGCAGCGCGATCAACTCACCCGTGGCCGCCTCGATCGCTGCCATCCTTGCGACATTCCCGCCCGCCCGCGGTCCCGTTCGCACGACCTTGACTCGAGGGTCATCAGGAAGGTCGAGGTCATCGCTGGTGTCCGCGCCCACGACCACCTCGTGGATAGCGTACGTTTGCGCCAATGCAGACTCGACCGCGGCACGTAACTCCGGCCTTCCGATCGTGGGGATAACGGCACTCACCGTCTGAGGCATGTTGGTCACTCGATGATCCCTGTCGCTCGAAGCACAGATCCTGCGTAGGTTGGCCAATCGCTCCATCCCCGTTCCAGCGCTTCCGTGGAAATCAGGCGCCGCTCCGCGTGCGACAGCTTGTGAGAGGAGTCGATCGCGTGTGCGAGTTCGGACACTGATCCTGCGTTGACTATGGTGTGGCGCTCCGAGAGTACTTCATGGGCGCCGTTCTCATTTGTCGTCACAACGGGAAGTCCGGCGCCAGCGGCCTCTGCGACGACGAGCGAGAAGCAATCTTCAACGGACGGCAGCACAAACAGATCGGACTCGGCGTACAGGTCTGCAAGTTGCGGAGCGGAGAGAATGCCAGCAAGTGTCACGTTCGAGGGAAGGCGCTCGACGATCTGGCGATCGAACACCTGTCCAACGAGTGTGAGGTCAACGTTCTTTCCTCGAACGGCCTCGATGAGAAACGGAATTCCCTTACGCAGGGAGATCTGGGCGGTGCAGACGATCTGCAAACGTGAGGACCTGTGGCCTCGTGGTTCGTTCTCCGGCTTGAAAACTGTCGGATCCACGCCGTAGGGGATCCGGATGATCTTGGAATCGGGGATGCCATGGGCGAGCATCTGATCAGCCACGACTCTTCCGGGGACGAGAACGTGTGTCGACAGCGAGATCTCTTCTTCGATCCTTCGCACGAACCAGTCCGGGAACATTTCCGCGACTGCGCGTCGTCGACCGTAGTGCTGTTCCAATAGGTCATTGCGAGTGCGGGGGTGCGCGTCGATCTCATGGAAGATCAACCGCCTGTTGCGGTTTGCTTCAAAGGTTCGCAGAGACGAGCCGGGCATAGAGATCAGCGCGTCTGCGTCGCCAAAGTCCACGCGGCTCGCAACCCGATCGAAGATTACCTTCCAACGAGCATTCCCGATTGAATGGGTGACGGGGCTGCTGACCCGTCCCCCGAGAACACGCACAAGTTCTGCGGATGGAGCTACACGGATGTCTTCCGGGAGCGCTCCTGACGCGATACGGTTCCGCTGGTTGGAGATGAAGCGGGTGAGGGTCTCAGATCGAGGCCCAATGACGTGAGCCGCGTGAGCTGCGGCCAGCAACGGAGATTGATTTCGGATCGCGCGGCGGCTGAGCACTCCACGCTCGTGCGCGCCGTGAGCGATCGCACGAATCGTATTCTCATCGAACGCGGTCGAGATTGCGATTCGTTGCATGCGGGTGCGCCTCCCCTGAGCGTTGATGACCCCGTCCGGCCGTTCGTAACTGGACGAGCGGTCGGATACCCCTATTCTTGCCGATCTTTCACCAGGTCCCGGCCAGGTAGCCTTGAGGCTGGGCTGGGGGGAGTGGTTCAGGATGGGGGAAGCGGGTCATATGAAGCGGTTGCGGGTTTTGCATATCGCAGATGCCCTCCACGGAGGTGGCGCAGAGAGCGTGTTTCGCGCGACCATCGAGGTGAGTCGCAAGTTCGCTTCCGAGGTGAGTGTCTACACAGCCACGGGCCGGACGACCCCGCTGGGCTATGTCTACTCGTGGAGGAACAGGCGGAACGTGCTGTCCTGGCTCCGGGGGTTCCGTCCCGATGTCGTACATGTACAGAACTACTACCACTCTCTGTCGCCGAGCGTGCTGAGTGCCCTGCGGGTCTACAAGAAGCGGAATCCGGGGCTGAGGGTGGTGTTCACGGCGCATGATTATCATCTCGCCTGCCCCAACAGCGGGATGCAGTACTTTCCGCGAGGGGTGCGGACCAACGTCGGGATCGATGAACGTCCGGTTCGGCTGCTTCGCATGTACGATCATCGGTCTTGGTTCCACGCAGCACTCAAGATCGCACAGTTCACGGTCGCCTATCGGCTGTTGAGGCTTCAGAGGGTGATCGATGAAATCGTCTCCCCGAGCCAATTCCTCGCTCAGGCACTTGAAGGAGCTCAACTCCAGGGCAGAATCAGTGTGTTGCGGAATCCTCTGACGCTCAGAGGGACGGATGGCCGCAAGGTGGAGCCAGTCGGGGAGCATCGCGCCGGGATCGCGAATCTGGGTTTTGTGGGGCGGCTTGTTCCGGAGAAAGGCCTCGAAGAACTCATCCGAGCGCTTGCGCGGATCAGCCAGACAACGCCAGCCGAACTGCACGTGTTCGGTGAAGGCCCGCAACGGGCTGAATTGGAACGGCTTGCGGCAGTCCTCGGAATGGCCAGCAGCGTCGCATTCTATGGGCAGAGGTCCCACGCGGACACATGGTCGACCGTGTCCACTCTGGATGCTCTGGTCGTGCCATCGATCTGGTACGAGAACGCGCCCCAGATCGTGTTGGAAGCTGCAGCTGTCGGGGTGCCAGTGATCGGCAACGACATTGGTGGGGTCGCTGAGATGTGCGGCGAAGTGACCCATGCGCAGACCTGTAATACTGCGGACTCGGGCGACCTTGAGCGCGCAATTCGTGCGGTGCGGGGCGATCGCAGAATTAATTCACTTCGACACCCCGAGGATTACACTCCCGGATATTACGAGCGCGAGTTGCGCCGTATATACGCCGGTGAGTCAAGTCTTTCGTAAGAAGCGCTCGATGCTTCCTTGAAACGCAGGTTCGTCGAATCGTGCGGTCGCGTCCCGCGCCTCGAACCTCGGCAAGGAGGCCGCTCGTCGCACGGCATCCGCAAGGTCCCCGACATCCGTCGATGCGGCCGTGACCCCGCTCACGCCGTCCATGAACGTCTCCACCTGCCCGCCCACCGGGCCGGTCACGACTGGTGTCCCTGCAGCCTGCGCCTCGACGGGGACGATGCCGAAGTCCTCCACGGGAGGGAAGACGAACACGCTGGCGAGCTGCATGAGCGCGTAGAGCAGCGCATCTGAGGGGGAGACGACGATCCGCACGGGTACGTTCGCGGTCGCGGCGATCGTGCGCAGGCGCTGTTCCTCTGGGCCGCGACCTGCGATCACGACGGGCAGACCGGTCCGTTCACCGGCGGCGATCACCAGGTCCAGCCGCTTGTAGGGGATGAATCGGGAGGCGCCGAGGATGAACGGGGTCGGCAGCTGCTCCAGCAGGCGCAGCTCATCGGCATCTGCCACCTGCGTGCGCCAGTCGCTCTGCGAGAGGATGCGCTCCACCGCGACCGGCGGGTGGATCACGATCGCCTCGCGCTCCCAGGCCTGGGCGATCCTGTCGCGCACGAACGCACTGTTCGCCGCGATGGCTGTGGCCTCCTGCGCGCGCCGGCGATCGATGCGCTGGAACAGCGGCGACACGGCCTTCACCGCCAGGCTGTTCCCGCGCTCATCGAGCTCCGGATTCCAGATGTACCTCGCCGGCGTGTGGGCGTAGACGTACTTCGGCACGTCACGGTCCGCGAGCGTCGCGTGGTGGGCGAACAGGTGTGAACTCACCAGCATCCACTCGTAATCACGCGATGCCGGCAGCCCTCGCCAGGCGCTGACCGTGAACGGCAGCGCAAGCGCCTTGTGCCGGCGCAGCGGCGTGCGCGCCAGCCATGTCTCGCGAACCGAGCGATCGGCGAAACGGTGAGGAGCGTCGTCCCACAGACACTGGATGTCGGCGTCGGGAAAGGCCCGCGCCATCGCCTCGAGCACGTTCTCCGCCCCGCCCGAGGACTCGATCCACTCGTGGACGAGCAGGCCCGTCACTAGGGTCGTCCCATCCCGTAATACGACCATCCGGCGGCACGCCACGCGGCGGCATCCAGGCCGTTGCGGCCGTCGACCACCACGCGTCCGTCGGTGAGCGACCCGGCGTGCTCGGGTGACAGCTCACGACGGTACTCGTCCCACTCGGTCACCAACACCACGGCCGCGGCGCCTCGGATCGTCTCGTCGCGATCCGCCTCGAACGTCAACTGCGGGTGCAGTCGGCGCGCGTTCTCGATCGCCTGCGGATCGGTCACGACGACGTCCGCGCCCAGACCGTTCAGCCGGACGGCCACATCGAGGGCAGGGGAGTCGCGCACGTCATCGCTGTGCGGCTTGAACGCGGCGCCCAGCACAGCCACCTTCTTGCCGTGCACGCTGCCGCCCAGACCATCGACGACGAGCTGAACCGCCCGATCGCGGCGGCGCAGATTGATCGCGTCGACCTCGCGCAGGAAGGCCACCGACTCACCCCGGCCGAGCTCCTCGGCTCGCGCGGCGAACGCACGGATGTCCTTCGGCAGGCATCCGCCACCGAACCCGATGCCCGCTCCGAGGAACTTGCGACCGATCCGCGCGTCGTGCCCGATCGCGTCGGCGAGTTGCGTGACATCCGCCCCGGTCGCCTCGGCGATCTCGGCCATGGCGTTGATGAACGAGATCTTGGTGGCGAGGAACGCATTCGCCGATACCTTCACCAGTTCGGCGGTGGCGTAGTCGGTGACGATGAACGGAGTGCCCTTCGCGACAGCCGGGTGGTAGACCTCGCGCAGCACCTCTGCCGCGCGCTGGCCCTCCTCACCGGAGGGGACGCCGGCGACCAGGCGGTCGGGGTCGATGGTGTCCTGCACCGCCCACCCCTCGCGCAGGAACTCTGGATTCCATACGAGCACGGCGCCGGCGGCGGCGATGCGCGGCGCCAGCTCGGCCGCCGTGCCGACGGGCACCGTCGACTTGCCGGCGACGATGTCGCCCGCGGACAGGTGAGGGAGCAGGTCGTCGATCGCGGTGTTCACGTAGGTGAGGTCGGCGGCATGGCCCCCGGCCTGCTGGGGAGTGCCGACCCCGACGAAGTGCACCTTCGCGCCGCGGGCGGCGGAAGCATCCGTCGTGAACGACAGGCGGCCCGACGCGATGCCCTCCGACAGGAGCTGCTGCAGACCGGGCTCGAAGAACGGCGCCTCGCCCTTGGCGAGCGACTCGATCTTGCGGGGATCGACGTCTACACCGACCACCTCATGACCGATGGATGCCATCGCGGCTGCGTGCACCGCACCGAGATAGCCGCAGCCGAACACAGAAAGACGCATGTACTTTTCCTCCCCAGAAAGCAACGCCTCCATCATCCCCTATCAGAGTGGCCGGCGTTGTCGCGCGGGAAAGCGAAAGGCGCGCCCCGGAACGGGACGCGCCTTCCGACGGTGAGACGGATCAGAGGATGCCGGCCCCGACCGGAACCGAGATCGTGGTCGAAGCGGTCAGCGGAGTGCCACCCGGGAGGGTGACCGTGAGCGACACAGGGAAGGACGCGAGGAGGCTGACCGAGATCCCGCTGTTGGTGCCGGCGAGACCGAACTCAACCGGGATCGCGAGGGTGCCATTGCTGGGAAGGGTCACCGAGCGGGTGCCCGTCCACGTCGTCGCCGGGAAGCCGATGTTCGCGCCCAGAACCTGGTTGTAGGTTGCGGTGCGCTCACCAGCGGCCGTTGCGACACCATCGACGGAGTAGACGCCGAAGCCGCGCGCAGTGCCCAGCGGGATGTTGATGCCCGCAGGGCGGCCGACGTTGATCGACACGGTCGCGTCCTGTGCGGCAAGAGCACTGAACCCGGCGGTGGCAGTCCCGGTCGTGATCGAGAACTCGGTGGGAACGGTGACGAGCGCCGTCGCCGTGATGACGCTCGCGCTGTCGAGCACGCGCAGAGCAAGCAGCGAGGTCGAGCTGTCGGTCCACGCCACGCCATTGGCGGTGGTCGAAGCAGCAGCCAGCGGGGTGGCGGCGGCGACGGCGACGACGGGAAGCGACCAGGCGGCGCCCTTGACGAGGGTACGACGCGAGACGTTGGTGTTTTCGATGGTCATGTTTCTCCTGGAATTCGTACGCAAGGCGCTGTGAAGAAGAGCAGTGCCGCCCGGGGGAGCGGCGAGATGTCACCTCGCCGTGCCACTCGGGGGAGCGGCCGATGCCAGATGACAGTTCTGACAATGGCGGAGATGTCGCATAGTGAACCCGGCCGTGTCGCTGACTGATCGAAGAGCGACGGAAAACGATCGCCGAGACGCTTCGAGAGGCTCAGACACCCCGAACCGAAAGGTGGGGGATACTTGCCTGATGGGGACGGGGACCGTGAGGTCGCGGTTGGGTGAGTTCTGGGCGGATGCCTGGCGCTGGTGCCTTTTCGCGCTCGGAGTCGTCTTCGCCGTCTATCTGCTGCTCGACCGCGGCATCCCGAACGGCGCTGTCGCAGCATCCGTCGTCGCCGCGCTCACGGTGGGCGTCGTGCTCACGGCATCTGAGCCCCTCGCCATCGCCCTGATGGCGACGCCCGCACTGCTCGTCACCGAGCGCCTCGGACTGGGCGGCGCCGACCTCACCGTCTCCGACGCGGCGCTCGCCGCGGCTCTCGGCGCCGCGGTGCTGCTCGGAAAGCACACCTACAGCCCGCCGATGCGCGTGATGCTCTGGGCGAACCTCGGCTACCAGTTCGCCTCCCTGCTCACGGTGATCGTCAACCCGTACATGCAGAACACCGTCGAGTGGCTGCACGCATGGCTGCTGGTCTCGGGTGCGCTGATCGTGGGATGGGTGATCGGTCGGGCCGGCCGCGCGCGCCTGGCCTTCATCCTCATCCTGGGTGCGACCGGTGTGATCGCAGCGGGCACCTTCGGCACCGCGATCGGACACGCCCTGCACGGGGAGTTCAGCGCCGTGTACCCCACCTGGCCGTGGCCGATGCACAAGAACTTCGCCGGCGGGATGCTCGGCTTCGCCGCCTTCATCGCCTACGTGAACCCCGACTGGGCCCGCATCGACCGCCGCTGGGCCCGCGCGGCGTTCGTCGTCTTCCTGCTCGCCCTGCTGCTGACGCAGTCCAGGCAGGCCGGCATCGGGCTGGCTCTCGCGCTGCTCGTGCACACGCTGCGACGAGGCGCGGCTAAGCACATCGTGCTCATCATCGTGCTCGCCATCCCCGGTATCTACCTGGTCGTGCAGAGCGTGTTCGATCAGATCGACTCGCAGAACCGGTTCAACTCCTTCTACCAGCGCGTCGACTGGCTGCGCGAGGTGTATGCGTTCTGGAAGCACTCGCCCGTCTTCGGGCACGGGCTGCGGTACTGGTACGTGCAGCCGGGGGCGAACTTCCAGCCCCCGCAGGCCGAGGTCGAGGTGCTCGCCTCGACCGGGATCGTCGGCCTGATCGGTTTCATCGCGATGTGGGCGGTGATGCTGATCGCGCTGTGGCGCGTGGCGCCGAGGTTCGGGATGCTCGCCTTCGGTCTCGTCTTCGCGCGCATCGCGCAGGCGCAGTTCGACCTCTTCTGGGTCGCCGCGCAGGTGTCGGTCCCGTTCTTCGTCGCGGGCATATGCCTGGGCGCGCAGGCCCTCGCCCACGAGCACGATCCCACCCAGCCGTTCTGGGCGATACGGGAGAAGAAGAGCCGACGAGACCGCGATCTCGACCTGCCCGAGCGGGTGCTGGTCAGATCGGGCGCACGAAGGGCCCAGCACATATGATCGAGCGAGACAGAGGGGTGCGGGGATGAGGCTTCGCGACTACGGCAACGCGTTCCGCCGTTACTGGCTGGCGATACTGCTGATGATCGCGGTCGGCGCGGGGGTGGGCTTCGGCTGGGCCAAGTTGCAGACCCCGGTCTACCAGGCCGATGCCAGCGGGTACATCACCGCGGGCACCAAGTTCGACACCTCCACGTTCTCTCCTGGTCAGGTCGACGGGCTCGCCAAGGCGAAGGTGCCGACGTACCTCGACATGGCCACCTGGCGCTCCGTGGCCGAGCGCGCCGGCGAGGAGATCGGCTCGAAGCTGTCGCCCGAGGCGCTGGCCCAGCTGATCACTGTGGAGAACCCGCAGGGCACGGCGATCCTCAAGATCTCCGCGCGCGCGGCGACGCCGGAAGCCGCCCGCGACATCGCTTCGGCCTGGGTCACTGCGCTCGCCGCGGAGATCGATCGCGTCGAGGGCGACGGCAACCCCGAGAGCGCCGAGCTGACCATCAAGCTCGGCGAATCGGCATCCCTGCCTTCCTCTCCCGTCTTCCCCGACACCAGGCTCGCCATGATCGTCGGCGTCGTGCTGGGCCTGGGCGGCGGCATCGCCTTCGCCCTGGTGCGCGCGATGGCCGATCGCCGGCTGCGCACCGCGGCCGACGTGGAGCAGCGACTGCACATCCCCGTCGCCGGCACCCTGCCCGATGTCGGCTCCCTCGCCGACGGACACCGTCTGTACCGACCTGGCGACGTCGCCGAGGACGCCAAGGCGCAGCGTGCGGACTTCGCCGTGCGCGAGTCGCTGCGGATGCTGCGCACCAACCTGCAGTTCATGAACGTCGACAACCCTCCGCGCCGCATCGTCGTCACCAGCGCGCTGCCGGGTGAGGGCAAGTCGACCGTCGCGGCGAACCTCGCCGGCACGCTGGCGGCCAACGGCGCCCACGTGATCCTCGTGGACGGCGACCTGCGGCGCCCCACCGTGGCGGACAGCACGGGCGTGGATGGCGCGGTCGGCCTCACCGACGTGCTCGCGGGGCGACTGGAGATCACGGATGCCCTGCGTCGCGTGCAGGGTGTGCCGAACCTGCTCGTGCTGCCGGCCGGAACCCTTCCGCCGAACCCCAGCGAGCTGGCGGGGTCGGAGCGGATGCACAAGCTGCTGGCGGACCTCGCGAAGCACGCGATCGTAATCATCGACGCGCCTCCGCTGCTCGCCGTCACGGACGGTGCCGTGCTCACCCGGGCCGCAGACGGCGCCCTCATCGTCGTGTCGGCAGGGCACACCAGCTACGACACCGTCGACGACGCGGTCGCCGTGCTGGAGAAGATCCACGGCCACGTGCTCGGCGTCGTGCTGAACCGGGTGGCGGTGCCCAACGCCGGAGCGTACGGCGCCTACGCCTACGACGCGAAGCAGTCGCGGAGCTCGGATGCTGCCGCCGGACGCGCAGAGGACAAGCCGGCCGCGACTCCTGCGGCATCCGCCGACGTCGCGACCGCGCCCGAACCGGGTCGCCGTCGTGGCGTCCGGAAGAGCACGGACGAGGACGTCATGACCGAGCTGTTCGGCAGGACGCCTGCTGACGACAGTGGCCGCTGACGGCGACCGGCGACTGCGGATCGCACTGATCGCCTCGTCGTACGCCCCGCACATCGGCGGCGTCGAGGAGCACGTGGCGCAGGTCTCGCGTGCGCTTCGATCCCAGGGGCACGAGGTCGAGGTCTGGTCCGTCGACCGGGGCCGGCGCCCCGCCGCATCCGCTCTCGAGACCCCTCCGGTGCGCTACCTGCCCACACCGCTGCCCGCGCGGACCGCGGCGGCGCTGCTCCGCTACGCGCTCGCGGCTCCCGCGGCCTGGCTGCAGTGGCGCACGGCCGCACGGGAGTTCCGCCCCGATGCGCTTGTCGTGCAGTGCTTCGGTCCCAACGGCGTGTACGCGCTGCGACTGCACCGTGTCACCGGCATCCCGTTGATGGTGGTCTCGCACGGCGAGACCCTGGGCGACGACAACGGCGCGTTCGCACGATCACGGCTGCTGCGGGACTCGCTGCGTGCGGCGCTGGCCGCCTCGTCCGCGCACGCCGCCCCCAGCCGCTACGTGCTCGACGACCTCAGCGCACGCTTCGGCGCGGGTGAGGGCACGATCATCCCCAACGGCGTGGACCGGATGCCGTCATTCGACGTGCCCGTGCGCGAGCAGGATCTGCTCGTCGCGGTCGGGCGGCTCGGGCGGATGAAGGGCTTCGACCTGCTCATCGACGCGTTCGCCGCGCTGGAGAAGGGCAAGCTGGAGATCGTCGGCGATGGCCCGGAGCGCGAGGCGCTGCAGCAGCAGATCAGTGCGCTCGGCCTGGACGATCGCGTGCGCCTGCTGGGCGAGCGCGACGCGGCGGGCGTGGCGGAGCGGATCGCGGCGGCGACGGCCGTGGTCGTCCCCAGCCGTTCGGAGTCGTTCGGCATCGTCGCGCTCGAGGCCTGGCGCGGCGGCGCACCCCTGGTGATGACCAGCCGCGGGGGAGCAGCCGAGTTCATCCGGGACGGGGAGGACGGGCTGCTGGTGGACCCGGAGGACGCCGCGGCGCTGACGGATGCCCTGCGGCGGATGCTGTCGGATGCCCCGTTGCGCGACAGACTCGCCGAGGCGGGCCTGGACCGGGTGAAGGCGTTCAGCTGGCCGCGCGTGGCGCTGCTTTACGACATGGTGCTGCGGGCCATCGTGGGGCATCGACGATGACGACGTCGTTCAAGTACGAGGGCGCGTTGCGCCGGCGCGCGCGCCAGATGCGGCGCCTGATCGCCGCGGGCGGGCACCGCGCCGCCTGGGGCGCACCGGTCGTGCCGGCGTACTGGTGGGACGGGCATCCGAATTTCGGCGACGCGCTCACCCCCTGGCTGCTGCCGCGTTACGGCATCGTGCCCGTGTATCGCGAGCCCCGCCAGGCGCGCTTGGCGGGTGTGGGCAGCCTGCTCGAGTTCTTCTCCTCCGACTACGACGGCGCCATCTGGGGCACCGGCCTGATGACCGACGTCGAGCAGAAGATGCCGTCGGCCTCCGTGCTCGCGCTGCGCGGACCGCTCACCGCGGAGCGCATCGGAGCCGATGAGGTGCCCTACGGCGACCCCGGCCTGCTCG
>Ga0256796_1000117_pt1 | contig 40742 bp, 42 predicted proteins | sample MC6MC0947MT_FD_190209 | JGI IMG/M metagenome (GOLD analysis project Ga0256796, IMG submission 190209) | Metatranscriptome of enriched soil aggregate microbial communities from Iowa State University, Ames, United States - MC6-MC0947-MT... | ecosystem: Environmental > Terrestrial > Soil >...
CGCGACGCTGCCGGTGCGGATGCAGGCGCAGCAGGCGAGCGCGCAGGCGCTGGCCGAGCGGCTTCAGGGCAACCCGGCGGTGGCCGAGGTCTTCTACCCGGGGCTCGGCGACGAGCGCGGCATCGTCGGACGCCAGATGAGCGGGGGCGGAGCCATGATCGCCGTCCGGCTGGCCGGCGGCTACGCGGCGGCCGAGGCGCTCACCGGCGCCGTCCGCCTGTTCACGCACGCGGTCTCGCTCGGGGGAGTGGACTCCCTGCTGCAGCATCCTGCCGCCCTGACCCATCGTCCCGTCGCGCCCGAGGCCCGTCCGGGAGCCGACATCGTGCGGCTGTCGATCGGTCTCGAGAACGTCGAGGACCTCGCCGCCGACCTCGAGCAGGCGCTCGTGAAGGCGCAGGCCGTCGCCAGGGTCTGACGGCCGGCGATCCTGTCGCAGGACTGCGACAGGATCGCGACGAGGCCGCGACCACAGGCACGGGCGCGGCCTCTATCGTCGAAGCATGAGCCACAGCCCCGCACCCCAGTACGTACCCGTCTACGTCGCGGCTCAGCCGAGGACGAACGGTCTGGCGATCGCATCGTTCATCCTGGGATTGTGCGGTTTCGCGCTGATCCCCGTGGTGATGGGCCACGTCGCCCTGTCGCAGATCAGGAGTCGCGGAGAGGGCGGTTCCGCGTTCGCGATCGTCGGCCTGATCCTCGGATACATCGGCTGCGCCGGCTACCTGCTGCTCGCGATCTTCCTCCTGGGCGGCGCGGTGTTCCTCACCACGGGCTCGTTCGGCTGATCAGCGTCAGGCCGCGATCGGCGTGATCGCGCGCGGAGGTCCGAACCTCGCGGTCGCCAGCAGGAGCCCCGACAGGACGATCACTCCCGCGGCCACCGCGAAGAAGGCGGGCAGCCCCGCGAAGTCGGCCACGAGGCCGACCCCGGCGTAGGCGAGCGGGCTGAGCCCGAGGGTGAGCAGAGTGAGCACCGCGGTGACCCGGCCCAGCATCGTCACCGGGGTGGACCGCTGCACCTGCCCCTGGCAGATCACCTGCGTCACGCCGCTCGCGACGCCCAGCCCCGCGCTGCACAGCACCGCCGGCACCGCATCCGCCGACATCCCGAACACGAGCAGGAGCACCGCGGTCGCCGCCAGCGAGCCGAGCACGGTCGGGCGGCCGCCGGCACGGGGCAGGGCCGACATCAGCAGGCTGATCGCGAGCCCGCCCAGACTGAAGGCGGTCAGCATGGCGCCTGCCATGCCGGGATGCCAGCCGCGCTCCTGCGCGAGCAGCACCATCGCCACACCCATGGGCCCGGAGAACGGCAGCTCGGACAGCGCCGTTCCGAACACCAGGGGCGCGATCCTCAGCCGCCGGACCGTCCGCCAGCCCGATCCCGTGACCAGCTGGTCCGGTGCGTCACCCGCCGCCGAGGCGGTATGCGGCCGGATGCCGCGCAGCAGCAGCACGGATGCGAGGAAGAGGGCGGCGAGCACCGCGAACGCGGCAGTTCCGCCCGCAGGCAGCAGCACGGCCCCGAGCAGCGGACCCACGGCGTTGCCGATCCGCAGTCCGCTGAGTCGCCACGCCTGGAGGCGGGGGAGATCGTCGGTAGCCACGAGCCGGGCGGGCATCGCGCCGACCGCGGGGATGAAGCAGGCATCCACGATCCCGAAGATCACGGCGACGGCCAGCAGCCACCAGGGGAGCACGCCGAGCAGCGCGGTGAGGGCGCTCGCGGCGATGAGGGTCACCGCTCGCGCCGTGTCCGTCCAGATCGCGATGCGGCGCGGATCGATGCGGTCGGCGAGCAGGCCTCCGACCAGCAGGAGCAGCAGGCGCGGAACCGAGCCGGCCGCCAGGATCAGGCCGGACCAGCCCGCGCCACCGACTTCGGCAGCAGCCCAGGTGAGGACCAGGTAGTACGCGACGTCGCCTAGGATCGCCAGCGTGTACGCGACCACCCATCGTGCCGCGTCGCCGCGGATGCCCATGATCACGGCCGGCCGTAGATCTGCAGGCGGATCTGGGTGATCGGGCCTTCCTCTGCGGCGCGGTGGCGGTCGATCACCTCCATGAGCTCGGCGCGAAGGGCGCGGCGACCCGCCCCGTCGAGGGGGAGCCGAAGGTCGATGAAGGCCGACTCGGCGAGCCAGGCGGCATCGGCCCCTGGCACGTCGGCTGCGACGCGGTACAGCTCCTCGGCGTTCATGAGCACGGTCGACTGCACGTACTGCCTGGTGACCGCATCATCATCGTGCTCGGCAGCGTCGAGCTGCAGGGCATCCGCGGTTGCACGCCACCAGCGCTCCCGCAACGTGCCCATACCGGGTTCCTCGGCGATGAGACCGCCCGCTTCGAGGCGGCGCAGGTGATAGCTCGCGGCGCCGGAGTCGAGCTCGAACTCCCGACCGAGGATGCGGGACGTCGCCGGTCCCTGCTCGCGCAGCCGACGGAGGAAGGCCAGGCGCATGGGGTGGGAGAGCACGCGCAACTGCGCGGTGCTGAGCTCGTCGCGTTCCATGTCCGCCAGGCTAATGTTGCGAAGAACTCTTCGCAACTAGATCTCAGGCAGGGCTGGGGGAGGCGAGACTGGGCTGACGTGACACGATGGAGCAATGAGTTCTGCCAACGTGACCGCCAACCTCAGCCGTGACGAGACCGCGGAGCGGGCGGCGCACATCACCGTCCACAGCATCCGCGTCGAACTGGACCTGAGCGGCGCACCCGAGCGGGCCCGCACCGGTTTCTCAACCGTCACCACGCTGAACTTCGATGCCACCGCGACGGAGACGTGGATCGACTTCATCGGCGAGAGCGTCTCCCGCGTGGTCGTGAACGGTGAGGAGCAGGACGTCCGCTGGGACGGCGCCCGCATCTCGATCGAAGGCCTGAAGGCGCAGAACGAGGTCCGCGTCGAGGCGGTGGCCGAGTACAGCCGCTCCGGCGAGGGAATGCATCGCTTCCACGATCCGGTGGACGGCGAGACCTATCTGTACACCCAGTACGAGCCGGCCGATTCACGCCGGGTGATGGCGTGCTTCGAGCAGCCTGACATGAAGGCCGCCTACACGTTCGACGTGTCGGCGCCCGCCGGCTGGCATGTGCTCTCGAACCAGTCGGCCGAGCACGTGCACGAGGGCATCGGGGTGCAGCGCATCGAGTTCGCGCCGACGCTGCCGATCTCCAGCTACATCACCGCGGTCGCCGCCGGTCCCTACGCGCGCATCGACGGCGAGTGGTCGCGCGAGGGCCAGCACATCGACCTGGGCGTGCTGTGCCGCGCGTCACTGGCCGAGCACCTCGAGGCCGACGAGATCCTCGAGGTCACGCGACAGGGCCTGGACTTCTTCAGCGACGCCTTCGCCTACCCGTACCCCTGGGGCAAGTACGACCAGATCTTCGTGCCGGAGTACAACCTCGGCGCGATGGAGAACCCGGGCCTGGTCACCTTCACCGAGGCGTACATCAACCGCGGGGCGGCGACCGACGCGCAGCGCGGCGGCCGCGCCAACACGATCCTGCACGAGATGGCGCACATGTGGTTCGGCGACCTGGTCACCATGCGCTGGTGGGACGATCTGTGGCTCAAGGAGTCCTTCGCGGACTACATGGGGTCGCATGCCTCCGCCGCGGCGACGCGCTTCACGGACGCGTGGGCGCGCTTCGCGAACAGTCGCAAGGCCTGGGCGTACCGGCAGGACCAGCTCCCCACCACGCATCCGATCGTCGCCGACATCCCCGACCTGGAGGCGGCCAAGCTGAACTTCGACGGGATCACGTACGCCAAGGGCGCGGCGGTGCTCAAGCAACTGGTCGCGTTCGTGGGTGAGGACGCCTTCTTCGAGGGCGCCCGCCGCTACTTCGCCGCGCACGCGTTCGGGAACACCACCCTCGAGGACCTGCTCGACAAGCTCGGCGAGGTCTCCGGGCAGGACCTGCGCGCCTGGTCGCGCGCCTGGCTCGAGACCAGTGGCGTCTCGGCTCTCCGGTTGGAGACGGATGCCGACGGCCGGCGTCTCCTCGTGCAGGACGGCGGCGCCGCGGGACCGCGCCCGCACCGTCTGCGCATCGGCCTGTACGACCTGGACGACGGCCGCCTCGCGCTTCGCGAGCGCATCGAGCTCGGCATCCACCAGGAGCGCACCGAGGTGGAGATCCCGGATGCCGACCTGACCCTGCTCAACGACGACGACCTGACGTATGCGAAGGCGCGCCTGGATGAGCGGTCACTGACGGCCGTAGAGGAGTCGCTGTCGACGCTCGAGGACGACCTGGTGCGCGGCCTCGTCTGGTCGTCGCTGTGGAACGCGACCCGCGACGGTGACCTCGCGGCGGTCCGCTACCTCGAGATCGTCCGTCGCCACGCGCCCGCCGAGTCCAACGTGGCTCTGCTGACCACCGTGCTGCTGAACGCCGCGTTCGCCGTGCGCCACTACGTCGCCGACGATGCGCGTGACGAGCAGAGCCGCGCGTGGGTGGACGCGGCGTGGTCCGCGCTGCAGTCGGCGGATGCCGGCAGCGACGCGCAGCTCGCATGGGCGCGCGCGTTCGCCGCGGCATCCCGCTTCGATGCACACCACGCGGATGCCGTGCGCGGCATCCTGAACGGCGGAGCGCCGCGTGGGCTTCCTGTCGACGCGGACCTGCGCTGGCTGATGCTGACGGCCCTCGCCACCACGGGCGACGCGACCGTCGAGGAGATCGTCGCCGAGCGCGCCGCCGACGACACCGCCACCGGCCGCACCGCGGAGATCCGCGCGCTGGCTTCCCGCCCGGATGCGGCGACGCGGGCGGCGGCGTGGGACTCCGCGTGGAACGACCTCACCCTCAGCAACGATCACTTGGATGCGACGATCGGCGGCTTCCGGGCCGGCGGGCGCCGGGATCTGATCGCCTCCTTCGACGGCGAGTACTTCGAGCGGATCCGCGAGGTGTGGGGCACCCGCTCGATCGAGCTCGCGCAGCGCCTTGTCGTGGGGCTTTTCCCGGCGACGACCGACACGACCCTCGTGGACGCGTGGCTGGAGGCGAACTCCGACGCGCCCGGTGCGCTGCGGCGCCTGGTGATCGAGTCGCGCGACGACCTCGCGCGCGAGATCCGTGTGCGGGCCGCGCAGGGCTGACCCTCAGGGCTCGAAGAGCCTGGGGTCAGAGGTCCAGGGCGTCCCCGGGCGGGAGATCGACGAACTCGCCTCCACCCTGCTCGGTCGCCCACTGCAGCCGCTGCTGATGCATGGTGCGCCCGATCGTGGACAGGGTCATGTCGTGCGTGCCGAACGCTCGCTTCGGAGCGACCGCGAGCACGAAGTCGATGGCCTCACCGATCTTCAACCACGGCGCGCCGAGAGGCGCCGCGAGCGTGTCCACGGCGACGCCCTCGGGCACGGCGTAGGAGTCTCCGGGGTAGTAGAACTGCTCGTTGACGAGAACGCCGACATTGTCGACGTGCGGCAGGGATGAGTGGATCACGGCATGATCCCCGCCGAAGAAGCGCAGCGTGAAGTCGCCTACAGTGACCGTGTCACCGGGCCGGACGACGTTGACCTCGTAATCACCCGCTGCCTCGGCGACGCCCGCGGGAGCGTAGATAGGCGTGCCGGGGGCATCGCGCAACATCCGGTCGAGGTGACCCGGTGTCCAGTGGTCGGCGTGTTCGTGGGTGAGCACGATCGCCACGAGGTCGTGCAGATCGTCCAGGGGAGCGGTGAACGAGCCCGGGTCGATCACGAGCGTCTGGCCGACGTGGTCGATGCGGAGGGCGGCATGTTCGAACTTGGTGACGCGCATGTCGCCGAGTCAACTCCGTCGCTCGTGCGAGAGCAAGCCGGATGCCGCGACACGCCCGTCGGACCGTGAAGAGATGCGCTGATTTGGATTCGCAGGATGCGTCATGGCAAACTTGCACGGTTGCCAAAACGGCCCGCAAGGGCCAGAACGGCCCCATCGTATAGCGGCCTAGTACGCCGCCCTCTCACGGCGGTAACGCGGGTTCGAATCCCGCTGGGGTCACAGCGACACGAAGGCCCTCCGAGCGATCGGAGGGCCTTCGGCATTTCCGAGTGGCCCGTTCAGCACAGACATCGATCTATGCATCGGAATGAAATTCCCGGCGAAGAGGTTGTCGTGAGCATGACGGACATCGAATTCGGGCTCGACACCTTCGGCGGCGTGACCCATGACGCGGAGGGCAACCCTGTTCCGCATCCGCAGGTGGTGCGCGATCTCATCGAGGAAGCCGTGCTCGCTGACGGACTGGGCCTGGACTTCTTCGGACTGGGGGAGCACCACCGGCCGGACTTCGCCGTGTCCAGCCCCGAGGTGGTGCTGTCGGCGATCGCCGCACGTACAGAGCGCATCCGGCTCGGCTCCGCTGTCACGGTGCTGAGCTCCGATGACCCCGTGCGCGTGTTCGAGCGCTTCTCGACTCTCGACGCGGTCTCGAACGGCCGAGCGGAGATCGTCGCAGGACGCGGCTCGTTCATCGAGTCCTTCCCGCTCTTCGGGTTCGACCTGCGACAGTACGAGGAACTGTTCGAGGAGCGCCTCGACCTGCTCTCGCAGCTGCTGAAAGAGGAGCCCGTCACCTGGCAGGGGAACACCCGCGCGGCTCTCGAGAACCAGCGCGTCTTCCCGACCACCGCGAACGGGCTGCGCACCTGGGTGGGCGTCGGTGGCAGCCCCGACTCCGTCGTGCGCACCGCGCGCTACAACTTCGGCCTGTTCCTCGCGATCATCGGAGGGCCCGCCGCGCGCTTCGCGCCGTATATCGACCTGTTCGAGCGTGCGCAGGATCAGTTCGGGGTCGAGCATAAGCCGGTTGCCGTGCACTCGCCGGGCCTTGTCGCCGAGACCGACGAGAAGGCACGCGCGCTGACCTACGACGGATGGCTCGCCATGCGCACGCGCATGGGGCAGGAGCGCGGATGGGCGCCGCCGGCGGTCGGCGACTTCGAGCGCGAGATCGAGAGCGGTGCGCTGTACATCGGGTCGCCCGAGACGGTGGCCCGCAAGATCGTCGCGACGCTGAACACCCTGCGCGTGAATCGCTTCGACTTCAAGTACGACCAGAGCATGATCACGCACCAGACCATGCTGGATTCGATCGGCCTGTACGGCGAGAAGGTCGTCCCGATGGTCAAGGACATGCTCGGCTGACGGGCGTTCTGCGGAGGTCCCGCCTCGATTTGGCGGGGCCTCCGCGGTCATGGCATACTTGAACGGTTGCAGTGACGGCCCCATCGTATAGCGGCCTAGTACGCCGCCCTCTCACGGCGGTAACGCGGGTTCGAATCCCGCTGGGGTCACTCACCAGAAGGCCCTCCGGAATCCGGAGGGCCTTCTTCCTTTCGGTGCGCTCGGCTCAGATCGCCGTCGCGGTGTCACCGTTCCGAGATCTTCTTCTCTCGAACATCTCCATCGCAGCGAACCCCAGGATGACGCCGCAGACCGCGCACACCGCGCCCGCGACGACGTCCGAGGGATAGTGCACCACGGCGTACACGCGGGCGAGCGCAGTGACCGCCACCAGCATGACGCCGCCCGCGAGCACCCAGCCGCGCGCGGCCGTGCGCCACGTCAGCAGGATCAGCACGGTCGCCAGCGCCGTGACGAAGGCGACGTGTCCGCTCGGGTAGGAGGCATCGGTCTCCGGTGCGACGACGCGATGCACGGCATCCGTCCACTCCGGACGGGGCCGAGCGACGATCACCTTCAGTGCGCCGGCCATCAGCCAGCCGCCGGCGACGGCCGCGCCGACAGCCAGACCCGCCACGAGGCGCGTCGACCGCAGAGCCACGACGGCTGCCAGCAGCACTCCGATCACCACAGCAGATGCAGGCTGGAAGCCGACGGAGACCGCCTGCGAGATCGCATCGAGCACGGGGGAATGCAGAGCGTTCAACCACAGGGCCGCCCCGAGCTCAGCGTGCGATCCGCGTATCGCCAGACCGAGGAACAGCATGGCCACGAGGCCGATCGCCGCGCTGGACGCGGCGATCCGCATCGAGCGCGGGGAACCCGGCCAGGCGGGCAGCAGTCGCGCGCTCGTCTGCGCCGGTCCGGTCGGCGGATGCGCTGTGGAAGTCACCATGGGATCCTCTCCGGCGCTCAGAACGAACCCCGCCGCATCCCACGTTAGAAACGGGGTGCCGCGGGATTGTGAGACGACGCTGAGAGCCGGTTATGGGTCAGCCGGGGCGGTCAGGCGCGCTCCATAGCGCCCTGGGCGCGGGGTGCGGCGAATGTGCTGGTCAGCCACAGAGCGGCGACGGTGCCGACCAGCGCGGCGAGCGCGAGCGGCAGGTCCAACCCGTATGTCGTGATGCCGAGCACCGGCAGGACGAACAGCAGGATCGCCAGAGGCGTGGCTCCGGTGAACCGCGCCTCCTGCAGCGGCGGCGTCTTCTCGAACCGCATCAGGGGCAGCGACAGAGCCAGCACCGCGGCGAGCACGAGCACGAAGAACAGCGGACGGGTCCACCACCACACGGCCCCGCCCGGATGCGGCATCGGAATCGGAAGCAGCAGCTCGACGCCGATCAGCACCATCACCGTCGGGAGATGCCACAGATACACGGTCATCAGTCGTGAGCCGATCAGGAGCATCACGCCCTGCACCGCCTTGGTGCGCGTCAGCGCTGTGAGCGGGCGATGCAGCAGCGTGAGGGCCGCCGCCTGCACGACGGCCAGCACAGCGAGCGGTATGGTCGGGGGCCACTGGTTCGAGAGCATGTTCCACCACGAGCCCATCAGCGGGACGGATGCCGCGGCGAGCCCGTACCCACCGACGATAAGCGCGACCAGCTGCCAGACGGTGCGTGCCCGGAACCAGCCGTCGTACATCAGGAATCCGACCTGCTGGCAGAACAGCCAGACGAACAGCACGTTGGGGATGCCGAAGAACTGCTCGCCGAACCCGTAGCCGTCGGCGGGCACCGAGCGGATGCCGAATGCTTCGCGCATCAGAAGGAAACGGACGGCATCGACTGCGACGACGCACAGGAAGAGCACGGCCAGCACCCGCATTCCCCAGCGCTCATGCAGGCGCATCATCCGCGGCGCGCAGGCCTGCGTGATCGCGTACGCCGCGAGGAACCACAGCGGCGATCCCACCCCGACCGCGACGGCATCGACGAGAGCGGGGTCGAGGCCCAGCATCCGCGCCGCGCCCAGCACCACGGAGAAGAACGCGAACAGGGGGAGCGCCGGCCGCGCGAGGCGCGCCAGCCGCACGCGCACGAACTGATCCTCGCTGGCACCGCGCCGCTGCGCTGAGCGCCATCCGGCGCGGGCTGCGAAGCCGCCGATCACGAAGAAGAGCGGCATGATGTCGACGATCCAGCTCGCGACATCGAACCACGACTGCCGCTCGACGGTCTTCTCGATGAGGATCCGGCCGTCAGAATCCCGGCCGACGCCGCTGTACAGGATGTGCGCGAACACGACCAGCAGCACGCAGCCCACGCGCACCAGGTCGAGCGTGAGATCCCGGCCCTGCGGGACGGCACGGGTCGGCGTCGGTGCGGCGCTGCTCATGCCGATGAGTCTAGGAGGTGGCCGCGTCCCGCAAGGAGATCGCCCGGATGCCGGGGTTGCGCAGGGGCATGATCATCAGCAGCGCCATCGCGCCCCCGTACAGCGCGAAGGGCACCCAGAGCGGCAGGACGCCCGCGATCAGGCCGAACAGCGCCATGGCGACCGGCATCAGACAGTCGTCACCGAGCCGCAGGATCGACCCGAGGCGCCCCAGGTAGTCGGGGGCCGCAGTCGCGGCGAACGTCGACCCCAGCAGGGCTGAGGCGAAGCCTGCGGTGAATCCGATCGCCAGGCTCCCCGCGCCCACGACGATCGGCGACCCGATGCCGAGAGCGACGATTCCCGCGCCCTGCACCATCAGCGCAGTGAAGCCTCCGATGGCCTCGCGGCGCGGGCGACGTCGCACGACCACCAGCGCACCGGCCATCGCGCCGCCGCCGACCAGGGCCTCGAACACGCCCACCGCTCCCGCGCCCCACCCATGGGCCGTCGCCTGCAGCGGCAGGCCGATCGAGATCGCCGGCCCCACTGCCAGGTTGAGGCCCGACAGGGCGATGACCAGTGTGCGAGTGGCGCGTTCCCGGCCCAGGTAGCGGAATCCGTCGGCGACACCGCGCAGCACGCTCTGCTCCGCCGACGCGCGGGGGAGCGCGAAGCGCGGGCGCAGCCAGAGCACGATGAACACGATCACCACCACGTAGGTCAGCGTGTTCAGCCCGGCGCTGCCCGACAGCCCGAACGCGGCCACCAGGAAGCCGCCCATCGCCGAGCCGGCCATCGTCCCCAGCCGGGACAGAGTCTGGCTGAGGGCCGAGTAGGCGGGAAGATCGGCGGTGGATACGAGCTGCCGGGGCATCGTCCCCGCCGCGGGCTCGAAGAACGCGTCGCACAGGCCGAACGCGATGCTCGCGATCAGCAGCGCCGCGACGGTGGGCTGCGCCGCCAGGCACCAGACGGCGACTGCGACGAGCACGACCACGCGCAATGCGTTGAACAGCACCATCAGCCGCCGGGCGTCCTTGCGGTCGGCGTACGCCCCGCCCACCAGCAGCACGATCGCCCGCGGCACCGTGCCTGCGGCGACCACGAGGCCCGCGACGGCGGGAGAGGCGATCTGCACCGCGGTCCACGCGAAGGCGATCGTGAAGATCGCGTCCCCGGCATCCGACAGCGCCTTGATCACCAGCCACGCCTGCACCAGACGATCACGACGGAACGCGGGCGGAGTGCGCAGCAGGGTGGGCTCGGTGGCGGTCATCTCACACCTCCGTCGGAAAGCCGTGGGCGAAGAAGAACACCGGCATCCGCTCCTGACCGTCGTCGCGGTCGATCCCGCGGCGCCACTCGTCGACCATCGCGTTCAACCGCGCCTGCAGGTCGCTGAGCTCCTCCTGCGTCGCCCAGGCCAGCGAGTCCGTGCTGAAGCCGGTCGCCTCGCTCTGCGGCGACACCCGGTACCAGCGCTGCAGCAGATCGAGCTGATGGCGCACGTTCGCGCGCTGCGCCTCACGGGCCAGAAGGGCGTCCGCCGGGGACTCGTAGTCGTTCGACGACCACGTGAACGACCTCCTGGCGAGCCGCCACCAGCTCGCCCGTCCGTCGCCGTCGGGCGCCTCCACGCGCTCGACGACGCCGGCCTTCTCCAGCATCCGCAGATGGTGGCTGATGCTGCCCACCTGCGCGTCGAGGACCCGCGCGAACGTCCCGACCTGGGTCTCGCCGTGCAGTTGCAGATGATCGATCATGCGCCGCCGCAGCGGATGCGCGATCGCGGTGATGACGGAGATGTGTTCCACGCCCGCAACGCTAAGCGGGCTTCCGCATTCTCACAAGACTTCTTGTATACCCCGGAAAATCAGGGAACTCGGGTCTTGCTCATCCTGCGGCGAATGAGCCAGACCACCAGCAGCACCACGCCGGCGACGGCGAGCCAGGGGAGCAGGAACCCGAACGCGATGACCACCCCGTTCAGCGCCGCGATCAGCCCGTTCCAGCCGGCCAGCAGTCCGTCGCCGAAACCGGCCGGATCTGCCTGGGTCGCCTTCGCGCGCTTGGTCAGCTGCACCTGCACGCTGGACATCGACACCTGGTCGTCGAGCGACTTCAGCTGCTGCTGGTAGCTCTCCAGCTGTGCCTGCCGTTCGCTGAGCGCGGTCTCCGCGGCGATCAGGTCCGCCACCGAGCCCGACTTCGACATCAGTTCGGTGAGGCGCTGCACCGACGCCTTCGATGCATCGACGCGAGCGCGCAGATCGACGGCGGTCGCGGTGACGTCCTCCCGCGAGATCGAGGAGCCAAGCACCTGACCCCGCTCGCCGACGGCATCAATCACCGCTGTGAGATCGGCGGCGGGCACGCGGATGCTGACCCACCCGTCCCCGCTCGGCAGCGAGGGCTCGGTGGGTGCGCCCTGCCCGGCATCCGGAGCGGTCCCGGACCGTGCACCCGGCTCGAGCCCGATGTCGCTGGACTCCACGTAGCCGCCGTGCTTCTCGGCGAGAGCGGTCAGCGCATCGGCCGCCTTCGCGACGTCGGCGACGCGCAGCGTGACCCGCGCGGTGGTGATGATGTCACGGCCCGCGGAGGGGGTGTCCGTGCTCGTGCCGGGCGCGCTCCCTCCGGCCGCGCTCTTCGCTCCGTCGCCCTGCACGGACTCCGGCATCCCCACCGCGGGAAGCGGCCCCGCGTCATAGGCGGCGGTGTCGCCGCCGGCGCTGTTCGCGCCCGTCGGTCCGTGCGAGACCGCCGACAGCAGCGGCGGGGAGATCAGGATGCCCGCGGCGAAGGCCGCAGCCACACCCAGGCCGAGCGCCCAGCGTCGCCGCCGGCGGCGCGCTGTGCTCTCCGGCTGCGCTGGACGGAGCAGAGGCCGCTCTTCGGCGATGTCGTCGAAGACCGCCTCCTCGATCCGTGCGATGGTCTCGTCGCTCAGCGGCGGCAGCTCCACGCCATCGTTCTCGCTCATGCGTCCCTCATCTCCTGAGCAGCGCCTCGCAGGCGCGTGCGAACCCGGGACAGACGGTTGCGGACGACGGCGTGGCTCACGCCGAGCTCCTCCGCGGCGACCTGGTAGGCGTAGCCCTCCACCGCGCACAACCGGAAGATGCGGCGGTCGGTCTCGTCGAGCCGTCCCACCTCCTCGGCGATGCGCTCGGCCAGGGCAGCGGAGATCACCTGATCCTCGACGCTGATCGTGTCGGGGATCGTCTCCTCCAGGGCATCCGCGGTGTTGGCCCGGTCCCGGCGCAGGATCCGCAGCCGGTTCGCCGCCTGGAAGCGGCAGATCGTCGCGAGCCAGGGCAGCAGCGAATCCCCGGCCAGCTCGAGCCCTGGCAGCTTGCGCCAGGCGACCACGAAGGTCTCCTGCGCCACATCCTCGGCATCCGGTGCCGAACCGAGGATGCCGTGCGCGATCCAGTACACCGGCCGCACATGGGCGCGATAGATCTCGCGGAAGGCATCCTGATCTCCGGATGCCGCCCGTGCGGCCCACTCGCGATCCTCTGTGCTGGTCGGCATGACCGTCCCGTCCGTGTCTGTTGATCAGGAAGTGTCGCGTCCGGCCTCATCGTCTCAGATTCCTCGACATCCCGGATTGTTCGGTAGCATGGGCTCTGCGAGAGGGAGTATCCCGACATCGCGCAGATCGTCATCACGAGCACCGTCATCGCTGCTCCGGTCGCGCGGCGCACCACCGGTGCGGGGAGAGACTTTCGGACTTCCGCCAACCCTCCGAAAGGTCCTCCGCCCTTGGATATCCCTGTCTGGTTCGAGATCACCTCGCTGGCCGTGCTGACCGCCATCCTCATCGGCGATCTGCTGCTCATCCTGAAGCGCCCGCACATCCCCAGCACCAAGGAATCGGCCCTGTGGGTCGTGTTCTACGTGACGCTCGCGCTGATCTTCGCCGGTGTGCTGTTCCTCATCGGCGATGCCAAGACATCGCTCGACTTCCTCACCGGATGGGCGATGGAGTACAGCCTCTCCATCGACAACCTGTTCGTGTTCATCCTGATCATGACCCAGTTCTCGGTGCCACGGCGCTATCAGCAGGAGGCGCTGATGGTGGGCATCATCATCGCGCTGGTCCTGCGCGCGATCTTCATCATCATCGTCGGCGCCGCCGTCCAGCACCTCAGCCCGATCTTCTACATCTTCGGCGCCTTCCTGCTGTATACGGCGATCCGCCAGGCTCTTCCCGACAAGGAGGAGGACGACGCGCAGACCGAGGGCTTCATCGTCCGCCAGATCCGCCGGGTGATCCCGATCAGCGACGAGTACGACGGCCCGAAGGTGCGCACCACCATCAACGGCAAGAAGATCTGGACGCCGATGCTGATCGTCTTCGTGTCGCTGGGCGTGACCGACCTGATGTTCGCGGTCGACTCCATCCCCGCCATCTTCGGCATCACGACGAACGCGTTCATCGTGTTCACCGCCAACCTGTTCGCCCTGATGGGCCTGCGTCAGCTGTACTTCCTGCTGGGCGACCTGCTCGACAGGCTGCGCTACCTGCACTACGGGGTCGCGTTCATCCTCGGCTTCATCGGCGTCAAGCTCGTGCTGCACGCCATGCACGAGAACGAGCTGTCGTTCATCAACGGCGGTCAGCCGATCGAGTGGGCGCCCGACATCAACAACTGGGTGTCGCTGGGCGTGATCTTCGCGTCGATGGCGGTCGCCACGATCGCCAGCCTGATCGCGTCCGCCCGCGAGAAGCGCACGTCGGTCGCGAGCTGAGCGGATCGTCACACAACGCGGCATCGGGCGAAGCACCCGATGCCGCGTTGTAGACTGGCCCGCATGCGGCGTGTGGTTCTCCTCCTTAGCAGCCGCGGCGGGACCTCGATCTAGGCCTTCCTCGCCGCGGAGTCCATCATGGGCCGACTCATCGAGCCACAAGGAACACACCGCATGACAAGCACCGCACCCCGCACCCTCGCAGAGAAGGTCTGGGACGACCATCTCGTCGTCAAGGGCGAGAACGGCGAGCCCGACCTGATCTACATCGATCTGCACCTGATCCACGAGGTCACCAGCCCGCAGGCCTTCGACGGGCTGCGTACCGAGGGCCGTCCGCTCCGCCGCGTCGACCTGACCATCGGCACCGAGGACCACAACACGCCGACGCTCAACATCGACAAGCCGATCGCCGACCTCACCAGCCGCACGCAGATCGAGACTCTGCGCCGCAACGCCGAGGAGTTCGGCGTGCGACTGCACTCGCTCGGCGATGCCGAGCAGGGCATCGTGCACGTCGTCGGTCCGCAGCTGGGGCTGACCATGCCCGGCATCACAGTGGTCTGCGGCGACTCGCACACGTCCACGCACGGAGCGTTCGGCGCCATGGCCTTCGGCATCGGCACCAGCGAGGTCGAGCACGTGATGGCCACGCAGACCCTGCCGCTGAAGCCGTTCAAGACCATGGCGATCAACGTCGAGGGCGAGCTCCGCCCGGGCGTCACCGCCAAGGACATCATCCTCGCCGTGATCGCGAAGATCGGCACCGGCGGGGGACAGGGCTACGTGCTCGAGTACCGCGGCAGCGCGATCCGCGCCCTCTCGATGGAGGGCCGCATGACGATCTGCAACATGTCGATCGAGGCGGGGGCTCGGGCCGGCATGGTCGCTCCGGATGAGACCACGTTCGCCTACGTGAAGGACAAGCCGCACGCACCGCAGGGGCAGGACTGGGAGGATGCTGTCGCGTACTGGCGCACGCTCCCCTCCGACCCGGATGCCGTCTTCGACGCCGAGGTGGACATCGACGCCTCCACCCTCGAGCCCTTCGTCACCTGGGGCACCAACCCGGGTCAGGGCAGCTCGCTGTCGGCATCCGTCCCCGACCCCGCCGAGATCACGGACGCCAACGAGCGCGCCGCTGCCGAGCGCGCGCTGCAGTACATGGACCTGACCCCCGGCACGCCGCTGAAGGACGTCAAGGTCGATGCGGTGTTCATGGGCTCGTGCACCAACAGCCGCATCGAGGACCTGCGCGCCTTCGCGTCGGTCATCGAAGGCAAGAAGAAGGCCGACGGCGTGCGCGTCATGGTCGTCCCCGGCTCCGCTCGGGTGCGGCTCGAGGCCGAGGCCGAGGGCATCGACAAGATCGTCGAGGCGTTCGGCGCCGAGTGGCGGTTCGCCGGATGCTCGATGTGCCTGGGCATGAACCCCGACCAGCTGGCACCGGGCGAGCGCTGCGCGTCCACCTCGAACCGCAACTTCGAGGGGCGGCAGGGCAAGGGCGGACGCACGCACCTGGTCTCGCCGCTGGTCGCGGCCGCCACCGCCATCCGCGGCACCCTGTCCAGCCCGAGCGACCTGGAGGCCTGAGCACCATGGAGAAGTTCACCACTCACACCGGCGTGGCCGCGCCTCTGAAGCGCTCCAACGTCGACACCGACCAGATCATCCCGGCCGTCTTCCTCAAGCGCGTCACCAAGACCGGCTTCGACGACGCCCTCTTCCACGAGTGGCGCAAGGACCCGGAGTTCGTGCTGAACCAGGGACCGTTCCAGAAGGCGTCCGTCCTGGTGGCCGGGCCCGACTTCGGCACGGGCTCCAGCCGTGAGCACGCGGTGTGGGCACTGCGCGACTACGGCTTCCGAGTCGTGCTCAGCCCGCGCTTCGCCGACATCTTCCGCGGAAACTCGGGAAAGCAGGGCCTGCTGGCGGCGACCGTCGACGAAGCCGACATCGAGCGGATCTGGGCGCTCATCGACGAGGAGCCGGGCCGTGAGATCACGGTCGACCTCGAGGCGCGCACCGCCACGATCGGGGACTTCCAGGCCGCCATCGGGATCGACGATTACACTAGATGGCGGCTCCTCGAAGGGCTCGATGACATCGGGCTCACGCTGCGCAACGAAGACAAGATCGCGCAGTTCGAGGCCCGCCGCGAGTCGTGGCGGCCACGTACGCTCCCTGTTCGATAGGACGAGGCGCGCGGTGGGCCGGGGGCCAAGAGCCCCCACGGCACCAGCCGTGATTGGATGAGAGGCTCGCGGCCACCGCCGCGCCTGTCCTGACGAAGAAGAGGCCCGAATGACGACACCGCTCCGCGATGCAGCAGTTTCCGAGGCTCCGGTTCCCGCCGGATCCGTGCTCGCGATCCGCGGAGGCAGGCCGTTGCGCGGCCGTGTCGACGTGAAGGGCGCGAAGAACCTCGCCACCAAGGCGATGGTCGCCGCCCTTCTGGGGGAGACCACCAGCATCCTGCGGGATGTGCCCGACCTCAGCGACGTGGCGGTCGTCCGCTCGCTGCTCGAGGTGCACGGCGTCCGCGTGACCGAGGGTGACGAGCCCGGTTCGCTGGTGCTGGACCCGAGCCTGGTCGAGTCCGCCCACTACGAGGAGATCGACGCGCACGCCGGCGCCTCCCGCATCCCGATCCTGTTCTGCGGCCCGCTGCTGCACCGTCTCGGTCAGGCGTTCATCCCCGACCTCGGCGGATGCCGCATCGGCGACCGTCCGATCGACTTCCACCTCGACGCGCTGCGCAAGTTCGGCGCGATCGTCGAGAAGCAGCCCAGCGGTATCCGCCTCTCGGCCCCCAACGGGCTCAAGGGCGCGAACATCCACCTCCCGTACCCGAGCGTCGGCGCCACCGAGCAGGTGCTGCTGACGGCCGTGCGCGCACAGGGGCAGACCGAGCTGCGCAACGCGGCCATCGAGCCGGAGATCATGGACCTGATCGCCGTGCTGCAGAAGATGGGCGCGATCATCTCCTACGAGCCGAACCGCGTCATCCTCATCGAGGGCGTGGAGACGCTGCGGGGCTACGACCACCGTGCGATCTTCGACCGCAACGAGGCCGCGTCCTGGGCGTGCGCCGCGCTGGCCACCGACGGCGAGATCTTCGTCGCCGGAGCCCGTCAGCAGGAGATGCTGACGTTCCTGAACGTGTTCCGCAAGGCGGGCGGCTGGTTCGACGTCCAGGAGGACGGCATCCTCTTCCGCCGCGAGGGCGCGCTCAAGCCCGTCGTCGTCGAGACCGATGTGCACCCCGGCTTCATGACCGACTGGCAGCAGCCGCTGATCGTCGCGCTCACCCAGGCGCAGGGCCGCTCGATCGTGCACGAGACCGTGTACGAGAACCGGTTCGGGTTCACCCAGGCCCTGGTCAAGATGGGCGCCGACATCGTCGTGCACCCGCACGGCCTGCAGGACGGTCCGCGTCGCGTGCCGCGCCGCGAGCTGGAGCAGGCCGCCGTCATCACGGGTCCCACGCCGCTGCACGGCACCGACATCGTGGTGCCCGACCTGCGCGGCGGGTACAGCCACGTGATCGCGGCGCTGACCGCCGAGGGCGAGTCCGTCGTCTCCGGTGTCGACATCCTCAGCCGCGGCTACGAGAAGTTCCTCGACAAGCTGCAGGCGCTGGGCGCCGACTTCGACGTCGTCCGGTGAGCTGATGGCTGCTTCCGAGCGGAGCCGCCCGAGCCTCTTCTGGGTGCTCGCGGTGCTCGTCATCCCGCCGATGTCCCTGCTGGCGAAGATCCGCGTCACCGGGGCGGAGAAGCTGCCCCGCCAGGGCGCCTTCGTGCTCGCCCCGAACCACTACTCGGAGCTGGACCCGCTGATCGTGGCCATGTCCGTGTACCGTCTCGGACGGCTGCCGCGCTTCATGGCGAAGGAGAGCCTGTTCCGGGTGCCCGTGGTCGGCTGGCTGCTCAAGCGCACCGGCATGATCCCCGTGTCGCGCAGCGCATCGGCCACCGCCGCGAAGCAGACTCTCAAGCAGTCCGCCGAGCTGGTCGAGCACGGCCGCGGCGTCATCGTCTACCCGGAGGGCACGCTGACCCGTGACCCCGACCTGTGGCCGATGCGCGGAAAGTCCGGCGCGGTGCGCCTGGCGCTCTCCGGAGACCTCCCGCTCATCCCGATGGCGCAATGGGGCACGCAGGAGATCATGGGCCGCTACCAGAAGGGCCTCAGCCTCTGGCCGCTGCGCAAGCCGGTGAACGTGCTGATCGGCGATCCGGTCGATCTCTCCGATCTGCGTGGACGGGCATCCGAGCCCGCGGCGCTGAACGAGGCGACCGCGCGCCTGATGGCCGCCATCACCGGGCTCCTCGAGCAGCTCCGCGACGAGAAGGCACCGGCCACGCGCTGGAACCCCACCGACCACGGACAGAAGGAGACGGGGCGTCTTGACTCCTAGACGAGAGCCGTCCGGCACGGGAACCCGCACGGCGATCGTCGGTGCGGGCAGCTGGGGAACCACCTTCGGCAAGATCCTCGCCGACGGTGGCGCCCAGGTGACCATGTGGGCGCGTCGCCCCGAACTCGCGCAGGAGATCGACGAGGCGAAGCGCAACTCCCGGTACCTGCCCGGCATCAACCTGCCGCGCAGCATGCGGGCGACCGCCGACGTCGAGCGCGCGCTCGACGGCGTGCAGCAGGTGTATCTGTCGGTGCCCAGCCAGACGCTGCGCGAGAACCTGCGTGCCTTCCGCCCGCTGCTCGCCGCCGGCGACTTCCCGGTGATCAGCCTGATGAAGGGCGTCGAGCGCGGCACGGGCCTGCGGATGAGCCAGGTCATCGAGCAGGAGCTCGACATCGACCCGATGCGCATCGCCGTGGCATCCGGACCGAACCTGGCGCTGGAGATCGCGCGCGAGCAGCCCACGGCGGCCGTGATCTCCTCGCGCAGCCAGGAGACGGCGGATGCCGTGGCCCGCACCGCCCGGAACCGCTACTTCCGCTCCTTCGTGAACACCGACGTGATCGGCACGGAGTTCGGCGGCGTGCTGAAGAACCTCATCGCCGTGGCGATCGGCATCGTCGACGGCGTCGGCTACGGCGAGAACACCAAGGCCTCGATCATCACGCGCGGACTCGTGGAGATGACCGACTTCGCGGTCGCCAACGGCGCGCAGCCCGAGACGCTCCAGGGATTGGCCGGCCTCGGCGACCTGATCGCCACCTGCCAGTCGCCGCTCAGCCGCAACAACACGGCGGGCCGCCTGCTGGGCCAGGGATACGGCATTCAGGACGTTATCAAGCAGATGAACCAGACCGCCGAGGGTCTGGCATCCGTCGCTCCGATCCTGCAGCTCGCGCACGAGGCCGACGTGTACATGCCCATCGTGGAGCAGGTGAAGATGGTGCTCGACGGGAAGATGAACCCGCGCGACATCGCACCGCACCTGACCACCGACGACGACACTCCCCAGGAGGAGAGGACCAACTATGGACAGGCAGACGGTGGTGGTGCTCTTCGGCGGGCGTTCCAGCGAGCATTCGATCAGTTCCGCAACGGCGGGCGGGGTGCTGGCGGCGATCGACCGTGACCGCTACGCGGTGATCCCCGTCGGGATCACCCGTGACGGCGCGTTCGTCCTGGAGCAGGACGACCCGGCGAAGTTCGCGCTGGACGCTGAGAAGATGCCCGAGGTCGTCGACAACGGCACTCGGATGCGGTGGCCGGAGCCGGGCGGGGACCGCACGCTGCGCGTCGTCGCCCCCGACGGGTCGACCGTCGACCTCGGTGAGATCGACGTGGTGCTGCCGCTCCTGCACGGTCTGCACGGCGAGGACGGCGCCATCCAGGGCTTCTTCGACGTGCTGGAGGTGCCCTATGCCGGCGGCGGCATCCTCGATTCCGCGGTGTGCCTGGACAAGCACTTCACCAAGCTCGCGCTGTCGGCAGCAGGCATCGCCGTGGCGCCCGGCATCACCGTGCGCAGTGCGGAGTGGGATGCTGATCCCGAGAGCGTGCGCGAGCGTGTGCGCGCACTGGGCGAGACCGTGTTCGTCAAGCCAGCCAGTGCCGGATCGAGCGTCGGAGTCTCCCGCGTGGACGGCGGCGACGGACTGGACGAGGCGTTCCGGATCGCGTTCGACGAGGACGAGAAGGTGCTCGTCGAGACGCGCGTGACCGGCCGCGAGATCGAGGTCGGCGTCCTTGCCGGACGCGACGGCGAGCGGGCGCGGGCATCGCTGCCCGGTGAGGTCGTGCTGACCTCCCGCAGCTTCTACGACTTCGAGGGCAAGTACCTCGGCGGCGAGGGCGTGGAGATCGTCTGCCCCGCGCAGGTCGACGACGAGCTGATCGGACGCCTTCAGGAGACTGCGGTGCGCGCGTTCGAGGCGGTGGACGGCAAGGGACTGGCCCGCGTCGACTTCTTCGTGACCCCCGACGGGCAGCTCGTGATCAACGAGCTGAACACCATGCCCGGCTTCACGCCGTTCTCCATGTTCCCGAAGTGCTGGATGGCATCCGGCATGACCTACGGCGAGCTGATCACCGAGCTGATCGAGGCAGGGCTCCGGAAGTAGGGACTACTTCGGGAGCTCGGCCGGTGCGGTGCACTGGCTGGTCGCCTTGATCGTGCGGATGCCGCTGACCAGACCGGTGTTGGAGAGCACCTCGTTGGCGCCCACCAGCTTCGTGTCGACGAACACCTGGACGGCGGGGTTCCGCCCGTAGGTGGTCATGCGCATCTTCGGTGCCTGGGAGTCGTCGACGAGCCAGTCGATGCCGTCCAGGGTCACGCACTGCAGCGTGGCGGTCGGCCCGGGGACGTCCACGCCGCACGCGACGATCACGGCCGTCGGGTCGCCGTAGGCGGCCGTCGCCTGGGCATCCGTCCAGCGCCTGCTGAGCTCGCCGACCGCGTCGGGGAGGCGCACCGTCACCTCCGCGCAGGCGGGGTTGTTCGAGTCGGGTTCGGGCTTGAGCGCGACCGTGCTCGAGCAGGCGGTGAGCAGGAGGAGGGTCAGCACTCCGGCGACCGGGACGAGACGACGAAGCATGTTTCCAGGCTACCGTTGACGGCATGGCATCCGATCCCGACGACGACCCGCGCATCGGCGACATCTCGGAGGGGACGGTGCTGCGAGCGATCCTCGCGCGCACGTCGACCGCATCGCACGCGATCCTCGGGCCGGGCGACGACGCCGCCGTGATCTCGGCGCCCTCGGCGTCCGTCGTCGCGACCACCGACACGCTGGTGGACGGCCCGGACTTCCGCGCGGCCTGGTCGAGCGGGTACGACCTGGGGTGGAAGGCCGCGGCCGTGAACCTGGCCGATGTGGCGGCGATGGGTGCGACTCCCACGGCGCTGCTGGTCGCGCTGGCGGTGCCCCGCGATGCGCGGCTCTCGTTCGTCTCGGCCATGGCCGATGGTTTCCGCGAGGCCTGCGATGCGCTCGCGCCCGGCTGCGCCGTGGTCGGCGGTGACCTCACCGTCTCGGAGCTGCTGATGATCGCTGTGACGGCGCTCGGCGATCTGGGCGGGCGCCGGTCGGTGACGAGGGCCGGTGCGCGTCCCGGCGACATCGTGGCGCTGGCGGGTGAGCTGGGAGCTGCGGCCGCAGGGCTGGAGACGCTGTTCGGCCGGTTCCGCGACGGCGAGACGCCGATCGCGGTGGATGCGGATGCCCTGGACGACACCGCGCGTCAGGGGCTCGAGCGTCAGCTGCGACCGCGGCCGCCGGTGCGGCTCGGCGTGGTCGCCGCGGATGCCGGTGCGACAGCCATGATGGACGTCTCGGACGGTCTGGCGCTGGACGCCGGCCGGATGGCGGACGCCTCCGGGGTCACGATCGACTTCTCCGGCGCCGCGATCGACGAGCTCGCGTTCGCGGGCGACCGGGCGCGCGCGCTGGCGGGGGGAGAAGACCACGGTCTGCTGGCGGTCTTCCCCGCAGACGCCCCGCTTCCGGAGGGCTTCCGTGCGCTCGGGAGCGTGACCGCGCGCGGCGCGGACGGCGTGCTGCTGGACGGCGCACCCATCGCCCACACGGGCTGGGACCCTTACCGCGACTGGGACGGCGTCGTCGGCTGACACCCGGCACCGTGAAGTCCCAGGGGCCCTGAGCCTGTAGAAGGGGCGATCAAGCCGGCTGCGCCCACCACACCGCCGTGTCGCCGTACGTTTTCTCGCGGACGAGCTCGAGCCCCGCGGCATCCAGGTCCGGCGCGGTGGAGCGCTTCGCGCGCTCGATCACGACGATGGCGTCCGCCGACAGCAGCGGCGCCAGCGCGACCAGATCCGCGGTCATCGCCGAGTCGTCCAGGTCGTAGGGCGGATCCGTGAAGACGAGGTCGTAGGTCCCCGTCGCCCGCTCCAGGAATGCGTGCACCGCGCTCTGGTGCACCTTGGCAGCGTTCGGCCCGCCGACCGCCTTGGCGACTGCTGCCGTGTTGCGTCCGATGATCGTCGCAGCCGGGCGCGAGCGTTCGACCAGATCGACGGATGCCGCGCCACGGCTCCAGGACTCCAGCCCCAGGGCGCCGCTGCCGGCGTAGAGGTCGAGCACGCGCGCACTCTCGATGGCATCCATCGCCTCCAGCGCACCGAACACCGACTCGCGCACGCGGTCGCTGGTCGGCCGGGTGCCGGCGTCCGGCACGTCGATTCTGATGCCCCGGGCGGCGCCGGCGATGATCCTGGTCACCCGTTCACGATATCGGGCGGCAGGGGCGTCGGCCGGGGTCCGTGGCGCTCCCTAGACTCGGAGCATGTCCTTCACCCTCGAGACGCCGCTGGCCGAGGCCGTCGGCACGTCTACGGCGAAGACCCTCGAGCGCGCCTTCGGGATGGGTACCGTCGGCGAGCTGCTCGGGCACTACCCGCGTCGCTACGCGGACCGCGGCGAGCTCACCCCGATCCTCGAGCTGCCCGTCGGCGAGACCGTCACGATCGTCGCCGAGGTGCTCTCGACCCGGGCGCGGCAGATGCGCAACCGTCGAGGGGCGATGCTCGAGGTGATCATCGGCGACGGCGTCGGGCAGATGTCGCTGACGTTCTTCGCGAAGAACCTCGGCCAGGCCGAATGGCGCGCAAAGGAGCTCCGGGTGGGACGCCGGGGCATCTTCTCCGGCAAGGTCTCCCAGTTCCGCGACACCGTGCAGTTCGCGCATCCCGACTACCAGCTCTTCGAGGACAGTGAGGCCGCGTACCGTCAGGCCGATGCCCTGCAGGACGTGCCGATCCCGATCTACCCGGCGACCTCCGCGATGCAGAGCTGGCAGATCGCCAAGGTGATCGACGCCGTCCTCGACAAGCTCGGCGAGGTGCCGGACCCGCTTCCCGAGGACCTGCGTCGTCGCGAGGGACTTCTGACCGCGGGGGAGGCGCTGCAGAGCATCCATCGCCCGCACCGTCGCGCCGACGTCGATCCGGCCGTCCGCACGCTGCGGATGCACGAGGCGCTCGTGCTGCAGACGGCGCTCCTGCAGCAGCGCAACCTCGTCCGATCGCTGATCGCGCAGCCGCGCCCGGCGCATGCGGGCGGTCTGCTCGAGCAGTTCGACGCGAAGCTCCCGTACACGCTCACGGCGGATCAGCAGCGCGTCGGTGCCGAGATCGCCGACGACCTGCTGCTCGAGCGCCCGATGAACCGGCTGATCCAGGGCGAGGTCGGTTCCGGCAAGACGCTGGTGGCGCTGCGGGCGATGCTGCAGGTCGCGGAATCCGGGGGACAGGCCGCCCTGATCGCGCCGACGGAGGTGCTCGCCGCCCAGCACCTCCGGTCGATCACCAAGATGCTCGGGCCCGATCTGGCGCCGCAGCTCATCCCCACTCTGCTGACCGGGCAGATGTCCGCGCCCGAGCGGCGCAAGGCCGCCCTGCGAGTGGCATCCGGGCAGTCGCTCCTGGTGATCGGCACGCACGCGCTGCTCTCGGAGAAGACCACCTTCGCCGACCTCGCACTCGTGGTCGTCGATGAGCAGCACCGCTTCGGCGTCGAGCAGCGCGAGATGCTGCGCGCCAAGGGCACCGCCCCGCACGCGATCGTGCTGACGGCCACACCGATCCCGCGCACCGTCGCGATGACGGTGTTCGGCGACCTCGACACCTCGGTGATCCGCTCGATGCCGGCCGGCAGGGCGGGAATCAGCACGTTCGTCGCACCCCTCGCTGAGCACCCCGAGTGGTTCCAGCGGGTCTGGGAGCGGTCGGCGGAGGAGATCGCACAGGGCCGCCAGGTGTTCGCGGTCTGCGCGGCGATCGACGCCGCCGAGGACTCGGTCGAGTCCGACGACGCGCCGCCGCCCGACGTCGAGGGCAAGGGCCCGCGCTGGGGCGTCGTGCAGCTCGAGCAGCTCCTGGCCACGCATCCTCGGCTCGGCGAGGTGCGTCGCGCGATCCTGCACGGCAAGATGCCCGCCGACGAGAAAGACGCCACGATGCGGGCGTTCGCGCGCGGGGAGATCGACCTGCTCGTAGCGACGACCGTGATCGAGGTCGGGGTCGACGTGCCGAACGCCTCGACGATGATCATCATGGATGCCGACCGATTCGGCGTCTCCCAGCTGCACCAGCTGCGCGGTCGCGTCGGCCGTGGGGAGTTCCCGGGGCTGTGCCTGCTCGTCACCGAAGCCGAAGGCGGCTCGATCGCGCGTGAGCGGGTGGAGGCGGTGGCCGCGACACTCGACGGCTTCGAGCTGGCCGAGGTCGACCTGGAGCTGCGCGGCGAGGGCGACGTGCTCGGCGCGGCGCAGGCCGGAGCGAAGTCGTCCCTGCGGCTGCTGAGAGTGGTGAAGGATGCCGGACTCATCGCGCACGCGCGCGACATCGCCGCCGACATCCTGAAGGACGATCCCATGCTCGTGAAGCACCCCGGACTGCGCGTGGCGATCGCGGGACGCGTCAGCGACGCCGACCGTGCGGCTCTCAGCAAGAACTGAGGGTCCGGGGGCCTAGGCTGAGAGCGTGAACAGTCGGATCGCCGTCGTCCCCGGTTCCTTCGACCCGCCTACGCTCGGTCACCTCGATGTGATCCGCCGCGCGGCGCGCCTGTACGAGGAACTGCACGTGCTCGTGGTGCACAACCCGGGCAAGGCGGCCATGCTGCCGATCGCGCAGCGTCTGAGCCTGCTGGAGCAGTCGATCGCCGAGGCCGGCATCGAGGGGCACATCGTCGTCGGCTCGTGGAGCATGGGCCTCCTGGTCGACTACGCGCGCGACGTGGACGCGGGAGTGCTGGTCAAAGGCATCCGCTCCCAGGTCGACGTCGCCTACGAGTCGCCGATGGCGATCGTGAACCGGCACCTCGCCGACATCGAGACGGTGTTCCTGCTGCCGGACCCGGCGCATGCCCTCGTCTCCAGCTCGCTCGTTCGGCAGGTGGCGTCGCTCGGCGGCGACGTCTCGCCGTTCGTGCCCCCGGCGGTCGCGGCGTTCCTCGATACGGGTGCGCGGGGCATCTGAGGGGCCCGGCCCGAGCGCATCGGGCCTTCACAGCATCCGAGCCGGTAGAATCGTCAGGTGAAGACCCGAGTCAACGGACCTTTCGTCCTGCCCGTCCGCGACATCACCCGCAAGCCGGGGGAGATGCGCGAGCACCGCTTCTCGGTGACCCTTGCCGACAAGTGGGGGGAGGGCATCGTGGTCGTCGAAGCAGGCGAGAGCATCGACCTCGACGTGCGTCTGGAGTCGGTCCACGAAGGCATTCTGGTCTCCGGCACGGCCGATTCCGACTACGTCGGAGTGTGTGGTCGCTGCCTCACCGACATCACTGCGCCTGTCGAAGTCGAGTTCCAGGAGCTTTTCGCGTATCCTGGTGAGGAAGAAACTGACTTCGAAGTTCAAGACGACCACGTGGATCTTGAAACTCTGGTCAGGGATGCGGTCGTATTGTCGCTTCCATTTCAGCCGGTGTGTCAGCCGGATTGCCCGGGTCTCGACCCGAGCACGGGCGAGAAGCTGACCGTGAGCACCGACGCAGAGAGCACCGCTCCCATCGATCCTCGATGGAGCGCGCTCCGCCAGATCACAGACCAGGACGCCCCGGCAGGGAGCCGCGGCGCCGAGAAAGAAGAGAGCTAGTCATGGCCGGTAACCCCCCGAAGCGCAAGGTCTCCCGTTCCAACACCCGCAGCCGTCGTGCGCAGTGGAAGGCGGCTCCCGTCGCCCTGGTGAAGACCGTCGAGAACGGTCAGGTCGTCTACAGCCGCCCGCACCAGGCGAAGGTCGTCACCGACTCGCAGGGCACCGAGCTGTTCCTCGAGTACAAGGGCCGCAAGGTCGCCGACGTCTGATCAGGCGATCATGGCGGAGGATTCCGCGGGGGCACAGGCTCTCATCGAGAAGCTCGGCGTCGATATCGACGCCGAGCTTCTTGAGCGGGCACTGACGCATCGTTCGTACGCGTACGAGCACGGCGGGATCCCGCACAACGAACGGCTGGAGTTCCTCGGGGACTCCGTGCTGGGCATCGCCGTGACGGTGATGCTGTTCACAACGCACCCGGATCTCGACGAGGGCGAACTCGCCAAGCGGCGCGCCAGCGTCGTCTCGACCGTCGCGCTGGCCGAGGTGGCCCGTGCCATCGGGCTGGGCGCGCACCTTCGGCTGGGACGCGGCGAAGAGCAGACCGGCGGTCGCGACAAGGATTCGATCCTCGCGGACACCATGGAGGCCGTCTTCGGTGCGACCTATCTGTCCGCCGGGGCGAAGGCCGCCGAGGCTCTCGTGCTGCGACTGACCGAGCCGCTGCTGGCCGACCCCGAGCGCTACGGCGCGGCGATGGACCCCAAGACGAGCCTGCAGGAGCTGGCCGCGCGTCTGGGGCGCACCCCACCGGAGTACACCGTGGAGTCGTCGGGGCCCGACCACAACCGTGTCTTCACGGCGACGGTCACGGTCGGCGAGCTCGCCAGCACCGGACAGGGCACCAGCAAGAAGACCGCCGAGATGGCCGCAGCTCTCACCGCCTGGCGCGAGCTGAGTCTGCGCGTCACCGAGTCCGGCGCCGCCTGAATCGCGCCGTGCCCGAGCTTCCTGAGGTCGAGGTCGTCCGATCCGGGCTTGCGCCGGCGGTCGTCGGCGCGCGCGTCACCTCGGTGGACGTCCTCGACGAACGCGCGCTGACCCGGCATCCGCTCGGCGCCGCCGACTTCGTCGGGCGCCTCGAGGGTCGTGTCGTGACAGCCGCGGCGCGCCGCGGCAAGTTCCTCTGGCTTCCCCTGGAGGGGGAGACGGATGCCGTGGTCGCGCATCTCGGCATGAGCGGCCAGATGCTGCTCCGCGCGCCGGATGCCGTGGCGGAGCGTCACGAGCGTGTCCGTCTGCACATCGAGCACCCTCGGCACGGACGCCTGGCTGTCGTGTTCGCCGATCAGCGGACGTTCGGCTCGCTGGCGATCGACGGCCTCGTGCCCACAGGAGACGATGCGGCGGGTGGCTTCGGCACGGACCGCGCGCTCGTCCCGTCCCAGGTCGTGCACATCGCGCGGGACGCCCTCGATCCCGCCTTCGACGATGCTCGCTTCACCGCATCCGTGCGCCGTAAGGCCAGCGCCATCAAGCGCACGCTGCTCGACCAGACGCTGGTCAGCGGAATCGGGAACATCTATGCGGACGAGTCGCTGTGGGCAGCGCGGATCCACCCCGAGACCGAAGGCCGCGCCCTCTCAGCCCAAGCCGTGCGCCGGCTCCTGGCCGAAGTGCGGCTGGTGCTGCAGAAGGCCCTCGCCGAGGGCGGCACCAGTTTCGACGCCCAGTACGTGAACGTGAACGGGCAGGCCGGGTACTTCGCCCACTCCCTGAACGCCTATGGTCGCGGGGGAGAGGCGTGCCCGCGCTGCGGCGGGCCGATCCGCCGGACGGCGTTCATGAACCGCTCGAGTCATTTCTGCCCGCGCTGTCAGCGCAGGCGCACCTCTTGATCCTCAACCGACCTGTCGGCCGAGGACCTCAGGCAGTATCGCGCATCAACGCCCCGCGTGGTGCGCCCTGTACATCACGGTGGTGAGGACTCAGCTCAGAGCGGCGCCGGAGGTCGGTGCGGTGACCGGCGGATCGTCAGACCGACGTTCGATCAGGACCGTGTCGCGCCACCGACCCGCGCAGGGACCGTACGACATGAGCGCGATTCGCTCGCGCCGTCCCACGCGCCGGAAGCCGGCGCGCTCGTGAAGGCGGAGGCTGGCGGTGTTCTCGGGGAACACCGACGACTGGATCGTCCAGACGCCTGAGCGTTCGGCAGCCCGGACCAGTTCTGCGAGCAGCAGGCGACCGATGCCGCGGCCGGCGGCTCGGGGCGCGACGTAGACCGAGTGCTCGACCACCCCGCGGTACACGGCGCGGGCGGAGACGGGACCTGCCGCCGCCCAACCCACGACGATCGAGTCCTCGAGAGCGACGAGCATGAGATGCTGCAGCTTGCCTGACGCGAAGGCCTGCCATGATGGCGGCGGCTCCGACTCGAATGTGGCCTGCCCTGTCGCGATCCCGGCGCGGTAGATCTGCTCGACGTCCGGCCAGTCGGACGGCGACATGGACCGGATCCCGATCGTCCCCATCAGCCGATGAGTGCCTTCGCGGCGTCGGCGAGCGTGCCGGTGGTGGGCCTGTAGTAAGCCCACTTGCCGCGCTGCTCGCGGGTGACCAGGCCCGCCTCCACGAGGAGCTTCATGTGGTGGGAGACCGTCGGCTGGGACAGACCCACGGGTTCCGTGAGGTCGCAGACGCACAACTCCCCGGCACTGCTTCCCGCGATCATCGAGAGCAGCTTCACCCGGGTCGGATCTCCCAGCGCCTTGAAGACCTTCGCCAGGCCCTGCGCTGCGTCGTCGTCCATCGCCTCACCGGGCGTGCAGCACGACCCGGAGGCGATGTCGATGGTGACCGGCAGGGCATTCATGGTTCCAGTCTGCCCCACGTATTGACATCTGTCGATATGAGCGTCAGGATCGTCCTGTCTCACATAGACGAACGTCAATGCGTGGAGGTCTCCGTGAATCCCATCGTCGTCATCGGCGCCGGCCCCCAGGGGCTGGCCGCCGCCGCCCACCTGCTCGAGCGCGGGCTCGTGCCGCTGGTGCTGGAATCAGGCGACGTTGCCGCCTCGGCCATCGCCGAATGGGGCCACGTGCGGCTGTTCTCTCGCTGGGCGGAGCTCATCGACCCCGCATCGCGCCGTCTGCTGGAGCCGACCGGCTGGACCGCCCCCGTCCAGGGATATCCGACGGGCGCCCAGTGGATCGAGCACTACCTCGCACCTCTCGCCGCGGTCCTCGGCGATCGCGTCCGGTACGGTGCGCGCGTGGTGGGCGTGGGGCGCAAGGGCCGGGACCTCTCCGTCGATGCAGGCCGCGCCGATCAGCCTTTTGTCATCCACGTCGAGCGGTCGGATGGCGCCGAGGAGCGGATCGAGGCGAGCGCCGTGATCGACGCGTCGGGAACCTGGCGGATGCCCAACCCCGCCGGTGCTGACGGGCTTCCTGCTCTCGGCGAGAGAGCGGCGGCGGGTGCCGGTGTGCTCGCGCACCGCATGCCCGCGTCCGAGGAAGCGAGCGCGCTCGCGGGTGGACACGTCGTCGTGGTCGGCAACGGTCACTCGGCTGCGACGACCATCGGCGTGCTCTCACGGGTGGCCAAGAGCGCCCCCGGGACGCGGGTCACCTGGGTGCTGCGTCGCGGCACGGTCGGAAACACCTTCGGCGGGGGCAGTTCGGATGAGCTGCCGGAGCGCGGTGCCCTGGGGCAGCGGGCCAAGGATGCCGTCGATTCGGGACTCGTCCGCCTCGTGACGGGGTTCCGCACCGAGCAGATCGTCCTCGACGGAGGGCAGGCAGTGCTCGTCGCGGAGGACGGGCGGAGACTGGAGCCCGCAGCGCGGATCTTCGTCGCCACAGGGTTCCGGCCTGACCTGTCCTTCCTCACTGAGATGCGTCTCGATCTCGACGTGCGGCTCCAGGCCCCCGCGAAGATCGCCGCCGAGGTCGACCCGAACGTGCACTCCTGCGGGTCGGTCCGCGCCACCGGCGCGGCCGATCTCCAGCAGCCTGAGCCGGGCTTCTACATCGTCGGCGCGAAGTCGTACGGCCGCGCGCCGACGTTCCTCGCCCTCACCGGGTTCGAGCAGGTGCGCAGCGTCGTCGCAGCGATCGCCGGCGATCGCGAGGCCGCGGAGCGCGTGGAACTGGTCCTCCCCGACACCGGCGTGTGCGGCGGCTCGGGGCTGTTCGATGCACCCGGCGACCAGTCAGGCTCGGGATCCTGCTGCGCGGCTGAACCGCAACTCATCCAGCTGGGTAGGGTGCCCGCCGCGCGGTAGGCGCCGGCCGCGGGAACGGGGTGGGAATCGACCTGCTCCGACCTCGATCAGCCAGGCATAGGGGCGTGGATCGCCTTCGCCCAGTCCCTGATCGCCTGCCGCTCGGAGTCGTTGCAGACGTAGCCGTAGCCAAGCGTGACGTCTCCGACGGTGAGCGAGTTCAGGCCGAGGTAGGTGAGGGCGTAGCAGTCCGACATGACCTCGCCGCTGCCCTGGAACAGCCCGGCTTCCTTGAGCTTCGTCGCCGGTCCCACTTCGCCGTCGGCGGTGGTCTCCACATCGGTGTGCTGGTACAGGTGCGCCAGCTCGTGCAGTGTCGTGAGGCGGGCGGCCTCGTCCCCGCCGCGCATCTTCTCGCGCGGGAGGATGTGCACGATCAGCTGCTCGGGGGTGTTCGTCACGCAGCCCGCTGTCGTGCTCTCCGGGTTCTCGGACGTGCTGCACTCCGAGTCCGCGTTCCACTGGATGTCGATGAAGCCGTTCCCCGCGCTGTCGACGAGCTGCTCCTCGCTGGTCCCGGACGCGTTCGCGCGGCGGCCCTCCGCGGCGGTGATGAGCCGCTGCAGATCGGAGCGGTACTTGGTCGCCCGCTCGGCGAGCGTCCGCGCCTGCGCCTGTCTGACCTTCTCGAGGGCCGTGCTCGCCTTGAGCGCTTCCGCATCGGCCTGGAGCCGTTGGAACCTGGTGGGCTGAGTGACCAGCGGGGCGACGGGGTTGCCTTCGAGCTGGGCCGCGAGCTTCTCGTACTCCGTGCTCTCGGTGCGGATGACGGCGAGCTGCTCGTCGACCGTCGAGGCGGTGGGACGGCCGCCGTCCGACCCTCCACCGCCCGCGGTGGAGGCGCCCAGCCCACCGATCACGACGGCGGCGATCACGATCCCCGCGACGAGGGTCAGGCATCCACAGCCGGCGAAGATCCAGCCGAGCCCCTTGCGGCGCGGTGCGACCGGTGGTGCTGCGAAACCACTCCCGTACGGTGCGCCTGCGTAGGGCGGGACAACCGAGGTCGACGGAACGGCGATCTGCTGCGCGTAGCCGGGGTTCACCTGTCCGATCCACTGACGCAGTTCGGGGTAGGTACTCGGGTTGGCGGCGATGACCGCGTGCAGATCGTGCCTGCGGGCGGCGATGTCGGCGAGTCGCTGAGGGGGAGTGGCGGGATCGCCGGCGGCGAGGAGATCGAGGTCGTCAGGGGCTCCGGTCATGTCCGCAAGCCTAACCACAGGCGACGTGCCGCTCGGGCGTGGCCCATGCGCCGGCGGGAGATGCGCTGTGACAGGCTGGGAGGATGACCACGACCAGCACAGCCCTCGTCACCGGTGCGACCAGTGGAATCGGCCGTGCGATCGCCGCCGCACTCGCGGCGACGCACCATGTTCACCTGATCGGGCGCAACCGCGGAGCGCTCGACGAACTCGCGGAGGTGCTGCCATCGGCCGAGGTGCACGTGGCCGACCTCGCCGACGGCGCGCAGCTCGCCGGAATCGCAGGCGGGATCGACCGGCTCGATGTGCTCGTGCACAGCGCCGGAGTCCTGCACATGGGCTCGACCGAGGACCTCGACCCCGCCCAGTGGCGCGAGAGCCTCGAGGTCAACGTGCTCGCGCCCGTGGAGCTGACGCGCGTGCTGCTCCCCGCACTGCGGCGCGCGTCGGGGCAGGTGATTCTGATCAACTCCGGGCTCGGCCACCGCTCGATCGCCGGTTCCGGGGCATACAGCGCGAGCAAGTTCGCCTTGCGCGCGTTCGCCGATGCGCTGCGACAGGAGGAGGCGGAGAACGGCGTTCGCGTCACCTCCATCCATCCCGGTCGTGTCGCCACGCCGATGCAGGAGCAGCTCCGTGCCTGGGAGGGGCTCCCGTACGACGGTGACGCCTGGATCCGGCCGGAGCAGGTGGCGGATGCCGTGCTCACCGCGGTGAACCTCGATCGCAACGCGGTGATCGGGACCCTCGACATCAGTCCGACGCCGAGAGCCCGTTCAGACCGCTGACGGACGGTCCACCGCGAAGGCCAGGTGCGGCATGTCGACGTCGCGATAGTTCTTCACGAACCGGCCGCGAACGGTCATGCCGAGCCGGATCGCGACGTTCATCGAGGCGATGTTGGTGTCGCGGATCTGGGCGTACACGCGCTCGGCGCCGAGTGACGCGAAGGCATGATCGCGCACGCCCGCGGCCGCCTCGGTCGCGTACCCCCGGTGCCAATGCGCCCGATTGAAGAGATACCCGACCTCGAGCACGTCCTCGTCGAGGATGTGCTGCACCGTGGGCCCGCACTGTCCGATCATCTCGCCGGTCTCGCGCAGGACCACGGCCCACAGGGCGTACCCGTCGTCGCGGTACCGATCCAATGTCCGCTGCAGCCAGGTCTGCACCTGATCCTCGTCGAACGCGCCCTCGTAGGCGGTCATCGTGATCGGATCCTGCAGGATCGCACGCAGCGCGGGCAGATCCTCTTCGGTCATCTCACGGAGGTCGAGGCGGGGCGTGCGGAGGATCATCCTTCGATCCTCTCACTCACGCCGTCGTGAACGCGCGCCGCAGCAGCGGCCTGGTGGCGAGCGTGCTGAGCCACACGGTGAGGATGCCGGCGGCGAGCACGGCCACGATCGTCAGCAGCGAGACGGGCGCGACGATCAGCGTGATCCCCAGCAGCGGGAACACGACGATCCCGGCGCACAATGCGGATCCCAGGGCGGTGAACAGCAGGGGCGACATGATCGCGCGACGCCGTGCCGCGTCGACTGTCTCGGCGGGGACGCCGAGCTGATGCAGGCTGCGGTGCAGCGGACGCTGGTCGAGAACGTCAGAGGCCTGAGTCACCCCGACGGATGCCGCGACCATCACGAACGACGCCACCAGCGTGATGATGAGGCCGGTGCGCATGTCCACGACCAGAGCGAGGTTCGAGTCCCCGGCATCCGACGCGCTCATGACGTTCATCAGCGAGACGCCGGTGCCGGCGAACACGGCCATGAAGCTCGCCATTGCGATGCCTCCGACCTGGCGCCACGCCGCCTTCGGATCGTCGAGCACCGTGCGCGCGGCGAGCAGGCGCTCGGGGGTCTGCGCCCGCTTGAGCCGGCTGCGGGAGAACACGGCGAGCGCCCACGGACCCACGAGATTGAGCACCGCGAGCGTGCCGGCGAAGATTCCGGCGAGCACCACCGTGATCGTCACGACGCCGGTGAGGGCGGGGAACAGCTGGGCGGTGAGGAACGCGGCCGCCACCACGAGCACCGCGACGACGCCGCGCACCCAGTGCACCCGGGTGACCTCAGCGCGCATGCGCACTCCCAGCGGTGAGACGATCACGCGCCGGAGCCCGAGGATGGCGCTGACCGCGGCCAGCAGCACCGCGCTGGCGCACACGACGGCGATCATGGCGGGCGAGAGCAGCACGGACCCGAGTCCGAGCGGCTCGCCGCGGAAGGGGATCAGGCCGATCAGCGGCGCGAGCAGCAGATGCCCGATGACGCCCACCACGACGCCGGCGGTGGCGATCAGAGTCGATTCGACGACGGTCAGCGCGCCCACGCCTGCGGGAGTCACGCCCAGCAGCCGAAGGGTGGAGAGTCGCTCGTCGCGGCGACGGGCCGAGAGGCGGGCGGCGGCGCCGCCCAGGGATGCCAGGGGGACCACGAGCAGCACCAGCGCCACGGCCGCGAGGACCTGATAGATGAGTGCCATCTCGTCGTCCCAGGTCCAGAACGACTGCGCGCCGCCTACGACTGTCAGCACGAGAGTCGTGACGATCGCGAACGCCGTGGCGGGAATCACGAGTGTCGGTGCGTTCCCCGGTGCGGGGCGCAGCAGCATCCGCATCACCGATGCGTTCATGCCGACACCTCCGCATCCACGATCACGCCGTCGCGCATCCGCAGGACGCGCGTGCAGCGCGCCGCCACCTGCGAGTCGTGCGTGACGACCACGAGGGTGCGGCCCTGACCGGTGGTCGACCAGAGGAGCGCGTCCATCACCTCCGCAGAGGTGTGCGAGTCCAGAGCTCCGGTCGGCTCGTCGGCGAAGATCAGCTCCGCCCCGGTCACCTGAGCGCGGGCGATCGCGACCCGCTGGGCCTGCCCGCCGGAGAGCTCGCCGATGCGGCGGTCCTCCATCCCGGCGAGGCCCAGCGACTGCAGCCAGGCGGCCGCCGGGCCGATGGCGTCCTGGCGCTTCGTGCCGTTGATCATCAGCGCGAGCGCGACGTTCTCGATGGCGGTGAGCTCCGGGATCAGCAGCCCCTGCTGGAACACGAACCCGAACCGCTCCCGTCGCAGCCGCGACCGCACAGATTCGGACTGGCCGGTGACGTCGATGCGCTCACCGGATGCCGACGTGAACGCGACCGACCCGCTGTCAGGGCTGATGATGCCCGCCAGCGCGTGCAGCAGCGTGGTCTTGCCGGAGCCCGACGCGCCCATGATGGCGAGGGACTCCCCGCGGTGGACGGCGGCGTCAACGCCTGCCAGGGCGCGGGTGGGGCCGTAGTTCTTCGTGAGTGCGTGCGCGTTCAGGACCGGATCGTTCATGATTCCAGCATCCGATCCGGGGCATGCGCACGTCGTCGGCCCGGAGGATGACTCGGGTGCGGAGCGGTCATCCTCTCGGATGATCCGCCGTCCGCCTCACCGGGCGATGCCTGAACGGTGCGCCCACACGGCCACCTGGAGCCGATCGCGCATCCCGAGCTTGGCCAGGACATGACCCATGTGGGTCTTGATGGTGGGTTCGGACAGGTGCAGCCGTTCGCCGATCTCCAGGTTGCTGAGGCCGTCTGCGACCAGACGCACCAGCTCGATCTCCCGTGGAGTGAGGATCTCGCCCGAGGGGAGAGACGGCGCGGCCGGACCCGGTGCGGCCAGCAGCTGCTCGACCACGCGCGCGGTGATCGCGGGCGAGAGCACGGCGTCTCCGCGTGCGGCCGCGCGCACCGCGGCGACCAGCTCCTCCACGGGGGCGTCTTTCACGAGGAATCCGCACGCCCCTGCCCGGAGTGCGGCATACACGTGATCGTCGGCGTCGAACGTGGTGAGGATGAGGACCCGCCGATCAGGATCGCGTTCCCGCACCGCACGCGTGGCCTCGATCCCATCGACCCCGGGCATCCGGATGTCCATCAGTACGACATCCGGCGCGAGTCTGCCGGCGGAGTCGATCGCGCTGTTGCCGTCTTCGGCCTCCCCGACGACCTCCATGTCGTCCTGCGCATCGATCGTCGCGACGATGCCCGCACGCACCAGCGGCTGATCGTCGGCGACCAGGATGCGGATCATCGGACCGCCTCCGTGCCCAGAGCAGTGGACTCCGCGTAAGGGAGTACGGCGATGACGGTGAAGGGTCCATCGGATGCGACCTCGACGTGACCGCCCACCGCGGCGATCCGCTTCTGCATCGCCGGGAGGCCAAGGCCCGTCCCGTCGCCCGTCGTCGCGTCGCCGGCCACAGGGTTGCTCAACCGGATGACGACCAGATCATCTCGCCAGTCCTCGATCCACTCGACGCCGCCGGTGCCGTGCCGGAGGGCGTTCGTGAGCCCCTCCTGCAGGAAGCGTCCGAGCGCGAGCTCCGAGTCCGAGTTCAGCTGACGAGGGACACCCTGGACGCGACGCTCCACGGTCAGGCCCAGGCCGCGCATCCGCTCGGCCAGTGCGTCCGGGGTCACGGGTGCTGCGGAAGAGGCATCCGCATGGCCCTCGTGCACTGTCCGCAGCGTCTGCCGCAGCTCGCGGAGCGAGGTGCGGGCCGTCTCCTCGATCACTTCCAGCGCCGGGGCTGTCCGCGCAGGAGTGAACCGGGCGACGCGCGCCTGGGCGACTATGACGGTGAGGGAGTGTCCGAGTACGTCGTGCAGTTCGCCCGAGATCCGGGAGCGCTCGGCGCTGGCGGCCTGTCGCTGGCGGTTGTCCTGATCGCGTCTGACGAGATCGAGCCGTTCCTCGAGCAGCGCCGTGGTGCGCAGCTCCGCCCGGCGCAGCAGTCCCATCAGGACGGCGACCGCGCACAACGCCAGCAGAGCGACGCCCAGCAGCCAGGGAGCCGGCCCGAAACCGCTGTCGGTCACCGCCGGGTCCATGGCGTACCGCGCGGTGGCCAGGACGGGCGCGAGCGCGGCGACGGCGATCGCGACTCGTCTGCTCCCGCGCGCCGCCGCCGCATGTAGGGCGAGCAGGATCAGCGCAGAGGATGGCAGGAGCACGAAGAACGCCGTGAGCACGGCCTGTGCGGCGATGAGTGCCGTGATGAGCAGCAGCGCGAGGATCGGTGCCCGATGCACCAGGAGCAGGGTCGCGTGTGCCGCCGCCGCACAGGTCGTCACCGCGATGCCGATCGGGAGCGGCAGCGAGACGAGCGCGATGAGCGCCGTAGCCGGCAGCAGGAGCAGCGCCGGCACGGCGACGATCAGGATCCGGCTCCATCGACGCATCCGGACTCCTCTCACACCGCGGGCGAGACGGGAGCCCGCCGCTCCTCATACAGCACCGTAGCCGCAGCGACGGCGACACCGAGCAGCAACCAGGTCGAGTACACCGCGAACACGATGACGGCTCGCGCCCCACCGCCGAGGTCCACCGTCGCAGGAACGAGGTGAGTAGCCTGGGCGACGAGGCCGACGACCATCAGGGCGCCCATGCTCATGAGCACGAGGGATCCGCTCCAGCCGCCCGGTACGACCACCCATCGGGGCAGGACGTCTCCGAGCTTCGTCGTGAGCACGACGACGCCCGCTGCCGCTACGGCGAACAGGACGAGCTCCATCGCCGGGAATCCCACATCGAAGCCGCTGTCGTCGCCCTGCATCCACCAGATCGTCTTGAGCAGTGGATAGGGGACGCACAGCACGAGTCCGATGGCCAGCAGCGAGAGCTGGCGTGCATCCGATCCGGTCGCACGGAACGCGCGACCCCTGTCGACGCGGATGGTCCGGGCGAGCCGGATGGCGATGAACGCGCCCGCCAGGGCGAGACCGCGCGCGACAGCACCGGGGACGTCGACCTCGGAGAAGGCACCGGCCGGGATGCCGGTCACGGCGAAGAACGCCCGGAAGCAGTCCAGCACGAACCCGCCGGATGCTGCGAGCAGCAGCACGGCGCCGACCCAGGCCGCCGCCTCGGCACCCGCGGCGCGTCTGGTGCGCAGTGCGCGAGCGCGCAGCAGCACTCCGAGGAGAACGGCCGCAGCACCCGAGATCCCCAACCAGGCCGGTGGGAAGATCTGCGCGTACTCCGCACCAGGACCGGTGGCGGTGGCGACACCGGATGCGATGATCACCGCGACAGAGGTGAGGACAGGAATGACGGACCCGCGCCGGGAGCGGCGCGGTCGGGGTGGGAGCGTGACGGCTGCGTCTGCGAGGTCGGTGTTCATGACTCCAGCGTTCGCCACCGCGGGCGGCGGCGGATCGTACTCGGGTCGCTGCGTGAGCGACCCGAGTATCGATCCACCTGCTCAGTCCAGGCGCTTCTGCCAGGCGCCGGCGTACGCCCGCGGCACGAATCCCATCGCCTCGTTGATGTTGAGCATCGGCCGGTTCTCCTCGGCGTTGAACGTCGAGATCCTCGGCGACGCCGGCGCGATGCCGCGCCAGCGCATGACGTTCGCGCACTTCACGAGCTGACCGAGACGATGCCCGCGGTGCTCCTTCAGCACCAGCGTGCAGTACTGATGGGTCACACCGGTGGGGTCCTCGCCGATGACCAGCTCGTTGAAGGCCGCCAGCGTGCCGGTCGGCACGTGCTCCACCGCGGCGACCGACATCGTCTGACCGCCCCCGATGATGCGCGCGTCGCGTCGGGCGATGCGGGCCGCGTCCCAGGTCTCCTCGTCGATCTCGAGGTCTCCGCTGGGAGCGTCCGTCGACATCCGCGACAGCGCCCAGGCGTAGCCGTCGCGCTGCTCGGGCGGGGTCGGCAGGTTCCACTCGACGAGACGGTAGTCCGGCCCCGCCGCGGCGATCGCCTCTGACAGCATCCGCTCGACCGTCGACGGATCGGCCTGCAGATCGAAGCCGCTGCTGCGCTCCACCTGCTCGAGCGTGAAGCCGTTCTGTTCCAGCAGGCGGGTGTGCGGGCTGGACGAGATCACGCCCCAGCCGGTCTTCGGGGCGAGGGTCTCGCTGCCGGCGACGGCCGGGTGCAGGGTCCACGCCTGCAGGACCCGGCGGCCCTGCAGCCGCGCCTCCTGCTCCGCGTGGTCGAGCAGAGCCTGCCCGACGCCCGTGGACCAGTGCTCCGGGAGCACCATCAGGTCGACCTCTGCGCTGGTGGGCTCAGCGACCCCGCAGTACAGCGAGATCGCACCGATGATGCTGTCGCCGGCGCGCGCGATGAAGGTGCGGTGCACGTGGTCGGTGCGGTCCTTCCACATGGGCAGCATCTCGGCGGCGGTGCGTTCGTAGTCGTCCACGCCGCTGTCTGCCAGGCACACGGCGTTGTTCAGGGCCACGGCTGCGATGAAGTCGGCAGCATCCGCATCGTCCAGCGACGCGGGGACGGCGACCTCGGTGATCGTCAGCTCTGCGGTGGGGAGCGTCATGCGAGTTCCTTCTTCCAGGCGCCTTCGTAGGCGATGGGGGAGAAGCCGATCTCCTCGTTGATCGAGAGCATCGGCCGGTTCTCCTCGGCGTTGTAGGTGACGACACGGGGCGACTCGGGGTAGCGCTCGCGCCAGGCGAGCAGGCCCGCGGTCTTCACGAGCATCCCGAGCCGATGACCACGATGCTCGGAGAGCACGAGCGTGTCCCACTGATGCGTGCTCGTCGTCGCCTGATCCGCAGCGATCGACAGCTCGTTGAAGGCGCACAGCTCGCCGGTGCCGACGTGCTGCGCGGCCGTGACCAGCGCCGACCACCCGCGCCGGAGGATTCGTTCGTCCTGCTCGACCACGCGGGCGGCGTCCCAGATCTCCTCCGGTGTGCCCAGGTCGGCATCCGGTGCGTCGGTCGACATCCGCGATTTCAACCAGGCGTAGCCGTCGCGGTGTTCGACCGGGGTCGGCAGACCCCACGACACGATCCGATAGTCGGACGCGTGCTGCTGAGCGGTAGCGTGCAGGGCGCGGAGATGCCCCTCCGTCTCGGGCGACCACACCAGCGCGCTGGCCCGCTCGACCTGCTCGAGAGTGAACCCGCTGCGCTCGAGGAACAGCGCTGAGCGATCGGCGGGGATCGAGCCGAAGCCGGTGGGAGCTTCGAGTACAGGCAATGCTCCCGTGTCGTCATGGTGCTCGGCCCAGTGCTGCAGCCTGGTCACGCCCAACGCACGCGCCGCGGACTCCACGTGCTCGTACACGGCACGACCGATGCCCTGGCCGGCGGCGGCCTTCGGCACGGCGACCGTCATGATCGCGGTGTCGCCCGCGCCGTCGAGGCTCATATCGAGCGCCGCGCATCCGATGACGGCGCCGTCGCGCTCGACGTACCACTGGCACTTGGTGCGCTGAGCGGTGCTGCGCAGGGCGGTCAGGAGAGCTTCGGGCGTGAGGAAGTCGTCCTCGCGACCGGTCATCTCGAGGATCGATCGGTTGCGGACCTCCGCGTACTCGCGGATGACGGCGGTCGGCCCCGCGTCCGCTCGAGCCGGGAGCTCGAGCGGACGCAGGGTCGCGCCTGCGGGGAGTGCGATGGGCGTGTTCTCAGTGTTCTCGGTCGCGATGCTCATCGCAGGCCCCTCTGCAGATCGAAGGTGAGCAGGGTGATCGCCTCGTGCTCGGTGATGCGCTCGGTGCGGCTCGGGCGCGAAGCGTCATCGAGGGTGTCGCCGGTGCGCAGGCCGCGCTCGAGTAGCCAGAGCCCGATGCGGAGGCTGAGGCGGTCGGACAGCGGGAGCCGCTGCAGGGCCGCCTGGTCGGGGATGTTGAGGATCTGACGATCCTCGGTATCCGGCGGGTGGATGGACGTGGTGTGCTGACGGTCGGTCAGCAAGGAGGTGCTCACGATGTGTGCGCTTTCTGTCGTTTGTTCTCATGGTGGGGAACGAAGCGGATGCCGGTGAGGCGCGCGGATGCGATGCCGGTGGCATCCGGAGGGCACGCGCTCAGAAGCAGAGCGGACGTGCCGGGAATCGCCCTGGAACGGGCGGGGCGCCAGCCGCGCGGTGCGCGGGGCGACGATCATCGACCGGACGCGGGGCGTCTGACGAGTCGTGAGAGGTGCGGTGCGGCGTTATGCGGCCGTGCGTGCGAAGGCCACCG
>Ga0256796_1000122_pt1 | contig 39433 bp, 36 predicted proteins | sample MC6MC0947MT_FD_190209 | JGI IMG/M metagenome (GOLD analysis project Ga0256796, IMG submission 190209) | Metatranscriptome of enriched soil aggregate microbial communities from Iowa State University, Ames, United States - MC6-MC0947-MT... | ecosystem: Environmental > Terrestrial > Soil >...
GTCGAGCCGACCGCGGCCCGGCGGCGGGGGAGCGCCTGCGCGCGGCGCTGATCTCTGCGCCGCTGTGGGCGCTGTACGTTCAGGGGTTCCTGCTGATGGGCGCGTTCGTCGCGGTGTACAACTACCTCGGCTTCCATCTGTCGGCACCACCGTTCGCCCTGCCGGCGTGGCTGGTGACGCTGCTGTTCCTCGCATATCTGGCAGGCACGGCCTCGTCGCCCTGGGCCGGGCTGCTGGCATCCCGCAACGGCAGGCTCCCCGTGCTGCTCTGCTCCATCGGAGTGATGGCGATCGGCACGGCGCTCATGACGCTGCCGGCGACGGCCGGCGTACTCGTCGGGCTGGTCCTGTTCACGGCCGGCTTCTTCGGCGCGCACGCAGTGGCTTCGGGCTGGACCCCGGTCGCGGCCGGTGCGGATGCCAGGGCGCAGGCCTCCTCGCTCTACTACTTCGCGTACTACGCCGGCTCGAGCCTGTTCGGCTGGGGGCTGGGCGTGCTGTTCGGAGGTGCGGGCTGGGAGGCGCTGATCATCGCGGTGCTGGCGATGTGCGCCCTGGCGGCCGCGGCGGCGGCGCTCGCCCTGCGCCCTGGGGCGCTCACCTCCGGTTCGTAAGCACTGCTTACATACTGGTATCCTGGTGGTGGGGAAGTGACAACACACTGGGGATTCCGCTGTGCGGTATCAACTGCAGTTCTTTCCGGGTGCGCGAAGCAGCGCCCGTGACGCAGGTGCTGACACCGTGACGCGACGGGCGCTCGTGCGTGCCTTCATGCACATCACGAGAACAGGAAGACCACACATGGAGACCTCCACGTCGCAGATCTCGCGCCGGACCGTCGTCAAGGGGGCGGCCTGGTCCGTTCCCGTCATCGCAGCCGCGGTCGCGGCCCCGATGGCGGTGGCCAGCGGTGACGGGAACACCGTGACGAATTCGGATGCCAACTACTACTGGGCGTCGGAGTCGCAGAGCACCTGGTCCTCGCTCGATCCCGCGCAGGGGAATCTCGAGGTCCGCTACTCGACCCGGATCGCCTTCAAGCAGGAGCCGTGGACATCGGGACCGCCCGCGGGCGGCGTACTGCAGGTCACCGTCGTGTTCTCGCAGGAGGTGACGCTCAAGGCTCCCATCGGACAGAACTGGGTTCAGTCGTCGCCGGCGGGCCTCGGCCCGGCGAGGACCTTCGTCTTCCAGCTGAGTCCGTCGGGCTTCGGCGGCGACATCAGCATCAACCTCAACGGGACGACGCCCGGTGCCATCACTGCGAGCAGCACGATGAGTCTCATCAACGGCGGCACGACCACCTGGGCGAGCGAGTCCAGCGACGCCACCGCGGTCCTCGTGAGCTGAGCTCCGACTCAGCCGACAGCGGCGGCGCGCTTGCGAGCGCGTCGCCGCTTCGTCATCACCACGGCTGCGACGATCAGGCCGACCAGCAGAACGAGCGCCAGGATCGGCACCACGATCGCGGCCACCGCGAGCATGAAGGACGCCCCGTCCTCCGCTGTGCTGAGGACGGGTGCGGCGAGGCCACCGGTCACGGAGTTCGCAGCCACGCGTCCGACGGCCTTGACGACGTGCACGGCGAGGGCGATGCCCACTCCGATCACGATCGGCACCCAGGCGTTGTCCGTGAAGAACGCGGAGGGGTCCTCGACCGCGACCGTCTGAGCGCTGGCACCCGCTCCGAACGCGATGCCGCCGGACGCCGGTCGCAGCACGCTCTGCACGATGTCGTTGAGGGAGTCCAGCGCGGGGATCTTGTCGGCGACGATCTCGAGCACGAGCAGGGCGCCAATCACCCACAGCGCGATGTCGCCGCTGAGCCACGACCATCCGGCCGGCAGCTGAACGGCGGGTATCAGGCGGTCGGCGAGACCGAGCAGGAACAGAGGCATCCAGGCGTTGAGGCCGGCGGACGCCGCCAGGCTGGATCCGATCAGGAACTCGATCACGGCTCCACTCTAGGTGGCGGCGGGCGCGGGCGAGGAGCGCGCCCGGCCCGAGTGTCGGTGACCCCTCGTAGGCTGGAGAGCATGCAACCCACGCGCAGCGTCCGCCCCTTCGAGGTCGTCAGCGAGTACATGCCCGCAGGCGACCAGCCGCAGGCCATCGCCGAACTCGCGGCGCGCATCAACGCGGGTGAGACCGACATCGTGCTGCTCGGAGCCACGGGAACCGGCAAGTCCGCGACGACGGCGTGGCTCATCGAGCAGGTGCAGCGGCCCACCCTGGTGATGGCGCACAACAAGACTCTGGCCGCGCAGCTGGCCAACGAGTTCCGCGAGCTCATGCCGAACAACGCCGTCGAGTACTTCGTCAGCTACTACGACTACTACCAGCCCGAGGCGTACGTGCCGCAGACGGACACCTTCATCGAGAAGGACTCCTCGGTGAACGCCGAGGTGGAGCGGCTCCGGCACTCCACAACGAACTCCCTGCTCAGCCGGCGCGACGTCGTCGTCGTCAGCACGGTCTCCTGCATCTACGGCCTCGGCGCCCCGGAGGAGTACCTGCGCGCCATGGTGGCCCTGCAGGTGGGGGAGCGCTACGACCGCGACGCCCTCATCCGGCAGTTCATCTCCATGCAGTACAACCGCAACGACGTGGACTTCTCGCGCGGCAACTTCCGCGTGCGCGGCGACACGATCGAGATCATCCCTGTGTACGAGGAGAGCGCGATCCGCATCGAGCTCTTCGGAGACGAGATCGAGGCGCTGTACTCCCTGCATCCGCTCACCGGCGAGGTGATCGAGAAGCTCGACTCGGTGCCGATCTTCCCGGCATCGCACTATGTCGCCGGCACGGATGTCGTGCAGCGTGCGATCGGCACGATCGAGGCCGAGCTCGCCGATCGGCTGGCCGAGCTGGAGCGGCAGGGCAAGCTGCTCGAGGCGCAGCGGCTGCGCATGCGCACGACGTTCGACCTCGAGATGCTGCAGCAGCTGGGCTTCTGCTCCGGCATCGAGAACTACTCCCGGCATCTCGACGGGCGCGCGGCGGGTGAGCCGCCGCACACCCTGCTCGACTTCTTCCCCGACGACTTCCTGCTGGTGATCGACGAGTCGCACGTGACCGTGCCGCAGATCGGCGCGATGTACGAGGGCGACGCCTCGCGGAAGCGCACGCTGGTCGAGCACGGGTTCCGGCTGCCCAGCGCGATGGACAACCGTCCGCTGCGCTGGGACGAGTTCAAGAACCGCATCGGCCAGACCGTGTACCTCTCCGCGACACCGGGCAAGTACGAGATGGGCATCGCCGACGGCGTCGTGGAGCAGATCATCCGCCCGACCGGTCTGATCGACCCGGAGATCATCGTCAAGCCCTCGAAGGGGCAGATCGACGACCTGCTCGAGGAGATCCGCATCCGGGTCGAGCGGGACGAGCGCGTGCTGGTGACCACGCTCACCAAGAAGATGGCCGAGGAGCTGACCGACTTCCTCGGCGAGCACGGCGTGCGCGTGCGGTACCTGCACTCCGACGTGGACACGCTGCGCCGTGTCGAGCTGCTCACCGAGCTGCGTGCCGGCGTGTACGACGTCCTCGTCGGCATCAACCTGCTCCGCGAGGGGCTCGACCTTCCCGAGGTGTCCCTGGTCGCGATCCTGGATGCCGACAAGGAGGGCTTCCTGCGCTCGGGGACATCGCTGATCCAGACCATCGGCCGGGCGGCGCGAAACGTGTCGGGTCAGGTGCACATGTATGCCGACAACATGACCGACTCGATGGCGAAGGCGATCGAGGAGACCGAGCGGCGCCGCGAGAAGCAGATCGCCTACAACAAGGCCAACGGCATCGATCCGCAGCCTCTGCGCAAGCGCATCGCCGACATCACGGAGGTGCTGGCGCGCGAGGCGGCCGACACGGCGGACATGCGCGCGGGGCGGAACAAGTCCGGCAAGGGCAAGTCGCCCACGCCGAACCTGCGTCGCACGGGGATCGCCGCAGAGGGCGCCACGCAGCTCGAGGACACGATCACCGACCTGTCGGAGCAGATGCTCGCAGCGGCCGCCGAACTGAAGTTCGAGCTCGCCGCACGCCTGCGCGACGAAGTGCAGGATCTGAAGAAGGAGCTGCGGGCCATGGAGAAGGCCGGACACGCCTGACCTCGACGGCGCTGCTCGATTCAGGGGCAGTGCATGAGCGGCTTGGGCCCCGACCGGTCGATCTCGTGCAGGTTCATCGGCTTCCCGCACAGCGGGCAGGCGCGTTCCGCGCGCTCTGCCGCGCTCGGTGGTGGCGTGCTCTCGTAGGGGCCGACGGCCGCCGGACCCGCCAGGCGGATCAGCCGGGAGTTGAACCATGCGTAGAAGCCGCCGGCTTCGCGGATGCGGGTGCGAAGCGGAGGGCGGTCTCGTTCCTCGGTCATGATGATTAGTGTACTAACTATTCGTGCACGAGTAGCATCGAAGCGTGACCGATGATGACGACCTCCTGCGCCTCGAGAACCAGCTGTGCTTCGCGATGGTCACGGCTGCCCGCAACGTCCTGGCCGTGTACCGGCCGATTCTCGAACCGCTCGGCCTCACGCATCCGCAGTACCTCGTGATGCTCGCGCTCTGGGAGCGGTCTCCGCGCTCCCTCGGCGACATCGCCGACGCGCTCGCGCTCGAGCCGGCGAGCGCATCCCCGCTCGTGAAGCGGCTCGAGAAGGAGGAGCTGATCGAACGGGTGCGCAGCGAACAGGACGAACGGCGCCTGGACATCAGCCTGACGGATGCCGGTCGCGCGCTGCGCGCGCAGGCGCTGGACGTGCCGCGGCAGGTGATGCAGCGCGTCGGGCTCGATCTGGAGGCGGTGAGTGCGCTCCGCGAGGCGCTCGGTCCGTTCAACAGGTCGTTGCGCGGCTGAGCTCCTCGCATCCGCGCGGCTGCACCTGCCGACTCGCATAGGGTGAAGGTGTGACGGGGGCGGTGCAGCACGACGCGGGGGAGCGGACGGAGTCCGTCGAGCGTGCGCCCGGTGCGAGGCGGGTCCAGCCCTGGCGGCGGATGCTGCCGGTCTTCGGCGCGCTCGCTCTCTTCGCCGTCGCCATGCTCGCCTCGGCCATCGCTGGACATCCCACGATCGACCTCGCACCGGAAGGGGCCACCGCGTCGCCCTTTCCCGAGGAGCGGCCGACGCCCACGATCACGCCTGGCGTGCCGCCGGCCCAGGAAGGCGGCGGATCGGATGCCGCCCTGGTCGGCATCGGCATCGTCCTCGCGCTGATCGTCTCGGCGCTGGCCGTCCTCCTGCTGCTCTGGATCGTCCGTCGCATCATCGACCTCTGGCGCAGCCGCCGGCTGCGCAGTCAACCGGGCGCTGACACGGACGTCGAGGTCGGAGTCGCCGACTCCCCGGCGGAGTCCGAGCCTGACGCACCCACCGTGCGCCGCGGCATCGCCGCCGCACGGGACGCGATCGAGGCGCATCCTGCCCCGACCGACGCCATCATCGCGGCCTGGGTGGGGCTGGAGGAGACGGCGGCGGACTCCGGGGTCGGTCGCGGCGTCAGTGAGACGCCAGCGGAGTTCACCCTGCGGATCCTGCTGCGCAGGCCGGGCATCGAGCATCCGGCGCAGCAGCTGCTCGCCGTCTACGAGGGCGTGCGCTTCGGCGGACACCGGGGCACCGAACAGGATCGTGCCCTCGCCTCCCGCGCGCTGGCACTCATCGAGGAGGGCTGGCGATGAGGTGGTTGCATGCGCTGCTGATGGCCGCCGGCGTCGGCTTCCTCGCCGGCATCGGGCTCGCCGTGCTGCGCGTGCAGGTCGAGTTCGTCTGGGGCTGGTCGGTTCTCGTCGCCGCGCTCGTGCTGCTGATCGGGCTGCGGCTGCCGGACGATCCGCGCGTGGACGCACCGCGCCTTCCGGATCCGCCCGACTACATCGGCTCCGATGTCTCGCGTCTCGCCTGGGCCATCAACATGCACACCGACACCGCCAATGAGGCCGTCACCCGCCGGCTCCGCGCCACGCTGCGCCGCCGGCTGCGGCAGCACGGTGTGGACGTGGACGACCCGCGACAGGCATCCGCCGTCGACCGGATGCTGGGCGACGGACTTTGGGGGCGCCTGAACGGGCGTCGCACCACGGTGGCCGATGTCCGCACCGCGCTCGCGGCCGCGGAACGGCTGGGCGGCGATCGCGGTGACGACGCGGCCCGGCGGGAGATAGCGCAGGATCCGGAAAGACCATCGCAGAGGGAGAGCACATCATGAACTTCGCGGACATCGCCGAACTCGGGCAGCGCATCCGCGCGTCCGTGGCCACCGCGGTCGTCGGCATGGACGACCCGCTCGAGGTCGCTCTGGCCACGATCCTCGCCGGAGGACACGTGCTGTTCGAGGACGTGCCCGGCCTCGGCAAGACCCTGGCCGCGCGCAGCCTGGCATCCGCACTCGGCCTGTCGTTCCGTCGCCTGCAGTGCACGCCGGACATGCTCCCCGGCGACGTGACGGGATCGTACGTGTACGCGCCCGACAGCGGCGAGTTCGTCTTCCGTCCTGGGCCCATCTTCACAGGCCTGCTGCTGGCCGACGAGATCAACCGCACGACTCCGAAGACGCAGTCCGCCATGCTCGAGGCGATGGCGGAGCGGCAGGTGACCGTCGAGGGCAACAGCTTCCCCCTCGAGCCTCCCTTCCACGTCATCGCCACGGCCAACCCGATCGAGTACGAGGGCACGTACTCGCTGCCAGAGGCGCAGCTCGACCGGTTCATGGTGCGTCTCTCCGTGGGGTATCTCGACCAGCAGGGCGAGACCGAGATCCTGCTCGGACGTCTGCGGCGCCAGCAGGAGGCGACGCACGTGGACCCCGTCCTGGCACCAGGCCAGCTGTCGCAGCTGCAGCAGGCCGTCGAGCGGATCCACGTGGACCCCGACGTCGCGGCGTACTGCGTCGCGCTGGCCGCGGCGACACGGCAGGCTCAGCACGTGGCGGTCGGCGCGTCCCCGCGTGGATCGCAGTCTCTCGTGCTGCTCGGGCGTGCGCTGGCGGCGCTGGACGGACGCGATTACGTGCGCCCCGATGACATCAAGCGCATCGCCGTGCCGGTGCTCGCGCACCGTCTCACCCTCACTCCGCAGGCGTGGGCGCAGGGTGTCGACCCGACCGAGATCGTCCGCGGACTGGTCTCGTCGGTCGCCGTTCCGCCGAGCATCGCCGCCGTCCGCGGCTGAGTCATGGCCGACGCAGCAGCATCCGGGGGAGCACGGCGTGCCGGCCCGCCGCTCTTCCTCGCGGTCTTCGCCGCCGCCGGCGCGCTGATCGCGGGCGTCGTGTTCTCGCGGCCCGACGTGATCGCGATCGGAGTCCCGCTCGCCCTCTGGGCGGCCATCGCTCTCACGATGACCGGTCGCGGTGGCGTCGATGTCCGGATCGAGCGCATGCCGGATGCGGAGGAGGGGGTGCTCGCCGACGACATCGTGGTGGACTCGGATGCCGAGATGGTGGAGCTGGCTGTGGCGCAGGCCGGCCGCACCCGCCGACGGTTGTTCGTCCCCGGCCGCACCCGGGTGCGGGCCACCAGCCGGCCGAGGCACTCCGGCCCGCTGACGACGGTTCAGGTGGCTGCGCGCGCCCTCGACGCGGACGCCGCCCTGCTGGGGATTCCTCGCACGGCGATCTCGCTGGTGCGGACGGTTCAGCCGGTGCTGCGACGGCTGCCGCTGCTGCCGCTGGCACCGCGCCTGACCGGCCTGCACGGCTCGCACGAGGGCGTGCGTCCAGGTCAGGGCGGAGACTTCCGGGACATCCATCCGTTCGCCCCCGGCGACGAGCTGCGACGCGTGGACTGGAAGGCGACGGCCCGCGCGGCGCGCCGCCCGGGCGAGCTGCTGATCCGACGCACGAACACGCTCAGCGATGCATCCGCCGTGATCGTCATGGACACCGCCGACGACCTCGGTGAGGTGGTGGCGACGTGGGGGACCCTCGACCTCGCGCGCAGCGGGGTCACGTCACTGGACCATGCGCGCAGCGCGGCGCGCTCGATCGCTGCGGCGACCGTCGAGCAGGGCGATCGGGTCGCGTTCCACAGGCTCGCCCACGGCGGGCGCTCCGTCCGGTCGGGCGGCGGGCGCCGGCACCTCGCACGCATCGTCGCGGAGATCTCCTCGACCGGTCGCGGTGGTGACGACGCGAGGTTCCGCAGGATGCCCCCCGTGCCGCACGGATCGATCATCTACGTGCTCTCCACCTTCTTCGACGGCGCCGCGGCCGAGATCGCCACGCGCTGGCGCGCAGCGGGGCACCGGGTCGTGGCGGTCGACATCCTGCCCGAGCTCGACGAGCATCGCCTCAGCACCGAGCGGACGCTCGCGCTGCGCGTGCTGCTCGCCGAGCGTGAGGACATGATGCACCAGCTGCGCGAGGCGGGAGTCGAGACCATGCGGTGGGCGGATGACCCCGGACCGCAGCTGACCGCGCTGACGAGGAGCGGTCGCGTCCGCGCAGCAGGGAGGCCCCGATGAGACGCGATGATCAACTCGCCGTCGGCATCTCCGTGCCCGGGTGGTCTCTGCCGGTCCTGTCCGCCGCGGTGGCGGTCGCCGCGGGGGCGATGATCCACGCCGCGGCGGGCTGGATCATCGTGATGGGGGTGCTCTGCCTGCTCAGCGGGGTGGCACGCGTGCTCGGCGGTCCGTGGGTCTCCGCGGTGATCCTGGTGATCGTGCTGGTCGCGACGGATGCCGCGCCGGGGCGCACTGCGGTCGTGATCGCGGCCGTGCACCTGCTGCACGTGCTGGGATCGCTGGCGTTGGCGGTGCCACTGGGCGCGCGCGTGGCAGTGCCCGCCCTGCGGCCCACGGCGGTCCGCTTCGCGATCATGCAGGCGGTAGGGCAGGCGGCCGGGGTCCTGGCGTTCCTGCTCCCGCAGGGACGGGTGCTGCCGGCCGCCGTCGTCCTCGGGGCGCTGGCCGTGCTGGGGTTCGTGCTCGCGGCGCTGCGGATGCTGCGCGCCCAGCGTGCGCACGGTTATGCGGCGTCCTCGGAGCCCAGTGTCGGTGGCCCCTCCTAGACTTGACGGGTGCCCATTGTTCCCGTCGCCTCCTCCGGAAAACTCAGTGTTCGCGGTGCCCGCGTGCACAATCTCAAGAACGTCGACATCGACATCCCGCGCGACTCTCTCGTCGTGTTCACGGGACTGTCGGGGTCCGGCAAGTCGAGCCTCGCGTTCGACACGATCTTCGCCGAGGGGCAGCGCCGCTACGTCGAATCGCTGAGCGCGTACGCGCGCCAGTTCCTGGGCCAGGTGGACAGGCCCGACGTCGACTTCATCGAGGGTCTCAGCCCCGCGGTCTCGATCGACCAGAAGTCGACCAACCGCAACCCGCGCTCCACGGTCGGCACGATCACCGAGATCCACGACTACATGCGACTGCTGTGGGCCCGCATCGGCATCCCGCACTGCCCCGAGTGCGGTGAGCGCATCCAGAGGCAGACCGTGCAGCAGATCGCCGATCAGCTCATGGAGCTTCCCGAGCGCACCCGCTACCAGATCGTCGCGCCGGTCGTCACGCAGAAGAAGGGTGAATTCGTCGACCTCTTCAAGGAGCTCGGCGCCAAGGGCTACTCGCGCGCGATCGTCGACGGCGACCTCATCCAGCTCGCCGAGCCGCCTGCGCTGAAGAAGAGCTACAAGCACGACATCGCCGTCGTCGTCGACCGCCTGGTCGCCTCCGCCGACATCCTCGGACGCGTCACCGACTCCGTCGAGACCGCGCTGGGGCTGGCCGGCGGGATCATGCAGGTCAACTTCGTCGACGAGGAGGGCGACGATGCCTGGCAGTCGTACTCCGAGAAGCTCGCCTGCCCGAACGGGCATCCGATCACCCTCACCGAGATCGAGCCGCGCACGTTCTCTTTCAACGCGCCGTTCGGCGCCTGCCCGGCGTGCTCGGGCCTCGGGACCCGGATGTCCGTGGACGTCGACCTCATGCTCGGCGACGAGGAGCTGTCGATCCGCGAGGGAGTCATCCTGCCCTGGACCACGCAGGGCAAGGGGCTGTTCCAGTACTACGAGCGCCTGCTCGAGGGTCTCGCAAGCGACCTGGACTTCTCGCTGGACACGCCCTGGAACCAGCTGCACTCCGACGTGCGCGAGGCAGTGCTCCGCGGTGACAACTACAAGGTCAGCGTCAAGTGGAAGAACCGCTACGGACGCGAGATGCGGTACACCTCCGGCTTCGAGGGTGTGGTGCCCTACATCGAGCGCCAGTACCTGCAGGCGGAGTCGGACACGCAGCGCGGACGCTGGGGCGAGTACCTGCGCGAGGTCCCGTGCCCGGTCTGCGACGGCGCTCGCCTCAAGCCCGAGGTGCTGGCCGTCAAGGTGCACGGTCACTCGATCGCCGAGGTCTCGAGCCTGAGCCTGGCCGACGCCAGCCGCTTCATGCACACCCTCGAGCTCACCGAGCGGGAGGCCAAGATCGCAGCCCAGGTGCTGCGCGAGATCCGGCTGCGGCTGGAGTTCCTGCTGCAGGTGGGCCTCTCCTACCTGAACCTCGGCCGCTCCGCCGGGTCGCTGTCGGGCGGTGAGGCGCAGCGCATCCGCCTGGCGACGCAGATCGGCTCCGGCCTGACCGGCGTGCTCTACGTGCTCGACGAGCCGTCGATCGGCCTGCACCAGCGCGACAACCGCCGGCTGATCGACACCCTCGTCCGCCTGCGCGATCTCGGCAACACGCTGATCGTGGTCGAGCACGACGAGGAGACGATCGAGGCGGCCGACTGGGTGGTCGACATCGGACCGGGTGCCGGCGTCAACGGGGGAGCGGTCGTGCACTCGGGCCCCTACTCTGCGCTGCTCGCCGAGACCTCGTCCATGACAGGCGACTACCTCGCCGGCCGACGCGAGATCGCCACGCCGAAGAAGCGCCGCAAGATCGACCGCAAGCGGATGCTGTCGGTCGTGGGCGCGCGCGCCAACAACCTGAAGAACGTGACCGCCGACTTCCCGCTCGGGGTGCTCACCGCCGTGACAGGCGTGAGCGGCTCGGGCAAGTCGTCGCTGGTCAACGACATCCTGTACCAGGTGCTCGCCGGGCGTCTCAACGGCGCCCGCACCGTGCCGGGCAAGCACACCCGCGTCACCGGACTCGACAACCTCGACAAGGTGGTGCACGTCGACCAGGCGCCGATCGGCCGCACGCCGCGCTCGAACCCGGCCACCTACACGGGCGTCTTCGACCGCATCCGCACGCTGTTCAGCGAGACCCCGGAGGCGAAGGTGCGGGGCTACCAGCCCGGCCGGTTCAGCTTCAACGTCAAGGGCGGGCGCTGCGACGCCTGCTCGGGCGACGGCACGATCAAGATCGAGATGAACTTCCTGCCCGACGTGTACGTGGACTGCGAGGTCTGCCACGGCAAGCGGTACAACCGCGACACGCTGGCCGTGCACTACAAGGGCAAGAACATCGCCGAGGTGCTCGAGATGCCCATCGCCGAGGCCGCGGAGTTCTTCGAGCCGATCCAGGCGATTCACCGCTACATGAAGACCCTCGTCGACGTCGGCCTGGGATACGTGCGGCTGGGGCAGGCGGCCACGACGCTCTCCGGCGGTGAGGCGCAGCGCGTCAAGCTCGCCACGGAACTGCAGCGGCGCAGCAACGGCCGCAGCATCTACGTGCTCGACGAGCCGACCACCGGCCTGCACTTCGAAGACGTCCGCAAGCTGCTCGAGGTGCTGAACGGGCTCGTCGACAAGGGCAACACGGTGATCGTGATCGAGCACAACCTCGACGTGATCAAGTCGTCGGACTGGGTGATCGACCTCGGCCCCGAGGGCGGTTCCGGCGGTGGGGAGATCCTCGCCACCGGCACGCCCGAGCAGATCGCGGACGTGGAGGAGAGTCACACGGGGCGCTTCCTCGCCGAGATCCTGGGCGAGGGCCGGGCCGCACGCAAGGCGGGCTGATGGCCGACGTCCTGCCGTACAAGCCGCGGACGGGGGAGATCCCCACTGACCCCGGCGTGTACCGCTTCCGGGATGCCGACGGGCGGGTGCTGTACGTCGGCAAGGCGAAGAACCTCCGGCAGCGGCTGTCGAACTACTTCGCCCCGCTGCGCACCCTGCACGAGCGCACCCGGCGGATGGTCACGACCGCTGCTTCCGTGGAGTGGACGGTCGTCGCCACCGACGTGGACTCCCTGCAGCTGGAGTACATGTGGATCAAGGAGTTCGATCCGCCGTTCAACGTGCGCTACAAGGACGACAAGTCGTACCCGTTCATGGCGATCACGCTCGCCGACGAGGCACCTCGGGTGATCGTCACGAGGAACAGGAAGATCCCCGGCGCGCGCTACTTCGGGCCCTACCCGAAGGTGTGGGCCGTGCACGACACGATCGACCTGATGGTCAAGGCGTTCCCGATCCGCACCTGCAGCGACGCCAGCTACAAGCGCGCCATGCAGACCGGGCGGCCGTGCTTCCCCGGCCAGATCGGCAAGTGCGGCGGACCCTGCTCGATGACCTGCACCATCGAGGAGCACAGGGCCATGGTCGACGACTTCGTCGCCTTCATGGCCGGCGGCGACGAGCGGTTCACGAAGGACCTCACCAGGCGGATGCTGGCCGCGTCCGCGGCGATGGACTACGAGGCGGCGGCGAAGTACCGCGACAAGCTCGCATCGATCGAGGCCGTGCTCGGCAAGAGCGCGCTCGTGCTTCCGGCCGACGAGGACGCCGATCTGTTCGGGCTGGCCGAGGACGAGCTCTCGGCGGCGGTTCACCACTTCGTGATCCGCGGAGGTCGCGTGCGCGGTGTGCGCTCGCTGGCCATCGACAAGGAGATCGACATCTCCGGAGCCGAGCTCGTCGACCAGGTGCTGCAGCGCGTGTACGGCGACGCCGTCGACATCCCGCGCCGCGTGCTCGTCCCCGTGCTCCCGGACGACGCGGCCGAGCTCGAGCAGTGGCTGCGCGAACGCCGCGGCAAGCGCGTGGAGATCGCGGTCGCGCACAGGGGGCAGCGCGCCGAGCTCATGCGCACCGCCACGCTCAATGCGCAGCAGGCGCTGCTGAGGCACAAGACCCGACGCACCAGCGACTACGTCGCGCGCACGCAGGCCCTCACCGATCTGCAGGAGGCGCTCGGCATGAGCGAGGCTCCGCTGCGGATCGAGTGCTACGACATCTCGCATCTGAGCGGCACGAACGTCGTCGCCTCGATGGTCGTGTTCGAGGACGGACTGCCCCGCAAGGACCAGTACCGCTCGTTCAACATCGCCGAGACCACGGATGACACCGACTCGATGTACCAGGTGCTGATGCGGAGGCTCGCGCGGGTCGACGAACCGGTGCCGGCGGATGCCGCGGACGCACAGGCCGACGGCTCGGGCGCCGGCGACCCGGAGGGCGACGCGGTGGCGGATGCACCCAAGCGCCGGCGCTTCGCCTACAAGCCGCAGCTGCTCCTGGTCGATGGCGGGCAGCCGCAGGTGAACGCCGCCGCACGCGCCCTGCGCGACAGCGGAAGAACCGACATCGCCCTGGCGGGCATCGCCAAGCGCCTCGAGGAGCTGTGGCTCCCGGACGATGACTTCCCGGTGATCCTGCCCCGCACCAGTGAGGCCCTCTACCTCGTGCAGCGCCTGCGCGACGAGGCCCACCGCTTCGCGATCACGCATCAGCGGCGCCGGCGGCGGCGCGACATCACCACGATCCTCAGCGAGATCCCCGGACTCGGCGAGTCGCGCATCAAGGCGCTGCTCAAGCACTTCGGGTCGGTCACGGCGCTGCGGGCGGCGACGCCGGAGCAGATCCGCGAGGTGAACGGCATCGGGCCCGCCCTCGCCGACGGCATCCACGAGCATCTCTCCGGCCGTCCGGCCGCCCCGAGTCGATAGGCTGGGTCGCAGGGGAAGGGAGACGACGATGACGGCCGCAGATGAGGGCGAGTTCCTGATCGTCACGGGCATGTCGGGCGCAGGGCGCTCGACGGCCGCGAACGCGCTCGAGGACCTCGGCTGGTACGTCGTCGACAACCTGCCGCCGCAGATCCTCCGGCCGCTGCTGGAGCTCACCGACATGGGCGGTGCCAACCTGCCCAAGATCGCCGCGGTGGTGGATGTGCGCGGACGCAACCTGTTCGACGACTTCCCCGGGGTCGCCAGGGCGCTGCGCGATCGCGGCGGTGTCAAGGTGCTCTTCCTGGACGCCTCCGACGACGTGCTGGTGCGCCGTTTCGAGTCGGTCCGGCGGCCGCATCCGCTGCAGGGCGACGGCACGCTGCTGGACGGCATCCGCACCGAGCGCAGCCGCCTGGCGCCGATCCGCGAGGCCGCCGACGTGCTCATCGACACCTCGAGCCTGAACATCCATCAGCTGGCCACGCAGGTCTCCGAGATGTTCTCCGAGGAGGGCGCAGCGCGCCACCGCCTGACGTTCCTGAGCTTCGGCTTCAAGTACGGCGTCCCGACGGATGTCGACCTCGTTGCGGACATGCGCTTCCTGCCCAATCCGTTCTGGAACGAGGAGCTGCGCGACCATACCGGCCAGGATGCCGAGGTGCGCGACTACGTGCTGTCCCGGCCCGGTGCAGAGGAGTTCCTCGCCGCCTACGTGCAGGCGCTGCGTCCTGTGCTGGAGGGCTATCAGCGCGAGAACAAGAGCCACTCCACCGTGGCCATCGGATGCACGGGCGGCAAGCACCGCTCGGTCGCCATGGCGGAGGAGCTGGCCCGTCGTATCGCGGATGCGCCCGGGGTGGCGGTCAACGTGCGGCACAGGGATCTCGGGCGCGAATGATGCGCTCCGAGTCGGTGGGAGCGCCCGCGGCCTTGTAGGCTAGTCCCTTGCGTCGCGATCCGACGCCAGGATCGTGAAGGAGTCCCGTGGCACTAACCACCGACGTCAAGGCCGAGCTCGTCAGCATCCGCAATGCGCCCCCGACGGTGCGCGTCGCAGAGGTGACGACGATCCTTCGGTTCGCCGGTGGACTGCACTCGATCGCCGGTCGGGTGGCCGTCGAGGCCGAGGTGGACGCCGAACTGCTGGCGCGCCGCGTGAGCCGCGACCTCGCCGAGATCTACGGTGTCCGCCCCGAGATCGCCCAGGTGAAGGCCAGCACTGCGCAGAGCGGCGGCGACGGCGCCCGCTGGGCCGTGCGCGTGATCGGCCCGGGGGAGACCCTCGCCCGTCAGACCGGTCTGCTGGATGCCCGTCGTCGTCCCGTGCGCGGTCTTCCGAACCGCCTGACCACCGGATCCCCTGAGGAGCTCGCCGGCATCTGGCGCGGCGCCTTCCTCGCGGCCGGATCCCTCAGCGAGCCGGGCCGCTCCGCGATGCTCGAGGTCGCCTGCCCGACCGGCGAGGCCGCGATGGCACTGGTCGGTGCCGCCCACCGTCTCGGTGTCACGGCGAAGGCGCGCGAGGTGCGGGGTCTGCCGCGTGTCGTCGTCCGCGAGGGGGAGGCCATCCGTGCCATCCTCGCCGCGATGGGTGCACGTCGCACCGCAGCGGCCTGGGAGGAGATGCGCCAGCGCCGTGAGGTGCGCGCCGGAGTGAACCGTCTCGTGAACTTCGACGACGCCAACCTGCGTCGTTCCGCGCAGGCGGCGGTCGCGGCGTGCGCGCGCGTCGAGCGCGCGCTCGAGATCCTCGGCGACGACGTCCCCGACCACCTGCGCACCGCCGGCAACCTGCGGCTCGCTCATCGCGACGCCAGCCTCGACGAGCTCGGGCACCACGCCGACCCGCCGCTCACCAAGGACGCGGTCGCCGGCCGCATCCGCCGCCTCCTGGCCATGGCCGACAAGCGTGCCCAGCAGGACGGCATCCCCGGCACCGAGGCGGCCGTCCCGGCCGGACTCGAGGACTAGCGGGAACTGACCAGGCGGCCCCTGCCGACGCGTTCGACACGCGCGGGCAGGGGCCGTTCTCGTCATCCGGGGAAGGTTCCCTCCGCCATCACGGTTGCCCTCAGTAGGATGTGAAACGTCTGCTTCGCGGCGCACACGGCGCCGTGGAGAACGCAAGCGCCGCGGCGCGGCGCGGATTGGATGAAATCGACATGGCGACTTACACGCTGCCCGACCTTCCCTACGACTTCGCGGCTCTCGAGCCCCACATCAGTGGCAAGATCATGGAGCTTCACCATGACAAGCACCACGCCGCCTACGTCGCCGGCGCCAACGCCGCCCTCGACGCACTCGCCGAGGCCCGCGACTCCGGCAACCTGGCCAACGTGAACAAGCTCGAGAAGGACCTGGCGTTCAACCTCGGTGGTCACGTCAACCACTCCATCTTCTGGACGAACCTGTCGCCGAACGGCGGCGGTCAGCCCGAGGGTGAGCTGAAGGCCGCCATCGACGAGTTCTTCGGCTCGTTCGAGAAGTTCCAGGCCCACTTCGCGGCTGCGGCTGCCGGCATCCAGGGCTCCGGCTGGGCCGTGCTGAGCTGGGACCCGATCGGCGCGCGCCTGATCATCCAGCAGCTGTTCGACCAGCAGGCCAACACCGCTCAGGGCACGGTGCCGCTGTTCCAGCTCGACATGTGGGAGCACGCCTTCTACCTCGATTACCTGAACGTCAAGGCGGACTACATCAAGGCGGCGTGGAACATCGCCAACTGGGAGAACGTCGCGCAGCGGTTTGAAACAGCGCGTGAGAAGACCTCCGGTCTGCTGGTACTGTCGTAAAAGATGGGCGTCCTGATGGGCGATTTGCCCATCAGGACGCCGTTGTCCGCGCAATCCGCGAAAATTACGCAATTCCCTTGTTAAGAACCAGGAGACTTTCGTGTCTGTCAAGATCGGTATCAACGGCTTCGGTCGTATCGGAAGAAACTTCCTCCGCGCAGCTCTCGCGCAGAACGCTGACCTCGAGGTCGTCGCTGTCAACGACCTCACCGACAACGCGGCACTCGCCCATCTCCTGAAGTACGACTCGGTCGGCGGCCCCCTGGGCGTCGAGGTCTCGCACGAGGGCGATGTCATCACCGTCGGCGGCAAGGCCATCAAGGTCTTCGAAGAGCGCGACCCCGCCAACCTCCCGTGGGGCGAGCTGGGCGTGGACATCGTCATCGAGTCGACCGGACGCTTCACCAAGGCCGCTGACGCCGCCAAGCACATCGCCGGTGGCGCCAAGAAGGTCATCATCTCCGCGCCGGGCACCGACGTCGACGGCACCTTCGTCATGGGTGTGAACGAGGACACCTACGACGCGGCAAACCACAACATCATCTCCAACGCGTCCTGCACCACGAACTGCCTCGCGCCGCTCGCGAAGGTGTTCAACGACACCTTCGGCATCGAGCGCGGCTTCATGATGACCGCACACGCGTACACGGCTGACCAGAACCTGCAGGACGGCCCGCACAGCGACCTGCGTCGCGCCCGCGCCGCCGCGATCAACATCGTCCCGGCCTCGACCGGCGCCGCCAAGGCCATCGGCCTTGTGCTCCCGGAGCTGAACGGCAAGCTCAGCGGCTCCTCCTACCGCGTCCCGGTTCCCACCGGCTCGATCGTGGACCTGACGATCATCTCCGACCGCGACGACCTGACCGTCGACGAGATCAACGCCGCGTACCGCGAGGCCGCTGCGGAGGGCCGCCTGAACGGCATCCTGGAGTACACCTCGGACGAGATCGTGTCGAGCGACATCCAGCTCAACGCGCACTCCTCCATCTTCGACTCCGGGCTGACCAACGTCAGCGGCAACCTGGTCAAGGTCTCCGCCTGGTACGACAACGAGTGGGGCTACTCCAACCGCCTGGTCGACCTGACCGAGTACGTGGCAGAGCGCCTCTAAGCTCATACACATGACTCTGCGCACCCTGGAATCTCTGGGTTCCCTCGAGGGCAGGCGCGTCATCGTCCGTTGTGACCTCAACGTCCCCCTGCGGGACGGGGTCATAACGGACGATGGTCGTGTTCGGGCCTCGCTGCCGACCCTCAACGCCCTCATCAACGCCGGCGCACGCGTCATCGTGTGCTCGCACCTGGGTCGTCCCGACGGGACGCCCGACCCGCAGTACAGCCTGGAGCCGGTCGCCCAGCGGCTGTCGGAGCTGCTCGGCAAGCCCGTGGCCTTCGCCCGCGACACCGTGGGCGAGTCCGCGCGTGAGGCGGTCTCCTCGCTCGAGGACGGCGGGGTCGTCGTCCTGGAGAACCTGCGGTTCAACGCGGGGGAGACGGCGAAGGACGACGCGACGCGTCAGGCCTTCGCCCGCGAGCTCGCGGAGCTCGGTGACGCACTCGTCTCGGACGGATTCGGCGTCGTGCACCGCAAGCAGGCCAGCGTGTACGACCTCGCGCAGATCCTGCCCTCGGCCGCCGGTCTGCTCATCGCGACCGAGCTCGATGTGCTCGACCGCCTGACCGAGAACCCGGAGCGCCCCTACACGGTGGTGCTCGGCGGCTCGAAGGTCAGCGACAAGCTGGGCGTCATCTCGCACCTGCTGCCGCGCGTGGACCGGCTGCTGGTCGGCGGTGGGATGCTGTTCACCTTCCTCGCGGCGGAGGGCCACGGTGTGGCATCCAGCCTTCTCGAGAAGGATCAGCTCGACACCGTTCGCGGGTACATCGCTGAGGCCAAGGAGCGCGGCGTGGAGCTGGTGCTCCCCACCGACGTGGTCGTCGCCTCCGGCTTCGCGGCGGATGCCGAGCACGAGACGGTCGCCGCGGATGCCATCGAGCAGAGCTCGTTCGGCGCATCCGGTATCGGCCTGGACATCGGCCCGGACACCGCGGCGCGCTTCGCCGACGCGATCCGCGACTCGAAGACGGTGTTCTGGAACGGCCCCATGGGCGTGTTCGAGTTCCCCGCATTCGCAGCCGGTACGAAGGCGGTCGCCTCGGCGCTGACCGAGGTCGAGGGTCTCGGCGTCGTCGGCGGCGGCGACTCCGCCGCGGCTGTCCGTCAGCTCGGGTTCTCCGACGATCAGTTCGGTCACATCTCGACAGGCGGCGGTGCAAGCCTCGAGTTCCTCGAGGGCAAGAAGCTACCCGGACTGGAGGTCCTCGGATGGCAATCTCTATGAATTCGTCTGCTGCGCAGCACAGGACCCGTACCCCGCTGATCGCGGGGAACTGGAAGATGAACCTCGACCACCTGCAGGCGGTCGCCACCGTGCAGAAGCTGCACTGGACGCTGAAGGACGCCGGGCACGAGAACGGGTCCGTCGAGGTGGCGGTCTTCCCGCCGTTCACCGACATCCGATCGGTGCAGACCCTGATCGACGCGGACAAGATCCCGTTCGGTCTCGGCGCGCAGGACCTCTCCGCGCACGACTCGGGCGCATACACCGGCGAGATCTCGGGCGCGTTCCTGTCCAAGCTGGGCGTGGGCTCGGTGATCATCGGACACTCCGAGCGCCGTGAGTATCACCAGGAGAGCGACGAGCTCGTGAACGCCAAGGTGAAGGCGGCGCTGAAGCACGGCCTGGTGCCGGTGATCTGCGTCGGCGAGACCGCCGAGGACCTGGAGAGGTTCGGCAGCAGCGCCGTCCCCGTGGGCCAGCTGGAGAAGGCGCTCGAGGGTGTGCCGGCATCCGCCGACATCGTCGTCGCCTACGAGCCGGTCTGGGCGATCGGCTCCGGGCAGGCGGCCACTCCCGCTCAGGCGCAGGAGGTCTGCGCGGCACTGCGTGCGGTCATCGCCCGCGTCCTGGACGACGAGGCGGCCGCGCGCACCCGCATCCTTTACGGCGGGTCGGTGAAGTCCGGCAACATCGCCAGCTTCATGCGCGAGCCGGACGTGGACGGCGCGCTGGTGGGCGGTGCGAGCCTGGTCGTCGACGAGTTCGCGGCCATCGTGCGCTTCCAGAAGCACGTCGGCGTGTGAGTCGGTGGGGCGCCGGCGGCGCCCCACCGTATAATCGACAGCTAGGCGGGTCGTTTCCGACCCTGGCGAAAGGCTTCAATCTCGTGCTTGTTCTCGAGTTCGTGCTGCAGGTCCTGCTGGGTATCAGCAGCGTTCTGCTGACGCTCCTCATCCTGCTCCACAAGGGCCGCGGCGGCGGTCTGTCCGACATGTTCGGCGGTGGCATGTCCGCGGCCGTCGGCTCGTCCGGCCTCGCGGAGCGGAACCTCAACCGTTTCACCGTGATTCTCGCGCTGGTCTGGTTCGTCTCCATCGTCGCGCTCGGCCTCATCACGAAGTTCTCGGTGATCTGATGGCCACCGGAGGAAACGCGATCCGCGGCACACGGGTCGGATCGGGCCCCATGGGGGAGCAGGACCACGGCTACCACGCGGACCGCATCGCGGTGTCGTACTGGGACGGCCTGGGCAACGAGACCGTGCGCTACTTCGCCGCGGGCCTGCCCGAGGAGGAGATCCCCGACACGATCGACCACCCGCACACGGGGCTTCCGGCCGGTCGCGACCGTCAGAACCCGCCGGCTCTGGCCAAGGCCGAGCCGTACAAGACGCACCTCGCCTATGTGAAGGAGCGTCGCACGGACGAAGAGGCCGAGCAGCTGCTCGAGGACGCGCTCACGCAGCTCCGCGAGCGTCGCGGCCAGCGCTGACGCGCACCACGCAGTTCGCACAGGACCCCCGGGACTCGGTTCCGGGGGTCCTCTGCGTTCGGAGCGGGTCCCGCCGTCGACGGGATCGCGCGCTCAGCTGCAGGTGCTGCCGAGGCCGAGGAGGATCACGTTGAGCGTGAAGGTCTTGGGAGGCGCGTACCAGGTCGTGTTCGGATAGCCGGTCTGGATGCTGATGCCGTAGGTTCCGCCGAGAAGGTCGCTGAGGTTCAGCAGCCCGAGCAGCTTCGCGGTGTCGTACGTGGCGGCGTAGGAGTACACGCCGCCCGTCTGACCCGTCAGCGTGATCTGGCTCGTGTCGCGCGCGGTGGTGGAGTTCTTGGTGATGTCCACGCGCTGATCAGCCAGCGGCAGCGTCGACGACCAGGCGAGGTCGACCCTCTGCAGCCCGACCACGATGGCGCTCGTGGGTTTGCAGGTCGCTCCGGTCGCCGTGGTGGGGGCGGGGACCGCGGTGACGGTCGTGCTCGTCACCGCGTCAGCCGTCCAGGCCGCCTCCGTCGTGCGGAGACCGGGCAGCAGCACGCCCGTCAGGCAGAGAAGCCCGAGCCCGGCCGCAGCGGCGCGCGCACGCCGTGTCATCGTTCCCGCCTCCGCTGCCTGGCGATCAGTGCGACGCCCAGGCCGACGAGCACGGCCGCCGGAGCGGCGAACAGCGCGGGCGACGGCCCCCCGGTCGCAGGCAGGACCGTCGCCCCGACGGTCTGCTCCACGCTGGTCTGCTCGGCCGTGGCGCGCAGGACGAGCGTCGCGCCGCCTGAGGGGTCACCGCCACCGGTGACGGAGATGCGCAGGTGCACGTCACTCGGGGTCGCCTGCCGGAGGAGCGGCTTCTCGACGCTGTCGAGCGTCAGTGGCGCGGCGGCGTCGAGGGTGGTCGCCGTGCCGGGGCATCCCGACCCCTCCCACCGGGTCGTGCACGACCGCACGATCGTGGACAGCTGCACGCCGTGGCCCTCACCGCGCAGGGTGACGGTCAGCTCACCGTCCGCAGGTGCGGACCCGGCGTCGATGTCGAGGTCCCAGTCGTAGGGTCGCACCGCGTCGAGCACGTGGGTGCCACCGCCGTTCGAGGTGATCGAGATCAGCTCCGCGGCCCCGGCGGGCGGGGCCGACGTGAGGGACGGCAGCACGACGAGCGTACCGACCGCGACGCAGGAGGCGACGTGCTGACCCAGGCGACGCTCGCGGCGCGACGCGAACTCGGGGGAGGGCGGAGCGTCGTCCCCGGTGGTGTCCAGGTGGTCGTCCTCGGCATCTGCGGGCGCCGGTCTCCGCACGCGCGGCCAGAAGGCCCAGGTGACCAGCAGCGCGGCACCGACGGTGATGGTTCCGAGTACCCAGGGGCTGCCGAACCAGACGATGACGTATGCGAGTCCCGGCAGCGAGCCGCGCACGATCCTGGCGTCCGAGATCGTGTACGGCGCGGGGTCGGCGCTCTGGTTCGCGTCGCCTTTCATCGTGATCATGCGCTGCGTCGGGGTGGGACCGGGGGAGATGCCGATGATCCGATGCGTGATCGGCAGTTCGCCCGCACGGTCGACGGTCGTCACGTCGCCGACGGCGAGATCGGATGCCGGGACCCTCTGCACGAGCGCGACCGAGCCGGCAGGGATGGTCGGTGACATCGATCCGGTCTTGAACATGATCAGCGAATACCCGCCGGTGAACGCGAGGATCGTCAGCACGACGCAGGCCACCCCGCCGACGGCGGCGAGCGTGAGCAGCGTCTCGCGGAGCGCGCGGCCCACGCGACCGGCGATGCGGACGGCTGCATTCATCGGGTCACCCGGTCGTCCCGGTGAAGGTCCACGTCGGCGCGACGGTCCCGCCCTGGGCTGCCGTGGTGGCGGTCGAGGGCAGGGTGAGCACGACGCAGTAGGTCACGGTGTTCGCGCCACCGCCCTGCAGAGCCGCAGGCGGCAGCTGAGCGCCGGTCGGCACCGTCGTCAGCGGCGAGGGCTGCATCGTCGCGCTGGTGGTCGTCGGCGTGCAAGCCGACGGCTGCGCCACCTGCACGACGACGGCTGTGAGCGCGTTCAACAGCGCCTGATCGGCAGCACCCGGCGCGCTCGCGCTCACGTTCGTGAGGGTGACCGTGCCGCCCAGCGACCCGGACGTCTGGACCTGGATCCACGCCGCCCTGCTGACACCCGGGTACAGGCCGGTCGCGTTGAGCTGCAGCGCGGCTGGGTTCCCCGCGCCGTGCGACACGAACGGGTCGGTCTGGACCGTCCTGGACGAGACCGAGAACGTCCCCGCCTGGACGGTCGACGAGGCGAGCTCCTGGTCCGTCCAGGCGGCGAGAGTCATCGTGAAGCCGACGCCCAGCACCAGCCCGCCGGCGAGAACGGCGCGGATGCGCCGCGATCGCAGATGTCGCGCCCGAGCACGGTTCTCACGGCGGGTGGAGCGGAGGGCGGCTACTGAGATACCGCTTCCCACTTCCATGTCACCGTTCCTGTGTGACCCTGTACGAGGTCCTCGGTCGCCGAGACCTTCAGGCAGAGGTTCACTGTCTGGCCGGCGGTGATCGAGGTGGGGATCGCCGTGCCCGCGCCGAACGCCGTCGCGTCGCAGCCGAAGGCGGTGGTGGCCACGGCGTCGAAGGCCAGGTCGGCAGCGACGAGCGTTCCGCCTGACGCGATCGCGACGGTCTGCGTGAGATCGGCGGCCGAGCTCCCCGTGAGCTTCACTGCGTATGGGGCGTACACCGTGTCACCGGGAGACAGGTTGGTCGGATTCACGAGGAAGGTCAGGTCGGCGGCGCCCGCCTCGGACGCATGGTCGGCGAACGCGGTGCCATCCGTGGACCCCTGGAACACGAACGAGCCGGCAGTGAAGGTGCTCTTCGCGAACTCGGAGTCGTTCCAGGCGGCCAGAGTGACCGCCGTGCCCACGCCGAGCACGAGGCCACCGGCGAGCACGGCGTAGATCCTGCGCCGGCGCAGGCCCTCCGCGGCAGATGAAGTGTCCATGAGTTTCCCTTCTCATCAGGACAGCGTGTGGGGGAGCACGCTTTCGCGTCAGCGTAGTGACATATCGGAATATCGGGAAGGGAATCCGCAACCGATGCAGAACGGTGATCAAAGCCGGGGACGAGAGAAGGCCCTCGCCGATGCGGCGAGGGCCTTGCTGGAGGGGATGACGGGAATCGAACCCGCGTCATTAGTTTGGAAGACTAAGGCTTTACCATTAAGCTACATCCCCGCTCGGCGGCCCGCTGAGCGGTGCGCCTCGTAAAGCATAGCGGACGTCGAGCGTGCTCTCGTCCGTTAGACTCGTCAAGGCCGTTCCCGTGCGCGCGGGTTCAAGCCGGGGCGTAGCTCAGCTTGGTAGAGCGCCCGCTTTGGGAGCGGGAGGTCGCAGGTTCAAATCCTGTCGCCCCGACCACGGCTACAGACTTCATGCCCGCGCCATCCCGCGCGGAAACCACAAGGAGAACACACCAGTATGGCCAACAGCACCGTCGAGAAGCTGTCCCCGACCCGGGTCAAGCTCACCATCACGGTCACCCCTGAGGACCTCAAGCCGAGCATCGAGCACGCCTACGAGCACATCGCCCAGGACGTGCAGATCCCCGGCTTCCGCAAGGGCAAGGTCCCGGCTCCGATCATCGACCAGCGCATCGGCCGCGGTGCGGTCATCGAGCACGCCGTCAACGAGGGCCTCGACAAGTTCTTCCGCGAGGCCGCCAGCGAGCACAACGTGCGCATCGTCGGCCGCCCGTCCGCCGACATCACCCAGTGGCCGAACGAGAAGGACTTCTCCGGCGACCTGCTGGTCGACGTCGAGGTCGACGTGCGTCCCGAGATCGAGATCCCGGCCTACGACGACATCACCCTCACGGTCGACGCCGTCGAGACCGACGACGCCGCCATCGACGCCGAGCTCGACGGCCTGCGCGCCCGTTTCGGCACGCTGATCCCCGTCGACCGCCCGGCCGCCAAGGGCGACTTCGTCGAGCTGGACCTGGTCGCCACCATCGACGAGAACGAGATCGACCGCGCTGACGGCGTGTCCTACGAGGTCGGGTCCGGCGAGCTGCTCGAGGGCATCGACGAGGCGATCGACTCGCTGACCGCCGGTGAGCAGACCACCTTCCGCTCCAAGCTCGTCGGCGGCGACCACGCCGGCGAGGAGGCCGAGGTCTCCGTGACCGTCAAGGCCGTCAAGGAGCGCGAGCTTCCCGAGGCCGACGACGACTTCGCTCAGATGGCATCCGAGTTCGACACGATCGCCGAGCTGCGCGACAGCCTCGCCGAGCGCGTCGGCCAGCAGGGAGTCTTCACGCAGGGTGCCGCCGCTCGCGACCAGCTCATCGACGCTCTGCTCGAGAAGGTCGAGATCCCGGTCCCCGCGCAGCTCATCGAGGACGAGGTGCACAACCACCTCGAGAACGAGAACCGTCTCGAGGACGACGTGCACCGCGCCGAGGTCGCCGAGGCCAGCGAGAAGCAGTTCCGCACGCAGGTGCTGCTGGACACGATCGCCGAGGGTGCGAACGTGCAGGTCTCGCAGGAGGAGCTGAGCCAGTACATCGTCCAGTCCGCTGCGCAGTACGGCATGGCTCCCCAGGAGTTCGTCGAGGCTCTTCAGGGCGCCGGCCAGCTTCCCGCCCTCGTCGGCGAGATCGCGCGCAACAAGGCGCTCGCCTCGGTGCTCGGCAAGGTCAAGGTCGTCGACAGCAACGGCAAGCCGGTCGACCTGTCCGAGTTCATCGGTGACGTCGACGAGGCCGAGGCCGAGGAGGCCCCCGCCGAGGAGAAGCCCGCCAAGAAGCCGGCTGCCAAGAAGGCTCCCGCGAAGAAGGCCGCCGACAAGGCCGACGACGCTGAGAAGAAGCCGGCTGCCAAGAAGGCTCCGGCCAAGAAGGCCGCCGCGAAGAAGGACGAGGCCGAGAAGGCCGAGTGATCGCGGATCGGCTCTGAGGGCCGATCAGATCTGAGAGAGGGCGGGTGCTGCGGCATCCGCCCTCTCCGTATCCGGGAGGAATCATGACTGCAGTGAGCGACGACTGGCAGAGCCGTGTGGATGCCGTATGGCAGGACGCCGACCTCACCGACGACGCGCGCATCGACGCGATCGACGACCTGGCTCAGGAGCTCGGCCCCGATCACCCGGTCGCGCTGTTCGAGCGCGCCGGCGCCCGGGACAGCGCCGGCCGGGAGCTGGAGGCCGAGCCGCTCTACCGAGCCGCGCTCGAGGCCGGCCTCGACCCGGTGCGCCGCACCCGGACCGTGATCCAGCTCGCCAGCACCATCCGCAACCTCGGCAAGCTCGACGAGGCGCTCGCGATGCTCAGTGCGGAGTACGACGCGACCCGCGGTGGCGCCATGGCCGACGAGGCCGCGGCGTTCTACGCACTGGCGCTGACCTCGTCGGGTGACCCCGTGCGTGCGGCATCCGTCGCGCTGACCGCGCTCGCGCCGCACCTGAGCCGGTACACGCGCTCGGTCACCGGATACGCCGCGGAGCTGCTGGACCCGCGCGGCGAGTGACACGCTCTGTGCTCAGGGCGAACACGGCCGGGCGCCTGCGTTGTCGCCGGTAGATTCGAATCACCGAAACACGGAAACAGGAGCTGACATGGCTGAACCCCTGATGGCGACGAGCGTCTTCGACAGACTGCTGAAGGATCGCATCATCTGGCTGGGCTCTGAGGTGCGCGATGAGAACGCGAACGAGATCTGCGCGAAGATCCTCCTTCTCGCCGCCGAGGATCCCGAGAAGGACATCTACCTCTACATCAACTCGCCCGGCGGCTCGATCACCGCGGGCATGGCCATCTACGACACCATGCAGTTCGTGCCGAACGACATCGTCACCGTCGGCATCGGCATGGCGGCGTCGATGGGCCAGCTGCTGCTGACCAGCGGCACCAAGGGCAAGCGCTACATCACGCCGAACGCGCGCGTGCTGCTGCACCAGCCGCACGGCGGCTTCGGAGGCACGGCCAGCGACATCCAGACGCAGGCGCAGCTGATCCTCTCGATGAAGCAGCGTCTCGCCGAGATCACCGCGGGTCAGACCGGCAAGACCGTCGAGCAGATCAACGAGGACGGTGACCGCGACCGCTGGTTCACCGCCGACGAGGCACTCGAGTACGGATTCGTCGACCACATCCGCGAGCACGCCAGTGACGTGCACGGCGGTGGCGGAACCGGCGCGGACAAGTAAGGCAGGACGACACATATGTACACCCCCACCTTCCGCGCCGCGGGCAACCTCCCGTCCAGCCGCTACGTGCTGCCCCAGTTCGAGGAGCGCACCGCCTACGGCTTCAAGCGCCAGGACCCGTACAACAAGCTGTTCGAGGACCGCGTGATCTTCCTCGGCGTGCAGGTCGATGACGCGTCGGCCGACGACGTGATGGCCCAGCTGCTGGTCCTGGAGAGCCAGGACTCCGAGCGGGACATCACGATGTACATCAACTCGCCCGGTGGCTCGTTCACGGCCATGACGGCGATCTACGACACCATGCAGTACGTGGCGCCGCAGATCCAGACCGTCGTGCTGGGCCAGGCGGCATCCGCGGCTTCCGTGCTGCTGGCCGCCGGCGCTCCCGGAAAGCGCCTCGCTCTGCCCAACGCCCGTGTGCTCATGCACCAGCCGGCGATGGGCGAGGCGGGTCAGGGCCAGGCCTCCGACATCGAGATCCAGGCCGCGGAGATCCTCCGCATGCGCACCTGGCTCGAGGAGACCATGGCCAAGCACACCGGCCAGGACGTCGCCAAGGTGAACCGCGACATCGACCGTGACAACATCCTCTCGGCCGAGCAGGCCAAGGCGTACGGCATCGTCGACCAGGTGCTCACCTCGCGCAAGCGCGCCTGAGCTCATCATCGCAAAGGGCGGTCCGGCGTCATGCCGGACCGCCCTTCCGCGTATCCCCACGGATGCGCGGCCGCGCGGGGCATCCATGCTCATCTGAGCAGAGCGATGCGCGTGCGTCGGTCACCTCCTAAGCTGGGACACGGAAGGAGGATGCCGTGGACGATGAACTGCTCATGGTGCGAGTCGCCGAGCTCTCGTACGACGAGAACAAGACGCAGGACGAGATCGGCGCCCTCCTGGGGATCTCGCGCTGGAAGGTCGGGCGGCTGCTCGTGCAGGCCCGCGAGCGGGGGATCGTGCGCATCGAGATCGTGCATCCGCGTGCCCGCAGGCTCGGTGCCGAGCGCGCCCTCGTCGAGCGGTTCGGGCTGAAGGATGCGGTGGTCGTACCCGCGCCGGATGATCAGGGCGCCGTCCTCGAGCGCGTCGCCCGCGCCGCCGCCGACATGCTCACCGCTCTCCGTCCCGTACCCCGTACCCTCGCCGTCAGCTGGGGCCGCACTCTCACGGCGATCGCCGACGCGCTGCCCGAGGGATGGACGCGCGGAGTCACGGTCGTCCAGGCGAACGGCGGCGTGAGCCTGAACCGGCGCTCCGGAGGTGCGGCATCCGTCGCCGTCACCATCGCCCAGCGCGGCGCCGGACAGGCGGTGCTGCTGCCCAGCCCGGCGATCCTGGAGCGCGTCGAGACCAAACAGGCCATCGAGGCCGACCGCACCGTCGCGGCGATCCTCGACCAGGCCGCGCAGGCCGACACGTTCCTGTTCACCGCGGGGCCGTGCGACCCGGCATCCGCTCACGTCGAGAACGGCTACCTGTCGGCGGAGGACATCGCCGAGCTCGCCCGCCGCGGGGCGGTGGGCGATCTGCTCGGCCGCTACATCGACGCGGACGGCAACATCGTCGACCCGCAGCTCGACGCCCGCACCGTGGGCGTCGGCCTCGACCAGGTGCGCAGCGCACCCCGATCCATCTTCGTCACCGCGGGCGCCGCCAAGCACGACATCGCGCGTACAGTCGTCAGCAACGGCCTCTGCAGCGTTCTGGTGACCGACGAATCCACTGCCCTTGCACTCTTGGAGGAGATATGACGACCACAGAGATCGCCCGCCGCACGGCGGTCGACGTACTGGGCGGTGAGCCCGACGACGCCACCCTGCGCCGGTTCCTGCACGGACTGCCCGGCGTGGATGCCGTGGGCCTGGAGCAGCGCGCCGCCGGCCTCGGCACCCGCTCGATCAAGACCACCTCGAAGGCGTGGGCGCTGGACAAGATCATCTCGCTGATCGACCTCACCACCCTCGAGGGCGCCGACACCGCGGGCAAGGTGCGCTCGCTGGTCGCGAAGGCGAAGACCCCGGATGCCTCCGACCCGACGACCCCGCGCGTGGCCGCCGTCTGCGTGTACGGCGACATGGTCGGTCACGCCGTCGAGGCGCTCGGATCCCTGCACGGCGACCCCGACGAGGGGCGCATCTCCGTCGCGGCCGTCGCGACCGCGTTCCCCTCCGGGCGCGCCTCGATCGAGGTCAAGCTGGCCGACACGGCGGATGCTGTGGCCGCGGGCGCCGACGAGATCGACATGGTGATCGATCGCGGCGCGTTCCTGGAGGGGCGCTACGGGCTCGTGTTCGACCAGATCGCCCGCGTGAAGGAGGCCTGCCGCCGCGAGGACGGCAGCTACGCCTCGCTCAAGGTCATCATGGAGACCGGCGAGCTGAACACCTACGACAACATCAAGCGCGCGTCGTGGCTGTCGATCCTCGCCGGAGGCGACTTCATCAAGACGTCCACCGGCAAGGTGCAGCCCGCGGCGACCCTGCCGACCACGCTGCTCATGCTCGAGACCGTCCGGGACTGGCATCGGGCGACGGGGGAGAAGATCGGCGTGAAGCCCGCCGGCGGCATCCGCTCGTCGAAGGACGCCATCAAGTACCTCGTCACGGTCGCCGAGACCGCAGGTGAGCAGTGGCTGCAGCCGCACCTGTTCCGCTTCGGCGCGTCGAGCCTGCTCAACGACGTGCTGCTGCAGCGTCAGAAGATCACCACCGGTCACTACTCCGGTGCCGACTACGTCACCATCGACTGAGGAGCCTCATATGTCATTCCTGGAATACGCTCCCGCCCCGGAGTCCAAGGCGATCCTGAAGCTCAAGGACAGCTACGGACTGTTCATCGACGGCGAGTTCGTCGACGGCTCCGGCCCGTCCTTCCACACCATCTCGCCCGCCGACGAGAGCCGCATCGCTGAGATCGCCTCGGCATCCGATGAGGATGTCGACCGCGCGGTCGTCGCCGCCCGCCGTGCGTACGACAGGGTGTGGTCGAAGATGAGCGGCCGCGACCGCGGCAAGTACCTGTTCCGCATCGCGCGCCTCGTTCAGGAGCGCGCTCGCGAGCTGGCCGTCGCGGAGAGCCTGGACAACGGCAAGCCGATCAAGGAGAGCCGCGACGTCGACGTTCCCCTCGTCGCCGCCTGGTTCTTCTACTACGCGGGCTGGGCGGACAAACTCGACTACGCAGGCCTGGGCGCCGACCCGAAGGCGCTGGGCGTCGCAGGTCAGATCATCCCGTGGAACTTCCCGCTGCTCATGCTGGCGTGGAAGCTCGCCCCGGCGCTCGCAGCCGGCAACACGGTGGTGCTGAAGCCCGCCGAGACCACGCCGCTGACCGCGCTGATCTTCGCCGAGATCCTGCAGCAGGCCGACCTGCCCGCGGGCGTCGTGAACATCATCACGGGTGCGGGTGCTCCCGGCGCCACGCTCGTGCGTCACCCCGACGTGGACAAGGTCGCGTTCACCGGTTCGACCGGGGTCGGCCGCGACATCGCGAGGGCGATCGCCGGCACCGACAAGCGCGTCACGCTCGAGCTGGGCGGCAAGGCCGCCAACATCGTGTTCGACGACGCGCCCATCGACCAGGCCGTCGAGGGCATCGTGAACGGCATCTTCTTCAACCAGGGTCACGTGTGCTGCGCCGGCAGCCGGCTGCTGGTGCAGGAGTCGATCCACGACGAGGTCGTCGACCGGCTGAAGCACCGGCTGTCGACGCTGCGCCTGGGCGACCCGCTCGACAAGAACACCGACATCGGCGCCATCAACTCCGCCGCCCAACTGGCCCGCATCCGCGAGCTCAGCGACATCGGCGAGGCGGAGGGCGCGGAGCGCTGGACGGCGGACTGCGCCATTCCGGAGAAGGGGTTCTGGTTCGCGCCGACGATCTTCACCGGCGTCGAGGCGTCCAGCCGCATCGCCCGCGACGAGATCTTCGGGCCGGTTCTGTCGGTGCTCACCTTCCGCACGCCCGCCGAGGCGATCGCCAAGGCGAACAACACGCCTTACGGTCTGTCGGCCGGCATCTGGAGCGACAAGGGATCCCGCATCCTCGCCGTCGCCGACCGGTTGCGCGCCGGCGTGGTGTGGGCGAACACCTTCAACCGCTTCGACCCGTCGAGCCCGTTCGGCGGCTACAAGGAATCCGGCTACGGCCGCGAGGGCGGCCGTCACGGCCTGACCGCGTACTTGAAGTCCGCAGGGCCCGCCGAGACCCGCGCGATCGCCGCCGGCGCAACGAAGAAGGGAGCATCGGCATGAGCAAGCGACTGACCGTACCGAAGACCTACAAGCTCGCGATCGGCGGGGCGTTCCCGCGCAGCGAGTCGGGCCGCACCTACGAGGTGGTCTCCGCGAAGGGCGCCTTCCTCGCCAACGCCGCCAAGGCTTCGCGCAAGGATGCCAGGGATGCCGTGGTCGCCGCGCGCGGCGCGGTGAAGGGGTGGTCGGGTGCCACCGCGTACAACCGCGGGCAGGTGCTGTACCGAGTCGCCGAGATCCTCGAGGGGCGCCGCGCCCAGTTCGTCGACGAGATCGTCGACCAGGAGGGCGTCTCCGCGGCTGCGGCGGGCGCCCAGGTCGATGCCGCCGTCGACCTGTGGGTCTGGTACGCCGGCTGGTGCGACAAGTACGCGCAGGTGGGCGGCAACGCCAACCCGGTCGCGGGTCCGTACTTCAACATCTCGGTGCCCGAGCCCACCGGCGTGGTCGCGATCGTCGCCCCGCAGGACTCCGCCCTGCTCGGGCTGGTGTCGGTCATCGCGCCGGCGCTGGTCACCGGCAACACGGTGGTCGCGATCGCGAGCGAGCGCTTCCCGCTCTCGGCGATCAGCCTTGCCGAGGTGCTCGCCACCAGCGACCTGCCCGGGGGAGTCGTCAACGTGCTGACCGGGTCGCCGGCGGAGATCACGCCGTGGCTCGCGTCGCACGCCGACGTCAACGCCATCGATCTGGCGGGTGCCGGAGACCTGGACTGGGTCGACCTGGAGATCGCCGCCGCCGACACGCTCAAGCGCGTGCTGCGCCCCGGCGTCGGATCGAACGGCGCCGTCGAGCAGAGCCTGGACCGCATCACGGCGTTCACCGAGACCAAGACGGTGTGGCACACCAAGAGCATGGTCTGACATCAGATCGGATGCAGGAGGGCCCGGTTCCGCTCACGGCGGACCGGGCCCTTCGCATGCGTGGCAATACGCCCCGGTGTCGGTGCGGGCGGTTAGGCTCGATTGACGGGATCAGAGCCCCCGCCTGATCCACAGCTTCGAGGAGGACGCGCATGGCACGCATCGGTGAGAGCGCCGACCTGTTCAAATGCTCATTCTGCGGAAAGAGCCAGAAGCAGGTGCAGCAGCTGATCGCCGGTCCCGGCGTGTACATCTGCGACGAGTGCGTCGAGCTGTGCAACGAGATCATCGAGGAGCGCATGGCCGAGGCCGGCAGCGGTCCGGTCGCCGACTTCGAGCTGCCCAAGCCCCGTGAGATCTTCGCCTTCCTCGAGGAGTACGTCGTCGGTCAGGAGCTCGCGAAGCGCTCCCTCGCGGTCGCCGTCTACAACCACTACAAGCGCGTGCGCGCCCGCGGCACGCTGCAGACCGCCGAGCAGAAGGCCGAGGAGATCGAGGTCGCCAAGAGCAACATCCTCATGCTCGGCCCGACCGGCTGCGGCAAGACCTACCTCGCGCAGACCCTCGCCAAGCGGCTGAACGTGCCGTTCGCCGTCGCCGACGCCACCGCGCTCACCGAGGCCGGCTACGTCGGTGAAGACGTCGAGAACATCCTGCTCAAGCTGCTGCAGGCCGCCGACTACGACGTCAAGCGCGCCGAGACCGGCATCATCTACATCGACGAGATCGACAAGATCGCGCGCAAGGCCGAGAACCCGTCGATCACCCGCGACGTCTCGGGCGAGGGCGTGCAGCAGGCGCTGCTGAAGATCCTCGAGGGAACAGTCGCATCCGTGCCGCCGCAGGGCGGACGCAAGCACCCGCATCAGGAGTTCCTGCAGATCGACACGACGAACGTGCTGTTCATCGTGGCGGGCGCCTTCGCGGGACTCGAGGACATCATCTCCGCGCGCGTCGGCAAGCACGGCGTCGGCTTCGGCGCCCCGCTGCACGACAAGGGCAAGGACCTCGATCTCTTCGGCGAGGTGCTCCCCGAAGACCTGCACAAGTTCGGGCTGATCCCGGAGTTCATCGGCCGCCTGCCGGTCGTCACCTCCGTGTCGCCGCTCGACCAGGACGCGCTGATCGACATCCTCACCGGCCCGCGCAACGCTCTGGTCAAGCAGTATCAGCGGATGTTCGAGATCGACGGCGTGCAGCTCGAGTTCGAAGAGGACGCGCTGCGCTCGATCGCCGATCTGGCCGTGCTGCGCAAGACCGGCGCCCGTGGTCTGCGGGCCATCCTCGAGGATGTGCTCGGCCCGATCATGTTCGAGATCCCCTCTGCCGAGGACGTCACCAAGGTCATCGTCACCAAGGCCGCCGTCGAGGAGGGCGCTGCCCCGACCGTGGTGCTCTCCCGCAAGCGCAAGAGCGCCTGACCTTCTTCGCTGCGCAAGCTCGCAGAAACGCGCGGCTCCGCAGGTCCTGACCGGATTCCTGCGGAGTCGTGCTTTTCTGCGGAGCTACACCCTGGCTGCGCTGTCAGCCATCCAAGCCGCGTCGCTTCAGCAGCGGGGCGATCTCGGCATCCCGGCCGCGGAAGTCGCGGTAGGCCTCCAGCGGATCCTTCGAGCCGCCCACGCCGAGCAGGCGCTGCCGGAACCTGTCGCCGTTGGCCCGGGTGAGCCCGCCGTTCGAGCGGAACCACTCGACCGTGTCGGCGTCGAGCACCTCGCTCCAGATGTACGAGTAGTAGCCGGCGCTGTAGCCGCCCGAGAACACGTGCGCGAAGTACGTCGAGGAATACCGGGTCGGCACCAGCGGATTCAGCAGCCCGATGTCGGACAGGGCGGCCGCCTCGAAAGCGGCGACGTCATCGACCTCGGCTCCGGCGGCGATGCTGTGCCACGCCTGGTCCAGCCAGGCCGCCGCCAGGTACTCGCTGGTCGCGTGACCCTGATCGAAGGCCTCGGTGGCGCGCAGACGCTCGACGATCGCGGCATCCAGCGGCTCGCCGGTCTCGAAGTGCCTCGCGTAGTTGTCCAGCACCTCGCTCCACAGGATCCACATCTCGTTGACCTGGCTGGGGAACTCCACGAAGTCGCGGAAAACATTGGTGCCCGCGAAGTGCGGGTAGGTAACGCGGGCGAACAGCCCATGCAGGGCGTGCCCGAACTCGTGGAACAGTGTCGTGACCTCGTCGAGGGTCAGCAGCGTCGGATCGCCGTCGCCGGGCCTGGCGACGTTGAGGTTGTTGACCACCACGGGCAGCGTGCCGCGCAGGGCGGACTGGCTCACGATCGGGTTCATCCAGGCGCCGCCGCGCTTGGAGTCGCGTGTGTAGAGGTCGAGCACGTACAGGCCCACCGCCGACCCGTCGGCGTCGTGCACCTCGAACACCCGGGCACCGGGGTGGTAGGCGACCAGGTCCTCGCGCTCGGTGAAGCCGACTCCGTACAGCTGCCCGGCAGCGAAGAACACGCCATCGCGCAGCACGCGCTCCGCCTCGAACCACGGACGCAGGGCCGCGGTGTCGATGTCATAGCGAGCCTGGCGCACCTTCTCGGTGTAGAACGCCCAGTCGTGCGCCTCCAGTGCGAACGGCTCGGGCTCGGTGGCGTCGATGATCTCCTGCAGCGCCTCGGCCTCGCGAGAGGCGTTGCGCGCTGCGGGCGTGGCCAGATCGCGCAGCATCCGCTCCACGGCGTCCGGTGAGCCGGCGGTCTCGTCGGCGGTGATGTAGGCGGCGTGCGAGGGGTACCCGAGCAGCGCGGCGCGTTCGGCGCGCAGTCGCACGATCTCGGTGAGCACAGCCCCGTTGTCGTTCGCGTTCCCGCGCGATCCGCGGGAGAGGGATGCCTCGAGGATGCGCTGTCGGCTCTCGCGCACGGTCAAGGATGACAGGTACGGGTGGCCGCTGAACAGCGGCAGGCCCACCAGGAACCTCCCGTCCTCGCCGCGGTCGGATGCCGCCCGGGCGGTCGCGCTCAGTTCGCCGGAGGTCAGCCCGTCGAGCTCCGACGCGTCGTCGAAGAGCACCGCGAGATCGTTGGTGTCGTTCAGCAGGTTCTTCTCGAAAGCCGTGCTGAGAGTGGACAGGCGCTTGTTGAGCTCTGTGAGCCGCTTCTTGGCCTCGTCGTCGAGGGCGGCGCCGGCGTGCGTCATCTCGCGGAAGTGGCGCTGCACGAGGTAGCGCTGCTCGGCATCCAGCTCCAGCTCGTCGAGCTGCGCGTGCACCTGCGAAACGCGCCGGTAGAGCTGCGAGTCCAGGCGGATGGCGTCCTCGTGCGCGGCCATCAGCGGAGCCAGCTCCTCGTCGATCGCCTGGATCTCGGGCGTCGCGTCGGCGGAGCTCACGGTGTAGAAGGCGTGCGCGACGCGGTCGAGCAGCTCGCCGGAACGCTCCAGTGCGACCAGCGTGTTCTCGAAGGTCGGCATCGAGCGCACCACCGTGATCGCCCGGACCTCGCGCAACTGCTCCTCGAACGCCTGACGGAACGCCGGCAGGTAGTGCTCCGGGCGGATGGCCGCGTACTCGGGCAGTCCGTAGGGGAGCGCGGAGGGGGACAGCAGCGGGTTCGTGGCCTCGATCATCCCTCGAGCCTACGGGTTGGTCCGCGGGGTTTGACAGTCGGCGGTCGGGGCCCCACAATGATGAAAGCACTTTCGTAAGCGGTTATGAAAGTAGCTTAGAAAGTGTCTTTCAAAGGAGAAGGGTCCGCCGATGTCTGTGATCGACGTGAAGCTCATCGCCCAGTGCCTTGCCAGCCTGCGCGATCTGGAACGCGCCACCATCTCCGACCTCGCCGAGAGCACGGGCCTCTCCCGGCCGACCGTCACCGCGGCCCTCACCGCCATGACCGACTCCGGACTCGCGATCGAGCACGAGGCGCGTGCCGCCGCCGGGCGGCCCGCCCGGACGTTCTCCCCGGTCGCAGGGTCACCCGTCATCGTCGGGATCGACCTGACGCGCAGCACCGTGCGCCTGATCGTCGCAGACCGCACCGGCCGCGTGCTGGGACGCCAGGAGGCGGAAGTCGCCTCGCCCACCACGGACCAGCCCTCGCTCGCCCCCGTCCGCGCGCTGCTGCAGCAGACCCTGGAGCGGATCGGGCGGCGGCAGTCGGACGTCGCGGCCATCGGCATCGCCGCTGCGGGGCTCATCGACGAGAACGGCATCCTGATCTCCGCCCCCCAGGTCACGAGCTGGAACGGACGCGACCTCGCGGCGATGTTCAGCGACCACTTCGGTGCCCCCGTCGTCGTCGACAACGACCTGTCCCTCGCGGCCGAGGCCGAGTCCCGCGGCGGCGCCCTGATCGACGCGGAGACCGGCGTGTACGCCCTGACCTGGCACCACGTGTCCGCTCGGGTCACCGCCTCGGGCCATGTGCTGCGTGGCCGGCGCGGCCGCGCAGGCGAGGTGGGCCTGCTCCGCGCGTTCAGTGACGTCGCCGTGCCCGACGGGGCGCTCCTCGATGCGGTTCCGCGCGTGGCGGCCGAGCTGCGTCTGCTGCGCGACGACCCGGCCGACCTGCGCGGCCTGGCCGCGCTCGAGTCCCTCAGCGCCGCGATGACCCCGGCGATGGCAGCGCTGCTGCTCACGGCCGATCCCGACGTCATCGTGCTCGGCGGAGAGCTCGGTGAGTTCGCCGACCTCATCGCGGGCCCGCTCGCCGAAGGCATCCGCGCGGCGGTGACCGGCATCGACACCGGCACGCGCATCATCCGCGGGGGCGAGTTGGGAGCGGATGCCGCGGCGCTCGGAGCCCTCGGCCTCGCCTTCGAGAAGCACTCCTCCCGCATCTACGGGGTTCCGGACGTTCCGGCGCCCGTCATCGCAATCGAACCGGAGAACGAAAAGATGACCACCGACATCGCCTCGGAGCAGGCCCCCTTCCGCGCTGCAGCGATCGGAGTCGGCGCTCGCGTCGGCCTCGCGCTGCACGTGAAGGAGGTGGGCGGCACCGTCGTCGCCGCGGTGGATCCCGATCCCCGCACGCATGAGCGCGCCGCGCGGCTGTTCGGGGACATCCCGGTGTTCTCCTCCGTCGCCGAGCTGCTGGCCTCCGGCATCGAGATCGACGGCGCGTTCATCACCACCCCGGACTTCACGCACGCCGAGGTGGCGATCGAACTGCTCGAGGCGGGCATCCCGTCGTACATCGAGAAGCCCCTCGCGATCTCGATCGAGGACGCCGACCGGATCCTCGAGACCGCGTACCGCACCGGCACCAAGGTCTACGTCGGTCACAACATGCGGCACATGCAGGTCGTGCGCATGATGAAGGAGATCGTCGACCGCGGCGAGATCGGTGAGGTCAAGGCGATCTGGTGCCGGCACTTCGTCGGACACGGTGGCGACTACTACTTCAAGGACTGGCACGCCGAGCGTGACAAGGCCATGAGCCTGCTGCTGCAGAAGGGTGCGCACGACATCGATGTGATGCACTGGATCGCCGGCACCTCCACGCGCTCCGTCGTCGGCGTGGGCGACCTCGCGGTGTACGGGGACGTCACCTCCCGCCGCGACAACTCCGACCGCCGGATGGGCGACTGGTTCTCGATGCAGAACTGGCCACCGGCATCCCAGCAGGACCTCAACCCGGTCATCGACGTCGAGGACATCTCGATGATCATGATGCGCACCGATTCCGGCGTGCTCATGAGCTACCAGCAGTGCCACTTCACGCCGGACTACTGGCGCAACTACACGGTGATCGGCACCGAGGGGCGCATCGAGAACTTCGATGACGATGCCGGCGGCGAGATCCGGCTCTGGAACGCCCGCAGCGACTACCTCGAGAAGGGGCACGTGCGCTACCCGATCGAGGACGGCGGCGACGGCGGTCACGGTGGTGCCGACCCGCTCACGGTCGCGGAGTTCGTCGAGTTCGTCCGCACCGGAGCGCCGACGGACACCAGCCCGGTGGCCGCGCGCGATGCGGTCGCTGCCGGCATCGGTGGCGCACTGTCGATCCGCTCCCACTCGGAGCCCTTCGAGATCCCGCGGCTGAGCGACGAGATGCTCGAGTACTACGCGGCGCACCAGCCGGCCCGCACACCGGTCGGGGACTGATGCTCCGGTACGCGCTGCGGCGCATCCTGATGATGGTGCCGACCCTGATCGGGTCGACGCTCCTCGTCTACCTGCTCGTCTTCCTCATCCCCGGTGATCCGGTCGCCAGGCTCGCCGGCGGCGAGAAGCGGCTCTCTGACTCGACCATCGCGGCGATCCGCGCGCAGTACAACCTCGACGATCCGTTCTTCGTGCAGTACGCGAAGTACCTCTGGGGAGTGCTGCAGGGCGACTTCGGCCACGACTTCAACGGCAACTCGGTCTCGACCCTGATCGCGACCGCGCTGCCCTACACCGTGGTGCTCGCGCTGTCGGCCTTCGTGCTGAAGCTCATCATCGGCGTGTGCCTGGGCGTCTGGGCGGGTCTCCGGCAGGGGAAGTTCCCGGACAAGTTCAACCTGTTCTTCACGATCTTCTTCCTGGCCGTGCCCGGATTCATCATCGCGTACTTCTCGCAGTACCTGTTCGGCATCAAGCTGCACTGGCTGCCGATATCCGGGGTGAGAGCCGGGTTCCCACTGGCGTTCATCATGCCGGCGATGGTGCTCGCACTGGAGACGGCCTCGCCCCTGGCGCGTCTCAGCCGCACGAGCCTCGTCGACGTGCTGCGATCGGACTACATCGTCACCGCGACGGCGAAGGGGATCGGCCCGCAGCGCATCATGTGGGTGCACGCACTTCGCAACGCGTTCATGCCGGTGGTCACCTATCTCGGTCTGAGCATGGCAGCGCTGCTGGGCGGTTCGGTGCTCATCGAGACGATCTTCAACCTCCCCGGCCTCGGCGGCACACTGGCGCGGGCCATCGACACGCAGAACGGCCCCGTGGTCGTCGGCGTCTCGGTGTTCCTGCTGCTGTTCTACCTGGTCGCCGCGCTGATCGTGGACCTGCTCTACCCGATCATCGACCCGAGGGTGCGCCATGTCTGAGTCCACCACCTCGCTCATCATCAGCCATCGTCGCCGCGGTCGTCCGCGCAGCGGGCTGCGCAGCCTGTGGAAGAGCCCGTTCTTCGACATTGCCGCGCTGATCATCATCGTCGTCACGCTGATGGCACTGTTCCCGACGCTGTTCACGAACATCGATCCGCGGGACTGCGACCTGTCCATGTCGCGGGTCGGACCGGAAGCCGGACATCCGATGGGCTTCGACATCCAGGGCTGCGACTACTGGTCGAACATCGTCTACGGTGCGCGCACCTCCCTCGAGGTCGGCGTCTACACCGCCGCGATCTCGTTCGTCATCGCCCTGATCGCCGGGTCGCTCGCGGGCTACTTCGGAGGGGTCACGGATTCGATCATCTCCTGGACGTCGAATGTCATCCTCGGCATCCCCGTGGGCATCGCCAGCCTGGTCATCCTGTACCAGTTCCGGTCCCGCACGGTGTGGACCATCGTGTTCGTGCTGGTGCTGTTCAGCTGGGCGGCGACCATGCGATACATGCGCAGCTCCGTCATGCAGGTGCGCAATCTGGAGTACATCCAGGCCGCACGCGGCCTGGGCGTCGGACCGTGGCGCATCCTGCGCTCGCATGTGATCCCGAACGCCGTCACGCCGCTGATCGTGATGACGACGCTCTCGGTCGGAGCCGGTATGGCCGCA
>Ga0256796_1000126_pt1 | contig 38394 bp, 41 predicted proteins | sample MC6MC0947MT_FD_190209 | JGI IMG/M metagenome (GOLD analysis project Ga0256796, IMG submission 190209) | Metatranscriptome of enriched soil aggregate microbial communities from Iowa State University, Ames, United States - MC6-MC0947-MT... | ecosystem: Environmental > Terrestrial > Soil >...
AGTCTATGCCCTGTTCGATGAATATTGATCAGACGTGAAGGTGTAATGAAGCTAATGCGTATATATTCCACCTTAGTACTACGACCGCAGGTTTAAAACTCAAAGAAACTGACGGAAGATTGTATAAGCGGTGGAGTATGTGGTTTAATTTGATATAACGCAAAGAATCTTACCAACCCTTGAATACAAGTTATCTTAGCTGTAATTCGGGTTTTTCCGGTATTACTAGCTTTTTTATATAATATATTCGGTATGTTATATTGACTTGTACAGGTTGCATGGTTGTCGGCAGTTCGTGTTGTGAAATGTTTTGTTAATTCATTTAACGGACGTAACCTTCGGCTTTATTTGTTTTCAAAAAAATAAAGCAACATTAATTTGAAAATTAATTGAGAGGAGAGGAAGTCAAATCATTATGGCCTATATAGGTTGGGCTACACACGTACTACATTGGTAATTACAATGTGAAGCAAAAATGCGAATTTTAGCTAACCATTAAAAATTAACCTTAGTTCTGATTATTCTCTGCAAGTCGAGAGTATGAAGTAGGAATCGCTAGTAATCGCAGAATAGAATGCTGCGGTGAATATATTCTCAATCTTTGTACACACCGCCCGTCACGCCATGGGAATTGGTTTGATTAGAAGTGGTATAGGCTTAGATTCAGGTTCCTTTTAATTTTTTTTTAAAGTTATCGTCTCTTGGTACTAATCGCGACAATTAGATTAAGGACTGGGGTGAAGTCGTAACAAGGTAGCGGTAGGGGAACCTGCTGCTGGACAAAATTTTTTTAAAGGGTATGTTTATTTTAAACTAGTAAATTATATAATTACAAGTTTTAATGATGGTAAATAGATTATTAAATAATTTGACAAGTTTTTTTACTGATAATCGCTGGTTATTTTCGACTAATCACAAAGATATTGGTACGTTATACTTAATATTTGGCGGGTTCTCTGGTATTATAGGTACAATATTTTCTATGATTATAAGGTTAGAATTAGCTGCTCCAGGCTCTCAAATATTGGGTGGTAATAGCCAGCTTTATAATGTTATTATTACAGCTCATGCTTTTGTTATGATTTTCTTTTTTGTTATGCCTGTTATGATAGGTGGTTTTGGAAATTGGTTTGTCCCTTTAATGATTGGTGCTCCCGATATGGCCTTTCCCAGACTAAATAATATAAGTTTTTGGTTATTACCTCCTTCTTTGTTCTTGTTATTATGCTCTTCATTAGTAGAGTTTGGTGCTGGTACTGGATGAACGGTTTATCCACCATTAAGTTCAATTGTAGCTCATTCAGGTGGCTCGGTAGATTTAGCCATATTTAGTTTACATCTTGCGGGTATATCTTCTCTTTTAGGCGCTATAAATTTTATTACCACAATATTTAATATGAGGGTACCTGGCTTATCGATGCATAAGTTACCGTTATTTGTTTGGTCCGTATTAATTACAGCCTTTTTATTATTATTTTCTTTACCCGTATTAGCTGGTGCTATTACTATGCTTTTAACAGATAGAAATTTTAATACTAGTTTTTTTGATCCATCTGGTGGTGGTGATCCTATACTTTACCAACATTTATTTTGGTTTTTTGGCCACCCAGAAGTTTATATTCTAATTTTACCGGCCTTTGGTATAGTTAGTCAAATTATTGGAACCTTTTCTAACAAATCTATTTTTGGTTATATAGGTATGGTCTATGCTATGTTATCTATCGCAGTCCTAGGTTTTATTGTTTGGGCTCACCATATGTATACTGTTGGGTTAGATGTTGATACCAGGGCTTATTTTACTGCTGCGACTATGATGATTGCTGTTCCAACTGGTATAAAGATTTTTAGTTGAATTGCTACATTATGAGGAGGCCAGATAGTAAGAAAAACACCTTTACTTTTTGTTATAGGTTTTTTAATATTATTTACACTAGGTGGTTTAACTGGAATTGTTTTATCCAATGCTGGGCTTGATATAATGTTACACGATACTTACTATGTTGTTGCACATTTTCATTACGTTCTATCGATGGGTGCTGTTTTTGCTTTTTTTGCTGGATTTTACTATTGATTTTGGAAAATTTCCGGTTATACTTATAATGAGATGTACGGTAACGTTCATTTTTGATTAATGTTTATTGGCGTTAATTTAACATTTTTTCCAATGCATTTTGTTGGTTTAGCAGGTATGCCGAGAAGAATTCCGGACTATCCAGATAATTACTACTATTGGAATATATTATCCTCTTTTGGCTCTATTATATCTTCAGTAAGTGTTATAGTATTTTTTTATTTAATATATCTAGCTTTTAATAACAATAATACACCTAAGTTAATAAAAACTGCTCATTCTGTTTTTTCACCATATATTAGCCCTTTAGCGCAACGTTTTTTCGCTATCCCTTCGATTAAATCCGTATCTGATTCATCATTCTTTAAATTTAAGGTATCCTTTGTATTTTTTATATCTGTTTTATTTGTTTTTTTTGCTTTTCAAGATTCCTTATTATGTTTAAATGATCATACTAATTCTTGAAAAATTGGTTTTCAGGATCCTACCACCCCTATCGCTTATGGTATTATAAAACTTCACGATCATATACTTTTTTTTTTAGCTGTTATTCTATTTGTAGTAGGTTATCTTCTACTTTCTACTTATAGGAAATTTTACTACGGTTCATTAAATAATGATCTACCAGAGTCGAAAAATATTTCTTTATTTACTACACTAATAAATACTTATAAAGAGAGTTTATCTTTTAATGTTCTTAATAGGACGTATAATATAAATCATGGTACAACCATAGAGATAATTTGAACTATTTTGCCAGCTTTTATACTTTTATTTATTGCTGTCCCTTCATTTGCTTTACTTTATGCTATGGATGAGATTATTGATCCTGTATTAACTGTTAAGGTAATAGGTCATCAATGGTATTGAAGCTATGAATACTCGGATTACTCAGTAGTTTACTCTAATAAATTATTCGATTATGATTCTATTGACCGTTTTGCTGCTATGGAAATGATGTACAAAGATATGGGTTATTTAAAAGACCGTTCTTTGTTAAGTTATTTATATATACCTATGGTAATTCCAGAAACAACTATTAAATTTGATAGCTATATGATACATGAAGCTGAGCTAAATTTAGGTGATTTAAGATTATTAAAAACAGATATGCCACTTTTTTTACCAAAAAATACACATATTAGGCTTTTAATTACCTCTTCCGATGTTTTACATAGCTGAGCTGTTCCTTCTTTTGGTGTTAAGGTCGATGCTGTTCCTGGAAGACTAAATCAAACATCTTTATATTTAAAAAATACAGGGACTTTTTATGGTCAATGTAGTGAACTTTGTGGCGTTAATCACGCCTTTATGCCTATAGAAGTCTACGTAGTTAATCCAGTTTATTTCTATAACTACGTATATATTTACTTTAAGGATTTTAGTTTAATATAATAAAATAATAGTGTTTAGTTTGTATATTTACAGCGTCCTTTGCATAAATATTTTTATAAGTATAATTTTTTAAAAAAATTACCTGAAATCATTTCGAACTCAAACGGTAAAAATTTTTAATTGACGTTTTATTTGATATATAAGTCGAAAAAAGCATTTTTTCAAGGCTAAATTCACTCAATAAGATTTTTTTAAATGTTTAAATTTTACAAGCATAGATTGTACAAAAAATATCAAGATGAATTATGAGGTCATATAATAAGTAAGAAGTCATTTTCCTATAATAAACGGTCAATATTATTGAATTACAGGGGTGTAATTTTAAGAAATCGCTTACGTATTAAAACTAAATTTAAGTATTTTCGCAGGGGCTTTCTAAAAAATTTAAACTATACTCTGTTACTATTTAAATTTTTTAGAAAAAGTATTCGTGTCTTATCCTTTAAAAGGAGAGAGTCTTTTAGTGTTCCATTATCTTTAGGGTATATTAATTTTAGACATAAGCGTAGGGCTCTTTTTAGAAGTACAAAAATTCTTAGTTTACTAAAGTTCAATATATTTTATACCGGTTTTTCTAATTTAGATGGAATTTATACAAATGTTTATCAAATTCGTACTTATTTAAATATTTATAAACAAGCCAAATCGTTTCAACTTCCTACTGTTGCTATCAATAAAAGATTGGCATTTTATAACTCAAAGATTTTTTTAAGGACAAATAATTTGCAGTTTGTAATAAAAAAAAAGTTGAACCTTCGTAAACAAAAAGTTTTTTTTTATTCTGTTCATATAGCTGCCCCTAAAAAAAAAACTAAAAAATGATCTTTGTTTGCTTTAAAAAATATTTATTACAAAAAAGTTTCCTTATTTTTTGGTTTTCGAAAAGTAGCGGATTTTTTTAAAATTTATAATTTAGCGCGCAAACTATCAAAAGCTAACCTTTTTGCTGTATTTTTAATTCTTGAGGGTAGATTGGATAATTTTCTTATGAGGCTTAATCTTTTCCCTTCTGTATATTTTATAAAGAAATTTATTGAACGCGGTAATGTATTCGTTAATAATAAAACTATTAATTATGCAGCTTATAATTTAAATTTTAATGAAATTGTCTCTTTTAACAGAAAGTATTATAAGAGGTTATACTTCTTTATTAAATCCAAACTCAAACAGTGTAAAATTATCATAAATTTACCGCCTTTTATAGAAGCGGACTATAAGCTTTTAGTTGCTATGTTAATTAGAAATCCTGACGGACTTTCCTTAACTAAACCTCTCTCTTTTAATTTATATACCAAATTTTTATCCGTAAGTAAGTAAAGTTTATTCTAATAGGTAGCTCAGTGGTAGAGCGATGGTCTGAAAAACCATAGGTCGGTGGTTCGATTCCATTCCTACCCAATTTAATTTAAATGATCCTGTGTTAAATAACTTAGTGGTAGAGTATTAAATCTCCGGATTTAAGGCGGCGGTTCGATTCCGCCTTTATTTATATATCTATACTTAAATGTTTAAGAATGCTAACAAATTATTTGCTAATAGTTTTTTGCCTTTTAGCCTTGTTTTGTAGTTTTATGGTTATTGCATCGAAAAATCCTATTCATTCAATCTTATATCTGATTTTGGTTTTTTGTAATGTTACATTTGTTTTAATATTATTGGGTGTTGAATTTATAGCGATCATATTTCTTATTGTTTATGTTGGCGCTATAGCTGTTTTGTTTCTCTTTGTTGTTATGATGTTGAATATAAAAATTTTAGAGTTGGATGAAGTTTTCTGGAGGTATATCCCAGCCGGTTTATTAATAAGCAGCTGTTTCTTATTTCAACTTTTCGCTTTTGCATTTAACTTTAACATAATTGAAGTTTTTAATTTATTTTTAAATAATGGTTTTTATTCAGTACATAAACTGTCATTGAGTTTTCCTGAAATTCACACATTACCGGTTTTGTTAGTTAATGGCATATACACTGTTCCAATCTTGCCGGATTTTCAAATTGCTGATCACAGTACGATTACTGCTATATATAAAAATGATTCATTTTTTTGCTTTGTTAAGTTGAATGAGTTTTCAATTAATCTTTTAAATCTAAGTTTCGAGTTAACCAATACAGAAATTTTAGGCTGGTTGATTTATACATATACATTTTTTATATTTTTAGTTGTTAGTTTAATTCTATTAATATCTATGGTTGGTTCAATTATACTTGTATTGAATCAAAATATTAATATAAAAAGGCAAATTATTTTTAGACAATCGTTGCGAGACTTGAAAACTTCTGTTTCTTTAAAAAATTAAGAATGTATTTATTGCCTTTATTGTTTCCTTTATTGAATCTTTTTATTTCCTGTCTTTTAGGTAAATTTTTAGGCAAACGGGTTTTATTTATTTTAGTAGTTAATATGTTTTTAGCAGCAATTTTTTCTTTTTGAATTTTCTATGAAGTAGGGATAAATAAATCAGTTTGTTATATAGATTTGGGAACTTGGTTTCACCTAGGTTTATTAAAGTTGAATTGATTTTTCTTATTTGATAGTATTACTTCTGTTATGCTTGTTCTTGTCGTATTTGTTTCTTTATTAGTTCACTTATATTCTATTGATTATATGAATGGGGACCCCCATATAATACGTTTTTTGGGTTATCTTTCTTTATTTACATTTTTTATGCTTATGTTGGTAACCTCGGGTAATTTCGTACAATTATTCCTCGGTTGAGAGGGGGTTGGTCTTTCGTCTTACCTTTTGATAAACTTTTGGTACACAAGAGTACAGGCAAATAAATCAGCTATGAAGGCCATTATAGTGAATAGGTTTGGAGATTTTGGAATTTATTTTTCTCTTTTAGTAATGTTTTTCTTTTTTAAAAGTTTTGATTTTGGTGTTGTTTTTAATCTAGTTCAGTTTCTTGATGTTCAACCAGAAATATACTTTCTGGGACTTGAATTACGTAGAGTTGACCTTATTGTCATTTTTTTATTTTTAGGTGCAATCGGTAAATCCGCTCAGTTAGGTCTTCATACTTGACTGCCCGACGCTATGGAAGGGCCTACACCTGTTTCAGCGCTTATCCATGCAGCAACTATGGTTACTGCGGGGGTTTTTGTCCTTATAAGGTCATCGCCTATATTGGAGTATAGCATTTCCGGTTTATTTTTGGTATCTTTAATAGGAGGGTTAACGGCTTTATTTGCAGGTACAGTTGGCTTAGTACAATATGATATAAAGAAAGTTATAGCTTATTCGACCTGTAGTCAATTAGGATATATGTTTTTTGCTTGTGGTATGTCTAACTACTCCGTCGGTTTATTTCATCTTTTTAATCATGGATTTTTTAAGGCGCTATTATTCCTTGGTGCAGGATCGGTTATTCACGCACTTCTAGACGAACAAGATATGCGTAAAATGGGCGGTTTGATAAAGTTAATGCCATTAACATATATAGCTATTTTGGTCGGCTCTTTATCTTTGACCGGATTTCCATTTTTAACTGGTTTTTATTCTAAAGAGGTGGTTTTAGAGATAGCCTTTTCTAAGTTTTCAATTAATAGTTTCTTTATTTATTGATTAGGTGTATTTGCTGCTTTTATAACTTCTTTTTACTCAATTAGGCTGATATATCTTGTATTTTTTACTAAGCCAAACTCATATGTGAGGGCTGTTAGTTCGTCTCACGAGTCCTCTTCGTTTATTTTTTATGTATTGGGTTTTTTAGGCTTTTTAAGTATTTTTATAGGTTTTATTTTTAAGGACCTTTTTATTGGATTAGGTACTGATTTTTGGGCAAATTCTATTTTTAACCTTTACATTAATTCTGATATTTTATACGCCGAGTTCTTAGATTATTACTATAAGTTAATTCCGTTAGTTTTTAGTATAGCTGGCCTCTCCTTCTCTTTATTTATTTATTTTATAATATATGATTACACTCTTTTTATCGTTAACAATAGATTTTTTCGTTACGCTTATTTCTTCTTAGCTAAAAAATGATATTTTGATCTTTTGTATAATAATATTTTTGTATTTAATTTATTAAGTGCATTTTACCTTCTTACTTTTAAGGTTATCGATAGAGGTTTAATTGAGTTTTTTGGCCCTCTAAGTTTTGTTAGATTAATTAATAAATTTTCTGTTTTGCTTAGTTCATTCCAAACAGGATTTTTATATAATTATATCTTTATTGTTTTGTTAGGTTTAATGTTTTTTATTAAGTTAATATTTTCTTTATTTTTCCCAGATTTTAACGCATTTTTTAATTTTGGTCTATTTGCATGTTTATTGAGTTTAGTAATATTTTTATCTTTTGATAGTAAAAAGCAAAATACTTAAATGAAAAATATATCCTTTAAGGTAAATGATTTTCAATATACAATAAATAACAAGTTAACACTTATACAAGCTTGCTTGAAAAATAAAGTTGATATTCCTAGATTTTGTTTTCACGAAAAACTATCTATTGCTGGTAATTGCCGTATGTGTTTAGTAGAGGATTTAAAACAAGTTAAGCCTTTAGCATCATGTGCGATTAATGTTTCTAATTCAATGAATATTTACACAAATACCCTTAAAGTAAAAAAGGCTAGGGAATCCGTACTTGAGTTTTTGTTAGCTAATCACCCCCTAGACTGCCCGATTTGTGATCAGGGCGGTGAGTGCGATTTACAGGATCAATCTATAGTTTTTGGTAGTGACCGGGGTAGGTTTTACGAATTTAAAAGGGCGGTAGAGGATAAGGACTGTGGCCCTCTTATAAAGACTATTATGAACCGATGCATACATTGTACACGCTGTGTCAGGTTTAGCAACGAGGTAGCCGGCGTTAATATTTTAGGTATTACTGGAAGGGGCTCTAAAATGGAGATAGGTTTTTATATTGAAAATTTAATGCGAAGCGAGTTATCAGGTAATGTCATTGATTTATGTCCTGTTGGTGCGCTAACCTCTAAACCCTTTGCATTTACATCAAGGCCTTGGGAATTAAAGAGTTATAATTCAATAGATATTTTGGATTCGCTTCATAGTAATATAAGGGTTGACGTTAGAGGTACTAAAATTATGCGTATACTTCCTAGAGTAAATTATGATTTAAATGAGGATTGAATTACAGATAAAGTACGTTTTTCATATGACTCATTTAGACGTCAACGTTTGTATGACCCTATGATAAAAGTAGGTGGTATTTTTTTAAAAATTGGTTGAAAGAAAACTCTTTTATTTTTAAAAAAATTTTTTTCTAGCCTTATAACCTCTGGTAATCAATCTTCTTTTATTCCTTTACGTGGTTACATGGGCGACTACCTAGATTTGGAGACGGTTTATATATTTAAAAAGTTTTTACTACTAAACGGTTCTAATTTTTTTCTGCCAAATACCCAAAATTCCCTTTCTAATGACTTGACCTCATTTTACTCATTTAATACGTCGTTAACCAGGCTAAATGAATCTGATTTTTGTATGTTGCTTGATCTTAATTTAAGAGTTGAGTTACCTGTCGTTAATTCTAGGATTAAACAGTTAGTTAGTAAAAAGATGTTACCTGTTTTCGTTATAGGTTTTTACTCTAATTTTAATTATTTCGTTAAACATATTTCTAGTTCTTCTAAGACTTTGTTTCAAGTCTTAGAGGGTTCACATTGATTGAGCACTAAAGTTTCAAAAAAGTTTTCCTCTAAACCAATGTTTTTGATAGGAGATTCTTCTTCTTTATTGAAAAATCATTTTTTTATGCCACTATTTCGTTTCACCAATATATTCTCTGATAATTGAAGTGGTTTAAATATTGTGTCTAATGATTCTTCATACTTTACACTTCGAGAGTTTAGCTTGTCGTCCATTCATGCCCAAAATAGCAGACTTTTAAATTTTCCGATAAATTTTATTTTAAATTTTGATAAGGTAGCTCTAATAGAATCTTCTTCTTTTCAGATTTATCAAGGGCACCATGGAGATGTAAACGCTATAAATTCAAATTTAATACTTCCAAGTACTTCTTTTATAGAAAAGAATACTTTTTATTCTAATACGTTAGCTATTGTCCAAAAAACTAAAAAAGTTCTTTTTAATCCTGGTAACTCTAGAGACGATTGGAAGATTCTAAATGCTTTGATCGATAATTTTGGATTTTCTTATTTTAAAATTAGGACTTCATTCGATTTGATTTCATTTCTTTCAGAATCTACTCCATTTATATTATACAAAAGATCTTCAGTATTTAAATTTTTTGGTTTTTATGGTCAATCATTTTACCATTTTTTTACTCATTTTTCGGTTAATAATAACTACTATATTTCTGATTCTATAACCCGTAATTCTAAAGTTATGTCTTTATGTTTCTCTAAATTTAAAACTAAAGGTTATAATTTTTTTTAAACAAGTATAGATCAGTAAAATATAATGACAGAAAACCGAATTTGGTTTTGCCTCAAAAGGATATGAAGCCGATTTCGAAAGGTGTTTTTGCGTGGGTATAACTTATACAACCATTGGGGAACTTTCTTGAAATTTCAAGTAGTGGCTCCGTCGGTGATATAATTAAATTTGGCAGTACGTTTAAAGGGCGGATGGAGGTTAAGGGATTGTTGATCATTGCCGAAGGTTCTTAATTTTAAAATTTAAAATTCCGCTATGCGCAAATTTTTAATATTTGTATTTAATATTTTGTATTCTAAACCCCCTTATGTCATTCGTATGTGGGTGTATCAATGTAGAAAAAAAATTTTCCGATGAAATTAAATTACGATTTTTTTTTAAACAAGTTTAATAATGTATACAATAATGATATAAGATTAGTTGATTTAAATAATAAATGGTGGTATCACAACTGTAGAGTCCATTTTGCAGGTAATCAAAAGCATAGTTTTCATATCGTGACAAGAAGTCCTTGACCTCTTTACTCTTCTATAGCAGCTCTAATGTTCACCTTTGGTATGGTTATGCATATGCATAATTATTTTTATGGTAACTTGTTATCATTAGCTGGTTTTTTTTTAATCTTATTTATGATGTTTGTATGGTGAAGGGATGTGATTCGCGAAAGCACTTTTAGTGGTTATCATACAAAAAAGGTTCAACAGGGTTTGAGGCTTGGCGTAATATTATTCATAATATCTGAAGTTATGTTCTTTTTTTCTTTTTTCTGGGCTTTTTTTCATGCTAGTTTATCACCAAGTGTTGTTTTAGGTTCTGTGTGACCACCCCTTGGTATTAATGTTTTAAATCCTTTAAAAATTCCGTTGTTAAATACTTTAATTTTACTTCTTTCCGGTTTAACTGTTACTTGAAGTCATCATGTTATTAGGGATAAATCATGGCAAAAATTCTTCTTTTCTAGTGTTGATAACGAAGAATTTAAGGCTCCTCTTTTAGATAATTATGTAATATGTGCTTTTGCTTTATTTTTAACTATATTTTTAGGTTTAGAGTTTACTGTATGACAAGGTTACGAATACTATAAAGCTAGTTTTTATATATACGATGGCGTTTATGGTTCAACTTTTTACATGACAACAGGTCTACATGGTTTACATGTTATAATAGGTACTTTATTTTTAATAGTTTGCTTTTTTCGTCTAGTTGATTTGCATTTTATTTATAATCATCATTTTGGATATGAGGCGGCTATATGGTATTGACATTTTGTTGACGTAGTTTGAATTTTTCTTTTCTTATCTATTTATTGCTGAGGTTCGGGCGTAGATAGCTTTTTTAAGTAGGTTTTAACAATGGGATTTTTATTATATTACGCATTATTTATTTCTTTTGGGTTGTGATTAGCCACCCTGCTAATTATTTCTTTTAGTATTTACAGTTCTTCGGAAAAGATAAGATTAGTAAAAAAAACCTCATTATTTTTTTCTTTTTTTCAGTTTATATTGATACTCTTTTTTTGAGTTTTGTCCGATAATATTACTGCTTTGACCGAGTTTGATATTTATAATTTTCAGTTTCACAAACAGTGATTATTTCTTTATAATTTTCATTATGTTATAGGAATTGATAATATTTCTTTACTTTTTCTACTGCTAACTTTTTTTTTGACTCCAATATGTATATTGATAAGTTGAAATAGCATAAAATATAAATACAGCAGTTTTATTATCTGCCTTGTTTTCATAACTTTTATTTTATTTAATATTTTTTGCGTTCTAGATTTAGTCTTTTTTTATATTTTTTTTGAAAGTATACTTATCCCTATGTTTATTTTGATAGGAGTTTGGGGGTCGCGTCAAAGAAAAATACACGCCGTTTATCAATTATTTTTTTATACTTTATTAGGTTCGTTACTAATGCTTCTGGGAATTTTGGTAATATATTCACATATTCAAACTACTGATATTAGAATTTTATATAACACTAATTTTAGTTTTTACAGGCAGTTAATTCTCTGAGCATCGTTTTTTTTCGCCTTCTGTGTTAAGGTACCACTATTTCCTTTTCATATTTGGCTGCCAGAGGCTCATGTTGAGGCACCTACAGTAGGGTCTGTTATTTTGGCTGGTGTTTTACTAAAATTAGGTACATACGGTCTTTTAAGGTTTGTAATTCCGATATTTTGTGACGCTACTTATTTTTTTCTGCCTTTTGTTTATACTTTATGCTTATTAGGCATAATATATACATGTTGTAGTACGATTAGGCAGGTTGATTTGAAAAAGGTAATAGCATACGCTTCAGTTAGCCATATGAGTTTTGTTATTTTAGGTTTATTTACTTCTAATATTCAAGGTATAGGTGGTAGTGTTTTTTTAATGCTTAGTCATGGTATTGTTTCAAGTGGTTTGTTTTTTTGTATAGGTTGTATTTATGATAGATACAAAACTAGAATTTTAAGGTATTATAGTGGTTTAGTTTCTACTATGCCTATTTTTAGCTTTTGTCTGTTCATATTAATACTTTCAAATATCAGTTTTCCAGGGACGAGTAGTTTTGTAGGTGAATTCCTAATATTGATAGGTTTATTTGAAAATAATCATTTTGCAGCTTTAGTTGCCACTTTTAGTATTATTTTGACAGCCGTTTACTCAATTTGATTGTACAACCGAATAATTTTTAACAGGTTAACTACTTGTTATTATTTAAAGTTTTCCGACTTCTCAAAAAAGGAATTTGTTGTAGGCTTTATTTTTTGTTTTATCACTATATTATTTGGTTTAAAGGGATCTTATATTATCTCGTTAATTGAAGCCCCTCTTTATGTATATTTAAGCTTTAAATAAATTATGAATATTCTTAATTCTTTTTATTCTATTTTTGACAAAAAATTACTTGAATATAGCTTATCCTCTGATTACGGACTTTTTTATAACGACTTAAACTTTTTTCATTTTGAATTATACTTTATCCTTTCTATAGTTACGTTTTTAATTTTTTTTGTTATATTATCCAATAAAAGAAATTACCGTTCTTTTTACTTAAATGTTGGGCAAATATTTGCGAATCTGCTTCCCTTTACTATTATATTGCTTATTGTTATCTTAAATAATAATACTACAGATTCTTACTATTTGTTTGCTGGTTTTTATTATAATGATATTGCTATTGTTTTTTTTAAAAATATAATTTTACTCGGATTTCTTGTTTTTATCCTTGCTATAAAACAATATGTATTGTATTTTAAACACTATGATTTTGAGTTTATTTTAATATTGTTTATTTCTCTTTTTAGTAGTGTATTAATATTAAATTCAAATGATTTAATTAGTTTATTTTTTATAGTTGAATTACAAAGTTTAACCTTTTATATATTAGTTGCGTCTAAACAGACTTCTTCTTTTTCTACGGAAAGTGGTTTGAAGTATTTTATTTTAGGTTGTTTTTCTTCCGGTATAATACTCTTTGGGATTTCTCTTATATACGGTTTTACTGGTTTACTTTCTTACACTGATTTAACATTATTTTTATCAGAAGCTCAAGTATCTGGTTTCATCTTTGATTCTAAATTTATATCTTTTAGCGGATTTCTTATTGGTTTCTTACTTTTGACGGTTGGTTTTCTTTTTAAACTGGGTTCAGTTCCGTTCCACATGTGAATGCCTGACGTTTACGAGGGTTCACCTTTATTGTTTACAGCATATTTGTCAACTCTACCAAAAATATCTCTTATTTTTGTTATTTTTAAATTGTACTATTGTGTCTTTTTTGAAGTTTTTGTATTTTCCCAAGTTTTGTTTACTCTAACAGCGTTGTTTTCGATTATATTAGGTTCAGTAGCGGCTATTTATCAAATTAAATTAAAAAGGATGCTTACTTATAGTATGATTACCAATACAGGCTATTTATTGTTCGGATTATCCTTAGGTGATGTTTCTGGCATATATGTAACTTTATTTTATCTTATTTCGTATATTTTTATTATGGTAGGTTTATTTTTTTGTTTTTTATCTTTAAGAGATAGATCGAGCGGTCTTCTTATTAAAAGGATAAACATGTTTTCTAATTTGCTTGAAATTAATCCTTTTCTGTCATTTAGTATCTTTATACTGCTTTTTTCGATTGCAGGTATACCGCCTTTATTAGGTTTTTATAGTAAGCTTTTTTTATTTTTATTTTCTTTAAAGTATAAGATGTATTGATTAACGATACTTTTTGTTATTTTTAGTGTTATAAGTGTATTTTATTACATAAGATTGGTTAAATTGATGTATTTTAACAGAGCTAGTGGTTGGGTTTTTTTGTCTGATATACCATTTTTGAATTCTCTAGTAATTTCATTTATTACAATCATAAACGGCTTATTTTTTTTTAATCCAAATCTTCTGTTTAAATTTATTTATAATTTTAGTTTTTATTTTTACATATAAGGTACTTTTAATTTATATGTTTAATCGTGTACATTTAACCGTAAACCAACTTATAGCATCTGACCTTTTCTTAGGTTATCATATTGCAAATTGAAATCCACGTACAAATTTTTTTTTAATAGGTAAATATAAAAATACAAATATATTTAACATAAGTTATACGAGCTTTTTGTCTAAAAGATTTATTGGATTTTTGTCAGAATTGTTTGTAAATAAAGGGCATTTATGGATGGTAAACGAAAACTTTTCTTTGTTTAATAGGAGTGTTGAGTTATGTCAATTGTACAACTTGTTTCCTGAAATATCCTTTTTAAATTCTAAATGGTGTAAAGGTATGTTATCTAATTATAAATACGTGTCTATCGTAAAACCATCAAAGTTTCCTCACAGCATTTTTGTACCTAATGTTCAAAATAATCATTATGTAATAAATGAGTCTTTTATTATAAATATACCTTCTATCGCGATAGTTGACACAATTGATAATCCGTCGAATATTTTTTATCCGATTCCGGGTAATTCAAAAAGTTTGAAGTCTTTGTTTTTTTTTTATGTGATTATAGCCAAGACCCTTTTCTATTCGCGTTATCTGATTTCTTCTAAATTTATTTTTAATTCAATTAAATTTTGTTCGAAAAAGCTTAACCAAAATATATATACCAGTTTATTTTTTAAGGATTACTTTTCTTTTTTTAAAAAAAAATTCTTATTGGATAGTATAGTGTTTATGCTAAAGTCAGGTTCTGCCCTGAAGAGAAGGTTCAATTTCCTTTTTCGACCTAAATTACGTTTTTCATCTAAAGTCCTTTTATTTAGATGAAAAATGCCTTTATTGATTTTTGTTAGTATTTTCAAAAATGTTTTATACTCGGGTATTTTTAATAAAATTGTAATAAAAAAACGACTTATAGCTAAAAGTTTAGTATTTTTTAAAACACTCGCTCTTATTTCAGTTTAATTTTTTTTTGCTACATAATCAGGTGGATATAACTTAATAGGTAAAGTGACAATTTGTGAAGTTGTAAATATGGGTTCGAGTCCCATTATTCACCCTCTGTATCGTTTGGCGGAATTGGTAGACGCGATGGGCTTAAAACCTATTTCCATAAGGAGTATTGGTTCGATTCCAATAACGGTCATTTTTTACTTATAGTAAAGTTTGGATAGTCTAAACTTTTTTTTGTACCTCTTTATGATCTTAATGCTTATAATTAAGGGTGAGTGTGCATTTATAATTAATTTAATACTTTCTTTTTTGATGTTATTTTTTAATACTAGGGTATTTGATTTTCGTTTTTTTACAACGCATAATCCTATAAAAGATGAGATTTTTATTTCATCTTCCTTTAATAATAAATATTTTACATATAAAACAGCGCCTGTTTTTACAGTATTATTATATAATCTATTTTTTTTTTTAATAATTTTATCGACTCTGGTCATTTTTTAAAAAAAAATTTTTATATTTTTTTTATTGGTAAGATTCAAGGTCGTTTTGATAAAAATCTTTTTAAAGTTTTCTGATATTAAACAACCTTTTGTTATAGCAAATATGTATGATTCTAAGTCTAAAGTGACAATCATTTTAGACTGATTGTATGACCCAATAGGTAATCTATGTTTATCCTTTTTTAGTAATATATCGTAACTGTTATTGTTGGTTTTTGTATTAGATTTCTTTTTTAATTGAATAATGTACATTTTATGATTAAGTTGCATTTATCAGCATATAACCATGTTTTTTTATTTAAAAAAAAACAAAAAATGAAAAATTTAGAAATTATTTTACAAAGTTCTAAAATGATAGGTTCTGGTTTAGCTACTTCAGGTTTAATTGGAGCTGGTGCTGGTGTTGGTATAGTTTTTGGTTGCTTAATTTTAGCTTTTTCTAGAAACCCAAATCTACAAAAAGAATTATTTAGTTACGCTTTAATTGGTTTTGCTTTAACTGAAGCTATAGGATTATTAGCTCTAGTTATGGCTTTTTTAATTTTATTTATATAGTCTTTAATTTAACATGTTAGGGTATCCAAGTTCGGTTAAGGGGAAAAGGCTGTAAACCTTTTGCTACAATGCTTCACAGGTTCGAATCCTGTCCCTACCATCACATTAATTTTTTAATTTATTTTAATTATGCGTTTTATAAAAAAATACCCTTTATTAAATATAGTAAATAGTTTTTTAATAGATTATCCGGCTCCCCCAAACATAAGTTATTTATGAAATTTTGGAGCTTTAGCCGCTTTTTGTCTTGGTATTCAAATTGTTACAGGTATATTTCTAGCGATGTTTTATGTTCCTAGTATAGAAAGTGCTTTTTCTAGCGTTCAATATATAATGAGAGATGTTAATTACGGTTGGTTGATAAGATATATTCACGCAAATGGTGCTTCATTTTTTTTTATATGCGTTTACATACATGTTTTTAGGGGTTTATACTATAATTCCTATATTACGCCACGCGAACTCCTTTGAAATTTAGGTGTAACTATTTTAATAGTTATGATACTTACAGCTTTTTTAGGTTATGTTTTACCTTGAGGGCAAATGAGTTTTTGAGCGGCCACTGTTATAACAAGCCTTTTTTCAGCCATCCCTATCGTTGGAGAGTATATAGTTATATGGTTATGGGGTGGTTTTTCCGTCGATAATGCTACGTTAAATCGCTTTTTCAGTTTACATTATTTATTACCTTTCGTTATCGCTTTATTATCTTTAATTCACGTTGCAGTTTTGCATGAAAGCGGTTCTAGTAATCCTTTAAATATAGCATTATCTGTTGCTAATAAAGTCCCGTTTCACCCTTATTTTATATTTAAGGATTTATTAGGAATTATTTTCTTTTTAATTGTTTTTTGCTACGCTGTTTTTTTCAAGCCAGATAGTATTATTGATCCAATCAATAATGTTCCGGCCAATCCTCTAGTTACGCCTACTCATATTGTTCCTGAATGGTACTTTTTACCATTTTATGCCATATTAAGATCAATTCCTAATAAGCTTGGTGGTGTTATTACTTTAGGATTAGCTCTAATAGTTTTATTTTTGCTACCTTTTATAACTAATAATGTTTTTAAGGGTTCATTTTTTGAAATTTCCAAAACAGTATTATTTTGATCATTTTTTTCTGTTTGTGTTCTACTAGGTTGAATTGGTTTTAAACCTATTGAGGATCCTTATTTAATGTTAGGTCAAATACTTACTATTCTTTACTTTTTTTATTTTTTTAGTCTGGCTGTTATAGTTCCCGCTTTACAAGCTTATACTTTTAAAAATGTGTTTGCAAAATAATGACAAGTTTTAGTATTTTTTTCTTATTATTTTTTTCCTTCGTTATGTTTTTTCTTGGAATTTTAGGAATATTTATTACTAGGAAAAATATTATTATAATATTAGTTTCTATAGAACTAATGTTATTAGCTGTTAATTTTAATTTTGCTATATTTTCTGTTTTATTGGAGGATATGTTTGGTCAGGTTTTTATTCTTTACACTTTGACTTTAGCTGGTGCAGAAGCGGCGATTGGTCTTGCTATTTTGATTATTTTTTATAGAATAAGGGGTATAATTAGTGTTAATTTTGTTACATCTTTAAAAGGGTAGCTTTTTAAATGTTTAAATTTATAAGTAAGTTTAAAGATAAAAAATATACGATTAAAGAATTTGTTAACTGATTAAACTATTCTCTTTGAAATCGGGCAATTTTTGTATATACCTCAGCAACCCTCAGTATAGTTGTAAGGTACTGCTTTTATTCTTTACACCATGATTCTTGATCAATTAATTTTGTTACGTTTTATTCTGCTATTTTTTCTTATATCCTTGCTACTTTTTTTTTGTTTGTTTTTGGTGTTTTGAAAAGTGTAACTTTTGGTGAGTACATAAGAAGGTTTGTGGATATTGATAGGATTCTTGAAAATAGACTAAGGGCTGAAAAATTTAGGGAATTGGTTGCCGAAACCCACAACGCTCATAATTCGTTTAAGGTTTACTCACGTGGCCCATGACTAACATTTTGTATTTCTTTCATGCTTTTAGGTATGACGTCTGGTAAAAGTATTGCACCTCATGTATCTATTTGCGTTGTCTTATACAGTTTATGGGTACTATTTAATATACTCTATTTTGCAAGGTGCATACACACAACCCCTATACCTGAGGAGCTAAAAAGCATAAAACCGGGTTGGCTAATAAGATGAGAAGACTTTAATAATCGTTTGGATTTGATGAATGGTGCGGGTATTGTTAATGAATCTATTGTAGGATCCGGTCTTGGTAAAAAGTTTTTAAGTGGAGCTTCAAAGGTAGCTACTAAATCTTTTAATTATGTGACTGATACAAAAAATACCTTTACTATTATTAGATGTTTGGTAGGAGTAGGAACTTTTATTGCCGGCGCAGATTACGCTTCTGCTGAAGCTAGCCAAAGGACTTCTTATGTAAGCAGGGCGTTTGAAGTTGATTCAAACGGTACTTATTCACCCGATCCTGATACACGCTCAAAGGCTGCGGCTTTAAGAAGAAGGGGTATTGATTTGTCCGATTGTTGCGAACCAGAAACCCGGTGCTTAAATCCTGAACTTGTAGAAAATAAATATGAAATAGCTAGACCTTATGAGAGTAGGCGGTATTTAGCTCTTGAAGAAAAAGCTACTGCTCTTGAAGAAAAAGCTACTGCTCTTGAAGAAAAAGCTACTGCTCTTGAAGAAGAGAATAGAAAACTTCGTTTAAACTTAGAAGGTCCTTGTTTAGAATAAATTATAAATTTCATAGTTTTTTGTTTATAGAAGTTTGTAAAAGCAACCATGTGGCAGAATTAAATATTACTGCTTTTCGTATTCTTTGCCAAAAGATTTATTACAACTTTTTAACATAATGAAAAAATACCAATTTTTAAAGTCTAATTTACTACAAAACCAAAATATAAATGAATTATTTTTACAGTATTTAAAGAACGATAGCAACATAGGTGTTATTAAAAGCATAGTTGATGGTGTTGTTATAATAGAAGGTCTTTCTAACGTCAAGGCTGGTGAAATGCTTCAATTTTCTAACGAGATCCAAGGTATGGCGCTTAATTTAAACTCTGAAACAGTTTCCGCTGTTTTGTTTGGTGATGAAACAAAAATAAAACCGGGCGAGTACGTTGAAGGAACTGGAAACATTATTAGTGTACCAGTTGGTATGAGTTTACTTGGTAGAGTTGTCAATGCTCTAGGTCAGCCAATAGATAACAAAGGTGATTTTCCTGGTTCAGAATTAAAACAAGTTGAAGTTAAAGCTCCTGGTATTATTACAAGACAATCTGTTAATGAACCTATGATTACTGGTGTTAAAGCTATCGATTGTTTAGTTCCCGTAGGAAGAGGTCAAAGAGAACTGGTTATTGGTGATAGACAAACTGGAAAAACTTCAATATGTTTAGATGCTGTCTTAAATCAAAAATACGAAAATTCTAAAAATAAAAAAAATGCTCTTTATTGTATCTATACGGCAATAGGTCAAAAAAGATCTTCAATCAGTAAATTAGTTACTTTACTTGAGAAAACTAACTCTTTAGAGTATAGTATTATTGTTGCCGCAACAGCTTCTGAAGCAGCGCCACTTCAATACCTTGCTCCTTATACTGGTTGTGTTATAGGTGAGTATTTTAGAGATAACGGCAAACATGCTTTAATTATTTATGATGATTTAAGTAAACAAGCCGTTGCTTATCGTCAAATGTCCTTATTACTAAGAAGACCTCCTGGTAGAGAAGCTTATCCTGGTGATATTTTCTACCTTCATTCTAGACTACTAGAAAGAGCTGCAAAGCTAAATATGAATTTTGGTGGTGGATCCTTAACTGCTTTACCAGTTGTCGAAACACAAGCTGGTGATGTTTCCGCTTATATTCCTACAAATGTTATTTCTATTACTGATGGTCAAATATTCTTGGAAACTAATCTTTTCTATAATGGTATTAGACCAGCTGTAAACGTTGGATTATCGGTTAGTCGTGTCGGTTCTGCTGCGCAGATATTAGCTATTAAAAAGCTTGCAGGTTCACTAAAATTAGAATTAGCTCAATATCGAGAAGCTTTAAGTTTTGCTCAATTCGGTAGTGATTTAGATGAAACAACTAAAAATTTATTGTCAAGAGGTAATATGCTAACAGAATTATTGAATCAAAATAGATTTACACCTATACCAATAGAAAATCAGTTTGTTTTAATGTATTCTGGTATTAAAGGGTTTCTTACTAACGTAAACAATAAAGTTATTAGGTCATATGAAAATGAACTATTTAATAGAATTTCAAATTATTCTGTTTTTAATACTAATGTAATTTTATTATCTAATAATGATTATTATAAAAAAAAGAACAATAATAACGTTGTAGCTTTTTTTATCAGCTATTTTAAGTTTATTACTACAAATATTTTTGGTTTTTCTTCTAAATAGTTCTACATTCGTTTTTATACTAAAGAAATGGTAAGTTTAACTGTTTATTTTATTCTTTTATCATTATATTTAATATTGAATGTAATTTTAACAGTTGCATTTTTAACATTATTTGAGAGAAAAGTATTGGCTAGCATTCAAAAAAGAAAAGGCCCGAACTGAACAGGTTTTTTGGGAATTTTGCAGCCGCTAGCCGATGCATTAAAACTCATATTAAAGGAGAATCCTGTTCCCCAAAATGCCTCATCTGTTCTATTTTTTGGCGGCCCTCTAATATTATTAATTTTAAGTTTAAGCGCTTGGTTTGTTATCCCGTTTAATAATGTGACTGTTGTTTCTGACATAAACATTGGTATTTTGTATGTATTTATGGTTTCATCCTTAAATACATTAAATATAATAGTTGCTGGCTGATCCAGCAATTCAAGATATGCCTTTTTAGGTGCATTACGTTCCATCGCACAAGTTATAGCCTATGAAGTGGTTATTGGAATAATAATTATAAATATTATAGTTCTGAGTGGTTCCTTGAATTTTTTAAAGATAGTTTGGGCTCAAAAAGATCTCTGGTATGCATTTGCCCTATGAGCTCAGTTTTTCCTTTTTTTTATTGCGATGTTAGCGGAAACAAATAGGCATCCGTTTGATCTAGCTGAGGCTGAATCTGAACTTGTTTCCGGTTATAATGTTGAACATAGTAGCGTGCTCTTCGCTTTATTTTTTTTATCAGAGTATGCAAATATTATATTGCTTTGCCACGTAGCAACTATACTTTTTCTTGGTGGCTGAACCATGCCTGACTTATATTTTTTTGTTAAGTTTTTTTCTATGGAATATTATATATCTATAGATGAATTTTTCTATGCATTACGCTTAGAATTTTACTACATAACATGGATTTATCATTCTCTCGTTTATATAGTAAAGGTTTATATTTATTTATTTGCTTTTATATGGGTTAGGGCAACTTTACCTAGATATAGATATGATCAATTAATGAGATTAGGTTGAAAGGTTTTCGTTCCGATTACAATTGGCTTAGTTTTTATTAGTATCTCGCTAACTTTATTTTTTGACGGTTTTCCTTCTGAAGGAGGTTATATAAATCATTTTTTCTCCAGTGATGTTTTTATGTAGGATTTCTATAGAAATCCTACAGTAGGGTATATTCACAGTTAGTGGGGTAGTTTAAGGGTAAAATGTTATCCTCCAAAGTTAAAGATAAAGGTTCGAGTCCTTTCCCCCCTGAGCTTTAGATATTTAGATATTACATATGCGTATTAACTTAAATTTTCGCTACGATAAACTGCATTTAAAGGAAATTATTATTTTAATACCGAAATACCATACTAATATGGTTTCGTTTCTTACGCCTATTTTAGGTTTATATGGTATAAATGTTAAAGAATTTATTAATGATTTTGATATAAAAACTAGATTTATTAATTTTGATGTTATTGTACCGGTTCTAGTAAAGATTTCTAAGATAAAAACATTCGAGATAGTTTTAAAAACGCCTTACATAATTTCCATTCTCTCAAATCTACCGAATTTTTCTGTTACGAAACCTAATATCGACCTTCTTTCAATATATAAGGTTTCATTATTAAAGTCGGTTTTTTATTCAAATTTTCTTTACGTTTTCCATAAGCGTATTTATTTATCACTAAGGAAATATTTATCATTGGTTATAAAGGTTAACTTTCACCTAAACGTAAATCAAGCTTTTGTTAAAGGGGGCTTTTTAAATTTAAAAAGCTTATTTTTATTAAAATCTAGTCTACAGGATAGCAACTTCGTTTGTAAATTATTACAAAACACTTACGGTGTATTTATAAGTTTTAACAGTAGTTCCGCTTCAAATATAGGTTATTTAAAAGTAGTTTTGGCTATTCAAAACCTTTCTATTTTTAAGGTCAGATCAAGTTTATTATCCTCTTTAATAGGTAATAAGTACTTTTGTGGAAATATTTATTTTATAGGCTCACCCCATTTAAATTATTTTTTAAGTTTTTTAAAGGAGGTTAGTCTAAAACCGCTTGATAGTAGCTTTTTCTCTATTTTTTTTAAGATAGGGGCAAATTTACCAAACCAATCTTTTATAAAGGCTTTTGTTTCCGCATTTAATTCACAATCTAAATTGACAAATTTTTATATTCTAAAGATTATTTATATAATCTCTATCAGAATATTTAAAAGTTTAAATTTTTTAAATAAAAAATTAATATTTCTGCTAAATAAAAATTCCAATGCCAACATATCACCAAGTACTAAAGAATCCTAGAAGAAAAAAAATTCACACCAATAATGTAAAGGCGTTGAACGGCTGCCCACAAAAAAAGGGTGTTTGTGTTAAACTTAGAATTGTTAAACCAAAAAAGCCTAACTCAGCTCAAAGAAAAGTAGCTAAGTTAAGATTATCCACGCGTAGAATGATTATTGCCTACATACCTGGCCAAGGCCACAATTTGCAAGAATACTCTTCAGTCCTTGTTTCAGGAGGTCGAGCACCAGACCTTCCTGGTGTTCGTTATACTTTAATAAAGGGTAAGTATGATTTTAGTTGGAAAGAAAGTTTTGAAAGAAAGAAAAAATTATCTAAATATGGCTATTCGACTAAAAAAAAATTTTAAGCGTTTTTATTATAAAAACTTTTATTTTACAAGAGTTTTAAAATCGAAAATTAAGCATTATAAAAAATTTTTGAAGTTTTACAAGAACACTAAAAACACACATACCTTAAGAAGACGAGACAAGAAAGGTAAATTTAAGGTTAAAAAGCTTCGTTTAAATAAAACCCAAAGAGTTTTGTTTGTAAAAAAGCTCTACAGATTGGGTTATAAAAAAAGATATTTTTTTTATTATTTACGACAAAAGGTAGAGTCTATTAGACTTAAAAAGTTCTTGGTTAAATATAGATGAAAAAATAAACAGCGTTTATGAAAAAAAGTATATCGTAGAGGCTTTAAACGTCTATATTTCCGATTTTTTAAAAAAAAATCTAATTTTGCTGTTCGCCATTTTAAAACAGCGGATGGCTTTTATAAAACTCACGGCCTTTATTTTTTTTTAAAAAATTTTGTGAAATATAGCAGATTAAAGTTAGTATTGGCAAGATACGGTAAGTTATTTAAGAACAAAAATAAGAAAGTTATTTGCAAATTATCAAAGGATAGAATTGAGAAGCTAGTATTAATAAATACTTTTTTTCAAGGGCTTATTTCAAAAGGTAAAAAAAAGCTCTCCATGAATATTTTTAAAAAGCTTTTTTTACTTCTAAAGTTTAAATACAAAAATAAGTTTATTGATAATTATTTGCAGTTTTTGGAAAAAATAAGGCCTTTAATATATTATAAAGTTATGTTTATTGGTGGTAAAAAATACAAAATACCAACTTTAATGCCTATATCAAAAAGTTATTCAACTAGTATTAGATGATTAACTAGTAATGTTGATAAAAAAGACGTTGTAAATTCTTTATTTAATCAGATAAATAGTTCACTAAAGAATGAAGGTTCGCTAATTAAATATAGAAAAGAATACCATTCCGCTTCTTTTGAAAATAAGAGTTATATAAGATTCTTAAGATTTTTAAAAACAGGATTTTAAGCATGTCGATATTATTATGAAAAAATAGGCCAATAAAAAATTTAATCTTTGGTTTAAAAAGAATATCGGGGAGGAATAACCAAGGAAGGATAACTAGATATCATCGGGGTGGTGGTACTAAAAAAATGGGGCGTTTAATAGATTATAAAAGGTATATATGAAATATTTTCGGTTTTGTGCACAGAATAGAATATGACCCTAAAAGAAATTCTTTAATTGCACTTGTGGTTTATTCTAACGGTATCATGTGTTATATACTGGCTCCAGAAGGTTTATTAATCGGCGATTGTATATTTGCAAAAGAAAATATTGTTTTAAAACCAGGAAATTCAACTTATCTGCATAAAATACCAATTGGTGTAAGAATTAATTCGGTTGAATTGAACGAAAATAAAGGCGCCCAGTTCATTCGTGCTGCTGGTTCATATGCTACTATAGTTAGTAAATTTGAAGATATTATTATTTTAAAGTTAAAGTCTGGAGAATTGAGAAGGGTGAATTCAAACTGCACGGCCACTATAGGTTCAATTTCTAACTTTCAATATATATACAGGAATTTTAGAAAAGCCGGCTTTTACAGGCTTAAGGGTTGATTGCCTGTTGTTAGGGGCGTGGCAATGAATCCTGTCGATCATCCACATGGTGGTGGACAAGGAAAAACTTCAGGTGGTAGACCTTCTGTAACCCCTTATGGAGTCATAACAAAGGGTAAACCGACTAGGAAAAATACATCGGTTTTTATTATCAAAAGAAGAAAATCTTAAAAAAATGAGATCAGTTTGGAAAGGTTGTTTTTATAAAAATAATAGTAGTTTAAATAAGTCTTCTACTGTCCTTAATACAATGTTAAAAAAAAAGTTTACTTTGCACGACGGTAAATCGTATAAATCAATCCTTGTTGATCGTTCTATGGTTGGGTTAAAAATAGGTGAATTTGTTTTTACTCGAAAAATGGGTGTTTTGCATAAAAAAAAAGTATTAAAAAAAAAAGGTAAAAAATAATGGGCCACGTTATAAATCCTATTTCTTATAGATTATATAATATCAGGTATTGAAATAATAATTGGTTTTCAAGCAACCTAAATTACTCTTATTTAGTAAATCAAGATATATTGTTAGACCGTTTTTTTAGAAGACTTTTAACAAACCATCTCGGCTCGACCGCTGTAGGTATAATATTTGTTAATCTAAAAATTATACGTTTTTTTGATAATATATCCTTATATCTTTACATACATGATAGTTTCCTAGATCTATTATTTTTTAATTTAAAGAAAAACGCTCGATTTGTTCTAATAAGACGTCTGTTTAATAAAAGGTTTTACAAAAAATATAGGAAAACTCTTAGACAAGGCAAACAGTTTAAAAAATTTAAAACCAAGCTTTTTATATTTTTAAAAAGAAAAATAATTTTAAAATACTCCAGAAAACTTTTCTTTTTATTTATAAAAAACAAAATTTTAAAAATCTATTGGGATAGCTTTAAATCTCTAGCATTTTTTTATTTGAAAAAGTTTATCCGTTTAAATTTTGTATCAAAAATTTTTGTTATAGGATTATCAAAGATGAATGTTAACGCTAATATAATTAGTGAGTTTTTTTTTATTCGTTTAACTCAATATTATACTATATGGGAAGTTTTGAGAAATATAAATTTTCTTTTCAAATCGCTTATGAGGGGGAAAAGGTTAGTAAAAGGTTATAAAATAACCTGTTCGGGGCGTTTTTCTCGTAAACAACGAACTACTTACAGTTGGAAAGCGTTTGGTAGTTTAGCGTTTAGTACTGTAAAGTCTAAGCTAGACTATAGTTATAAAACAATAGCTTTAAAATATAGCGCTTGTACCATTAAGGTCTGAGTTAGATTAGGTAAAAAAAAAACTAACTTAGCTGATTTTGTTATTTAAGTAAAAAGATGAAGTTTAAAAAATATTTTAAAATAAAATATAAAAATAATAATATATATGAACGTGATTTAATACATTTTGGCGATTTTGGGTTAAAATCGTTAGGTAATTGCAACTTAACCTCAGAACAATTAACAGCTTCGCTTAAAGCTATAAAACGAGTTATAAAAAAAAAGAATTTTTTAATAATTAAAGCTTTACCGTTTTGAATGCTAACAAGGAAACCGCGTGATGTTCGAATGGGAAGAGGTAAGGGCAGCCCCGCAGTAAAGGTTTATCCTTTAAAGGCAGGTAAAATTATTTTTGAATTCAAAAATGTTAACGAGACTTTATTATTAAGAGCTTTAAAGTCATCTTCATTGAGACTACCTGTGCCCACTAAAATTATAAAAAAATATGATAAACGTACAGACTGTATTAAAGGTAGCTGATAATTCTGGTGCAGTATTTGTTAGTTGTATAAGGTTACTAAATTCCTCATCCCGCGTTGGTGCAGGTGTTGGTGATACAATAACCGTGGTTGTAAAAAAAAATATTATAAAAAAAAACATAAAAAAAAGCAAAGAGGTAAAGAAGGGTCAAGTCTGCTCTGCAATAATTTTAAGAACTATTAAGGGCGTAAGAAGATGGGGTAATTTTTTTTTGCGATCTTCCTCAAATTCGGTAGCTTTGATAAATAAGTACTATTTACCTATAGGTTCTAGACTATTAGGGCCTGTTTTTCGTGAAATTAGAGTTAATTTAAAATTTAGTAAAATAATATCGATAGCGCAAGTTACACTTTAATGAAATTTTATAATTCATATAATAATTTATTAAAAAATTGCCTGATTGGTGGCGTTAATTTGTTTAACATCAATACACTGAAAGTCCCATTAAAACCTAATTTGTCAGCAGTTTTTAATACCTTTAAAGGTGAGAAAAGTTTAAAATTTATAAGACTGTATTTAGTAATGCTGTATATTTCTAATCAAAAGCCCTTTATAAAAAAAGTGAAATTTAATTATATAAAAAAAAAAATACTTAAAAGATTTTTTATTTCGGTGTCACTGAATACAAAAAATTCATTTAATTTTTTTATGTATATATTAAATTTTTATAATTATTTTTTTCATATTTACTACCAGAAACACCTTAAATACAATACATTAGGTAATAGCTTAGTGCTATATATAGATAATATTCAATTTTTTTTTAGAAACTATAATAAGCATAATCAAAAAACTCAAATTAAACTAACGGTAAGTTTACCTGATAGCCAAACAGATTTATTGTTTAGATATTTAAACAACATATTTTTGATAAGGGTAAAAAATTAACTATGAGGTACTTATTAATAAAAAATAAAAAGCTATACAAATTATTTTTTAAATTTGAATTGAAAAGATTACAATATAAATCTATAATGTTAAACACAAGGTTACCAAATTTTGTGAGGCATAATGCCTTAACGTACATTAATAAACTTAATAAAAATTCTTCGTATGTTAGCATCAAACAGAGATGTCTTATAACTAATAATGGGAGGTCAGTTCTAAATCACTTTAAATTGTCAAGAATCAAATTAAGGTTGTTAATCTCTAACAACTATATGAACGGAGTAAAAAAATTTAACAAATAAAATGAGTCTGTTAAGTAATATGTTAAGTATTGTAAAAGTAGGCTGTAATGCGCGACACTTGCAGGTAACTGTACAGAATTCAAAACTTTGTATAAATGTTTTAAGTGTACTTTATAAATTAGGGTACATACGGGGTTTTATAGTAAAAGACAAAAAAAACGTTATAATATTATTAAAATATATAAATAATAAACCTGTAATAAGAAATATTGCAGTAATATCGACACCGGGTAGGCGCACGTACATTAAACATAAAAAACTTGAAAAATTTTTACAAAAAAAAGATTCCGGTTTCTTACTTCTATCAACTTCTAAAGGGATTTTAACTGATGAAGAATCAAATATGTTTAAAATTGGTGGTGAAGCTTTATTAAAAATAAGTTAAAAAAATGGAAATAGTAAAGGTAATAAATTTAGATAATAAAATAACTTTGAAAATCGAAAGTTTTAATAAAAATGTCTTCTTTTACTTTAATAATAAAAAGAAGGTTGTACTAAAGTTTACCTTTAATGGTGGATTTTTTTTAAGAACCGGAACCTTAACTGTTTTAAATAAGCTAAACTACTCTTGTTATATTGATTATATAAAGTTCATAACAAAAAACTTAGAGTCCTTTTTATATAACCAATACAGCCATTTTTCTAAATTACATATGATAGGATTAGGTTTTAAAAATTTTATATTGGGCAAACAGCTATATATACTTGTAGGTGATTGTAATTATATAATCTTTTCTATTCCCAACAATTTAAAAGTTTTTTTGTAAAAAAAATCAAGTTTTTCTATTAGGTGAGAATAATGTTGAAATTTTCAATTTTATGTCAAACATAAAGCGTGTAAAAAAATCCAATTTTTATAAAGGAAAGGGGATATTACAATTCAAAAATTTTAAGTTTACAAAGCTTAAAATAGGTAAGAAGCAAAGATTTATGTAATTAAAGTTTTAAGTATGAAAAGTTTACAAAATTTTAATACGTTTGCGTTGGGTAATAAAAATAAAAATGTTTTTAGTGCATTGAAAAGTATTCACGGTTTAAATTTAAAAAAAATTAACAAAATAGCTTTAATTATAGGAGTTGATGCATTTGAAAGGGTTAGCAGTATAAATCTTGAAATTTTTTCATTAATAAAAAAACAAGCTATCTTTTTCTATAACTTAGAAGAAAATAAAATATTTAATAACATTAATAAGAAAAAAAAATTAAAAAATTATGTAGGAATGCGTCACATATTGAAATTACCAGTTAGGGGTCAAAGAACACACACTAACGCAAAAACGCCTTCAAAGAATATAAAAAGAGAATTATAAATGAAAATCTTAAAATCAATAATAAGAAGAAAAACGAGATCGCAAAAAAAAATACTCATTCCTGGACCTTCCAAGTTTAGAACAAAATGACATAAAAAGCCGAAAAAAAATTATGTAAGTTTTCGACAACGATTAGTGTTAGCTAAAAAAAACCCCAACAAAAAACGTTATTATTTGTTTTGTTGCAAAAAAAGAAACAACGTTTTTTTAACTATAACTGACATAATGGGTAGAGTTATAATTTCCCAATCGGCCGGATCATGTAAAATTTTTACAAAAAAAAAAAAAAGATCACCAGATACGTTAAAAACAATTTCAACTTCTGTAGCAAAAATAGCACGTGCAAAAAATATAAAATATTTATTTAAGTTTTTTATGAGTACAAACCAAACAAAAATAGGAAAGACAATTTTTGATAATTTTAAAAAATTAGGGTTATTAATATTACAGGGTGTAGTAGTAAAAAATAAGAGTCATGGGCTTCTGATGAGAAAAAAAAAAGCAAAAAGACTGTAAATTAAATTTTTTGCTTTTTCACTTACACTAGAATCGCCTTAACTTTTGCTAATCTACTATCTACAGCATAAAGCTTTAATAAAAATGTTAAGAAGGGTTAGAGAAAGTTTCAAAAAAGTTCCAAATGTGTAAAATCTTGTTTAATATATTAATGAACAAAAAGGGGTTATATATATTATATATATACTTATAATACTGATATATATATGTGTCCCTTTAAAACTTCCTTAAAGGCTTACCCTGCCTTCGAAAAACTGTTAATAATTAACAGAAACAGTTCTTGGTTTTTGTAAAAACCTTTTATTATATTATCAACATTATATGCCGCAGCTAGACAAGTTATCTTTTGCCACACAGTACTTTTGATTAACACTATTTTTTTTTGGTTTATATTTTTTAAGCGTTAATTTTTTTGTTATTTTAGTATTCAAAAACCTTAAATTAAGAAGTATTATCTATAAGATTTGATACTTCTTTTTATATAAATTTGATTACGTCGATTATAACAATAAACATAAGAATTTAACGAACAGCTCTTTTAATTTGACTTATTACACATTATACATTAACTTTTTTATATCAACAAAAATTGGTTTTATTTTAGACAAAATAGCAGGTTTGGCAAACAAAATCAAAATATTGGATCAATCCAAAAATTCATTAACCGCTAATTCCATAGATAATTTTTTAAATTCAAATGTGATTGATCTAAGCAAAAAATTTCAAGAATTAAATATTGATGAAATATAGCTTATTATTATTTTTTATATTATTTGCGATAAACAATTTATTACACTACATCAGTGAAAAAGTTATAATTGTTATATTTATAGTATTTTTATTTTTTTTAATGAACTTTTTATCAAACATTATAAATAGCGAATTTAAGTTGAAAATCGACTATATACTAAATGATATAAATACATATGTAAACGTTGTATTTAATTTTCTTTATATCAATAAACTTTTTTACTTAAATTTAAAATCTTTTAAAAAAAATTTTCTATTATTAAATTCTATATTAACTAAAAAAGTCAGAACTTTAAAATTTTGTAAAATTTTAAACAACAAGCTAAATACAATAAATAGTACGTCTAGTTTATTGCTAAATTAAATTATAGTGTTTTTTATTTTTTCAGAATAATTTATTTTTATGACTTTAGAGTACATTTATATTTTTATCTTCTTTTGGGGCGCTTTTTTTATCTCTTGTTTACTAATCTTCCTTTCATATTTCTTGGTTTATCAAGAATCGGATATAGAAAAAAATTCTGCATATGAGTGCGGCTTTCAGCCCTTCGAAGATACTAGAAGCAAATTTAATGTAAGATACTACTTGATAGCTATATTGTTTATGATATTCGATTTGGAAATAATGTACCTATTTCCTTGATCTATTTCAATATCAACCGGAAGTTTTTTTGGAGTTTGGGCCATATTCCTATTTTTAATAATACTAACTGTAGGTTTTATCTACGAATGACAAAAAGGGGCGTTAGAGTGAGATTAGTTTTATGATTAGAAAAACTTATTACGTAAAATTATTAACTAATTTATATAAAAAATTTATTAAAGCACTAGTACTGAAGAAAAATGAAAACAATACGTTATACGTGTTGGTAGATATGGCAGATTTTTATAGTTTTACATTTAGTTTACGTAATAATAGTTTAATACAACTTAAGGTTTTAAATGATGTATGCGTCATAGACTATCCAGAAAAGGTTGATAGATTTGAATTAAACTACAATTTGTCCTCTATTAAATATAACTTCAGGCTTTTTATCAAAAGTTATACCTCTGCATATGCACCATCTTTGTCAAATATATTCAATAGTGCGAACTGGATTGAAAGGGAGTGCTGGGATATGTTTGGTATATTCTTTACTAATCATCCGGACTTAAGAAGAATACTAACCGATTATGGTTTTGACGGATTCCCTTTGCGAAAAGATTTTCCATTAACAGGGTATATTGAAATACGTTACGATGATGAGAAAGCTAACATTGTATATGAACCTCTTGAGCTATCTCAAGAATATAGACTTTTTAATTTCACGAGTCCATGAGAAAAAATCAAATAAATCCTTACTTAAAGACATCAAAAATAAAAAACTTTACAATGAACTTTGGTCCACAACACCCTGCTGCACATGGCGTTTTGAGGCTTATACTAGAACTGGACGGAGAGCTCATTAGGAAAGCCGATCCACATATTGGTTTACTACATAGGGGTACTGAAAAATTAATTGAGTATAAAACTTACATTCAAGCCCTTCCTTATTTCGATCGATTAGATTATGTTTCGATGATGTCACAAGAACATGCTTACTCTATTGCTGTCGAAAAAATGCTTAATTGCAAGATTCCAATTAGAGCTCAGTATATACGGGTAATTTATAGTGAATTAACAAGAATACTAAATCACATTCTCGCAGTTACAACTCATGCCATGGATGTGGGGGCTTTAACACCATTTTTGTGACTATTTGAAGAACGTGAGAAATTAATGGAATTTTACGAAAGAGTATCGGGAGCTAGAATGCATGCAGCATATATAAGACCGGGCGGTGTCGCACAAGATTTTCCTCTAGGCTTATGAAATGACATAATGCAGTTTGTTGAACAATTCTTTTGACGTTTAGTAGAAGTCGAAGAACTTTTAAATAGCAATAGAATTTGAAAACAAAGATTAGTTGATGTGGGCATAGTAACAGCCGAGGAAGCGTTAAGTCATGGTTTTAGTGGCGTAATGCTAAGAGGCTCGGGAATAGCTTGGGATTTAAGAAAAAACAACCCGTACGAAGTATATCACAAAATTAATTTTAACATCCCTATAGGTAAGAATGGTGATTGTTACGATAGATATCTTATAAGAGTTTATGAAATGTATGAAAGTTTAAACATTATTAAGCAGTGTTTAACTACGATGCCTTCTGGTCTAATAAAGTTAAATGATAAAAAGATTACTCCTCCCGAAAGAGTCGACATGAAGTACTCGATGGAATCACTTATTCACCATTTTAAACTTTATAGCGAGGGTTTTAATGTTCCGGAAAACGAAACATACGCTTGCGTAGAGGCACCCAAGGGGGAATTTGGAGTTTACTTAGTGTCAGATGGCTCGAATAAACCATATAGATGCAAAATAAAAGCCCCTGGCTTTTTGCATCTCCAATCTTTAAATTCTATGTCAAAAGGACATATGATAGCTGACGTTGTTACCATAATAGGTACACAAGATATAGTTTTCGGTGAAATAGATAGATAATCGATGATCTTTAATCCATTAGAACAATTTAGAATTTCAATTTTACAGAAATTATTTTTTGGTAATGTTGATATTTCCATTACTAATAATACAATAATCCTATTTGTAATACTTGTAGGTTTTACATTCTTATTCTATGTAAACTACTCAACAAATACATTTATACCAAGCAAATGGCAATATGCAGTAGAAAATATTTATCTATTTGTATTACAGTTATTTAAACAACAGATAAATAATATAGTTGCCTTAAAATACTTTCCTCTTGTCCTTTTCGTTTTTTCATTTATTCTGTTTGCAAATCTTATCGGTCTATTACCTTATGGCTTTACTATTACAGGACACATAATATTTACCTTTCAAATTGCCTTCTCCCTATTTTTCGGAATAACACTGATCAATTTCTTCAATAATAAAACAGAATTCTTTAACCTCTTTGTGCCAAGTGGTGTACCAAAGCCATTAATCCCATTTCTTGTTGTTATAGAAGTCGTCTCTTATTTAATTAGACCTTTTAGTTTGTCAGTTCGACTTTTTGCAAATATGTTAGCAGGCCATACACTTTTAAATATATTAAGCGCTTTTATTTTTAATGTCTTTAAAAAGTATGCACTGATTTCATTTTTACCGCTATTATTTATAGTTTTTATTATAGTACTGGAATTCTGTATTGCAATAGTCCAAGCCTACATTTTTTCCATTCTTACTTGTATATATCTTAACGATATATATAACACAAGCCATTAGGTAAATGACAACCTTTATAGTTACAGGTTTCAGCCTTATTTTAACAGTGGCAATATGCATAGGCTCAACCCAAATTGCCCCAGAGCTTGGTCCAGGCTTTGAGTTATCCCAGAACATCGGCCCTGTTTATTGAGAATATAATACACGGGTACCATATAAAAGCTCCTTTTTAAAAGCTGCATTAAACACCCAGTGGTGATATGTGAATGGAGAATGGAGCCTTAACGCTCCTGGACCTGGATTCATCCCGCTAATTACAAATGATGGTGGTTTGATAAGCGGTAAGGTTTTTGTTAACGAAGATACGATTGACCTATATACTAACAATTGCTTCTACCCTCTTCTAAAAAATCAGCCCATTCCTTTGGATAAGACCTTTCTCGGTAACTTCGAGACAGGCTTTTCTTTAGCTCGAGATCGAACTACTTACTTGAGTCATTTAGGAGAAGGCACACTTGACATATACTCCTATTCACGTTCCGACATCGTCCATTTAACTGAGAGAAAGAATGAGTTAAGCTGAGCGCTTATGACATGATATGCCTCGTGAATGGACCTTCCCGAATTTTCTATTTACAAAAGCTTCTACCTTCCCTGAGACAGAAGAGGTCCTACTACTTGATTAGAGTTAACTGAAATTTTTAAAATTTCTTACCCCCACCCTTCAATAATTCCAATCGATGAGGATTGGGAATTATCTTCCACAACTTTAAAATTTAGTACTATAGATTTTTTTCAAACGGATAATAAAGTATCTTTATATGATCATGATTCTATGTGGGGGTTACTGACTGCAGAAGAAGCCATGTTTCGATATTATGATATTGAAACAGGCGAAATAGGGTTTTGAACTCCGAAGGATCTAATTTTAAGTAAAGAGATAGATAATATAGCCGCCCTAACTGGAAGAAAGCCTGAGGAACTGCTTATAGTTTTTATAAATTGACTCTCAGATAGTGCACGTTGTGATTTATATTTCAATTTTATAGCTACTGAGTCTTTTGATTGAGCAAACGACCCTAAATACGACATACAATACGTATTTTAGTACAAAGTGTGTTAAATGGAAAATATACTACATTTTTGTTCGCTAACGTTAAACTTATACATAATTAAGTTTTAGTCCATAAACCTCGTTTAGCGTACAATCTTTAATTGAAAAGAGCCTCTTGTCTTGCATCTCTTTGACTTTTTGTATTTTTATTTCCACCTGATTTGTAGATCCAAATATAAGTCTTTTGTACAATAGTAACAGCTTATGGGGTGCAAGACAAGAGATTAGGGCTGAATACTAAAGCTATAATAGTATACCGATATATGTATAAATAGATGTGAGGGATTTTTACTACACTCATAGTTCTTATTACAGTAAGCAGTATATCAATAACCATTACTGGTAATGCTGACTTAAATCCAGAATTAGGTCCAACTTTTGTCGATTCGTATCAAAAAAAAGGTCCGGTATATGTAGAATATGATTCTTGTATATTTTATTTTACCAGGATTTTCTATATAAAACTTATTTTAATACAAAATTTTGATATTTAAATGGTACGTGGACTGAACAATGCCCGTATAATTTGTGGTTTGGTACCAGCATCAAGGGTTATTCAACTATACACGGTGACTTAATTGATCTTTATACGGGAAATTATATGTATCCCTTTTTAAAGGATTGTGCATTACCTCTTAGCAAAACTTACTTTGGTAATTTTAACTTTGCTGCTAGCCAATCCTTACTTCTAGATCTATCTGTTTATAAAAAATATTTTACAGAAGGCACGCTAGATGTTTATCAGACTTTACGCAAAAAACCCTCTTTTTTTACCTACTACTGACAGAGCTGACAACTTGGGTGTTCCATTTTTTGAGTGATACAAAGGTTCAATTTAGACCAGTTTAAAATTTTTCGTCATTTTTATTTTCATCTTGATACTGATACTCCTTCTCGGGTAAACCTATTTCAAATAGCTAAAAACTCATTTCCTCACTCCTCAATGTTATTAGATGATATAGATTGGGTAACCTTGTGTGACTCATTAGCTTTCAGCACAATCGATTTTGTCGAAAACCAAGATCGACTGCTTTTGAGTTTTGTTAATCCTGATATATGGTCTAAGATATACACACCAGAGCAAGCGATGTTTCGATATTATCAGCCTACGACTGGTGTGATAGGCTTTTGAACGCCTGCTGATTTAGTCCTAAATTACGAAATACAGCGGATTGCGAGCCTTCTTGAAAAAAAGCCTGAAGAGGTATTGGCCATTTTTTCAAGCTGATTATCTCCAATAAGCCCACCAAATCCATTATTTTTTAATTACATAAACACTGAATCTTATGATTGGAATCAGTGGCCTATGTCATAAAGAATGTATACTTGTTAACAACTTATTATTTTGTATATCGGCCAATTAAAAAAAGAATTATTGTCTAAAGTTAAAAAGGTTTTTTTTGTAAAAGCAACCATGTGGCAGAATTAAATATTACTGCTTTTGTATTCAGCGCATATGCTAACTGATAAATAAAGAAAGGTTTCAAAGATGTTTTCTCCAGTTGTAATCATTTCCACTCCGTTAATATTAGTAGTTTCTTTAACTGCCACATGGTTGCTTTGTCCAGAAGTTGACCCTGTTCTAACCTTATCTGTTTCTGATATCCCTATTAAACGTGATTGACCTATGTATTATAGCAAGGATAGTGAATTAGTCACGACTCTCGAGGCTTATAAATATTTAAGGCATCTTCAAGAAAACGCCACTACAGGGCATTTTACCTGTAACATACGTTACCCAATTTTAGATATAAAAAGTTTAGATGATCTACCCATATTGACCAAAAGCTATTTTGGAGCTTCTGGTAACCTGTTGACGATTGACGAAAACGATCAATTTTCTTTTAGTTGACCTTCTACTTATTATAGTGTTAAAAATCAGGTCCACGTCTTAACTTTTAACGGGATTAGGGAAGTGTTTACCGATAGCATCTCCAACGAAGAGGATCAACTAGTTGTTGATTGGTATAAATCTTGATCAAAGGGACACAAAGAGTGAGCCTATATGTTTGTTAGTCCTTTTGATGATCCACTTGATCCAAAGTGTATAAAAATTGTTTATTATACACACCAAGTATATTCTCCTAATCCGAGTGGTGTAGGTTGCGAAGGTTTGATTTATGATACAAGCAAACTTGTACCGCTGTACGTTCAACCTGCAATGTACACCACAGCTGACGTCTTGGATCAGTCACTATTTGAGTTAGCCAAAGATGACTTTTTGCCCAGATTCAGATTATTAAATCTGTTTAAAGGTACCTGTTATCATGTTAGCAACGTAAACATGTGGCATACATTCGCTGCAACAATGGTTCATCCGATAAATAACCTACCGCCCCAGGATATCATATCTGTTTATTTTGAAGATATTGATAATTACAGTAATTTTAACCCTGGCCCAATTTCAAATCCTGGTGATTTACCCAATTCTTTACTGCCTAAAGCGTTAATCTTTATTGCTTGTGCAACTGTACTTACCTTCTGTACGTATTTAGGTTATGGATATTTTTGTTAGCTAGTTTTCGATTTAACTTTTGTTTTGGTATTTTTGATTTTCTCTATATACTAGCAGTTGATTATGGCCTCTTTTTTGTTCTTTTAAAAAGATTACTGAGCTGGGATATAGCCAAAGGGCAAGGCGGTGGGTTTTGAACCCATGATTATAGGTTCGAGTCCTATTATCCCAATTTGTATAGCTCAATTGGTAGAGCAATGGTCTCTTAAACCAGAGGTTTTGGGTTCGAGTCCCAATACACCCATCAAAACCCTTCGTCTAATGGTAGGACGTTAACCTTTCACGTTAAGAATATGAGTTCGATTCTCATAGGGTTCAGAAAAAACCTATAACTCAGTTGGTTAGAGTGCACGCTTGATAAGCGTGAAGTCGATAGTTCGAGTCTATCTAGGTTCACTGGAATGGATATGCTGAAATGGTAGACAGGCTGATTTTAGAAATCAGTGGGTAGTTCCGTATGGGTTCGAGTCCCATTACCCCCACTTATCGTAGTTAATATTATTGTTTAGGTCATTTTTTTTAATTGGTAAATATAAATTAATAATTGTATAAATTCGAGAGAGTAGGCAAAGAATACCTATAGCACAGAATTTTCCGGCGTATTAATCGGACGAAATTATGCAATGAGTCGAAAAATTACTAAGAATTGCATTTTCCGGCAGGGAAACCTAACATTTAAATATTATATTTACCTAATTAAGTGAAACATCTCAATAATTAGAGGAAAATAAAATAATTAAACATTTTGTTAGTAATGGTGAGTGAAAACAAATTAGCTAATAATATTTTTAATTGTGGGATAAAAGTCTTATATGAGTTAAGCGCCGTAGAGGGTGACAGCCCCGTATACTACCTACAAATTTAAATTTGAGTTGAGTAAGATAAAATCTGTGGAATTTTATCGGAATAAAGCAAAACCATTTGCTAAGGCTAAATACAATCTGTGACTGATAGTTAACAAGTACTGTGAAGGAAAGGTGAAAAGATACAAGCTAAGAGATCTTGAAATTGCTTACTTTAAGGACTTAGAGCGATTTTCGTTATAAGGTGCCTTTTGCATAATGAGCAGGCGATTTCTAAGAAATTAGCAAACTATAGTTGTTAGATAAAGGTGAAGTGAAAGCGAGCTTTAATTAAG